>Ga0123519_10000133_pt1 | contig 121041 bp, 166 predicted proteins | sample YelNatPaOPRAMG02_FD_87396 | JGI IMG/M metagenome (GOLD analysis project Ga0123519, IMG submission 87396) | Hot spring microbial communities from Yellowstone National Park - Yellowstone National Park OP-RAMG-02 (version 2) | ecosystem: Environmental > Aquatic > Thermal springs > Hot (42-90C) ... | reverse complement strand
TTTTATAAATAGTAAGTTTTTTATTTTCATCTGTTACTAATTGAAATAGTTGAGTATTTATTTTTCCAAACGGTGCTTGAATAATGTTTCCACCTAATATTACTTCCATCATATGAGAAGTATCATAACTGAAGAAGAAAATAGGAATGAGTCCAAGAAAGTAACTAAAATCAGATGCAGTTAATTGAGTTTGTATTCTTTCTGGAGTTCTTAAATATCCGGTATCTATTATTCTTCCATCAAATAATAATCGATATTGATTTTCAAATTTATAAAAAACATGAACTCTGGTCAAAGGATATATTTTTTTTGAGATCGTATTTGGCATAATAGCTATTCTACACATCGAAGACCCTCGTCCAAATGCAAGTTCTATATTAGAAACAGGTACTTGAACTCCTTCTAAAAATACAATAAAATCTTCGAATGTTATATACGGAATCATTTAGCTACTCCTATTTTTATAGAATCTTCTTCTAATGCAAGTTCAGGCTCAAGTTGAAGAATCTTTCTAAGAAAATCTCGTAATTTCCATATAGGTTCTGTTGTTTTTACTGGTAAATTGATTAACCATTCAATTCTTTCGCCAAATTCCATAGATATTGCTCCAAAGGGAATAAATGTACATGTAAATGAATAGACATGTTGAGATGCTACATGTAATCCAGATGAAAAATTAGCTAAAGTCCCAATTATAGTTCTTTTTCCTAAATCCAAAATTACCATAGCCAATAATTGTTTCGTCAAACTCTCTCCTTCAGCTGGAGCATATTGTTTCATTAAATTATTTAAACTAGAACCAGACAAAATTGAATAATAAAGACGAGTGAATAAAGAATGTTGCCCGTGATAATAATTTTCCCCTTCTATAGTTCCAAAAGGTTCAATTAAATAACCACTTAAATTAATTGTTTCTGCCGCATGTCCATGAAATAAAAAATATACATCATCATAACTTTGAACGACTTGTATATATTCAGATGCATTAATTGATATAGAATTTACAAAAAAATCATTATATAAAATATGAACTACCGTATCTATTGAAAAATCTGATTTTGTACTGGGAATATAAAGACTTATTCCCAATTTGAAACAAAACTTAGTATTCTGGGGCAAATTGAATCGCATTTTAAATTCCTTTAAACGTTGTTCTCTATCTGTTAAATTAGTTGTATATTTAGCCGTTTCATTTTGAAGATGATTTATTAAATCTTTTAAGGGATCAAAAATTTTTATTTCTATTGATTTTTGATCTTGAACAACAGAAGGTGGTTTAACATTTCCTTGATTATCTGTTCTTTGATTCGGCGGTGCATCTTCTTTTATATTTTCGAATTCTGTTATTTTTTGTTTCATTGCTGCCGTATTAATAGCTTGTTTTGATTCATCTTTTTTAAAAAGACTTAAAAAAGCTGACAATAAACCACTAAGTCCTTGTGGAGCTCTTATTTGTGGCATTTTTTCCTCCTTATTTCTTGTACCATACTATACCTCCACGGCTTATCTCTTCGCACTGCTTTTCTCTTCGTGGGATCCAGATGTACGACTAAATTTTTGTTCCAGAGATTTGCTGAACGTTTGCAACGATTCAATAACTTTATTCGCAGCATCACGAACATCCTGCCACGCCACCATTTTAGATGCTTTTTCTTCTTCTTCTTTTTTTTCAGGTGCAGTTGTCCCAGTTAATACTGCTCCTGGTGCTAAATAACTTGTATAAGCCAAATATGTTCCTCTACGTAATAATAAAGGCCCAATTTCTGGACGCAGTTGAGTATAAGCCGCAACTGCAAATTGCCAATTTTGACCAAAAGTTTCACTCAAAGTTTTTTGTCCTAATTCTATCAATTTTTTAACTTCTTCTTCTGACACACGCCATGCATTTGCTGTAGATTTAATGAATTCTTGTTTTTTCTTATCATTTTGTTCGTGATATTCGAGAGCTAATAATAATGCATATTGATCTGTTTTATCCAACTTTTCTATTGCTCTTGCAAAAGATTTGATATAAGGTTTTTCTTCCATTCCTAACAAAGCAGCACTAAGTTTTTCTCCAAAAGATCCGAGAAGTTCGGCTGCCTTTTCTTTTTTATTAACTAATTCTTGTTCTATTATATCAATAGGACTTAAATGAAATGGTAATTTTTCACCAGAAACCGTGATGTATCCAGATATTTTTCCTATTAAAGTAGCCTCATCCATATTTTTGAATATTTGAAAAGTACGCAACATATTTATTAAGTTTTCTCGAGTTAATTTCCCAGCTTGTCTTAAACGTTCAATAGCATATGCAATTTTTTCTTTTTCTTCACGACCTACTTCAATAGGACGTTCTTTTTGTAACAATTCTACATAGAAATTTCGTGCTACAGTACTAGCATCTGCTTGAATGCCTAATTTTTTGGCCTGTTCAAGAAGCATTCGTAATTTGTCCTCTCTACCTGCAAATATTTGTGCTAAAGTAGGAGCACCATATTGTTGTACAAGTGCGATGTGCTCTCTTGGAATATTACTCATATATTCAAATGGTAATGGTCCTGCAATTCTTTGAATTGTTTTTGTTTTTATACTTGAAATTTGTTCGAGTCGTGGTTCAATTTCTACCGCTACAAGCTCTTTATAAGGTTCTGCAATTGTTTCTCTGAAAAATCTTTTTACTGCTGATTCGCCCGCTCTTATCCAGTCTGAAAATTGTGTAGCTCCAGAAGCGACGTCTTGTGCCCATTCTGCTGCACGTTCTGGACTTAGAAAAAGAGCCGCAATATCTATTGAACCTCCACTTAATATTCTAGCCATCCTATATTGTCGTGCAGCTTCTCTTAATTTTTGTTGTTCTCGTGCCCATACTTGAGCCATCGGAGCTATTTCACGTGCATACAAAAAATTATCTGCTAATCTGCGTGCTTCTTCTTCGCTTACATTAGGATTAAATGTTCTGAGTATTCCTGCTAAGGTATCTCGTGATATTGAACCTCCAAGATTTTTCAACATTTGAGTATAAAAATTCATTTGAACATCTATTAAATCATTTGTTGTTACATTTTTTAATTGTAAATCACTTGTTGCCATAAATTTGAAAAATGCATCAGGTGAAGTAACCATAGGAGCTGCCCCCGCAGTCATCATATTCATAATATCTCCTCGCGCTCCTCGCATTTGTCCTAATAAGGCGAATCTCATTCTAGGATCAACGAATGTTGATAACAATAATTGTTCAAATTCAGGAGAATATTGAATTCCTCGGAAAAAAGGTAATCCATAACGAATAGTTGCTAATTGTTGACCGAGCATCATTGCAGTAGAAACGGGAATACGAAGTGTTGGCGCTAATTGTCCTCCTCTAATTATATTTTGAATAACATCAGACATAGTTACTCCAGGAAGCATAGATAAAGGTTGAGCTGCTCTTAATGCTGCTCCAATATCTTCTAACTTAGCTGTTGGTACTTGTCCTCTTATTTCTATAAGAGCTTGTGAAATTTTTTCTACTGTAGTGTCATATCTTCTTGCTAAGTCGTATAAAACATTGGTGAGTTGATTTATGGATCTTAATATATCTGCAACTGATGCAACAGGACTGATTTGGCCTGCCATAACTAATGCTTCAAAAGATGTTCTTGCTATTGATTCCAATCCATACCGTCCTGCACCTGGAATATCACGAAATCTTTGTTGAACTTCCGTAAGACCTCTTCTGATCTGAGTTATTTCTTCAGGGGTGAATCCTACTCCTCCTGCAACTCCTAATCTTGGAACCCGCATTCCAAGATTCGCAATAAAATTCCTTGTTTCGACCATTTCACTTATTGCAGAACTAAGAGGAAACATATATTGATTTAATCCCGGAATAAATGCACTTCCTATCATTAATGGAATAGTAAAGGGACCTGCAATTGTAGATATTAATGGGAATAATCCAGCGAATTCTGCGAATTGCGCACCAAATTGAAGTGCTCTTGTTGCTACTCTTGCAGTCCAGGGTGCGCCATATACCTGCCAATATAATGATTGCTGTGCAACATTTCTTGCAACTGAATATGATAATTGGTCTACCGGAGGCGGAGTTATTCCCATTGTTGGTATCAATGGCGGTACTACAGGTTGAACAGGAGTCATAGCACGAAGAAATTGCCATGCCCTTCCTGGGAGTGTTTGTGCAGGAACTGCTTGTATTTCCATCATTCGGCTTTCTTCTAATCTTTGCAATAATTGAGTTATAGGTAATTGAGTAGATACTGGTGGGAATGGCTGTGTATAAGACATAACCATTTTAGTTTGCATATTTATCATTGAAGATTGACGTATAGTGCTACTTAAATCAGTCATTAATAACGTGAGTTGATTTTTTAAATCATTAATAGCAGAACGGAATATTTCGGCAGTGTTCTGAAGTTCAGGTTCTAATCTAAATGAAAAATAATCTCCTCTGTCTCCATCAGGCATAAATTTAGTTTATTAAAAATTATCAAAATAATCAAATAATTTGATTTTCAAAATTTATATAAAATCTCTGTTATAAATTATTTATAAGGAATTTCTATAAAATAAAAATTGGGATGAAGCGGGGTTCGAATCCTCGCTATCATCCAGAAAGGAGGAAAAAATGGTAACAGTTGGAAAAGTTTTGTTCAGAATTTATGCGTGGACTCGTAAAAGAGGAGCAGTAGATCTAGGAGTAATCGTCAAGACCCCTGATCCTAGTGCAGAATTGAAGTCTGAAGTTCTTGTTGGGATTACAGGAAGCTATAAGTATGGGACCCAAGGCCAATTTCTCGTAAAATCCAATTCAATTGAAGAAATAGAAGATGCACTTGCAGAAAGGTATTTCAAAGAACGTGTTCGAGAATTCAAACTAGGTTATGTGCTACCTGGGCGAATCATCTACGCAGGAGCGCTTATGACAATTCTTCTTAGAAAAGAGGAGGATGGATTCTTTGCTTTTTACTGGCAGAAACGGGAAGAATATGAAAGATTCATGCTGGCCCTCGCTAAAGTAGGAGGCCTTGAAGCAATGGTTGCAAAAACCAGAAAACCCCTTGAAGAAGCTGAAATATCAATACCTCCTTCTCCGTATGTACTAAAATATGCCGATCCAATCTCCACAGAAAAATTAAAATGGGACGATGCTACCAAATGGTATAAATTAGTAGATTAAACCCTCTCTGGGAGCTGGGCAGGGTGAATTGGGGCGACCCTTCTCTCAAGCCCAAAGATGAGAGGGCTCCTTTGGGTCAGGGGAACCGGAGTTTCCCCGGAGAAGGGCAACGTCCAGGCCCCGTGGGGTTCGAGTCCTCACCAGCTCCCATTGATGGTGCTCTCTGAAAAAGAGCTTTTTCTGCATGGGGGACCATAGGCTCCCCATTGGCTATGTTAATCGCACCAACAACATCAGCATGATTAACATAGCCACAGTTCAAGCACTTGAAGCGGTCGGCAACTCGGTTTTTTTTGTGCCTGAACTGGCAAGCAGGACAGGTTATTGACGTATATGCTGGAGAAACTCTCAGGATTCGCACAGCTTCCTCCTGAGCCTTTCGTTCCAGCTTGTCAATAACCTGCCTATAAACAAATCTTTGATATTTATTATTAAATTCTCTCTTAAAACGCCCCTTGATTTTATGTTTAAGGTTTTTTAGGTTTTCAATTTTTATTATTTTTATCGATTTCCAATCGATCTCTTTATTTATCAATTAGTTAATTTTATTATCTCTCTCAATCAATGCTCTTTTAAATGCTTTACTACCCTGCTTTTTCCTTGCTATTTTTTCATAAATTTTATCAAAATCTTTACCTATGAATTGACCTTCTGATGTTATTAATAAATTTTTATATCCCATATCAATTCCAATTATTTTTCCTTCTTCTTTAGGCATCGGTTCTTTTTTTTCAAAAATAAGACCTATCCAGTTTTTATCAAGGTTTATTGCAATTGTCTTTTTCAAATTCCAGTTTTTGAATTTCAAACTATGTTTATGTTCTTTTAATGGAATGAAAATTTCTATCCGCTCTCTTTTCCTGCCTTCTTTAATAAATGGTAATCTTATTTTTATCCATCTATCAAAAGAATTGTTTGATGGTAAGATTTCAACAAATTTTTCATCAAAACATATAGTTAGATTTTTAATTTCAGGTTTTTTCATCTTAAATTTAGATTTCTTCTTCTTTTTCTTTCTTCTCACACTTCTTACTATTTGTGAAGCATGCTTATATATGAGCTGTTTATATTGTCCACCCAGATTATCCATCCAGTCAATATCTTTTGTTGACACAAATTTTTTTACAGGTATTTTTCTTTCCCACATTAAGTTTATTGTTTTCTGGAGATAGTTTTTATAAAGTTTAAAGGTTTCTTCTAATAATCTTCTTTTCTTAATGGTTGCAAATCTCAAACTATATTTTGCTGACCGTATCATCATGATACTTGATATTTTATTAAATAACGAAATTATTATCAAACCTTCAATTATAATTATTCACTTTTTCAGAGCTCCCGTTGATTTTTTATTTTTTTTGTTTTATACTACATCCATGGCATTAATAAAAGAAATAGATATGCTGGTTGTGAAAGTTATTAAACCTAAAGATAAAAAAGAGAAGGAGGACGAAGAAAATGACGGAAGAAACAAAAGAGAAAAAAGAAGAGAAGGCGATTCAGGAAGAAAAACTTCCTGAAGATATGTCTTTGGAATCGATGTTATTAAGACAAAGAGTATGGAAGACTTACAAAATAACTTCTGGATTAACTGTAGTTTTTCAAAGTTTACTTGCAAAAGAATTAAATGAAATAACTCCTGCAACTACAATCAGTGCGAATGAATATATGCTTAAATATTTAGCATATTCAATTAAACAATTTGGCAATGACGATTGGTCTAATTTAGCATTTGATACAAGATTTGAGAAAGTAAAGAATTTACCAGTTCCTATAGTGGATAAATTAATAGACTTAGTAACGACTTTTAGAACTGAGTGTGAAAATCTTTTAAAAGAAGATATTAAAAAAAAATAGCGGATATACCAGATTTCTGGTACAAAGTCTATATTTATCTTTATCCGAAGATGTTACGTGGAGAGATTTATCCAGGAACTATAGAAGAAAACCTCTTAATTAATTATTTTAAAAGAGAAGATGAGTTTTTATTATCATTATCAATAATAATCGCTCAATCTTCTATATCTACAAAAGAAATTTCAGATACAGTGAATAATCTTATTGGTCAGGTAAGAGCTAATTTTATACATGGAGACCAAACTCAAATGACAGCGGAACGTCGAAAAGAATTAAGTAAAAAACTTATTTCACAATTACCATTAACTCCAAAAGGAACAATTGATAAGACTATATTTCAAAGTCCAAAAACTGAGCAACAAAAAATATCTCAGAAGAAATTAGAGAAAAAGATTAGACTTAAACCATAAAAAATGATATAATGTTAATAATGAAAACGATAGAGAAAAAAGCAAATTTTGCTGAGAATTTATGGCTGAGTAAAGAGCAACAGAATGTAAGATTCGAGATTACAAATAAATTTTTGATTGATAATGAGACTTTAATTGATGTTGGTTGTGGAACATTAGATTTACCTAAATATTTGATAAATAAAGGAAAGCTATTTAATTATCTTGGTATCGAATCAAATAGAAATTTAGCAATGAAAAATGCACAATTACCATTCCAGGTTATTTATGCAAATATAATTAAAGAAAATATAGTTTTACCAAAGGGTGATGTTGTGGTAGCATGGGGTGTGACCGCATATTTTGATGATTATAAAAGAACCCAGAAATATGATGTATTATCAATATTTATATCAAAACTGATTGATATGGCTGAAAGATTAGTATTATTCGATACATGGAATGAGGATAGATTTTATCACAAACCAGGAATAGATGATGCAGGGGTTTCTTATTATCAGCCACAAAAAGTAATTGATATAATTCATAAGATTGATCCTAATATTCAGATTATTATCAAGCTGCCTTTGGATAGACGAGATCCTGAAGCTGATTTGTTTATATTGAATTTAAAATGAATAGTTTACAGTTCATATATGTAGATCCTGCGACTGGGAAAATTCAATTACAAATGCTAAATAAAACAATTAAAGGAATAGAAAAACTTGCTCAGGAAGTGATTTATAGGATTATTAATACAGAAATTATAAATGAAACATTGCAATATAATGTGAATGCTGAAGAAGAATTAAAGAATTTATTCACATCGTCCTTAAAGGTAATAGAGGAAGCAATAAAAAGAGATCAGAGTATGAATTTTGATTTGACAGATGATGAAAGATTATATTCTTTAGAATTAGTATCAATAACCTTTAATGAAAATCAAGCTACAATTAAAATAAATATTATTTCAGAAGCAGGCCGATCAAAAACATTTTCACTAGCTATTTGAAACTATTTGATTTTTTATTAAATTTTTTGTATTATTTTATCTATGAATGATAAAGAAATAGAAATAGATTTAAACCAGATTCAATTAACTCCGGCCGAAAAACTAGAAGTTGCTGAAACATTGATGCGACTAAAAAAAACATTCAAAAACATTTCAGATGAAGAAGCATATAAAATTGTCGTGCATCAATTGTTAAGAATTGGGCATTTACCGATGTTAAGGCAACAATTATTGAAGAGACTGAAAAATGAGTAAAAGATTTTTTTATGTAGTATGTAAACCTAAGTCAATTGATGATTGGGAAAATTATAAAATATGTTCATTTGGGGAATTAATTAAAGAGGCAGGATTATGTAGAGCAATTATTGCATGGATTGCACTTGCAAAAATGGATTTCACTGCAATTACTATAAAACCATATATTATTTCATCCAGAATACTTACAAAAAGATTATTTCTTCATGAATTTACTCATTTGAGACAACAGACTAACGATGGATTATTAAAATTCGGAATAAAATACTACTGGGCATGGTTCATAAATTTCTTTTTCAAAAAAGAAACAAGATTCAATCTCTATGAAGCCTATTATAATATCCCTTACGAAATAGAAGCTTATTCTGTGCAAGAAAATTTCCAAGTTTAAGATGAATGTTAAGAAAGTTTGCACAAACCATTGGAACATTAATCCGTGAAATAGAAAAATGGCATACTCCTCTTGTAAATCTTCCAGATAAAAAATTAACAAAAGCAGACATATTCCATTATTACCTATCTCCGGAGGTTCATAAAAGACTTCTGGAAGATTTAGCCGGTCATAATGTCATTGTTATTCAGCATTTTCAACCCAATTATCCAGTATTAAAAAGGAAAGAAAAGAATAAAAAAATTAAAATTGAATCATTCAAGAACTTTGAACATCCGAATGATTTCGGTTACTGGATTAAACGAAGAACCGTTGAATTCCATAAAACTTTAGGAGATAAAACAACTATGTATGTTGTTGATATTGATCCTAAAAATGTTGATTTTAATACAACAAAAAAAGTTGTTGAAGATGTGGCTACATTATTAAAAACTTTCCCTGAAGTTAAAGACGTAGAGATACGATTTTCTGGAGGTAGAGGATTTTATATTATTGGACATTTAAACAAAAAAATTGATATAAACGATGCAAGAAATAGATTAAAACAAATATTATTGCCTTTGACCGCGAATCCATTATTAACTTTATCAATACCACAAGAGGGTCAAATAAGGTTAGATTTATCCCCAATGAAGCGTGGTGGATCTTTTAGAGCATTATATTCTATTAATTCAAAAACTGGATTAGTAAGTGTTCCTGTAAAAAATATAAAACAATTTGATCCTTATATCCATGCTAATCCATTTAAAATTTAACTATTCACCTGGAAAAGCATATTTTGCAAATGAGTCTGGCGGAGTTGCTGCTTGTGCCGCCTGAGTAATACCTGCAGCTTTATCAGGAAAAGTTTCTTTAGCCCATTTCTTTGCATCTTCTAAAGCTTTCTTTAAATCATTATATGCATCTTTAAGTGATTTCTTAGTAGCTTGCATAGAATTAAGTGGGGAATCTTTGAATGTTTTAGCTTGCATAATTTTGGGTCTTAATTTTTGCTCAACTTTATCTACAAGTGCTTTCGGAGATACTTTTAAACAATCTAGTAAAGTATTTACCGCATACATAGAATAACCTATTGTTTGCATTGTAGTGTTCATTCCTTCGGATGCCAAAAATGATTGCATTTGTGCTGGAGATACCCCAAGTTTTGATAATAATTGTTCTATTTGAAGCAATTGTTCGTTAGATAATGATGCAAGACGAGATGAATCCAAAGCCAAACTAGTTGCCCAATTCAATTGGTATTGGACTACTCTACGGATAGAGGTTAAATCTCGTACGCTTCTATCTATCGATTTGAAAGCTTTTGCTATTACCGGTAACCTTCTTAATTGGTCCGTTACACGAGTATAGCCATCAGAATAGATATAAGGTTCAAGATTAGTTTTTTGTATTTGTGCTTTTAAATCCTGAGTTATTTCTGAACGAGGATCTCTTAATAATTCTAATACTGCTGTAACTTCTGCTGATACTGCTGGAAATATATAACAATATTTATATGGAGCATCTGTAACGTCAGCTAATTGTTCGATAGCCTTCATAAGTATATCATCTTGTTTCAAATTTAATCTTACCTTTTCGAATTTACAATCAACATATTTTATTTGATATAGTGCAATAATTCGTAGCATACTATATATTCTGAGCTGCCCAATAAGTTTCATATGATTCGGAAAATAATCTCTACCGAATGTAACTGTAATATCTTCAACTGCATTTACTATTTTAGCACCAAAATTTTTATAAATATCCAATTCTTGTTTTAAATGAGCTTTTAAAGCATTTTCCCAAAAATTTTTCATTGTTTCCTTAAATCTTCCCGTAGGATCTTTTATTCCATTTACTACTTCAAAGGAATCAACATAATATCCAAATCTTTTTAAATCTAATAAAGAAATAGATGCTCTAAGACGTCTACGAGCAGATTCTAATTTTCTTAATAATTCTTCATAAGTTTCACAGGAATCTGCAAGAACTTTTGCATCCATTATATCACTACTGGCACTACCTAATAATTCAATTACCATTTCTGCTGTTCTCTTGATAAATTCATCATGTGCTTTAGTCGGAGTTTTTATATTCTGTAATGCATTGATAATAGTGTTTAAATCTTTAATTATTCTATCTAAATATTCAATTTCTTTATTTAATAACCCTTGAATAATTGTAACAGTATAAGCAATCATAATAGGAATCATATCTATACCCATGAGTCCAAGTTGTATCCATGCCATGTACTCATCTAAATATTTTCCAACATATTTTTGATACAAATTCTTAACTTCATTCTCTACATATTCAGATAATGTGGCAATTGTTCCTGCTACAGTATCTGAAATTATTTTCAACAGTTCATTTAGGGTAGTTTCTTTAGTATCCTCGGCAACATTTTTGACAATATCTCCTGGTTTCTTCATGAAATCAGTCATATATCTTGCAATATCTGTAAGAGTTTTTACTATCTCTGCAAGTTCATCTAAAAATATCGCTAAAAATATTGAAATATCACATGGCATAAAAGAAAAATAACAGAATCATTTACAAATTTCAACTTTTTTTGTTATAATCTTATTAAAAATTATGAGAAAAGGAGGTGCAATTATGTCAGAAGAGTTTCTTAAAGAAATAAAACCCATATTGAAAGTATTCACTCAACAAATTCATTATGGATATATTGATGGGAATATTATCTTGACTGATGGCACAATAGCTTTTATTTTAAAAGGATACACTATAGATAAAGAGCTTTTGGAAAAACAAGATTATGCAAAATTATCTGATGCAATGATTGCATCAATAAAAGAATATTTAGAAAGACCATTACCGTATAGCGTCAAACTGAATGGGAGTTTAATACATTATTTATCAAAAAATTTTAAGATTAACAGTACCGTTCCTATGAATTTTGATAATGATATTGGAAGAATTTTAAGTGATTCAGTATTAATAATAACTCCAGTTTCTTTTGAAAAAACTTCTTTTGAAAAGAAAGAAAAAGAAGAAGAAGTAAAAGGAGTTACAGAAGGCACTGTGAAAAGAAAAAGAGGCCGACCTAAGAAATTGCAAGAAGAAAAACAAAAAGAAACAGAATCTACAATATCCACAGTAGAAAAATCCACAGAAACTGGACAAATAGAGGAACCTGAAGAGGTTGAGCAAAGAGAAACACAAGCTCCAAAACAAAGGAAGGAGCAAAAAGAAGAAAAACCAATTTCTGTCGAAACTAAGCATCAGGTGGAAGAAAGGAAGTTCAAGCATTTACGGAAAATTCCATTTTAATCTTTTTTATGGTATAATGTGAAAGAGGTGATAACATGATAGAAAAGTTGCAACAAGTAAAAGATGAATTAAAAAAGTTAGAACAAATCAAAAAAGCGATCACTCATACTTATCCAGATTTAGATAACTTGTGCTCAATGTTTTTAATTCTAAAGAAAATACCAGATACAAAAATTATTTTTACTACTATTGATGATTGGCAAAAAAATAAAAATACTAAATATAAAGATTATATTGCAGTAGATATGGAAGGTGCAATAATTGATCATCATGATATAACAGGTCCTTATACTAGTTGTAAATTAGTTTATCAAGTTTTATATGAAGAATATCCTGAATTGTATGAAAAAGATTTTGACCTAGTAGATTATTGCTATCGAGCTGATAAAGGACAACTTGCTCCTTTCCAGAAGCAACAGAGTTCTCTAATTCATACTATATATGCATTAAGAGCACAACAGGTTCCGGCTCCAAAATTATTAAAAATCTTTATAGAATTAGCGAATAGAATTGAAGAAAATCCTAAATTACTGAATTCAATGTGTGATATTGTTGTGGCTACAATTGAACCGGAATTAAGTGAAAAGTTATCTAAAGAAACACTTTCTTTTGAAGAGATTTATTTAAAATTCATAAGATTCGTGAAAATTAAAGATTATTTTGTAGCATTAAATTCCTCAAATCATAATATATCATCAAACATTTTTAAACATATCAAAAATTGTATGGCTATTATTTATTCATCTAATAATGGTGCTACAGGAATAATTTTGAAAAAACCAATTGCAAAAGCTAATGAACTCTGTGAAGAATTGAACAAAAAATTTCCTGATCTTAAATGGACTCTTATAAGAGATGGGATGTGTATTAAAAGCAACAGTTTGAAGAACTTAGAATCTATCCATAAGCCTTCCTGCGAAGAAATACTTGATGTCTTTTATAAATATTTGACATTTATTTGATAAGGAAAAGGAGGTTATACCCATGACTAATACAGAATTAATAGATATGACTATAAAAGAAATAGATACACATATTGAAGATCAATTAAAAGATTTTTCAGATATTGCAGTAAAGAAATTTTCACAAGTTCCTCATTCTTTAGTTCTTAATTTTATATCTAATACTGTTTTATTAATGATTAAAGGAATAAGTAAAGAAGAATTCAATAATATACCCGCGGATGATGAAGTTTCTCCATCAGAATTTTTGGTAATATTGTGTTTAACTATATTAAAATTGCTTAAAGATAATTCCACAATTAAAAAAATTATCGAAGAATTCTTAAAAATGAGGGAAACTAATCCATTTCTTCCAACAACTTCTGAAGAGGAAGCTACAAAAATATATTTTTCAATGTTAAGAACAATTTTATTGTTAATGAAAAATGAATTTCTATTAGAACATGCAGAAATAGGAGACATCATTGAAAAATATACTCAATATAAAAATAATGAATATATTTATCTTTCAAAATTAAAAGGTAGTATATACTATTTAAATTTACTTGCAGGTGCTGAAGTAATGACTCAACCTATAAAGCTATTTCCTGAATCCGATTCTGAAGATAAAATCATAAATTAAGTTATAAGATAATTGTAATCCAAAAGGAGGTTTGAGTATGTCCAAAAAATGTATTTACTGTCTAAGTAAACTTAAAAAAAATAATAGATGTGAAAAGAATCATTATCAAAATAACTTCGATGGAACAATAACTGATTTTATCAACAATAATGTAAATAATAGTTATGATTTATATTATTATGATAATAAAAAGAAATAACTATTTTTTTTCTTCTTTTTTTTCTAGTTTCGGAAATTCTATCGAACTCAATGTCAAATATGGATCGGGAATTTCTCTATCCCATAATTCAAATAATCGATATCGATAATCAAACTGTTCTAATGCCCTTGCAAGTTTTTCTAATTCGGCTTCATTAGAAGAGGATTCATATGCTTTTTTATAAATATAATCTAACAAGGGTAAAGCTTCAAACTCTCCTCTTTCTTCCAATATACTTGCTCTGATTTCGAATCCTTCATTAGAAAGAACACTGAAACCTCTTTTTGCATATGCTTTTATATCTGGAGGAACTTTTATTTTAAGAATACTTGCTTTCTTAAATAATTTTTTTGCTTCGTCTACTCTATCTCGAGGTAATAAGTCAAGTTTATGTGCAAGAAATTTATTCATTGCGGTCTTAATTTCCGTAGGTTTCATTGTTTCTTTTAAAGTTTCCTCAGCATGGGATTTTGCAAGAGATTTTATATTATCTGGAACTTCTACATCATATCCTTTAGAAAGTTTCACTATATTAAATGCAATTTTCTTTTTTTCATCTGAAGAATATGGTGCGGTTATTTGATCAAATGCATTTATATATTTTTGTAAATCATCCCTTCCTTTTACAGGAAGATGGCCTTTTTCAGGAAGTAAAAAATCACCTTCAAGCGGAGGTGTTTCAGTTTTTTCATGATAAACATTTGAGGAAATATCATCTTGAGCTAGTTTTTCAATAATAGGATGGGGCTTAATATCATATTTTTTACAATTCTTTTTAAGCATAGAAGCAGCAATTTTTTGTGCTTCAGGATGTAAATTTTGTCGAGTTCTGACAAAATACTGCATAGATAACCATGTAGAAGCTCCATCTGCACAAGGAAATTTTTTATGGATTTTATCATCAGAAGCAACAATAATTAATCCATAACTTTCAGGTGGGAGATTCCTATAATTTTTAGGCGTAGCTTGATACACTATATCAGGAATTTTTTCAGAAGATGCTATTTTCTTTAATATTTCCTTATCATAATCATCAAGAAAATCTATTTTCATATCATAAATCCTCCTTGTATAGGTTGATTTATATTCTTTCTATTTAATATTCTATATGCAATATCAAATGCCGGTGGCAATAATACTAATAATAACGCTGGGCCATATAATTTTTCTATAAGAGCTGCTCTCCTAGCTAATCGTTCTATTTCTGGACCTTTAACATAAGGAATTCCTTGAAGAGCTCGTCTTTGAAAAAAAGATAATGCCCCAATTGCTCCTGCACTTAATAATCCACCTGCTATTAAATCATGTAACAAATCTTGAGCTGTCAATGGTGGTGTTGAAGGAGGAGCGGGTTGATAAGGATAATATGGTAAATATTGAGCATGTTTTAAATATGTCATAAGAAAATTATATAATTTAATAAATCTAAAGTCAAATCTTTGAAAAAATCTGTTATAAATAATTTAGGTTGTGATAGGAATAAGGATTTTTTTAAAAAAAGTAAAAAAGGAGGTAAAAATGACAAAAGTATATCATTGTAAAGAATGTGGAAGGTACTGGTCCTATGGGGACCAGGAAACAAAAATTAGTCTCCAGAAAGAATTTTCTGGGGACGATTTAGAATTAATCCTTTTCTCCGGTTTAACCGGAGAAAAGGTAAAACTGAGTGGAGCTGTTCTTTCTGCAGGTGTAGTTGAATATATATGCCCCACCTGCAGAAAAGAAATGCCTCGATATTTCAAATGCGAAAAATGCGGAAATAAATGGGCAATAGTCAAGACAAAGGCGGAATTATCCAATCACAAAACCGGAAATTTGACAAAAATCTACATCATGGAAACGAAAGAATATACAAATCATCTATTTAATGGTATGGAGATCACTGTCCCCGTTTGTGAAGAATGTCTCACAAAAAATATTACGAAATTGGCCAGTTATGGAGATATCATCATAATTCAACCCACATTCAAATTACCCGATGATAAACCGGTATCAGAATCAATGATAAAAACCTTGAAAGAGAAGTATCATTTTAATCTTCCAAACGAAGTGAGAACTCGTTTCTATTTATCTACAATGAATCATCATATAATTAAAGTAGAAATTCCAGAAAAACAGAGAATTAGTTTTTCTGATCCTAATGGCAGAACAGTTGCTATCCAAAATCCTCCATCTAAAGAAGTTTATTTTGCAATAAAGTGGAGGAAAATCCCAATTCCAAATGGAGTTAAGATTGCGGATGATCCTAAAAATCTAGAAGAGTTGAAGAAGCTAAAAAATCAATTGAAGAAAAAATAAATTGAAGTAAAACATTCCTTATTCCTATCACAACCTATTTTTTTTATTTGAATTAAAATAAAAAAATATCTATAATTTTTTTTGATGATTATACCTGTAGAAGAAATAGAAAAAGTCATTGTTACTTTATTAAAAGAGAAGTTTCCTTCCTTAGATTTGAGACCCGGAACTCCTTATTATGATTTATTTGTAAGTGCATCGGCATATTTGATTTCTCATTATCTCAACATGTTTAATCAAAGTGTAGAAATGTCATTCTTATCTAACTATTCCACAATGCCTGAAGAGTTAATGGATAAATACGCATCAAATTTTTTTGTTACTCGTCAAGCTTCTACAAAAGCAAGAGGATTGGTAAGAATTTATTTTGCAGAACCAATATCGATATATATATCATATTTGAATGAATTTGTTTCTAATACTGGATTATCTTTTTATCCAATAGAATCGCAATCAATTTCCAAAGAAGAAATGAGCAGTTATTATGATGAAAATAAAAAATTCTATTATGTCCCGATAATACTAGAAGCATTTGAAGAAGGGGATCAGTATAATATTCCTGCAGATAGTATAGTAGAAATAAGAAATTTCCCTTATCCTTATGTTGAAATATCCAATGATCCATTTTCTCAAGGCACAAAAAAAGTAACTAATGAAGAATTTTATCAACAAATCATAGATGCTTTAAATACAAGAGAATTTATTACAAAACCTGCTATCGTATCACGAATTAAAAATGCATTTAGTTGCAAAAATGTTATTCCAGTCTCTTTCAAAGATGAAGTTATTGTTAGATCCGTATATGCAAATTCTGCGGATATTTATGTTGATAAATTAGATTATGATACAGGCAAACTTTCATATAAAGGAACTACAGAAATCCCGGTTACTGAATTCGAATATAATGGTAATTATGCCCTAGAATTAACTATCGATTTTAATGATCCAAATTTCAAATTAGAAAAGGATGATGGAACTATAATATCAGGAAAAATGATTTATGATGTTGACTATGTAGAAGGATTTTCTAAAGGAATGCCTTTCGGATATGGCACATTTGGAGCTTATAGATTTGGATACGGAGAATTATATTCTTTTTCTCAAGGAACATATTATTATGATATTGTTACTGATCCTAAAGAACGGAATACTATTGATGAAAAGCTTATTATAGCGATACCTGCTACTACTGGATTAAGCTCTATAACTGTTCATTTAAAAAATTATTCTGCTACACAAATTCAGTCTTATGTTGATGAGAATTCATTAGTTAATATGGATATGAAAGTCAGGTTAGTACAAGTAGCAAAAGTGAAATTAACTATTAAAATTAAAGGTAAAATCAATATAAATACTTTAAAAACATTAATTTCTGATTATCTAGATTCAATTCCGCCAGGTGGCATTGTAGAAGCTGATGATATAATGACTATTATAAATACAAATTTTAGAAATGTAACCGTATATTTTCCATTCGAACAATTTAATGCAGAAATAGAAACATTAGATGGAAAAAAATATTATATAGAAGGGGAATCTACTTTAGAATTACCAGATAAAATAGAAAATAAATTGTATTCAATGGTTACAGTCTTTAAACTTGAATCATTGACTATAATTTCACCTTAAAAATTTGAAATTTTTGTTATAAAAATCATATAAAATTCAAAAAAGGAGGTGTTTTAATGCCAATAAAAAAAGATAATTTCAAACACATTGAAAGAATTGAAGATGCTGAAGAAGGAAAAATAAATGTGATTATGGCCAGAAATGGAATATTTCAAGTAATTAAAAATGAATTGATGTACATTATCAAAAAAATAAATATAAATCCATTTGCAAAGATCGAGGATTTAGAAGAAAAAATTGTTATTCAAAAACCGTTGAATATTCCTGCAAAATTGATATTAACATCATTAGTTTTCTTAAAAAAAGTAAAACATAAATATGATACGGAAGCTGTCGTTATAATTACAGAAAAAAATGGTGAATACTTATTAGAATTACCAGAACAAGAAGCGTCCGCAGCTTCTGTAACATATTCAACAAAAAATTTAATAGGAGTTCCAATTTTAATTATTCATTCTCATCCTGGAGAATTGCATAATACCAGATTTTCTGGGACAGATGATAAAGATGATAAATTCTCAATTTTCAATGGAGTTACCAGTGTATATATGAATGTAAGAATAAAGATTGGCAATAATTTTATTGAACCTGATGACGAAGATTTATTTGAAGTAGATAAAGAGTGGATAAATGAGAAATTGAATGAATTTTCAAAATATGCAAAAAAGATCTATGGATATCGTTTCAATGAAGATTATATTGATTTTAGAAAATGGAAATAAATATAAATAAAGGAGGTGCAAGTATGCCAAAAAAGGCCAATGGTTCTGAACAAGAAATAAAAGAACATAAAACAGAAGAATTAAGTTTAACAAAGATTGAACAGGAAGTAAAAAGTGAAAGAGAAATTTTTAGAAAGAAATTTGCAGATTTCTTAAGAAGTGATCCACCATTTATTTGGGTAAGAGGAACGATATTGAGGGAAATTCTCGAAGATATTTTTCTAGCTATTCCCGCTAATATAAAGAAGACTAGAATTATAAAAAAATGGGATGCTTTGTCTCCTTTTAGAGAAGGAGATGAATTTTATCAAAAATCTATAGTAGAAATTATTGCAGAACTCGGATTAGAAGCTGAGAAAACAGGTGACCCTATAATTCTTATTATGCAAGCACCAGATCAATGGTATGAACATAAAGAATTTGTAGATATTTTTACAGCAGCTATTGAAAGAGGATTAGCCGTTGTGATGTATGGTGGATATGGAGAATTACCAAAAGGATTAAATGATCATGCTATTGTTCTGGATTATGTTCTTGAATATAGTGAAAAAAGTTTTAAACGAGTAGTTTTATCAATTGCAAAATCAGAAATCCACGGACATAAAGCAAAATGGATTTCTGACAATATCAATATCGTTAAAGATATTTTAAAAGGATGTTCTTCAATAGAACAAGAGCATGGTTTGTCTCATGCAGTTGTTGTATCTGAAACATGTGAAGAATTCATCAATGACCTGTTGAATTTTAAAAAGGAAATTCTTATTAAGAATGGTTTAATCCCTATAGATTTAGAAGAATGCCCTAGACTAAAAGATGTTGGTGGAATGGATAAATTGAAAGAATTCATATTAAATACAAAAAAAATAATTGAGAATTATGATATAGTTAGAGAACAACATAATCTTCCATTACCTAAAGGAATTATGCTTTTCGGAATACCTGGAACTGGAAAATCATATGTATCTAAAGCAATTGCTAAAGAATTCAACTGGCCATTGGTAATTCTTGATCCTTCTCAAATATTCCACAGGTATGTGGGGGCGTCCGAACAGAATCTGAAAAATATTCTCAAAAGAGTAGAATTGATGTCTCCTATCGTTCTATTCATTGATGAAATTGATAAAGTATTTGCAGGTGTTCAAAGTTCAAATGTTTCAGATGCAGGAACTACTGCGAAAGTATTTGGAATGTTCTTAACATGGATGCAAGAAATAAAGAAAAAGGTATTTGTTATTGCTACTGCCAATAGCGTATCTAATTTACCTGCACCTCTTAAAAGAAGAGAGAGATTTGATCAGATATTCTTTGTTGACCTCCCTTCTCTAACTGAAGCAAGAGAAATTGTTAACATTCACTTGGATAAATATAAAGTAGACAAATCTAATTTAGATATCAATACCCTGGCTCAAAAAGCAATATCCAAGAAACTTACTGGAGCAGAAATAGAATCTGCAATTAAAGATGCCGTTATTAAACATTGTGTATGCATTTTAAATGGCCAAGAAAGTAAATTAACTAATGAGGTATTAATTAATAGCATTATGGAAACAAAAGGTATTGCGGACGACGCTGAAATCAAGATATTGAAGAAAGATGCAGAGAAAATAGCAATTCCTGCAAGTTCCATTGTAAAGGAAGATCTAACTGCGTCAGAAGAAATTTCTTCAAAAGACTTGAAAGATTTGCAATAATGATATAAATTTTAAAAAAAAGGAGGTTAAAAATGTCACAGACAGTAAATGTAGATGTTCAGATAAAAAACACAAATATTTTGAAAAAAGTATGCAAAAAGCTGGGATATACTTACAATTCATCAAAGAATTGTATTGAAGGGGATTTATATCGTCCTATAAAAATTACAAAGGATAAAATCACATTTGATTCAGTAGATCACTCTAAAGTGAATAAAATATTGAATGAATACGCTTGTGAAGAAGTGAAATCATCAATATTTAAAGTAAATGGATATATTTTTAGAGAGACAAGAACAGAAGATTCAATTATATTGGAAGTTGAAGTCGACTAAATAAAAGGAGGAATCAATGCCTAAAATCAAAATCGTAATTAAAGATGGGAAAGTTACTGCCGAAGGAATGGGTTTTATTGGGAAAAAATGTGACGTTATTCAAAAAATAACCAAAAATATTGGAAAAATGAAAGTTCATAAACATGCAGAATACTATCTAGAGCCTCAAATTAAAGAAGACGTTGCTATTGTGGAAGATAAGAAATGAAAAGAAAAAAATTTTTGATTGTTATTAAAAATGGTCAAATCATTGGAGATTGTAAATATCTGTATAAATTAAATTATTGTAGTGACAAGTTCAAGAATTGTCCAGTAAGACTGTTGAATAATAAGGAGGAAAAGAATGCCTGTGAAAAATGTTACTGCGGATGATAAAAGTAGTTATGTGTTTTGGATTACAGAGGATGAGTTTGATGAAATCTATGACAAAATATTGAAATTTTTGAAACTTAAAGAAGAAGATTTTCTTGACTTATTCCCAGAATTTTATAAAGACAAAAATCTTATTAGAACTCAAGCTCGTGCCTATATAGGTGCGAGCCTAAATCTTTTAAGATTTAAATTAATTGAACAAATGTATAATAATATTACAGTTAAAGAATATGATGAACGAATTATAAATAAAATATTCAAAAATGTTCCACCTATTTCGAAGATAAAATTCAAAGTATTAGTATCAGATGTTACCGCTCTTGGATATTCAAGAGAATATGCCGAGCAATTGCGCATTGTTTTGAATATGAACAGAGAGAGAATGATAAAATTATTGATATTTCAAACTTTAATCGGGAAAGTTCCAGCAGTTGCCAGGAAAATGGATGATTTTGATAAACAGTTTGAAAAAATAGATAAAAAAATTAAATTAGGAGGCGCCGATGGTAAAAAAAGAAATTCAAGAGATAAATCTGTTCAAAAGCGGAGTGCTGGTTGATTTAAATATATTCAAATGGAATGCTCAAACTAAACTTGATGCAGAAGATTTAGGACTTAAAGAAGAAGATTTATCAACGTTGATGAAACTCGGTACTAAATATTTAGTTGATAAAAAATATGTCGCACCATTTGTGAATCTTGATGCCGCAGCAAGAAGAATATTGTCTTTTTATTCAATAAAATTTCCGATTGGTGATACTGCATTCGTTCCAATTACAAATTTTGATAGATTAATGAAAGAACTCAATGATGTAAAAAAAGAATTTGAAGAATATAAAAGAATATTTATAGAACATTATGAAGAAATGAAAAAAGAAGCATTAAAAGAATATGAAGAATATTCAAAACAATTACAAAAAAGAAATAACTGGACTGATGACCGTAGAAAAGAATTTATTGAAAAAATAAAAACTTATTACAAAACTAAAGAAGAATTAGAGCGAAAAATTAGATTTGAAATTCTTGTATATAGAATTGATGTCGATACTCAATTAGAAATTAAAAATATAGAAGAATTCCGTAAGGAAATAATGAATAAAATACATGATTTTGTAAAGTCAATTTCTTTACACGTAACAAATGAAATTAAAGAACTTTATAATGATTTATTAAATAGAAAAAGAACAATAAATGAAAATTTATATGGTATTATACAAAGACGATTAGATAGTTTAAGAAATCTTAATATTATAGGAGAACCGGAAATAGATAATCTCATAGATTCAACTCTGGCTGAAATAAAAACATGGATTAATAAAGATATTGATACTGTAAAAGATGATATTAAAAAAGCATTAGATAAAACAGATGAATTTGAAATTAAAGAACCAAGATTAAGAATACTACTTTGATTTAAATATTTTTTTTTCATAAAATACAATTATGGCAGATGTTCCTGGATATAAGGAAATAATTACAAGAATAGCTCCCTTTTTTGCTCAACATGAAGATTTGGAGTTCTTTGCAAAATGGTTAGAAGCATATGATACTTGTTGTGAATACTTAATGTTAGAATCCCATGTATTAATAAATACTAAAACACTGCATGATTTTTATTATGGAAAAAAGACATCCTGGTTAATTATAGATATTCCTTCTACTATTTCAACAATAACCAAAGATGGAGTAGAATATGGGATAATTCCTTACAATCTTCCCATATTTGAATTAGTCAGAATTTATATAAATACTGATACCGAAATACCTACTATTGGAGATGACAATAAACCTAATTTTTTTGTATATGATTATGATGATAAATCTACTCAAATTGCATTAAGGAAATCAATCATTGATGGTAACAATTTATATGGTAAACAAATAATGCTATATCGTGCAAAATTGCATGATGATTTAGTTTATAAAGCATTAGGAAATTTAATACAGGAACCAATAAATAGAGATTCATTTGATTATTATAAAAAAGTTTTGGGTAAGTACGTGTTTCAAATAAAACAAAAAAATAAAACAAATATAAAAGATGCAGTGGGATTCATAGCTGGCTTAAATTATGATTTTGGAGAAGATATATTCAAAAGATTTCAATCATTAGACCCAAATTTAAAAATCAGAACTTCTTTAGAAGATAATTTGTTATTATATTTGAAAAAAGAAGATTTTATGAATATAAATCAATTCAGTTTTTCAAGAAAAATCAAAGTTATAGAACCTGATAAAATTTATATTTATACAAATGAAAATTTTAATTATGGGGATGTGATTCATATTTATAAAGATAACAATTTACTTTTAATCGGTTATATTGTGGGGAAAGAAAGAAATATTGTTGATTTTGGTGGAAATTTATATGAAGTTGAAACATATAAATTCAATTTTGATTATAAATTTGCTAAAGAATTGAAAGATGCTAACAATGTAGAAATTTTCAAAATGAACTGGAATCAAAATATTGTAATGGCTTATTATGAAGGCGGAATTATAAATATAGAAACATATGATTATTTAAAAAAAATAGAACCACTACATGTATATTTGATAATCAGAAATATATTCAAAGCTAACGACGAAATTACTGATATTAGTTCAAATATTAATTGGCCAAGTGCAAAATATGATTTAAGCAATTACACAAATATTCCAGATGAGAATTACATAGATGCAGATACTATAATTGATAGAGATTTTCTACGTCTTATATAAATTATTAGTAACAATAGATTGAGAAGACACATTGTTAGAATCATACCAACTTTGTAACACAACATCATGTCTATTTCCAATTGCAACGAAATAATCATTTACTCCTCCACCTTGTAAAAATTTACCACTTGTATTATTTCCTATTGCAAAGAAAAACGAAAAAAGACCTGAGGGATACAATGTAGAAAAATTATAATTGTTTCCACATGACATAATATTATTTCCTATGCATGTACAAACTCTATAATTTTCTAATCTAAATCGATTTATATTTTGATTTGATCCATAACTATAAAAAGAACAATTAGTGATATATATGTTAACAACATTTTTCGTATATATTTGATAAAAAGGAAAATAAGTGGTAGGTATTGTAATTATAAAACATCCATTTAAAGCCATATATGGAATACTTTGATTAGCTTGTGAATTCAATTGAATTAATGTATTATAATTACCACTCCCATTAACTTCAGCTACGCAATCATTTAATATTACTCTTGAAATATATAAATTGCATGGATAAAAATATATAAACGATGGTGAATCAGCAGTAGACGAACTTCTATATATACGAGTATTGTTCATCAATATTTCTTTCATATTTATATCCGCCGCATTATTAGGATTATTTGTTATTAAAACTGCATTTTGTCCATAACAATCGTACATGTGAATACCACTAATTTTTAATGCATATGATTGAGAATCAATTATAAATACACAAACATTTTCAAATATATTTTCTATAAAGTTAATATTATGTATCCAATTAGCATTAGCAACGCCTTTTAAAGTTAAAAATCCATTAGTAATTCCGGTATGTGCAATGTGTAAATGTTTAAATTCCACACTGTGTTGAAAATCTGTTGTTGGGTACCAATTTATAGTTAGTCTATATATACGAGGAAATAGTCTATAATTTGAATCTTCTCGATATTTATTTCCTATTATAGAAATTGGCTTAGTTATATTTACAGAAGTATTAGTAGAAAAACTAAAATCTCCTTGATTCAACACAATAATATCTCCAGCATTAGCATCTTGAATTGCTTTTAATAAACCATCTGTTCCATAATAAGGAGTGCCAAATGTATTTGCACTACTTTTATCTTTTGCCACAACTCTATAAAAATTTTGTTGAGTAATTGCTAATGCTGGGACAGAACCTTCTCTTATATTTCCTCGTTGTGGAGTAAGTTTTAATATATAAGTATACAAATTATCATTGATTGCATCAGAAATATTGTTGTTTTCTAAAATTATTTTTTTGATATTTGAGTTATCAAAATTGAAATTATTAAAAACAGAATCATATGTATTATAAGCAAATAAATCATTATTCTTCATAATTATTGTTATTGGATATATTGGACTTCCTGTAATCAATGGAGTAATTGTATTTACAGTTTTTGAACTTTCCATTTCAAATCTTTCTGTTTTAGTAATATCAATTTGAATTCGATCTGAAGTAGAATCTTTAATTATTATTTCATTTCCTTTTATCAGACTATTTGATATAAAAGAATTAATAAATTCTATACCAACATCGGTACTACAAAATCTACAAGACGTTGTTGATGTAAATGCTGAAATTATTTTTGAATTCTTGAATTTAATATTTTTAATAATCAATCTATAAGAAGATGGATCTCCCGTATATAGTTCTCTAAAAACTAAAAATCTGTTTTTAGAAACACGTTCAATAATTTTATATTTTACAACAATATTTCCTGAAGAATTGTATCCATAAAAATAATCATTTGGCCCAATTTTATTTATTTCCGTTTGCGACGGTAAGTTTACATCTAAATAATAATAATTATTTTGCAATGAAATTATTGATATAGGGGCAGTTCCAATAGTATATGCATTAAAAACATCTAAATTTCCAATTTTGTCTTGATTTATATAAAAAGTTCCTTCAAAAGTAGTATTTCCTCTCAAAATAATCTGTTTATCAATATAAATACCATTTGATATTCTCAAATCTATTTTAGATTGAGGATAATTTGAATACAATTCATCTAAAATTAAAGATAAATCTAAGCATAAATTTTTACTTTGAGTTTTACCTATGAAGAAATTATCGTCTTCAGAACTAATTCTGTTTGTTTTAACAACTGGATTGAAATTAATAGCTGAATCATATTTTCCAATATCTTGATATATTATTGCCAGTATATTATCTTCATAGTAGCGCGGTAAATATCGATGATAAGTTGGCATTATTTGAGAGATAGTTGATGGATTATATGTTAATAGCATTGCACCTGAACGCGTTAACCATGAAGGATTTGATATATGATCTTCATAAATTTGATTCTTGTCAGTCTTGATAATTTCGTGCAAAAATTGACCACTAGAATAATTAACTCGCAAATATATGTGATTGTTTATTATTTCTAATCCATTGAGTGCTATAATATCTCCAGTACCCGCTCCTAGAATTCCCCACGCATTTATATATAACTCATCATTTCTTAAAACAATTAAATCTTTAGTTTTATAAGGAACAATACAGCAATAAAGATCACCATCAAGCGAATTTTTAACTATATAATTAAAAGTATCTACTTGCATCAATGGAATTATTTTCCAACTATCAAATTCATCTATTTCGATTTTATAAAGAATCAATTCATTTGATACTTTAATAAAAAGTATAATTTTTCTATCGTTATATCCACCTTTTATTGATGTTATCGTCTTATTGGTATCGATAATTATTTTTTTCTGATATTTCATACTATAATTATCATCATAAGAAATTTTATATAAATAAATTTTAGTGCCATATTGGTTAGCCAAATAAATTATTTTAGTAATAGGATTAATGAAACAATATTGCATTTGTTCTGTTGTAGATAATTCTAAATATGTACTATTGTTTTCAGAAAAATCAGGAGGATATGATTTGATCTTCACTAAATTTTGAGCATAATTCACAAAGAATACTCTTTCATTATATATACATTTCACATCATCCGGAATTTCACCAGGCAAAGGTCTTATAGTAGTTACTGAATTTTCTATTGAATCGTAAATTACACAATCTTGAGATGTTGTAAGAAAAATAGCTTTTCTAAAATCAACAGGTTCACTTTTGCCAGTTAATGTGTAAGATACTGATTCGGATCTTATCGCGTATCCTTGAGTTAATTGAAATTCAGGAGAATGGTAAATTCCTTCAATATCAATCTTATCTAATTTATTATAGAATAATCTAACTGATAATCTTGAATTTTTATTACTTGCAGTAAGAAACAAATATGACAAAGGTAATGAGACATATGTATAATTGCTTATTGATTTGTTTCCTATTCTTGAAATTATTTTTCCTGGAGGAATTATTAATTCTTGCGCAGATGTATCATAATAAATCTCTTCATCCGACACAAATCCTCTATATTTTTCTACATTTCTTACATATTTAATTATATCTTTTAAATCAATTGTATCTTCAACATGAAAATTCAATCCGTCATAATAAGCAACTTTAACTTCATTAGAAAATTTATAATCTTTATCAGTACAGATAAAATTCACTGAACTATTTGGATTAGCATCCGAATATGCATAAATATAAAACTTTGGATAATTTGGTTTTGGAATAGTTGTAGGATCAGATTCAATAATAATTCCATTATTCATAAATGTAAAGTTTCCAATATAAATGTCATTTTGCCCCATCGAAATTACTGGCTGAGTAATTAAACCATTAGTCAATAAAATTTTTTGAACTTCATTAAGAGTTGACGCTGTATTAGGAGAAAAATCTGCTATTATTTTTCTCATGCTTCTATTACAATTTTTCCTTTAAGAATTTTATTATAATAATTAGTTCCATCATAATAAATATAATAAGTACTCCCTGTAACTTTAGGAAAAATGGAAAATGATATTGTATGAATATTAACAACAGGTACCATTATATCTGAAGAAGGTCTAATCCATGCAGAAGGTCCAGAATCACCAGATTGCACTTTTACCAATATATCAATTCTCTTAGGTTGATATCCTAATTGATGAACATATTGCCATTGATTGAATAAATTACCAGTTAAATTTATAACATCATCTCGTTCATACGTACAGATCAAATTAGAAGGAATTTTATAAAAAGATGATTCAATAAGATATGCTATTCTTACTTTTCCATCTTCATACGGAATAAAATCTTCACTAATAATTTGTGATTCTAATGTAATTTCTGGATTTGATTGTGAACCTGATACAATTAAATTTATTGCTTGTATTCCGCCAGGAGTAACAGCTAAATTATATTCTTTTTCAGTTTTATATAAATATATTCCTGTTGCAGTTTCTACATTAAAAATTACTGGAGGTTTTAAACTAATTATTCCATTTTCATAAGTCAATGAACTTCCTGCTAAATATTCATTTACACAATTCTTCTTATACCCCAAAAGCCTAAATAAAGTCGTCAATAAATTATAATCGCTTATTTGTGATGCTAAATTTATTGCATCAATAGCAGAATTAATATTCGTATCAATTGCACTAAATCTCTCATTTAATTGAGTAAATCCTCCTCTTGCATCGATAATTTCACCTAAAAAATTATCTATCATATCTAAAGATGTACTAAGGTAATCTCCCCATAAATCTACATCCTCTCCTACAGTTGGTATTGGTAAACCTGCTTTTGCACTTCTTCTCATATTTAACCTCCTAGTCTGAAACTATAATCCATTCAAAAGTTATATCAATATTCTGCGATGAATTCCAAGATATAGCAGGATTGATTAAAGAATATGCAAAAAGTGCTGGTGTTGGGGATAAATTCAAAAATTGTGAAACTGGCGTATTAGGAATATCTATTCCGCTAAAATCACCTTCATTGTATGCATAAAGTCCAGCTTCATCTATAGTTCCTGTAAATGCTCCTTGACCCCTAAGTCCATACATATTCATTGTTGATACAAATTTTATTTGAATAACATCATTTCCCTGAGGATTTCCACTAATACCATAATTAACAGTATACCAGAATCTAGGATTGTCTAAACCTGTTCTTTTTGGATCATTTGGGTCACTCTGCGGATTTTTTGTTCCTACTACTAAAACGCATACTTTTTGAGATTGCGAATCTTTGACTAAATTATGCAATCGTAATAATTTTCCCATTCTTACAATCATTGTATTTATCTATTATCATATTTAAAAAAATAAATCAAATCAAAAATTAAATTATTTTTATTACCAGTGAAAATATATTTTCACTTATTGAAATTTGAGGCGTAAATTTCAAGGCCCTCTTGACAAATGTTTTCTCTTGTATTATATTGCAACTGTTGTCCTCCTTAAAGGAGGCTAAAAATGAGAATGAAAGAGATTGATATACATAATGAAAAGGAGGTGAAAAAATGTTGTATCTGCAGATAGCTGCACTCAAATTAGGACTATCAAATGAACAATTGTTTTCTAAACTACAACATCATTTGTTCACTGACAAGATAGCAAATGAAGTATATAAAACAGCTAAAATGTATTTGATTACAAATAATAAATTGCCTTCATTATCAGTATTGAAATCAATATTGGAAACAGAAAGTAACATAAAACTTGATGAGTTAAATGCCTTTTTTGATGCATTAGAAAAAGAAATAGTATCGGAAGAAGAATTTAACACAATTATTGCAAAATTGAACGATTATTATGAAGGAATTCAATTAAGAAAAACATTAGAAAAAATGATCGAATTGCTAAGTGATAATAAAATTAAAAAAGCAAAGGAATTATTTTTAACTTCTGCATCAGATATCCATTTGTATACTCCAGAATTGACATCAACATCGTTAGGTAAAGATCTTAATTTAGAAAGAGTAGATGAACAACTTCGTGACACAAAATTTTGTGTTCCTACTGGTTTTAAAGATTTAGATGAAAAAATAAATGGATTTTCCAAACATGAATTTGTAGTTTTAGCGGCCGTAAAAGGTACGGGAAAATCAACATTAATGCAGAATTTAGCTATTAATAATTATTTAATGGGATATTCCCCAGTTTATGTAAATCTCGAATTATCAGAACGTGAATGGATTGGTCGTTTATTATCTTCAATATCTGGAATTCCAGTAGGTAAATTGAGAAATGGCTCTTTAACACTTGAAGACAAAATAACAATTCAAAAATCTTTGATTTCTTTTGTATTTACTCCTAAGCATACTCAAGAAATTTTTGAATGGTATGACAAAAATGTTAAAAAAATGTGTGAATTATCATTCAAAGATTTTAGTGAAACCTTAAAAAAAATTTTTCAAAAAAAATATTTCAGGCAAAATGTTCTTGAGATTCCTACCTGGCAGAATAAGTTAAGTGTTAATGAATTAATTGACAAAGCAAATTCACTCAAAAAAGAGAAAAAATGTGACATCTTATATATTGATTATTTAGATTTTTTGTATATACCTTTTCAGGAAAGTTTACCTTATTGGGAAAAATTAAAAAATGTAGCAGAAACTCTAAAAATGGCGGCAAAGAATCTTGAAATACCAGTTGTAACTGCGGCACAATTGGATGAAAAAATGCAAGATACAAGATATTCTCGTGCTATAACTGAAGCATGTGATATTGCATTCTCATGGAAACCAGAATTAACTCCTGAGGAAGAAGATGTTATACCAGATATCAGAATTTTCAAATTCTATACAATCAAATCACGTAACATTGCACCAATTAAACATATGGTTATGGAAGCTGATTTCTTACATCATAAAGTAATTATTAAAAATGGATAGGTTAGAAACAATAATAGAATATTTGGAAGAACATAATATAGAATACAAAGTGAATGGAGATAGGAGTTATATAAGATTGAGATGTTTAAATCCAAACCATGTAGATACTGTTCCTTCAATGTTTATTTATCGTAATGGGCATTATCATTGTTTCGGTTGTAATATACATGGAAAGATAAATGATTTATTCAAATTAAAATATACAAATTATTCAAAAACTCCTGAACCATTAACTCCTTATAATAAAGATTTATTATTAGTAAAAGATTTTGAATTAAAAGAAATATCCCCACCTGAAGGATTGAAAGAAATAAATTTTCCAATAAGAGGTATTTCTCCAAAGACATTAAAACAATTTGGAATAAAGTTAACATATTCAGGAAATATCTATTTCCCAATACTATTTGGTAACAAATTAGTTGGGTATGCAATAAGATACCCTCATAGTTGGATATTTTCTAAAGAAAAAACAATAAATAATAAACATTTTTCTCAATATTTATATCCATTCTATGTAAAGTCAAAAACAATAATATTAGTAGAAGGATTATTTGATATGTTAAAACTGGCAGATAACGGATTTCCAGCTATATGCTCTTTTGGCACATATTGGCCAAAAACAAAAAATTTAACTTTAATTAGGAATTGTCCTAAAAGAATAATTTTAATGTTTGATAATGACAATGCAGGGCAAAAAATACAAACTGAATTAGAGGACAAACTAAAATATAAATTTGAAATAGTATCATTAAAAATAGATAGAGATCCTGATGAATGGATAGATATCCCTAAGAATTTTAGGGAATTAATAAAAATATTTTATGGAGGTGCAAAATGAATAAAAACAAAAAGAAACAAAAAGTGAAGGTATCCGTATGGCTGGCTTCTGACTTGTATCAACAAGCTAAAGAGGCAGCTGCAAAAAATTACCAATCTTTTGCAAGATGGCTCACTGAAATATTAGAAACAAAACTTAAAGGCAAAAAATGATTAAAACATTATTGAAAAAATACTATAGATTGAAACTAAAAGAATTACGGCTGGTTACAGAACTAATGTTGGAAATTGCAAAATATAAAAAAGTTAATATCTCATTGGGAAAGTGCCCTTTTAAGCTCATTAATAAATCTTATGAAATCAAATTGAATAATGGAAAATTAGAAGTTATCCCTCAAGAAGAAGAGTTATTTCATAGAAAAATAAATATCAATAATGAAAAAGCAATAATCAAACTTCTAATAGATGAATATAAAAGTAATCCAGACAAGGGAATAGAATTAATGCATGATTACATTAAAAAAATATTGAAGGAGGGTAAATCATGAAAATAGAATGTAAGAATCCTTGTGGATTATCTCAAAGAATAGTTCCTGGCGAAGGACCATCTAATGCAAAGATTATGATAATAGGTGAAGCACCCGGAGCGTCTGAAGAAATTCAATTGAAACCATTTGTGGGAAAATCTGGAACACTTTTAAGACAAGTTCTTGGATCCTTTAAAATATCACAAGATTTAATGTATATTACTAATGTGATAAAATGTAGACCGCCTAAAAATAGAACTCCTAAACCAAAAGAAATAGAGTGTTGTTCTTCTATTCTATTAGAAGAAATAAAAACAATTAAGCCTGAAAAAATAATTTATTTAGGAGCAACTGCAGCGAAATTCATTTTAAAAAAACCAAAGAAAATAGAAAAATTGAGATTAGAAACCGAAAACAAATTCAATGCTAAAATATATTTTACATATCATCCTGCAGAAATATTGAGAAATCCAGAATTAATAACTATTTTTATTAAAGATTTGGAACGATTTTTATATGAAAAAAAAGAATCTCCAGAGGAAGGATTACAAATAGTAAATGTTTCCCCACAAGGAGTTCCTGAAGCTATTAAGCAAATTTTATTACATAAAATGTTTTCTTTTGATATAGAAGCAACGGGATTAGATATACAAAGAGATAAAATTTATGCATTGAGCATAGTTCCAGCAAATAAAGCAAAAATTGCATATTTTTTCAATCTCAATTATATAGACATTAAAGAATTGGAACCAATATTCAATTCAAAACTCAAAAAAATTTGTTTCAATGCCAAATATGATGTCCCATTTTTAAAGAAATACATAAATGTGTCAGGACCTATATATGATTTACTTCCATTAGTTCATTTAATTGAAGAAGGTAGAGATTCTTATTCATTAAAATCTATTGCAATTGATAATAACATTGAAAAATGGGACATAGACGATAGCTTGAAAACTATTCCTGAAATTGACGAGACTAAAATAAAGTATTGTGCTTTAGACGCTTTTTATACATTAAGTCTATTTAAAAAATATTATCTTCTTGCTAAAAAAGAAAATAAGATTAATTTATATAAATATATTTCAAATAAATGGGCAGTTTCTCTAATTCCGGAATTAGAACAAACTGGTATTAAAATTGATTATGAAAGATTAAAAATATTCAAACAAAAATTAGAAAATAAGATTAAAAAAATATTAGAAAAAATAAATTCATTGCCCAAAGTGCAAGCATATAGAAATTATTTATTTGAAAAGGAAAAGTCAAAATATAAGAAGAAAATACCAGAGATACCAGAATTTAACATAAATTCTCATATCCAATTGAAAGATTTTTTAACAAAATACTACTCACCTATATTATCCAAATATAATCTTGATATTTCCAGTATGAATGAGGAAACGGTTGAGAATATAAAATCTAAAATTCCATTCTTGAAATTAGTATCAAATTATAGAAAATTATTTAAAATTTTATCAACATATGTTAATCCTTTTTTAGAACGATTAAATGGTAATAATCATGATCGCATACATGGAGAATATTATATTTATGGGACAGTATCTGGTAGAATCAGTTCATCTAATCCAAATATGCAAAATTTACCTCCAGCAATATATCCATATATCGTTCCGAGAGAGGGACATATTTTTATGAATTTAGACTTTTCACAAATTGAAGTTAGAACATATGCATTATTAGCTAATGATAAAAAAATGATTGATTTAATCAAAAATAATATAGATGTTCATACATGGGCAGCGGCTACAGTATGGAAAAAGAAATATGAAGAAGTTTCTAAAGAAGAAAGAAAAAAAGCTAAAACTATTGTATTTGGATTGATGTATGGTATGGGAATTAAGTCATTAGCAAATAGATTGAAAGTATCAGAAAACACTGCAACTAAATTTTATGATAAATTCCGTTCTATGTTTTCTTATATTGTAGCATGGAAAAGGGAAATAGTTAATGAAATAAACACCAAAAACATGGTGAAAAATCCATTTGGAAGAACAAGAAAAATGGATATTCTTAAATATTCCCCTTCATCTTTATCAGAAATGACAAGATATGCATTCAATTATATGGTACAATCTACTGCATCAGATTTAGCTTTATTCATTATTTCTAAATTACGCCCAAAAATAAAAGGATACTTTTGTATGGCAGTACATGATGGATTTCTTTTCGAAATACCAGAAAATTCAGTAAAGCAAACGATAGAAATCTTAAAATCTGAAACTGAAAAAATAAAAAATATGTTAAAAGAAATATATAAAATTGAATTGACCCTTCCATTTGTTATCGATTGTTCAATAGGGTATTCTTTAGATAAATTGAAAAAAATAGATGAAATAAAAATAGGAGAGTGAAGCATGAAAATCGTAAATGAAAAATCAAAAATTGAAACTGGTAATAATGAAGAAATATTGAAAAAAATAATTATTAAAATGAAAGAAATAAAAATTGAAACCACAGATTTAAATCAGATGAAAGAAGTATTTAAAAATATACAAGCATTAAGAACATATGTAAGTTATCAATATGCACTTACAACAAATAAAGAATTTAAGTCGAAATTAAATATATTATTGAAAAACTTAAGTTATATGTTTGATACCCAATCTCGTATTTTAACAATTATAGAATTAGAAAATAATTTTAGAAGGAGGTTATCATGAAAGGATGGAAAAACTTACCAAAACAACCAACAAAAAAGCAAGTGCGTCCTAAAACACAAATTCCATTTATATTTCCTGGAGTAAAAGCCAATGCGGTATCTCCGACTCAAATTAAAATAAGGATTGTCAGCGACCCTATATTTGCTATGGTTCATTGGGTAGGATTTGGGAAGAATCAATCAATCAGCTGTCCATTTGTTGTATGTGGAAAATTTGATTCAAAAACTACTACCTTAAGAGAAGATAAAATATGTATATCTTGTAGGGTCAACAAACCAATTGCTAAATATTTCGCAGTTGCTAGAGATTTGAAAAGACAAGACTATCCACTTGCAGTAGTTCCTATTTCTCCAGATTTGCTGGAAGAAATAGAAAAACAAGTAGATTTAGAAAAAATAGATAAATACATTATCGTTATTGAATCAAGACGCAGCAAAGATAATCCGCGAAAAATTATATACAATATAAAATCGAAAGAATCCGAAAAAATTCCTCCTCAGCAAATTTATGCTGATGCTGCTGAAATGTTAGAAGAATTAAAATTGCTTTTGGGAATAGAAGAACCAAAAAATAAATCTGTTAAAGAAAAATCTTTTGAAGAAGAAATTGAGGAAGAAGAAGCTGAAGCTGAAGAGAGTATTGAAGATAAAGAAACAGAATCAGAAGAAGTGGAAGAGGAAGATGAGCCTTTCCCGAAGAAAAAATCCTCAAAAGAAAAAGAAGATATTAGTGAAGATGAAATCAATGAAGAAGATATAGAGGATATAGATGATCTCGATGAATAAAACAAGTAAAGCATTAATTTTTCAAGAAGACGAACGAATAAAAAATTGTTATGGTGGATTTTTTTATAAAAATAAATATTTATTTCCAAATCATTGGCGAATATACAAAGAGATAGCATTAAAACTAAATCTTCCCTTGTATCCACCCGATTTAGAAAGACAGATTGAAATTGAACAAGAAAGAATAAAAATCATTGAAAATCTATTTCAAAATAAAGAATTAATTGAATATAAAACAAAAATAAGACCATTCAATCATCAAAAGATAATTACATCAGCAATTATAAAATTGAAAAAGATTATTGTTTTAGGAGATCGGGGAATTGGTAAAACTAAAGCAACGATAGATGCAATTTCTTATTTAATAGAATCTGGAGAAATACTCAAAGCTTTGATAATAGTTCCTAAAACTTTATTGAAACAGTGGCAATGGGAGATAAGAAAAAATTCCGATTTAAAAATATCATTCTATCCTGATGATAAAGGAGATGTGATTCTGGCGAATTATGAAATAATTAATAATATTCCCCCTGTACAAATGATTGTTCTGGATGAATCTACAAAGATAAAAAATTATTTAACAAAAAGAACAAGAAAAATTGTAAAATTGAGGAAATATGTTGATTATCTTGTATTGTTAACCGGAACATTAGTAACACAGTCTGTATGCGACATATTTCCTCAAGCGCTGATGGTCACTGACGCATTAGGATGGAATTATGACCATTTTAGAGAAAGATATACATTCAAAAAAGAATTAAAAAAAATTAGATCATTTGTTGTCTATAAATATATTGATAAATCATTTGCAAGAAAAGAAATAATGAATATTCTAAAACCTTATATTATCTCTATAGAAAAAGAGAAATGCTTTGATATGAAATTTGAAAAGAAATATATTGAAATTCCCGTTAAGCTAAATGAAATTCAACAAAAACATTATGATGAATTAATTGAAAAGATTAAACAGAGAAAAGAATTCACAAAAGAAGATATCACAATGTGGACTACTACATTATCCTGTATATGCTCCGGATTCAAGTACAAAAAAGATGGAGTAGAATACTTTCATAGTCCCAAAGAACAGGAATTGATAAAGATATTAAAATCTAAACCCGATCAACAATTTCTAATATGGCATAATTATGTATATGAGGGAAAAATAATTTCTAATATCGTTAAAAATTCTATAAGAGTTGCTTCAGAAGATAGTCCTAAAAAGAGGGATGAAAAAATACAGCAAGCCTTAGCAGAAAAGAAGCATCTGATTATTCCATTAGGAATTGGGAAGTTCGGATTGAATTTACAGAAGATAAACAATGTTATTTATTATTCTAATTCATTCTCTGTAGAAGCAAGGATTCAGTCGGAAGATAGAATTTATAGATATGGAACCAAAACAGATGTGTATTATTACGATTTAGTATGTGAAGACACTATTGAGGAAGTAATATTAAAATTCTTGAAAGAAAGACAGAATGTGATAAAAAAATTGTATGGCTATTATACGAAATTAATGAAAGGAGGGTCTAATGTCTAAATATAAAAAGTATACTAAAGGAATCAAAAAAATTAGTTCTAATTTGAATCATAAAAAAGATATGAAAGAGGAACAAATTATCAAAAATACAAATAGGGAGATGGGTTCATTAAAATCTTATCTCCCTTTAGCAATGTTTGGTATGGCAGTTGCATCATCTATGAAAGAAAATTCTAAAGATTATGAAAATAATAATGAAGGAGGTAAATAAATATGAAGAAGCTAGCAAAAATAATTTTCTTAGCAATTGCAATCAGTTTATTCTCATTTGCAAAAGACAATTCCCAGGTATATTACGGCGATATGACCTGTACCAGCTGGTGTTCAGGGGATTGTTGCTACGAAAGATGCTGCGACATTTACGGATGCACAACCTGTCAGACATGTTGTTACGGAACTATTTGCACAACAAATTGTTACTAAGGAAAAAAATAAAAAAGGAGGAAAAATATGAAAGAAATAACCGTAAGTAAAAGAAAATACAGACTAATACAAATTGCACTTATTGTAGTTTCAATAATATTATTGATTGTAATATTTGATTTCTTTGCTGATTTAAAATATAACTTACTGATTAGTAATCTTGGCTTCTTGCAGGACAATAAATATGCAAATCATTCATGTGCTATATTAGGTGATACTAGCGGTACTGAAAGTTATTCAACATGGACAATATGCTGTGAAAATTATTCAGACAATTGCTTTATGCGAATTTATTCATGTATTAATGTGAATGATCCTGATTCTTGTAAACTCTTTGAACTTAATATAGCAACTTCAGGTAAAAAACTTCTAGAACAATATAAAATTATTGAAAAGGAAATAAAAAAATTAAAAGAATAAATAAGATGCCCGAGTGGTGGAATGGAAGACACAGAGGACTTAAAATCCTCTGGGAGATGCCTCCCGTGTCGGTTCAAGTCCGGCCTCGGGCACAATGAAAGGACTATAGAATGAAAATAGAATTTACAAAAGATAAAAAATTTATAATTTTGACATTTCCTTTGTTATCTCCTGAAGATAGATATGAAAAAATAGAAAAAGTTTTAACAAAAATGGGTTATCATACAGCTGGTGGTGGAACTGATCCTGAAGAAAAGATATGTGATGTCTGGATAAAAAATACTGGAAAATTCTATTGTCTTTGTTGCGGAGTTGAAATATCTGAAGAACAATTTTGTTATTCTCATGGGTTCTGTGGATATTGTGATACTGGTGCTTGTCAAATTGCACCATTTATTTTTAAAGAAGGACATGGCAAGTTTTTAAAATTATTGAAGGAGGACTGAAATGAAAATTATTTACAGAAGAATGATAGGAAAAGAAGATGAAAAATTTAGAATTCAAGAATATATAATAGAATATGATCCTGAAACAAAAAAGGAGATGGAATGTTCTATTTGTGGAGAAGTGGCAACTTTCATTTGGTATGTTCTTTATAAGAGAAGTTCTTTGATGCGAATATGGTTGTGTAAAGAATGCTGGCAGGGTATAAAAGAATTGAGTAAAAAAATAATAGGAGGAAACAATGAGAGGCAGAAAAAGGAAAATACCTAAAGCAGAAACGACATATCAAGAACAAACAAATGTATTAGCAACAGCAGAGCAAGAAGAACAGATTGAAAACCTTGTAGATTTATCCGCGTTAACTGAGTTGGAAACAATCCCTACGGGTTATATCGGAATAGATGACGTATTAGGTGGAGGAATTCCTGTTGGTAAAATAATTGAAATGTTGGGAGAAGAATCTGCAGGCAAATCTACATTATGGTTATCATGGTCCAAACACTGGATAAATGACCTTAATAAAACTGTTATGGTCGTAGATGCAGAAAAATCATTAACCAAGCAAGCAGTAATAGATATAGGAATAGATATTTCCAAAAAGAAATTAAAAATTTTAAAAGAATTACAAATTTCAAAAGTATTTTCTAAAATTAGAGCTGCAGTTAAACAAAAAATTGCAGATATTGTTATAATTGATTCAATATCATCATTAATTCCAGATGCACAATTTCAGCAAAATATTAGAGATGTTGAATTATCCCAGCAAATAGGGGAATTTGCAAGAAAACTTGGTCCCGAGCTACGGATGACTATTGGAATATTAGACGAATATAAAGTTCCTCTTATAATCGTTAATCAAGTTCGTAGTGCTTTCATAAGAGGGATGATCCCAACGACTATTCCTACTGGAGGACATGCTCTAAGACATTGGTGTTTCATCTCACTTCAATTAGAAATTGAAGAAAGAAAAGAGGATCATCAAATTGTAAAAATTCAAACTATTAAAAATAAAATAAATATTCCTTTACAAACAATCTATGAAAAAATAATCTATGGAAAAGGATTTTCTGTCGCTTTTGACAGAATAAGCCATTTTATCAGAAAAGGTTATATTGAAGAAGCAGAAAGGGGAAGATATTTGTATAAAGGGAAAAAATTATTTTTGTCTCAACTGGAAGAGATTGCGGAAAAGGAAGGAAATAAATTTTGTGATTTTTCATTGGATAAAGATAAGGAGGAAAAAAATGAAGGAACTTGATATCAATGAAATATCAAAGTCAGATTTTATCGCATACGAAACAATTAGACAGTCGGGAATAACTAATATGTTTGATATTGTATTCGTTTCCAAGATTAGTGGATTAAGCAAAGAAAAAATTCTTAGTATTATGAAACATTATAATGAATTACGTGATAAATATCTAACTGAAGATGTGAAGCATACAATTGAATTAACATTAAAAAACATAAGAAGAAGAAATAAAAAGGAGGAAGAATGATGGAAGAACAGAAAGCACTTGAATTATTCGATACAGTTATTGAACAAGCTAAATCTTTATACAAAAGAGATGGATATCTTGAACCTGTACTATTTATGTTAAAAAATGGGGAATTAAAAATAGTTTCTACCCGTGAAATTATGCAAAATGAAGAAACAAAGGAATTAGGTGCAATGGCATTACAACAATATGTAAATAAACATATTCCAGAGTTAATTATTATGGTGGGTGAAGCCCGAATTCGTATTTTCAATGATAAAAAAGGAGAATGGGAATTCTATGACGATGGTGCATATGTAACATTAGAATTTATTGACAATTCAGGACAAGTCCAATCATACTCTTGTATGATGATTTTGGATCCTGAAAAAAGAGAAATCATTAGGGAACAAAGAACACAATGCGATAAATCTGCAGGAAAATTCTCATTTCTTTCTAACATGTTAGAAGAAAAAGTAGATAAAAGTAATTTGCAATGAAATGAAAAGTAGATATTTAAAAGGAAGAAGATACGAGTATTTAATCAAAAAGAAACTTGAAAAAGAAGGATATATTGTTATAAGAGCATCTGGTTCTCATGGCAAATGGGATCTTATTGCTATTCATCCTTTATTAAAAGAAATAAGACTTATTCAAATAAAATATAAAAAAAATATTAAATCTAAAAGTATAGCATCTGTATTAGGAAAATATATGGTTTATGATGAATTGTTAATAATTGGAGGAAAAAAAAAGAAACAAAGGAGAAGGAAGAAATGAAAATAGAGAATGCATTACAGATAAATTGTTCCGAAATTGCTTTATACTTATATGGAGAATATTTTGCTATTCATGATTATATGGATGAAGCAGGTTGTGCAACTGATTTTATCGTAGATTTATTCAAATTAGATCCAGAAGAGATGAAACAAATAGTGAATGATTTATATTTATGCGAAGATTTTGGTGGAGGAGGTTTTCATTATGAAGATTTTTGCAATACTATAAATTTTGCTTATTATCTGAAAAAATATCCTGAAATGCTTGAAAATATAAGAAAAATTTTTAAAATTAAAAAAGGAGATAATGAAAAATTAATTAAACTTGCATTTTGGGTAATAAATGATTGGCGTATTTTTCTCGACGAAGAGGATGCAATATATTCAGTTTCTCTTTTAGATGAAAACGTTATTCCAATTCCAGAAAAATTATTTCATGATGAAACTATATGGTATAATTCTGGATTATTATTTGAAATACTTAAGAGGAGAGAAAATGCAAATAAAATTAACGCCGGAAGGATTAGTACTCAGAAGAGATTATGTAATAATAAGACTAAACCGAAAAGAAACAAAAAAATTAGGACTAAAGATTCCAAAAACATGGCCGTCACCTGAATTCGTTCATTTAGAAGTATCTAACAAATGTCAATTAAATTGTAAAGAATGTTATATGGAAAAAAATGGAAATGAATTATCGACTGAAAAATGGAAGAAAGTTATCAGTAAACTAGCCGCAGAAAATGTATGGCAAATAACATTCGGAGGGGGAGAACCATTATTTCGTAAAGATATAATAGAACTTGCTAAATATGCGAAATCAAAAAATATGCTAGTAAGTATGACTACAAATGGATTGAAATTACAAAAATTTGGAAATAAATTAAATATGTTTGACAGAATAAGTGTATCCTTCCATACAGGAATAGAAAATTTGGTAAAATCTTTAAAATTTTTAAATGAAAAAAATATAGATGCAGCAATAAATTTTATTGTCAAAAAGGATACAATACCTTTTTTGAATACTATTGTTGAAATTGCAAGAATATATGATGCAACATTATTACTGTTAACATTGAAACCTGTAAATAAAGAATATTATGAAAAAATGATTTTTCCAGAAGAAGTATATAGAATTGCAAAAGATATTTTTATGCATAAATACCAAAAAATAGCTGTAGATGGATTTACATGTAATAAATGTTATGGTACAAAGAGATTTCTTACAATAGATGCTATTGGTAATGTTTATCCATGTTCTTTCTTAAGAAAATCTCTAGGCAATATTTTAGAAGATAAACCAATAAAATATTATATGAGAAAAGGAATAAATATTATAAATACACATGGATGCCCGTATAGGAGGACATAAATGAAGCTTCCAAAAAAACTTGAAGATTATTTGAATTGGGAATTTAAAAGTGGCGTCAAAACAACAAGAGATTTTAAAAAATTCGCATTATTATTCCTAAATCATGTCAGAGAGAATCTACCTAAAGGAGCCAAATTAGATAAACATAGTGTTGGACATTATTTTATCTGGGGATATGTCAAAAAGAATGATAAATATGTATACTTCTTTGTTCCGGATGTAAGATATCAAAAAAACGATTGGCACAATAAAATTTTATTAAGACGAACTAAAGACAATGTAGAAGCTGAAGGAGAAGACTATTATAGCTCTCTAAAAGATTTTAAAAAAACTTTAAATAAATTGTTTAAAAAATAATTTTTTTTGATATAATTTTCTCTGAATAAGGAGGTTGCAATTATGAAAGTAGCGCTTGACATAGGGCATTTGTATAAAGATTCAAATAAGGACGATAAAGGAGCATTTTATCAAGGTTTTTATGAAGCTGATTTTGCATTAATGTATGCCAAAAAAGCATATGAATTGTTGAAAACAGAACATTCAATTGAAGTATTTATATCAGATCCAACAAAAAATATTCTTGTTGGGGATTATTGGAAAAGAAGAAACTGGGTAAATCAAAATTTTAATGAAAATGATCTATATATTCAGTGCCATTTAAACAGTGGCAAAGGGAATTATGCACTTATAATGAGTGTTCTGGGATATCTTGATGATAAAATAATTTCACAAAATGAACTAACTAAAATTGAAACCGCTTATGGACAAATACTCTCAAATAATACAATGAAATTTTTAGGTATTTCAGTTAAAGATTTTGATGAATCAAAAGATACAATATGGAATTTGAAAGAAGGTGATAGAGGATATGATATAGTTAAGAAATTCAAATGCCCTGCGTTCATATACGAACCCGCTTTCATTGACAATGTTATACATTTTTCTTTACTTAAAGACGGTACATGGATTGATGCTATTGCAAAAGCAATATGGAAATCATGCATAGAAATAAATCAATGGATTCAAAGTGGAGGAACAAAAAAATGAGAGGACTTTCAATTGGTGTATTAATCGGAACTCTTATTTGGATATTGATAATTGGAATTATTGTTTTGATTAAACATTGTTAAGGAGGATAAAATGAAAAAAATATTGATAACCTCAATAATTTTAAATATTTTACTTATTGTTGCTTTGTATATTCAGTATGAATTATGCAAATCTCCTCAACCAATAACTCCACCGCAGATATCAGGGAATCAACAAGTATGCCCAATTGAACAGGTTAGTCCACAACCTGCAACACAAGTAGTTTATAAATGGAAAACGAAATATATTGTGAAATGGCGGGAGAAACCTTATTCAGGAGAAATTACTGCTACCATAACATTTCCGTCTGGAATTACAAAATGCCCAGAACCAATAAGTGCAACGCTTCCCCAGTTGGAGATTAAATGTCCGGAGTGTCCGAAGTTGAAGCCAAAAAGGGTATTCAGCTTATTACGAGGTAATGTAAGTGTAAATATATCACTTGCTCCAGAATGGATTATAACACCCAGGATTGAATATGTTCCATTCATGTTCAAAGATATTGACCTGGGAGGATATGGCCAAATAGATAGTGATAAACGATGGCAAGCAGGATTATTTTTACGATTCAATTTCTAAATAAATAACAATAAGGAGATACAATGAAAGAGAACGTTGTCGACATTAATAATGGAAGATTCTATAAAGCAGATTGCTTTGAAATTCTACCAACATTACCTTCTGAAAGTATTGATATGATTTTAACTGATCCACCATATTTTATTCGCGAACAAACAATTATTCGTAGAAAAAAAGATAAAGGAAAATATCGTGGATCAGATATTGAAATTGGATGGGACTGGGATGAATTCCAATCTGAACAAGAATATCTTGAATGGACAAAAAAATGGTTTTTAGAATGTATTCGTATATTAAAACCTTATAGAAGTATAATCATCTTTTTTGACAGATTAAGAATGAATTATCTATATCAATTATGTAAAGAAAATAATATGGATATAATGATGGATATTGGATATATACTGAAGAATCCGACTCCAAGGGCACGTCGCATTGATTTCATGAGAAACATTGTCTCAGCTTTTTGGGCTGTAAAAGGAGAGGCTTCTCCAAAGAAAGGCTACATTTTTAATTATCAACTAGGACAGGAAAAAGCATATATTGAAGCATCTTATAAAAATCAAAATAGATTTCATCCCACAGAAAAACCTGTGAATGTATTAAAAACCTGGATTTTATATCTAACAAATGAAAATGATTTAGTATTGGATCCATTTGCTGGAAGTGGTTCAACAGCCCTTGCTTGTGAAGAAACAAAAAGAAGATGGATATGCATTGAGAAAAATGATAATTATTTTGAAAAAGCAATTAAGCGATTAAAAAATAGAATTGAATTTGCTAACTTAAATTTATTCTCACAATAAGTAATTTTCTAAACATAGAAAATAAACAATTTTGCTTATTTTTTGATTTTTGAATACCGGGTAAGGGGGTTACTAGGGGGTCGCCGGAGATCGTTGAAATTTCGAAGGCAAAAATGGTTAACATATCGGAAAAAATTATATAAATTTTGTAAGTTATTTGATTAATATAAAATTGATTCTTAATTTTTCACGTAACTATACATTTTTCAATATACTTATTTTTTTGATTCTAATAATGTTCGTAATTTTATACCCCTATTTTTGCAGATCAGTGATTGTCTAAAAGTCTCTTACAGGAGATCCAAAAATAAGAATAATAAAGTCTGTTGTTGTTCCTGGAGTAATCTCTATAACAAGATCAAATAACCCTAAATCTGTTCCATCCATTTTTGCTAATGCAGGAAATGTAGCATTTTCAGTAAAAACATGAACTATTTTTTGTGCAGTTGTATAACTACCTGTATCTCTCACTGTATCTCCATATTTAATATTTATTGTTGCAGTAGTAGAAGTTTTTGAAATAATATAAATACAAAAATCTCTTACTATCCTATTAGTTCTATAAGTCTTTGTTGTTGTTTGATTAGCCTGACATGTTATAGTCTCTTGATAAGGAGGTATGATAGCTATCATTTATATTCTCCTTTTCCATTTTTTTTACAATTATTTGATTTTCCTGTTTTAAAATGAATGGTTTTCTTTTTATGAAATTTTCCGGAATTAACAATGGTCAAATCTACAAGTTTCTCTAACATGTCCACACTTGAATATAATTTTAATAACTCATTTTTTATTTCTTTGTAGATTTCCATAGTCTTTCATCAACCTTCTCTATTTTTTCTCTTAAATCCTGTATGATTTGCTTTGTGTCTTTTAAACATGTCTGTAATTCTACTATTTGTTTTTCTAAATTTTTGATCTGTTCATCTATTTCTTTTTTATTTGTTATTGAATGTCTAATTAAATATATTAAAACACCAGCGTATATTGAGATAATCCCAGTAATAATATAACTAAATACTTCCATGCTTTGATTATATAATTTAAAAAAATTTTTGTCAAATCTAAACTGAAATTTGACTTTAATATTTGTATCTTATAAAATAATAATATATTTATTGAAGAAGGATAAAATGTGGAATAGGATTTTTAAAGTAGTATATGAAAAGATAGCGGGTAGAGAAAGAGGAGATCCTACTCCTGAATTAGTTGATCACGTTGCCGCTAGAATAATGAAAGAGCATCCTGAATATACAAGAGAACAAGCATATGCAATTGCCGTGAAGCAATTACAAAGAACTGGTTATTTGAAACCAGGAACAATGCAACTCACTGAGAAAGGTCGTAAACGAAGTGCCTATCATTCACAACATCCTAGAGCTCTTGAGTGGAGAAGGAGAGGATATTAGCCTGCTTTTTCTCTCAATCTTAGCCATTCATATATAGAACATTGAAAACATCCATCAGACTCATGTCCATAAGGACTACAATCTTTACATTTTAATTTTATTGCTTTTAAAGGATGTCTCAAAGGATTATTATCGGGCCAGAATGGGCAATCAATAGCATTACATAATCTCTTTACTAACTCTGAAGTATAATAAGTATGAGTTTTCCTCTCAATATTCAAACAGAATAAGCAAAACTGTTTTATGGCATCCTGTGCTGATGACAATTTCTCTTTCATTAATAACAATTTAAAAAATAAAAAATTATTTGTCAATAGAAATTTATCTTTTTTAATAATTTTTCAAATGGAAGGCAATTTATATCTATTTTCAATCCTATCATCATTCTTGCAAATGTTTCTGCAAACGCATCTTCAATTATTCCTCTTAATAAATCATTTTTAATATATTTTAAAATACCATTATCTTTATCAAGTTCCGCACATTCTTTTAAATAATCCTCATTCCAGCTCTTTTCTAATCCTGCGTATTTGATGAATTCTTTGATATCGAATTGTTCAACATCAAGTAAAAATTCTTCAATATCTTCTTTAGTAATTCCCAGAAAATCACTTATATATCCTTTTAATACAGATTCAAGTCTATTATAAAAAGAAATATGATAAGAAAATATATGAAATAGCTCATGATAAACTGTTAATAATAATTCTTCATCGGGATTATTTTTTTGTTTTATTATTGGAATATAAATATCAATTTTATTTTTTTCTTCATCTACTTCGGCTGGAACTTCCTCTTTAACTACATATTCAGGTAATTCATTTTCTTCAATATGCATATTAATAATTGTATCTTTAAGTAGTCTAGATAATAAAGAAGGTAATTTATTTTTAATATATAAACCAAATTCCTCTGGGCATTGCATTGCCATTAGTAAAAAATAATCTTTCATATTACAAAATTCTTTAATAAACTTCTCACATCAAACTGAGGAACATAAAATCTTGAGAATCTATTATTGTCCATATAACCTGCTTCATATACATGTTTGCAACCTTCCTCAATCATTTTTCTTCCAATATCAGTTCTATAAAATCCATAGACAATTGAAAAATTTTGAATATTTAAATAAGAATTTAAAACTGCTTCTGCTGCAGTATATCCGCTACCCGTTGCAACCAGTGGCATAGGCGCAGCAGCTGCCGCGATATAATCATCAATTCTTTCTATATCTACGAAATATGTATTTTCTGGCGGATTGTATAGATCTTTAATTGTTAATCCTTTATTTTTATAATTAATTAAATGCCCCTCTCCCACTTTCATACCTGCAGGTATAGGAGCTCCTCCAGTTTGATAACAAATCCCATTAATAAATTTGTCTTCTATATCTAAAGTATCACGCTTTCCGTTATAAATTGTTAAGAATAATTCCGACAATGTCATATTCTTCATTGCAGATAATTGTATCATTATTTCTGGATATCCAAATCGAACAGTAAATTCAAGAAAGTATAGTTTATTTGTTTCATATTCCAGCATCATTCCCATTGCGAAATCACCATGATAGCCAAATCGCGCTAATAATGGTTCAATTTTATATAAAGTTTCCATATACAATAAAGAAGGAAATTCATAATACATGAGTGTTCCTGCTTCAGGACTTAATGGTCCCATATCCCCATCATATGGATGTTTATGTTCAAAACTGATATTTATTGGTTTCATGAATGTTCTACCATTAAAGAAACTCTCAACACCTATTTCAGTACCAAAAATCTTATCTTCTACCTCTACATCAACATCTCCTAAAATCTTTTGCAGTTTAATCAATGAAAAGATCGTATCATCTATAGTATTGCATATAGTAGTACTGAATGTGGGTTTATTTTTTATTGCTTTTATGACCTGAGGCACTTTTCTGGTCTTAACATAATTAACAGCTTCTGAAATTTTCATTTGTGCGTATTTAGGAACATTTAAACCTAAAGACATAGCGACTTTCTTACCAAGTTCTCTATCCAATTCCAGTTGAATTAATTCTAAAGGAGCGAGTAAACCAGGAATTCTTTTTCTTAATTGTGATGCAACCATAAATTCACGATTAGTTGCACCTACGAATATTGCAAAGTCCACATCTGAAGGAATATCACTAGCATTATTTATAATTTTCACATTTTTTATATCTTTATATAATTCTTTTGTTTTTTCAAAATCTTTTAAAGCAAGAATAGTGATTTTATGCCCTTCTTTTAATAACTGAAAGGTCATACATGGTGTGTCTAATATTGTTAAAAAGTGCATGTTATTATTATCGCTTATTTTGAAAAATAATTCAATTTTTGTTAAGATTGTTAAAAATGGACACATTATTAAAATATTCTGCAGGAAAAAAAGAATTCGCTCCAGGCATTCCATTGCCTACAACTACGCATAGAATCAGGCCTGTAACTCAGCCTGAAATATGGGAATTTGTTATACAGGAGCATCAAGCAAAAAGAGCAGGAAAACATTATGATGTCAGATTAGGAGATCCAAAAACAGGACACGGCCATTCATGGGCAGTTAGGTATTTACCTACACGCGGGCAGCCCAGACTAGCAAATCAAACATTTACACATGATATTGATTATTTCAATTTTGAAGGAGAAATTGGTCCAGGATATGGCGAAGGAACAGTTAGAATTGTAGAGAGAGATAATGCTGAAATACTACATGCTGATGATAATGAAATTAGATTTAATATATATCGTGGAAATACTGTAAGAGAATACTTACTAAAAAGAACTAGTGGTAATCAATGGCTTTTTATGGATGTCACTGACGATAGATCTTCATTACCGGATGTTCCCGATGATAGACCAAAATTTAAAGAAATCTCTATTGAAGACGCCAAGAAATATGTACATGACCCTAATTATTTATTCTCCAGAAAAGACGATGGTGTACAAGTTGTATATTATTTTAAACCTAATGGTAAATTAAAAATATTTTCTCCTAGAGATTCAGTATTGTCTGAAACTGGATTGATAGAACATACATATAAAATTCCACATTTATTTAATATACATGCTCCAGAGTTAAAAGGAACAGTTGCTAGAGGGGAATTATTTTTAGTAAGTAAAAAAACAGGCAGGTTTATTCCTATAAATGAAATTATTAAATATACAAATTCAAATACATGGACTTCTCGTGCAATATTAAATCAATTAGGAGCAATTCCAAGAACTACTGTATTTGATATTGAAAAATATAAAGGAAAAGATGTATCTCAATTGCCGTATGCAGAAAAATTGAAATTATTACATGAAATTGAATCCAAAATTCCTGGCATAGAAGTACCGGAATATGCAATTGAGCCACATGAAAAATTAGATTTAATGGAACGTATAAAATCTGGCAAAGTTCCTGAAACTATTGAAGGTATAGTTATACAGAATTTAACTAACTGGCAAAAACCATTGAAAGCGAAATTCAAAAAAGATGTGGATGTTTATGTGAGAGAAATTCTACCTGCAAAAGGAAGTATGAAAGGAATTGCCGCAGGTGGATTTGGATATTCATTAACTCCTAATGGTCCTATTGTAGGTGCAGTAGGAACGGGATTTACGAGAGAAGAGAAAATAGATATGTGGAAGCATCCTGAAAAATATGTTGGACGAGTTGCAAGAATAAGAACTATTGAGCAATTGCCTTCAGGAGCATACAGACAACCATCATTTATTTCATGGCATGCAGAAAAGGGGAAGGAATTCACAATATAAATTTTTCAAAATCTTGTTATAAAACACATTGTATGAAGAAACCCCAAAAATTCAAATTTTAATTGACAATTGAAAATGAAATAAAATAAAATAATTTTTAAGGAGGTGCTGATGATGAAAAAAGAATCAACAGAACCTAAATTGAAACCAATTTATGGTGTAAAAATCCCCAATTTTCCAAGATGCTGGCTAGTTGCTGCTATTCCTGAAAAACAATCTGCGGCATGGCCTATCAAATATTCTGACAAGAATAAAGAAATAACTATGTTAGTTGCTCCGAAAAGTGGAGAATGGCGAGTATTTGTATTAGAAGAAAATGCGGATATGATGTTCCAAGAACAATTATTGATTCCAAAAAATTTCAGATTTAATACTGATAAAGATCTTTATGTTGCAACTGATGGTAAGCAAATAGCTATTGTCACTAAAGATGAAAAAAGGCTAAAAACAGACTTTGGTGTAGAGTCAACTTACAGAATATATGATTACTGCATTTTCATCGGAAAGCCTTCTGATATAAAAGATTTCGATATGCTGTTTGAGAAAATGGAAATATTAAATAAAGTTCGTGAAACCAAGAAAGCAGGAATGCGAAGCCTTGTATGACTTATTTGAATATACTCATTTTGATTTGAGAATAGGCGTAGATGAAGTAGGGGTCAGTGCAATTGCAGGACCCTTAATTGCCTGCGCCTATTCTCCTAATAAAAAAATTGCAAATCACTTAAAAGATTCAAAACAATTAGCTCCTAAAGAGAGATTAGAATTAGCTAAAGAGCTAATAAATAATGGATTATATTCATTTGGTATAGTATCTGTTGACATAATAAATAGTTATAAGAATCTCAATTGGTGTTCAAAATTAGCAATGATACAAGCATTAGGACCTTTTCTAAATTTTTTGAAGCATAATGACAAAATCACTGCAAGAATTACTATAGATTTCCACAATATTCCTATTAGAATAAATGGGTTGACTATTGCTCTTCCTAAGGCAGATGAAAATTATTATGAAGTGGCTGCTGCGTCAATTATTGCAAAAGTATTTAGAGATTATTTAATGATAAAAATTGGTAAAAGTATGAAAAATAGATATGATTTTATATCAAATAAAGGTTATAGATCGAAAAGACACTTTCAAGATATATTAAAATATGGACCATCTAAATGGCATAGAATATATCTAATTGAAAATCTGGTTTAACTTTCTGAGGAATTAAAATGGAAAAAATAATAGAATTAGTCTCAAAATTAAAAAATAATCCTAAAATCAAATATTTTAGATGTTTAATCACAGATGAAGAATTAAATACAATGTTAATATTAAAAAATAATAAAATCTTCTTACAATTCTTGTTTAACAACCCTAATTTAAATAAAATAATTGATATATCTCAATATACTGAAGAACAACTTTATAATATTTTTGAAGAGATATCTGATACAATAATAGCTAATACAAGAATTACAAAAATAAAAACAAAAAATTTAAATGGAAAAATCATAAGAAAATTATACTAAAACATAGATAATAATTTTTTTGTAATTTTTTCTTTTAACATATCATAAAAAGGATGATTCTTCGCATTCTCAAATACTATAGAATGTCCTTTAATATCTGAATGAATATAAATATGCACTTGTATGGTCTCAGGAATAATATCTGAAAGACCTTTAATTATCATCATAGGAATCTGCTCATAGAAAAAATTATCAATATTTAAAGGTGCTTGTAGATTTACAATTAAATCATTATTTTTTTCACTAATTTGTAATGTCAACATCTTACCTTTAAATATGAATATTACAGGACGAGTAAATGCAGAAGGAGAAATTGTTTTTGGTTCATTTATTTTATTAATCGTAATCATTTATTTTATTGATTACAATCATACAATTGCGCCTGCAGCTTCAACTCCTGCCATTGCAGCTAATGTATAAGGTGTAGAGCGCTCAAAAGTAAATGTCACAGTTTCCATCAAAACAACGGCACCCGCACTCATTCCAAATTGAGAACCTGAAACATAACAATCTTCAAGTAAAATAGCTCCCAAAGGTGTATTATTTATATCATGAAATATTACCATCAATCCGAATGGTCTATTGAACAAATTAGACCCTAAATCGAACCCAAAGAATCCATATTTATTCGGATATGTTTGCTGATCAGTATGCAAAATAGGAAACCCTGGTGGTTCTTTTAATTGTTTTGATAAATCATAACCATCAGGTATTGTTGAAGCTATTACCACATCGGTATTAGCAAAAGACATTTTATATGAAGCATATAAAAGTGATAACAAAGAAGGTCCACCATATATCACAGTAGAAATTGAACCTGAACCCATAGCATTTCCTGGAACTATGTAATTAAGAGAAGAACCAATTTCGAATATTCTCTGCATTTGCAATCCAAATCCAACTCCAAAATTCTCAACCAATCCAATTGGGACAAGTTCACCATTAGCTAAATCTTCATTATTTGCAGGAGCAGAACATATTAATACACTTTCGTAGTTGACAAATACAGGTTTCGCTTTTTGATAAACATGAAAATTTTTAAAATCCCAACTAGGCACTAATGCCATTTTTTATACCTCCTTCATTTATTTTTAACTTATATATAATTCAATTCTAATTACTTCAAGTGGCTTAGGAAATACTGCCGAAATTGTGATTGATATTGCATTATCCTGTGGAACAATCTGATCAATATTAGCACTGACTATTAAAGTTCCTGCTTTTGGCACATTGAAACTTCTTGCAAAGTTTATAACTGCCTGTAATTTTATTTGTAATCCCTCAATTGCCTCAGCAACAACATTCCATCCTTTCAAGAAATCTACCACATTATCATAAATAAGTCTTTTGAAATAATCCACTGATTTTACTACAGATAAAGATCTTTTGAGTAAATCGCTAACATCAGTAGTTAACTGATTTCTAATGTATGGTTGTGAAGTAGGAGTTTTCTGAACAAGAATTATTATTCCCCCACCTGCAATTGTAGATAATTGATCTTCCGTAAATATATCCCATGTATTCTCAACTTTGGTTATTCCTGCAATGGGATATCCATTAAATTGAACATGTGGAGCATATCCTTCTACCATACCAGCTAATCCCGCTGCAGCATAATAAGTAGGAATTGCTGTGTCAGTTCCATTGATTGATGTATAAACATCACCAATTATTATAGATATCAATCTTGATGCATAAATTTCTCCATAAGATGCTAAAGTATCTACTTGCTCTTCAGTAGACATTGGATTAATTAGTGAGCAATTGAATGTAAGTGTAGTTTGATCTTTACCTATTGCGCCAGAACATGTGATTTTTCTATCTGCCGGAGAAGATGCAGTTATCAAATATTCACCATTGAAATGAGAATCTGAACAATTTGATATTTTAAATTTCGTCTTATTAACAACAACTTTATCCCATGGAATATTAGTAGTTGATGTGAATGTTACACTGAAAGATGAATCATCAACTTTGACAAGTCCGCCAGTCATATTTGTATTATTTCCTGTAAATATAGATGTTATTTTTGGAACAGATTTTCCTGCAACTATTCGTTTCCATTTTGCAACATCTGGTGCAGAAAGAGCAACTGCTTTAGTATGATAATTATTAATAACAGTATCAGAATCTGTAAGAGGAGCTACTACGTAAAAATCTCTTTTATCCCATATATCAGTAACTGCTGCGTAGCCACTTTCATCATTAGAAGGAATTGCCTGTGCATAACAGGGAGTAGCACCATTAAGCATTGCCATATAAACGCCAAATACTAACGGATTATCCAGATCAACTTCCCCAAATCTGTTCTCTAAATCCTGTACAGAATTAATTGTAATAATATCAGTTTGAGATTTATCCAGTGCTCTGGAATTAGAATATATTTTTCCAGTGGACACAGAGCTGCCATAAATGAAATATCCTGCAACTGTAGAAGATCCAGTTACTCCTGCAACATGTTGAATTGTTAATGTTGTAGCAGACGCTTTTTGAATTATCTTGTAGGAACCGACTGCTAAATGAGTATCTGTACTACTCGTTATATAAACCGTATCTCCATCAATAATATGTTTGATATCATTAGCCAATGCAAATGTTAAAACTGTATTCGCAGTTGTATCTAATGTAGCAGTAACTCCTGTGAATGGAATAGAAACAGGATGCTCATTTAATCCCTGATATGCTTTGATTCTATATTGAGCAGTCGCTTCTCTAACAGGATTCAATACCAATACTTTTGCTTTAACTGAACATGTATATCCAGTAATCCAACCATCTAAAGTAATTGTATATTTTGTTCCATCGAATGTGACTGCTGTGATTTTATATTTGCCTTTTAATGGAATAGGATCGGTAATTTCAATAAAATCATCTGGCCTAACTGCTATTCCGCCACTTGCAGTCACTGATATTCCAGAATCTGTGGCAACTGATGGATAATTGGATAAATCATATTTAGCAATAGGCAAGTCATATTCAGTTCCATATAAAGTTCTTAATTTGAATGATACATAGGATTCATCAAATTCCGTATTAGGTTCCACAGTGAATGTAATCAACACATCTGAATTACCATCATAAGGAGCTTTGTATTCGTTTTTTTTCAATTTATAAAGAGGACCAACAATATTAGCCATGAGTCGGGTTGGTCCTACAGCAGGTGCAACGACACGATAATACTCATAAATCTCAATATGTGGTGCTGTTATTTTAGCCATGGATATCTCCTTGCAAAAGTTCTTAATAAATCTTGTCTTAATCTTTCTGCAATAATCTCTGGATCAATTCTATGAGTCAATTCCATTGATTCTTCAAAAGGAATTCCAAATGCTTCTCTTAAAATTTTAGGTGCACGTTCGACTTCTGAAAACACTCTATGTCTCATAGCTCGTTCCGAAGCCCCTAACCAATCATATGGTGCAGGGATCTTTCTCATTGTGTCATACCAAATTCTATGCATTGGTTTAAAGTATTCTTCCGCAAGAGTGGGAGTAGTTCGTGTTAATCTTTCTGCTAATGCACGAAACACACTTCTTGTTTTAGGAGTAAGAAATACTTCTGGTGCAAATTGGGCTAATTTTTCTAATTTTGCCTGGTTTATTCGCGATCTTAGATACAAATGCATTTTCATCCTCCAATAATTATTTTAAGTAATAATATCAAAAACAAAAAAATAAGTCAAATCATTTAATCTTAATTCTATCAATGATTGAAGCAGGTTCTTGTAATGAAGGTTTAGCTTGAACTTCAATCCCAATTTCTTTAATTTCCAGTGTTTCAGGAACAACTTCGAATGTTAACATCAATATTGTTTGTATAGATACTGAAACAATAACCTTTTCTTCTCGTTCTGTAAATTCTTGAGGCATTTCTCCAGATATACCGACAGATTGAATTTTATGGAACCCATATTTTCTTAATTCATCTTTATTTACTATAAATAATAAAGCTATGAAAGAAGCTAATCTTTCTGCTACAATTCCGCTCTTTGCAACACAATTTATTTCAATTGTGGTTCCTACGTTTATAGTTATTTGATATGCCCCAGTTTTTCTATTTACAAATTTAGAGGCACCTCCAACTTCTGCAATTGATAATCCTGGGCGCATTAATACAATCAATGGTCTTTTCTCAACATCTTCTAATGTTGCTGCATAAGAATCACATATAATAACTTTACTTTCTAATGGATCTGAATTAAAAGGATATTCCGGATGTCGTATAAAAGCTTCTCTTAGGATTTTTAAAATATTATCTTTAATGATATCTGTTATCTGCATTATTCAGGCCTCCCATAAATCTTTACCATTTGATTAATTGCATCATTCACTGCTCTTTGAATAAATTTATGAGCTTTTATTCCAGGATGTCTCCATCGTCCTCTTTGAAGCGATTGGGGTGTAATTTTTCTAAAAATTATGGTATACCCTTTTTTTATTGGTACTGCTTTATCGTGAGGTTTCATCTGGAATGGTCGTACTCCTCGATCTAAATACTCAAATGCTGGATGTGTAATATTAATAACAATCTCTCCATTTCTAACTTTCACTGATACGGAATGAGCAATATTTCTGTATCCTTGTGCTTGCAATAATGATATCAATTTTCCTTCTATTGCAGTAGCTAATAATTTAAGCCATTCTTCTCTTTTTATCATTTCAATTCCTCAATTATTTTTAATTTATCAATTTCATATTCAATATCTTCCAGGTTTATCATATGTAATCTTAACTGTTGTCTCACTATATATCCTTTCCAGAATGTCGGATACACTTGAGTAATTTTGTATTTATAAGACATTGCCTTCTCACTTATCAGGTCTCCTGATGAAACTAATGGATAATTAGTCATCCATGCCTCTATTTCGTTTATCATTTGAATTCCAACAGGCGAAGGAACTTGCTGTTTCGGCATAGGCATAATTTGTATATATGCATCAACAGGAGAATAATACCCACCTTCAAAACCTGTTCCAAAACAATATTCACATTTCTCTCTGGTTACTCTTTGTTTCAATTCATCCCAACAATAAAGACATCTTTTTCCATATTTTTTTCTAATATAAACTCTAATAGGTCTCTGAACAAATTTTCTTAACCAGTGATTCTCCATTTTCAGTACTGATTTCAATATTGGATCTGGAGGAAATGGTAACGCTGTTGGCTCTGATATTACTTCCCCAGAATCATCTTTTCCACGCACTTTATAATAAAAATAAACATTTCTATTAATAATCGGCAACGAATCTATATAATAATTTTGTTCAATATTTTCCACTACAGTTTCAAATCCATTCTGTGGAGATAGAGATCTTTCAATTGCAAATTTAACAGCTCCTTGTACATTTGAAACTTCCCAGTAAATTACGGTATTATTTGGATATGAATAATAAACTTTAATTGAAGTAAATTTCATACAAATAATTATATAAAATTTAAGTTTAATTATCCAATGCCATAGAATTGTTCTAAATTCATTCCTTTCTTATACATCATTTTCCATCTAGTATATTGTTCCATAAAACCTGATACTATATTTGCATATTCCCCTGCTTTGTCCTTATATAATAAACTGATCCCACCATCACTAATATTAATTCTATTTCTTGAATACCATACCATAGCACTCTGCAATGCATGTGCAGATGCACCCATTATTAAATGAGGTATAGAAGGGAACCCATCTATATCAAAATTAGTAATAGGAGGCTGTTGATTAAAATCATTTAAAATAAATTCTACAGACATTTTTAATAATTCATCTGAATTTTCTCTAGCATCCAACAGTTCATTTAATTCTGAATAATCTCTCAAAAAATCACGAATTTTTGTTATCAATTCTTCTAATGTCATAGAATAATTATATTAAATATTTAAAATTTAATCAAAATAGTGATCTTGATACAATAGAACCTAAAATTGCAGTTCCTATAGGTATTGCTGCAAGTTCTGGATCTTTAGCTACTATGCCAGATATTGCAACTGGAAGTCCTACTAGGCCTCCATATAATGCACCACGTCCTATTAGACGAAGTTTTTCTTCAGGAGTTAGAGAACTTTCACGAGCAGCTAATTTTAATAATCGCGCTTCCCTTAAAAGCTCTAACGCCGTTGCTTCTTTAATTAAAGCTTGTGCTAGAAAATAATTATACATGCTAACCTCCTTATTTCATAATATTGAAAATTGTATTAGAAAATAATTATACATGTTAATCCGCCTTTTTTCTTCTTCCTCTTCTTTTTGAAGAATCTTCCTCAACAGAAAGATTTGCAACTTCATCTACAACTTCTGCATCCACTTCTAATTTAGGTATAGATTCTTCTTCTTTTTTCTCTTCTACTTTAGTTTCTATTTCAACTTTTGGTTCCTCTTTAGATGATTCATCAGTCTCAGATGATGCTGAAGGAATATCTGGTATATCTATTCTTTTTAATAACCCATTCTTAACAAGATTATCCAGTACATCTTTATGTTTATTATAAAATTCGTCTGAAAGTTCATAAATTATTCCAGGATTAAAAATTATTTCCCCTAATGATATTAAATATTTTACTGCACTTTGTATTTTTATTGCCATTGTTACCTCCTATTTTTGTTTAAAAAGAAAAAAAGGAGGGGATTTACCCCTCCTTCAATTATACAAAAGAACAACAATTTACTTCTCAGGATATGGTGGTTCGGTGTAATCAACAGTGTCTACTGTATATGTGATTTTACCATTTTTAACAGACCAACCTTTAGAGCCATAAATTAAAACCGCAACCCCATAAGCATTAGCAATGTTCATTCCGAGTATTGACCATGTATTCCATTCAACTTCTGGTCCTTCTTTCTTGATGAAAAATTTTATATCATGAAGAACTGGAACTACACCAAGATACTGAGGTTTTGCAAATGCATAAACTATTCCTGGAGGAACGACAACATTATTTTCAGTTACGACAAATGCAGTATCAAGTAGAGTTTGATATTTGTATCCATTGATTACAATTTCCTTCTGCAGAACATCACCGAATACTGTTGTACCCTGTGATAAGAACTCAAGGAATGTAGTTTTATTCATAACTACAATATTAGCATCAGAAGCCTTCTTTGTTTGAGTTAATACTTTTTGAAGATCAATTAAATCATTAAGTGTAAATTTTGCACTTGTAGTTTGAACAATCTGATTTGTCGTTTCAGCCGATCTCAAAGCAAGTGTTAAGAATTTGGTATCGTAAGCTTCTTCAATATCATATACAACATTTTCTTCTAACCATTTTTCAAATGAATATGTATAGGAAAGAAGATTGATTTCATGCTTTTTGACTTTCGGAGTTGCAAACTGATAGAAATCAACCCTAAATCTTGTACCTCTGGGCTCAATTATACCGGGTTTACCTTCAAGAGTAAGAACCATTGCATAAGAATCAGCTTCTTTTTCACCAACAAAATAGATAATATCTCTATCAAGATCTCTCTGAATTCTCACATCTCCTGGACTTATTGTTTCAAAAGGAATAACTCTTGGAGATATACCTCTTTCACGAACTTTTCTTCTTATTACTGTTGCAAGGGCTCCTTGTGCCTCTTTTGATAAACCTGTGTCTAATTTATTTAAGAATAATCTCATTGTATTTCCGTACATTGTTTCACCTCCTTAATAGAGTTCAATCTCGTATTCATCGCCTTTCACGCCGAGGCACATTCCACATGGAACTTCAGTACCACTCACAGCTGCATATTTACCACCAGTTATGATAATTCCACTTCCTGCAGTTGGAATTCTACCAGTTGCAGTTATAACGTTGTCTACACTAACGGTTATCACGCATGGAGCGGCAATTGTTTTACACTGCCCGAGTTGCATAACATCCGGTCGATCTGATGCATAGCCAAAATAGACTACTCTGAGTGGAACCTTTCCATCAGTTGCATTACCTGCTTTCCAGGCTCCGGCAGTTGCATCATATACCAGAGCCATACCTTCATTAAATGCTGTACTTAAACTCACCTTTTCTTCGGTAACACCTATTGCTGCTTTTAAAAGTCTCAGTTTTAGTTCTGTCAGCGCCATATTTTAACCTCCTTCTTTTTTTTACGAACTCAATAAAGCTTTAATGAGTTCATTTTCTGCATCATTTGATTGAACTGGAGATACGGTTTCTCCTAACGAAGTCATTGTCGATACTAAAGAAGCTGCTTTTTCCCATGCTTTGAGATCATCTTTCATCAATTCATTTATCTTTGCTTCTTTTTGAAATTCTGAAAGATGCCCAGCACGAATCAATTTATCCACTATTTTCTCCGCTTTAGCCCTTTTCTCATAATAATCTAATTTAGCTTTCAATTGTTTATTCTCATTTGCAAGTTTAATTATCACTTGTGAAGCTACTTTAAATAAAGTTCTTATTTTTTCTGGTCCTGTCATTTCATACCTCCATATTCCATTTCAGGTGTAAGAAAATAACCACTTTCAAGGGGATTCGCCATTTCTGGTGGGGGCTGCGGACCATATTTGCTCTTTGCGGATCTATATCCAAGATAATATCCTGCTCCAAGTAATCCCAATCGTTTCATCCAGGGCCACCATTTAATCGCTTCTTTTTTCATTTCATTGTCAATATTGATATTTAATGTGGGTAATATAGAAGAACCAACTTTATTCAAGAAATTAGCATATTTAATAGCAATATTCTCGAATGAACCCATCTTTTCAAATTTCTTCTGAGCAGATGGTTTTTGCTGCGAAATTTTAGGATGTGATATTTGAGGTGTAGGTTTCTTCAATGCTTTTTCTGTTGTTATTGTTGCAGTCTCCGCTGCTTGTGCAATTTTTTTGAGAAGAGCGATATGAGAATATTTATTTATTCTCTTAGGAACTATCATTAAATCTCACCGAGATAATATCCCAAATCCTCTATTGTAAGAGGTTCCTGATCAGCTGCTAATTCAGTTGTAAGAGGTTCTTGACCCGCTGCTAATCCAATACCTCCCATTCTGCTACCAAGAAGATATCCACCTGCTACACCAAGGCCTAATCCAGCTGCTGGAATTCCTAAAGAAAGATATGGATGTCTTGTTGCAAATGCCCCCAATCTTGCAGCTAATCTTTCTGTTCTGGTTAAAGGACGAGGCGGGGCTTTTACTAATCTACCAAGCAATGGAATTTTGCGTAAAACTGATCTAAGTTTACCTTGTGCTATTTTTTCTAAAGCTGCTTCTTTCTCTAATTCTATCAAAAGATCAAACTCATCGTAGTACATTTTTTAAACCTCCTTAATTTTATTCTTCAATATATCGTTTCCTGGGTCTACTGAGTCCATACACTGCACCACCTAGTCCACCAACGGTTAATCCCCCAACACCTGCAACAGTAGGCCAGAAATATTTAGAAGTTCTGAATTTCTGCCAGTATTCTGGAACTTTTGATAAGTATTCGCCAGCTCTAGCCCAGAATCCACCTGCGAGTTTATACAAATAATTACTTTCTCTCAGAAGTTCGTATGCTGCCGCTTCTTTTAACATTGCCTCAAAAATTAAATCTCTATAAGGCATCATTCTTCTTCTCTCCTTCTTCTACTTAAACCATATCCTAATAATCCACCTGCTGCCAATCCACCACCAACAATTGCTGGACCAATCCATCTTCGACCTTGAGTAGTTTCTGCTACTGGAGCAGTTTGAGTCACAGTTTGAGCCACTTCTGTTGCAGTAGGCTGAGTTGCAGTCTCTCTAGCTAATGCAGTTTCAAATGCTTCTTCAATTCTCTCCGCAGGACGTGGTTGAATCACAGGTGCAACCTCTCCCCAATAACGTTCACCTGGTCCTTTTGCTGCCGGAGCTTCTGGAACTTTTTGTTTTCGTCGTAGTAATCCTTTTGCTTTTTCAAAAGCACGTCCTATCCGTCCTTTACGAGTTGCTTCTGCTCCAGGAAGACCTCTTATGAAATGTTCATATAATTCTCTTTGTCGTGCAGCTTCCTCTGCGGATGTTCTAATTGCAGGCGACGCTCCTCTAAAATATCGAGCAAAACCGCCTGAAACACGACGTCCTAACTGTTTTAACCATTCCCATTGTGCTTCTTTTATCAATTCCTTTTGAAGCTCATCAAGAATAAGAGATTCTTTTAAAGAATTAATATCAGTATTGAAATTAGAATAATACATTAATATCTCCTATGGGATAATAAGTAGCTCCCACCTAAACCAAGTCCTAAAGCTCCGAGACCAACTGCCGCCGGTAAGAATGCTTTGGATTTAATTAATCTTCTAAGTTTACCTGCCTGTTGAGCAGTTTCGATAGTTTTCGGAAGTTCAGCTATCTCTTGTTCGGCAGATAATATTTCTTGTGGACGTGCTTGAATTACAGGGGCAACTTCTTGTCTATAAAGTTCGCCTAGAGGAGGATGATATACAACAGTTTCTGGATTAATTCCTATTGATTTTAATAATGCTTCTGTTTCTTCGCGATAAAGTTCTCCAGCCAATTTATAAAGCAATATACTTTCAATATGAAGTTTTTCCGCTGCTGCGCTTTTCATCAACGCTCTAGTGTAGAAGATAGAAGAATGCATTAATTATTTTTATCTCTTACGTGGACGAGCTGCTAAATATCCTGCTCCAGCACCAAGTCCGAGAGCTCCTAGACCGACTGCAGTAGGTAAGAACGCCTTAGCTCTTATTAATCTTGCTAAAGCTGCTCTCATTCTTTGTGTTACACTAGGAGTAAGTCTTGTTTCATATCCTACAAGTTGCGTAATTGGAACAGTCTCTTGTCTTGCACGAGATAAAACTTCTGCAGCAGGAATCCCTAAAAGTTCTCCAAGTTGAGCCAATTTATAAAGCTCTTCACTTTCAGCAAGCAGCTCTTCAGCAGCTGCTTCTTTTATCATTGCCTCTTCTAAAAGAGCGTTTATGTCGTCGTAGTACATCATTTTAAACCTCCTTATAAATTATTTTTTTCTAGACTTAATCAAACCAATAGTTGCCGCATCGCGAACTACGGTAGCAACTTTTGGATGTTTTGAAAAGAATTTTATCATAGAAGCAATTTTCTGTGCTGTTTTAAGATCATGAGCATTTAACTTCAAGCGATATCCAGCGGCGATTTTTTCAAATTCTGTTATTGTAGGAAATTTTAATTCCTTTTCCGCTATTTTTACCAGCGGATCCTCAAAAAGTGCTTCGTCTCTATACATGGCTAGCCTCCATTTTTAATATTAATATTCATAAAATGGGTACAACCAAGGATCATAGAATGATGCTTCTACAGGCATTCCAGTTAGTGGATCATAAGCTTCGCCAGTAGCAGGGTTAACCAATAATCCAGTTGTAGGATCCATTATTAATCCTCCGGTTGGTGTGGCTGGTGCAGCTTCTGAAGAAGGTGCAGATTCTCCTTCTCCTATTGCTTGGTCTATAACTTCTTCCGGTGTAGTGGCTTGAGAAGTAACTTCAAGTTGAGAAGCTAGATCGCTAAGAGCAGCTTCTATGCTAGAAGTTCGAGACTGCGCCTGTTGTTCTGCAGATGGCGATGTAGATGCAACAGCAGATGCGGCTTCTGGACTTTGTGATACAGCACCTTGAATAAGAGTATTTAATGCATCAAGAGCAGCCTCATCGACTGGTTGAGTTTCTCCACCAGGAGTTGTTTCCATCTGTCCTTCTATTGCAGTTACATTCTCTCCCGCAACATCCGATGCAGCTTCTGGTGCTGCAATCATTGTTTCTATTGCTTCTCCAACATCTTCTGGAGCTTCACCCGTAGGTTCATTCACTGTTGGAGCGGCAGGCTCAGGTTGTTTTTCAACATTTGATTCAGGCGTAACTGCAGGAGAAACTATTCCCTGAGCAAGTTTACCAAATCCTCTTTTACGAAGTTCATTGATAAATCCTCTTGCAAATGCTTGTCCCTGCTTCTCATAAGATTTCAGAATTTTTTCTTCATTTTTTTTCTGAGCGAGTAATTCTGTATTTAAGTCTTCAGCAAGTTTCTGAAGTTCAGCATCACCTTCGGATAAAATTGTCCTTATAAGCTCATCTATTCCGGCCATTTTTTAACCTCCTTAAATTTTATTGTTGTCAATTTTAATATAAAAAAAATCTTTTGTCAACTTTAAATGAATTATCAATATTATAATCCACGTGGTTTTGATAATAAATCTATAAGAGCTGCTGCACCTAATCCCGCTCCAACACCACCTAGTCCAATTCCTATAGGAGCACCGTATCTAGACCACCAGGATTCTCTTCCTATCGTTCTCGCAGGTCTGCCTAAAGCTTCACCAATTTCTCTCATCCCTAATGCCCTAAACTGTTCTGGACCCATTCTTCTAGCGGCACGTCGACCTAAAGCTTCTGCAAAAGTTTCTACATCCGGAGCTAATCTACTGAGTAATCGTAATTTAAGAGCTCTCATTAGACCTCCAAATGCCTTTTTTTCTTCCTCTTCTTCCTCAAGTTCCTCTTCAGTAGGTTCTTCATCCGCTAATTCTTCCTCTTCTTCTGCTTTAGCTTCAGCCGCTGCAAGTTTATATAGATAATCACTTTCTTCTAGAAGTTCTAGTGCCGCGGCTTCTTTAAGCATTGCCTCTTCGATTAAGTCTTCTAAGTAATACATCGCAAACCTCCATTTTTGATAATGATATCAAAAAAAATTTAAAAAGCAAATTTCTCATGTTATTCCTAATTTTTTCATTCTTTTATATCTTTCCAATTCGCGAGATTGGAGATGTCCACGTAACCCTCCGATTACAACACCTGCAAGAAGCCCACTAGCAAGCAATCCCCATGCTTCTTCAGGTTCTTTTGTTATAAATTTTCGAATTGCGAATGGAGATGCCGCCAATAGCCCCATAGTCGCTAATGCTGAAGCATTCGCTAATACAGGATGTCTATAAGACCATGGTAATTCTGGTTTAGGGGGAGCAGACAATTGTTCTGCTGCAATTTTTAATAATTCTGCTTCTTCTAATAATTTTTCAGCAGCTGCTTCTTTGATTAATGCTTGTAAAATTAAATCTTCCATTTTTTACATCTCCAGATAATAATCTAATAATTCAGGGTCAATTCCAACCATTTCCGCATCTATTATTGATAATAATTCTCTAAACTTCTCCAGAATAAATGGTAGTATTTGTTTTAAGAATAATTTATATTTCAAATACTCTCTTGTAGTTTCAGCAGGAGGCTGAGGAGCTCCTTGAATTATTATTGTTATTCTTTTTTGAACATATGGTTTAAATATTGATCTTTTTTCTGCTAATTGTGGAATAATACTTAGTAAATTTGGACTGATTTCTTCAGTAAATCCAGGAAATTTACCAAAATATTTATTGAATTCATAAGGAGAAAGTGCAATTCCACCAAGAGTTAATGCTGATAATAATTCTCTTGGATCAAAATAATCATGCATATATTCTAATTCATGTAAAAATGGTTCTCTCTGTCTTAACATACGAATTAGAGCAGCTTTCCTATAAGTTTCTTCATCCACAGATAAAGGCAAAGTCAATGCAGGGAACCTTTTTTCCATATCTGCAACTTTATCAGAAGCAACTTTTGCAAGTACATAAGAAGTTTGATCTGCAGGAGAATATACTGCAGATATATCAAAAAATAAGGGATAATAGTTTATAGCAAATATTTGCTGGCCATCGTCAAGGATTTCATTCATGTGATACTTAAGATGTTCACACCTCTCTGGAAATGATGTAATTTTTTTTAAACATAAAGAACATACTTCGTATGGAACACGACATCCCATGGATGTAGCAACTGGTTTTCCAGATTCAATATCAATAACAATTTTTTCTGAAATTGGACCATACATTCTTCCTGCAGAAACAATAAGATAAACTTTTTTTAAATCATCTACCCATATTGCTTTTTTCACATAACCAATGCGATTTGCAAAAACTTTATTTTCATGATGTTGATAAAAATTTCCATAAACTTCAAAAGTTTTATATCCATATGTGGGATTTTCCACATTCAATTGAGATTCGGGAAAATAATCACCACGATTATTAGGACCCCATATTTCTCCTGCACCTAATGCATTAATCAAAATATAAGATTCATTTTTACGCGGAGGCTCATTAGATAAGAATTTATCTAATTCTTGGGATAAAGAATCACTCGCAAGTTTATGGAGACATTTTTTATTAACAACAGAAATTCTTAATCCTTCTTTATCTTGATAAGGTATTGTTATAGTTTTTATCATGTCTCACTAGTTCCAGTAGGTCCAATTGTGCCTAAACCTAATATTGTTTGTGCAAGCATCTTTCCAGCTTCCGTAGCCATTGGAGGTGTATGCGTATACACCATCCTTTCTACGGGAGTTGCTTCTCTTAAATTTTTTATGAGATTAGGATCAATTGCTCTCATAGCAAGAGTTTGCTTTAAAAAAGTCCCTACAAGTATCGGATCGGTTGCTAATGAAGGAGCCAATGTTCTCAATGTATGAAAATATAATCTTTTCTCTTGCTCCGGATATGATTTCAATTCAGGTTCATATAATTTAGTAGCAACTTGGTACGCTCGTTCTTGCTGCTTCTTCAATTTTGCATGGTGAATTGCCTCTACGAGTAAAGGAAATCCAACGGTAGTTGCTCCTAACGCAGTAACTGCAAGCGGAAGTGCCCATGATTCCAATTTAATTGGTGCAATAGCACCAGCCTGTTTTTTCATAGCTTTTTTTGTTACAATTCTTTTCTTCATATCTTCAACCCCGGTTCAAGAAATGTTCCAAATAAAGACCATAATCCATGACTCTTAACTGCTTTCAGTCCTTTCTTGAGACTAAAAAAGCTTTTATACCATGGTTCCTTTGAAAGTGTAGATTTTGCCCATATTGCAGCTTCTTGAGATTTCTTAAATAATCCCGCATTATGCGCTGGAACAACAACATCATTTAAAATCTTTATTAATATTGTTTCTGGTACTGATTCTGCGATTTTATTCATTTCTATCAAATCACTCATTGTTTTCTCCAGATACATAATCCAGTCATTCGTTATAGTTGGAAGTTTGTATAGGGCATCTCTGTAAGCATCCTGATCCATAATTGTTGTCAAAGTATATGTATATTGCATAGGAGATTGTCTAATTAAATATTTAGGTTGATTTGCATATTTATTAAATCCGAGTTTATTTAATTCTTTATCAAGTTCTAAAATAATTTCCTGTGCTAATACTTCATTATTTGCAGTTTTGAATATGAATTTGACAAAATCAGTTAATTTTAATTCATTATTAACTATTTCATTTGCCGCCTTTTTAATCATACTATTCAAAGTTTCAAATCGCCCAGATTCAATTTTTTCAATTTCATCCTCAACAATAAATTTAAACTTTTTCAAATCATCAACAACTTCAAAATAAGGAATGGATGGAGATGAAATCTTGTCTTTTTCAATTTCTTTACTACCAGTTTTGGATAATAATTGTTCAATATATCTGTCGAATAAATCAGAATAATCTTTCAATTCTTTATCAAATAACGAAGATATAGGATGATTAGCGGTTTTTTCAGGAGGATGAATTTTTTGATCAATAATTTTTAATATATCATCACGTTTTGCAACTGGAAATTTAGGAGGTTGTTTTTTAGTTTTTAATAACTGCAAATATATATAGTTATTAGTTTTTTCAGCAATTCTCGAAACTTGCTCTGGCGTAAGTTCATATCCTTGTTCAACTATTACTTTAGCGATTGCTTCTGCAGGTGGAGTATTGTTCTCTATATAATCATTAGCAGCTACAGAAGCCAGAAGACTTATCGCATCTTCATCAAGTTTTATTGCAGTTTTAAACATAAGAATATAATACAATTTTTTTTAAATGATGTCAAATTTACTCAAATTCTCTTGGAAATTCCGCAACTGACGTAAATAAATATTGTTTTCCAGAATATAACCAGCATCCAATTAAGAAATAAGTAAGGCTATGTAAAAAATCATCATATTCTTGCACATTATGAGTATAATATGGAATTTCTCTTCCTTTAACTGTTCTGTAATCAACATAAACATTCATTATATCCTGTAAAAAATCTTTTATATTCTCATATTTAGGAAATATGATATCCTGCCGTTTTAAAGAACTGAAAACAATATTCAATAATGGTGTTCTCAACGCAATATATTTTTTTCCTTTTGTATCCCATTTTAAAACCTTTCCCACACCACCTTCTGTATATAAAACTGGAATAACCATATTAAAATCTCTTCTTAACATGTCATTTAAGCCAAATCCCGCACCAAAATCAGTAATTATAATAGACGCTTTACAATATGATAATAAATTTTTAATCTGTTCATATTGCTTTACTGCATCTGTTTCCATAATACGAACTGCATACAAAACACGAGCTTTACCCGCATGTAGATGCCCTATTGTCACAACAGTAGAAGAATTCAATCCCATTCCCCAGTCAATACCTACAATAATTGATTCATAAGGAATTGATTTCACAAAATCCAGATTCATTGGGTAGTCGGAACAACATTGACGAAGTTCTAATTCTGTAACGGGCTGTTCCATTGATTCATAAGGAAGTCCGAGGACTTCATTATAAAAATAAGACATTGGCTTTAACTCAAATTTTTCTTTAATATTTTCAAAAGTCATCCATGGAACCATAACTTGAGTAATACGAATTCCCATAAATTTGCCTGATGGATTAAGCATTACAAATCTTCCATTCCTGATATCAATTTTCTTCCCACATTTAGTACATATATAAGAATCCTTACCTATAATTTTTTCATCCTGATAATTCCAATTATTACACGCTTCACATTTAATCATATACTCTATTTGCTTTGAAAGATTCCAGTAAGTCTCTATAAGATTATTTCTCGTTTTTGCCGTGCCTGAAAATATCTTCCATTGATATTTGCTATGAGCAAGTGATTCCTCAGCTACATAAATAACTTCAGGAATCAAATTCTGAACCTCATCGAAAACTACTCTATCGGCAGGAATACCTCTTAATGTTTCTGGATTATTATATGCAGATCTCAAAAAAATATGTGAGCCATTTGTAAAAGTTCTGTCTGTAACTCTTTTCACAACTTCACCGGAATGATAATAATTTCTTACAAATGGAGAATGTAATATCATAGGAACAATCTTATCTGAAGAGAAATCAGAAACCTGCTTATTAGAATAAGTTACATATAAAGAATTAAAATGTGGAATTATTATCGATTCTGTAAGAATAATTGCTGCCAATGTAGTAGATTTCTCTACCTGTCTACCTGCTTTTATGACCCAGACCTTATCTGCATAATCATAAATAAATTTTAAATGTGGCCGTTCATTCAAAGAAAATGGGTTTCCTCTCAAATAAAGAATTTTTTGAGCAATATCTGCGCGAGAAATTTTACTTTGTTTTTGATTGTTTTCCAAGTTCGTCATAGGAAACTAACCTTTCATCTTCTTCTGGATTTTTCTCTTCAAAGATTAAATCAGGTAAAGTTTCTTTTTTCTTTTCAATTAAAACGTCCTTGGATGCTTTATATATTTTTAAGAAAGTGTCCGATAGTTTGATAAAATCAGATGGGTCTGCATTATAAGCAGTTTCCATTGCCCTCCAGTATGAAATTGATAATAATTTTGATAATCCCTCTTCAACCGATGGTGGTATAGACCTTTTGAGATAATGAAGGGCTAATCCCAAATCATTATTTAATAATGCATTTAAAAATAACACATCTGCTCCTGAAATAAATTTCTTATAATATGTCCATTCTGCTAAAGATAAATTATCAATATCAAAAAAGTATTTTTTAAATATATTTATTTCAGTTTCTTTATTTTGTGATGGAATAAAATCTAAAAATTTCTCGTTATGAGTAAAAATATATGCTTGAAATGCTTTTCTCAAAAATTGATCTTTTTGTGCAAAATATGCCCCAAGAAAATCTATATTACCTTTTTCTTTATTTTCTAAATATTCTGTTAAACCCAATTTCTTAAATGTCAAATTCTTATTTTTAGGAATACGCTTGAATTTATTGAATATGCGAGCTCTGAAACTTAAAATATCGTCATTATCTGTTATAAATATTCCGCATTCACTAAGAATACGTTTGATCAAATTAATATCATTAGGGCTATCAACAATAAGTGCAGCAAGAAATCTTCTAAATGGTAATTTCATAAGAATTATTATAAACAATAATTAAAAAAAATGCAAAGGAGGTAAAAATGGAAAATTCATTAGCTATTATTAACAAAACATTATTTCTCCCAAACGATGAAATAAAAAAAGAAAAAAAAGAAATTATTGAAAAATTTATATCAATCTCGGAAAAAGCAATAAATTTGTATAATAAAATATTAATGAATTTAATTGAATTAAATTGCAATCTACATAATTCTGAAGTCGAAAGATTTAATTATTTATTTGGATATATGAAAAACTGGTCTTTAAAAATTTCAGCAACAAATGGTAATTCATATTTCGATGTATATTTACATTTAACAATTCCTATATCCATACCTTCAGAAAAAATACTATCTTTTCAAATACATTCTTCTGAATATACATTTCCATCAAAATTAACAGTCTCCGCAAACAAAAATGTTTACATTCGCTTGGAAGATATAATCATTAAACCTCACATTATCACTGTAGAGAAAATAATTAAAGATTTTAGATTGTATTTCTTTTATATAAATTCTAAACCCAGTTTACAATTCTCACGATATCTAAATAAAGAAATAAAAAATCTACTCATTAGAATAATTAATAGATCTAATATTTTCTCAATAATAGAAAAAAAATTATCATAAAAATCCCTTAAAATCATTCTTCAATGTATCAATTATAAATTTCAATTTTGTATCACATAGTCTTAAGAAAATATAATGTGCTATGAATTCAATCTCGTTTCTATATTTTAAATACAATTTATTTTTTTGATCTAAATATTTTATAGAAACATAATGACAATTAGTAAAATTTTCATCCCAAACTAGACAGTAAAAATAAACATTATAATTACCTTTTTTAGTTAATCTGATATTAATATCAATTGGTAAATCAAAATTTGATTGAAGCACTTCTATAATATCGTGTGTTTTTTTTATACAAATTCTTTTTATACCCCATAACAAATTAGAAGTTAAATTTATTAACATATCAATTTCTAAGTTATCAACTGTATCAAGAATATTAAATCTATAATATGTTTTTTTAAAATTTATTCTACCAGACCATGGAAAAATATAACCCGGTCTATCTACAAAACGATGCCGAAATAAATTATATATTTTATAAACCAAAGTTTTTATCTTTAATAAGTTATTTATAAATTCCATATATTTCTTTTCAAATTCGTCATCAGATATATACATCGCTCTATTTAATTCATTTTGAATTTTTACCAATTCTTTGTTCATTTTTTTCTCCTTAAAAAATGTTATAAGTATATTGGAAAGATTTTTGCGTTCGGCTCCCTGCGGCCGCTCCAATGGGTATAAGCCCAAGAGAGGTGATAAGGAAGAGACGGCGGGGGGAGCCGACGCATAAAAGTTAAAAACTTATTTTTTTCTTTTTTTTCAAAAATTTCTTAACATTGAATATTATAACAATTTTTTCTAAAATTCCTTCATGCGTGGAATATATATAATCTCTCCACACGCACAATGGATAATTGAACAAAAGAAAAAAGCTTTACTGAAGAAAAGATATTATCCAAAAATGATAAATATTCCATTAGCACTTGTTGGACCGGAAGGAATACTGGGAATTATTTCATTACAAGAACCAAAATTGATATCAAGAAAAGAATTTGAAAAATTAAGAGCAATTCATAAAGTCACACAAGAAGAAGCAATGAAATGGTGGGGATTCCCGAATAAATTGTATTTTTATCCAATAAAAATAATTGAAAGATATCCTGAACCAGTACCATTTCGACCATTAAGAGGAACACAAACTTTTATTAGAACAGTAGTAAAAGGAGGATAAATTAAACAAATTTATCAGGAGGGAGATTGTTGTCTCCCTCCTGCAGGAGGCGTGTATGGAGGAGGAAGAGAAGGGCATGGGCTGAAAACATTTTAATAAAACCTCATAATTTTTTCAACTATGTTTATGCCATTGATTTTAATTTATAGATTATTTTTAATGATTCTAATTTATCAGCAATTTCATCTAATTTTTTCATTAAGTAAGATAAATCTTCTTCTGAAAATTCTTTGAAACCTAATCTTGAAAATATAAGTAATTTTGCAAGATGATTCACGGTTTCTCTGATTATAGGCACGGATTCAATAAATTTTTGAATATTCTGTGGTGTTATTAAATTTAAAGAAAATACAGTATCAATTGTTAATCCTTCTCTTGATACAATTGCGGATTTTATTAAATCATCGGATATCCCAAGAATATCTTTTATCTTTTGACTTGATACTCCTATCTTTTCTAATGGAATTTCTTTTTTATTCGTTAAACTTGGACCAAGAAGTGTTAATTTCCTAACCGTTTTGGTTGCAGAAGCAATTTTCATAGCACTCTCTTTTGGTATTGTCATTGATATCAATGATAAAACTAATTTGTCTGTTCCATCAACTTTATATTTTTCACCATTACTTGCAATCATATAAGTTTCATCACCAAGATATTCAACATTAACAGGTCGTTTGAACAATGACAAATAATCATAGAATTCCTGCTCGTTAGTTGGTAAAGTAACTTCATAAGTTACAGGAAGTATATCAACAGGTGCTCCACAAATTGTAATTTCTATTTCGCCTATTGCACTTTTTTGTAAATTAATTATTTTATTCTCATTTTTAAAGGGGCTAATTTCTATCTTTATTGGAAAATCTCCATATTTACCAGTTATCGTCAAAATCTTACCAATAAGCTTTGGAAATTCTGCATTTTCAAGTTTCATCACAGGCTTTGCTTCACAGGAAGCTCTTTTTGAAATAACTCTGAAGACTTTAATTGGACCCAATCCTATAGAGTTATTACAAGAAATGATTCGTAATAAAATTGTCTGTCCTGGAGAACATTCATCTACAAATGGAGTTTTTTCAATATAATCAGATTCTTTCACACCATATAAAGAATCTGATATTGCATAAGGATCGGACCATAACATCCAACCACCAAAAAGATTTTTAATAACCAATCCTCTAATAATTTTGCCATTAGCTGTAATAAATACATATTTTCCTGGACTAATTACAGGTTGACCATCTATTTTTTCGAGTATAATAGGAACTAATTGTTGCATTTCAGGCGAAAAATAAATAACTTTTCCAGAATCTAAATCTGTAAATGCGGTAGGAATATCATATTTCAATGCAGTTAATAATTTTATAATTCCATCTGAATTAACTACAGCAGAAGACATGGAAATTTCGTTGATTGGATTAAAAATAATCTGATATTGATCTGGTCCTATTTTTTTAATTAAAAATGCATTTCTACGAACCCGGCGTATTTCATTTTTCAAATAACTCTTTGCTGAAACAATTCCACTCTGTAAAGATAAAATTTTGTCTAAAATTGTTCTAACCGTATCTACCAAAGACAATGATTGAGCTATTTTTATAAATTTGTCATATGCTTTTTTTACTTCTTCACTAAAAGTTGATTTTGAAATTGATAAAAATAATGATGATGCCCCTTTAGGCAAACTCCTAACTTCAGTATAATATTCAGCGCGCGGTCCCAAGCCGAAAGGAGGTGGCATTATTTCACCGAGCATTGTCGGTTGTGTTGCTCGTTCGGTAGGAATTGCAGCAACAGGTGATCCTAATTTACCTGCATACAGTATATTTATAATTTTTGAAGACTTTAGTGGATAATAAGTTTTTTTATACTCAAATATATCAAATGGAGCTAATTTTTTTTCACGAATAACAATAGGAATATGAACTTCATCAACATCAGAAAATATCGTTATACTGCCTAAAGCAAATCCAATTTCAGGATTTACTTTAGAAAGCTTAACTTCTGCACCAAATTCTGCTAATTCCGGGAACTGTTCTGAAAAAATATGAGAAATCTCTGGAATCCATGATGAAGGATCATCTGAAAGTTGATAAAAATTTTCACTTGTCTTTAACATTTTTAATGATTTTACAAAATTAAAAATTTAAAGTCAAATTTAATTAATCAAGTTTAACCCTTATTGCCGTTACATCTTCCGTAATAGTAAAAGCAGTAACTGAATCAGTAGAAGTTTTCAATTTGATTACTGTATTTGCCGGAATAATGATTGTCATATTTTGAAGTAATTCATTTGTAATTTTACTGGATAATTCCTCCGAAATTGTATCTCTAATAGCAGAAATTATTTCATTGATAGTTCCAGTCACAGGAATTGTATCACATGCTGTTAATGCCGCAGAAATTCTAACTTTTAAACCCTGCTTGAACTCATTTTTCTCATCGTCACTTAAAAAATAGGTCATTCGTCATTCCTCCTTCCAAAAGGATATGGTTTATCAATAACTTCATCTTTTTTACGAAAAAGAAAAATTTTTCTATTACAAACAATTGCATCTTTTTTCCATAATCTATATCCTCTTTGTTTCAATTTTTTATGCATTTCTTTATCATCTGGCCATACAGGCATTATCTTATATATAATCATTGCCCAGTTATAATTTGAGATAGAATATTTGGTAATTGCGGTGGGGGTGCAGCTGGAGGACCACTTGGACCCATTGCAGTTGGATGCGTATGAGAAGTTAACCAGGTGATCAAAGAAGTTAAAAATGAATTTAAAACATTACCTAACACAAATGGTGCCATCGGAGATGAGCCTAAATTTATCTTTTGAGCTTTAACATCTAATTGCATTATCCCATCAATTGTTACAATATTATTAAAAATAGTCATTTTTACTAATCCGGATTGATATTCTAATTTTCCCAATCTGTCAATATGAATAGATAATCTTGGCTGCATTGTTGAATCAAATACTTCATAAACAAAAAAATAACCCGTTGGGATAGCAGTAGAGGAATCATTGAATTGAAATCGATAATTATATCCAAAATCATCTACTATAATTCTTTCTCCCCAATAAGGTGTTTGAAAATCGAATTGTGTAGAAAAAGCTCTCATTACTTCCTTTGCTATCTGTGGAATAAGATCTAATCTGCACATTGGACTACCGATTAATCTAATTAATCCATGCTTATTCATAAGGATATAATTATTTTCTCCACCAACAAAAATGATATCTCCTTGCTCAACGGGAAAGGGAAATTCCTTAATTAAATTTTCAGAAGAAATAAATCCTAAAACATATACTTCGGGAGATTTTTCATCATATAATACCACGCATATATCACCATTTTGTGGTATATATAACAATCCTGTAACACCATCTTGCGATCTATATAATGAAACTGGAAAAGGAGAACGAATCTCTCTCTTTGTTCTCAATGTTAATAATGTAAATGTCCTTTTTTCTGGATCAACTGAAATAACTTTAGCTTTTTCTAAAGCTAGTTCCATTATTTCACCATAAAACTACTGCCGCTATACAACAAGTATAAGTTACAGGATTAGATTTTGCACTCATTATTTCAAATTCCATAGTCATATCAAAAAGATCGTGAGTTTCTGCAATTTTATTGGCTCTTTCCCTTAGAATAGATTTACATTTTTCCTTATTTACTTCTCCCGAATATTCACTTATGATCCCTCCACCACTTATTTTGGAAATTGCTAAACAAATTCCTGCCGATATATCTACAAATTCTTTTTTCACATTTATTTTACTCAAAACAACATGAATGATTGCCCCACGATCAAGTTCCTTCAAATCTCTTGGCGGATGATATTCAGCTAAAGTAGGAAACACACTTGAAACAGGCACTAAATTAAATCTATGCAATCCTGCACTTTTTAATGCTTTATCAAATGCAACAAGTTCATCTTCATCTCTACCAACACCAGAAACTATAGTATAATTTTTACATACAATCACTTTAGCTCAACTCCATAAGCGAATGCAGGTATTGGATACCTTGAAATATCTCCAGTCCACTGCCTAATCGTTCCTTCTACCAATGTATTTTTTATATCCTTTCTTGAAATTCTATTCAACCAATCTGTTGAAAGCAAGACTTGATGGGGCAATCCACGAAAAACAGGTGTATATTTTATTGGGTGCTTCAATTCTTTATTTTTATTTTCTATTTTATCTATTGAAACTTTATCTCCTATTATATAATCAGAATCACCAGGATCAGTAATAATTCCGGTATTTGTCATAGCCTTTGCCAATACATCAAACATTCTTTTATCCACTTTAAGTCCATTATCATAATATATTTTTCTTAATTGCTCTGACAAATATTTTCTCATTTCCATCATCCCTCTAGTAGCATATACATCTACAGGATGCGGAATTCCTTCTGAAATTTGTTGTCCTTTTTTTACAATTTCTCCAGTTTTAACTGTAACCACACTTTCTCTTGAAACAGGATGACTAACTCCATCTATTAACACATCTTTAGATCCGTCCGGATTAATCAAAATTTTTTGAACTCTCCCATCTAATTTAGCAAGTGTTGCACGAGGACGAATTGAAGGTGAAAAATTTAATATGTTTTCAAATAATTTATATCCCTGTAATGATGGTGCACCTTTGGTTCCACCAAAATGGGCTCTTGAAAGAATTAATTGTGTCATCGGCTCGCCTATATATTGTGCAGCTTTAATTCCAACATATTCTCCAATTGATGGAAATTGCCCGAATTTATCCAATCCATAACATAATTGACAAACTCCATCTATGGATTCACATGTTAATGGTGTTCTAACTTTAACTCTATTTATTTTGTGTGCAACTAAGGCATTTACAACATCTGAAGTTAATGGTGAATTCCTTTTTGCTATTAATCTTCCATGAGAATAAATATTTTCTGCTAAACAATAATCTAACGCATCCGCTTCATTTAAATCCATTTCAACACCATTTTTAGTTCCGCAATCATGCTCTACTATACGAAATGAAGACATTGCTGAAAATAATTCTTTAGTCATCATCCCAGGTTCACTCACTGAAGTTACTTTATCTATTGCCGCTTTTCTTCCTCCAAATATTGATTTAAACCAATCTGAAAAAGACATTCCTGCTGCATAACTGGTATTCACAGGAGCGGGTATAATATTGTCATTAATATCAGTTGCAACAATAGGTGCACCTATAATTTGTCTAGCATCAATAACTTTTCCTCTTGCACGAGATTTAATTGCCTCTACTAATCGGCTTTTAGAAGACATTACCCTTTGATCTATTTTATCTGCTAATTCTGATAAAAATTTTTGCCTTTCTTTATCAGAAGATAATTTCGGCATAGTTTCTCTGATTTTACGATTTATATCAGATAAATCAATTGGTGTTATATCATCCAAACTTAAACTATATCCAGATAAGTATGCAAATTCTTTACCTATTTTGTCAAGATAATGTGAAATATCAGTTCCTAATTTTTGGTCTCGTCTAAAAATTTTCATCAATATGTCATGTAATTTGGAACCATCAATTTGAGATTTATAATCTCTCAATTCAGGAGGTAAAACTTTATTAACAATTATTCTTCCAAACGACGTCCTGCCTATTCCCTTGACATTGACAATATCATTGAAATTTATCTTATTTGCTTTATAAGCATCCTCCACTTCCTTTTCATTGTTGAAAGTAATATTCAATTGGCGTCCTTCAGAAGTCAATCTGTAGATTCCAATAATTGCCTCATGACGTGGCATCAATAATATAGTCCCTTTTGCTTCATGTACCCAGTTATTTGAAGGCAAAAGTCTACGTGCTTCTTCTAATGCTTCCTGAGTTACAGGAGTATGAATAGTCATTGTGTTTGATAAAATCACTCCTTCAATGTTCATAAATGTTTCGTATCCTGGAACGGTGATATCATAACCATCTTCTTCAATATCAGTTTGTTCATAAGAAACTACGGGATCCCATGTTATTGAATCATTCAATACAATCTGCTTCCATCTCAAAAATAATGGATCATCATTATCAACAATTTTTAGAATTTTTAATGCTGAAGAACGAGTTATATAATTCAAATTTTTATACCTCTGCACTATTACATACAAACTCCATTCTTTATTGCGATTTATTCGTTTCATAATAATTTCCGCCAGTGTTGAATTAAATGGAACTAAATCATGAGACATCAAACCAGGAGAAGATTCAATCGAAATTGATAACAATTTTCTTCTTTTTTCAGGATGTTTAATATTCAAATTAGCTTTCTGGAAATGATAATTAGAAAAATTAATCATATAATTTTTGCTATTTTTCATTCCACCATTATATGCAGTTATAGAAGCAGGGATTCCTAAACTTTTTGCTAGCAATTGTATTTCCTGTGCCAGTCGTATGCTTGCAGTTGATAAATTTATAAGTAATTGTGGTTTGGACTTAGCATGAGAGATTGAGATGCTACCATCTGAATCAATTAAACCAGCTAATAATCCTCGTCTGAATTCTTCCGGAGAAATTAATGTAAATGGAGGTAAATGTTTATTTTCTGCATTTTTACCAATCCATGGAGAAATTAACCATGCAAGTTGTTTGGAATTGATTGTTATTTTGGAAGATTGCCACTTTGATTTTGATACTTTTTGTTCACTAATGAGATTATATTTTTTATTGAAAAGTTTTTTCGTTATTGAAATCAAATGTTTTTTGAGCTCTGAATTTTTTGGATCAATAGCAATGCTTACATTTTTTTCTTCGTCTTTTGTATAAGATATCCAGCCGTCGCCTATAATATAACCAAGTAAGTAACCAAATTCCTCATTCAATTCTATTGTTTCTTTTAGACAATTCTTCAATTTCCAGTAAGGACAACCTTTGGTGCTTATTTGCTTTACATATTCTTGCAATTTCAAATTTTTTACAACCGGCACTAATTTACCAATACTTTCTGCAGGTCTCCACCGTCCGTATTCTAATGTAACTGGATCTATCCCATAAACTGCCCTTGGATCATCATCAGACACAATTTGTTTGCCTGATTTCAAATTGATAAAACAAATTTTTCTTTTATGATGTAACGACCATGAAGTCGCTTTTTGCCATGAAATCGTATGAATTTTCTCGTCGTATGCCAGTACTTCAATATCGTCTGGAACTGCATAAAAATCTATATGATTTTTAGAAGCTACTAAATGAAGTCTCGGAAAATCCGCAAGATTAATAATAAAATATTCACGATCTGATTTAATGGGTATTTTCGCATTTTTATCGAACATTATTCTGGCCCCAGTTTTTATCAAATCTAAATACCATTTCTGTAATTTAAAATCTTTTTTAACTGAAATCAATATCGACCCTAGCTGCTCATCGCCATCAAAATCAGCATTAAAGCCAACAACAACTAATGGAGGTATTTTCATTGCATTTCCTTCAATGAGTCTGGGTTTGAATGCAAGTATATTATATTTATGCAAACTTGGTGCTCTATTTAATAAAACTAATCTTTCTTTTGCAACTGCTTCTAATGCAGCTTTTGCTATAGGAGTTCTATCTTCTACATTCTTAACAGCTTGAATTTTTGTATATCCTTGCTGAATAAGTTTACGAATAACAAATGGTTCAAATATCTTCCATGCAATCTCATACGGCAATCCAACTTCATCAGGATGTAAATCTGGTTCTGGAATAATTGCAGTTCTTCCTACTAAATCTTGCTCTTTACGTGCAAGTTTAGACTGAAAATATCCTAATTTAGGAGTTGGACCTGCAATCATTGATAAAATTCCTTGAACAGGCCGTTTTGAAAATGCAGGTGAAATGGGGTCAGTTAATCCTGCAATAGCTTTTAAGGCTTCATAAGCTTTTAATCGTATAGAAGCACGATGTTCTTCAGGAAGTTCTTTTGTTCTTTCTAATAATTCATTTGCCATCAATAAATGCTTATACAAGTCATTAAATGGAGAATAAATAACCTGATCATCTTTCACATAAATAGGTCTCATTTTTGGTGGAATTACTGGTATTTTTGTTATTATTAATGATTCTGGTTTTATTTTAGCTTCTTTTAGTCCTTTTAAAAATCTTATTATTCTATTATATTTATCCAATTCATCTAAACGAGCATTCTTTGCCATTTCTTGATACTGAGTAATTAATTTATCAATATCTAAATTTTTTAAGTATTGTTTTAATCCTTCTATTCCTTGAATACCATTAACAGTTTTACCAGCAATCAAATCTTCAAATTGAGCAGAACTTAATTGTAATATTTGTAATAATGCTTTTTCTACGATAGGATTTGGCATCGGTTCAGCTAATTGAATATATCCCCAGCGTGTTCCTGTTAATCCTCCTAATGCCGGGTCAAATAAACCTCCTTTTTCGGGTTTTAATTCTGCACCAGATACCGTCCTCGGATTTTCTATTTTTATTTTTGCAATTTCAGTGACATCTTTATCAGTTAGGGGTAATAATCTAAAAGTTGTACCTTGTTTTTCAACATTTATCCCTGCAGATTTTAACATTGCTAAAAATTTATCCATTGCAAATGTAGGTTTAGGTGCTGGCAACATAAAACCATTTTCAATTGCATCCCAGAATGCATCATTCTTCTCTGCTTTATATGTTGCCATTTCTTTTAAATTTGCTAGTGCTCCATGTGCAAATAATCCATATGCAGTATAAGTATCTAATGCTTTTGCCCCTTCTTCTCCTTGTCTAGCAGGTGCTAAATCCATATCGTAAGAACCTTTGTAACGAGCATCTAATTTATCTTTAATCTCATGTTCCAATTTAAATATATATTTTGGACCAACCATCACATTAGGTATTTCTTTTCCAGTTTTTGGATCAATTAATGTTTCGGTGTCGGATAATCCATGATCTTTCAATAATTTTTTTGCATATTCTACATAATTTTGTTTTGTGAATAAAGGAACATAAATTGGTTTTCCTTGTTTCTGAGCAACTTTACCTAATGCAAGTTCTACTAATTGTCCAGTATTAATTCTTGAAATAACACTTAATGGATTAAAAATGACATCAATTACCTTTCCATCTTTAGTTCTTGGCATTTCACTATCTGGAACTATATAAGCAATGAGCCCTTTTTCACCAAATCGTCCTACCAATTTATCACCAATCTCAGCAGGATCTGATGTTTTTATTAATAAACTTATTGAATGTCTTGTTTTGCGCACTTCTATAACTTCTCCGTCGTTCTCCCTATTCCATACTAATGAAGCATCACGATACTTAGGCACTAATTTCCTGTGTATACGCATAAGTTGATATTCATCTGGAGTTATAATACGAGGCATTAATGCCGCAATTAAAATTTCTCCTTTTTTAACAATTGCTCCTTTTTTGACTACACCATCATCATCTAATTTGCGTGCATTTTCTTCTAATAATAATGTTGGAAAAATTGCTCTAAATTTATTTTTATCAAGAATCATACCCTCTCGAATTTCAAAATATTCATGTATAATTCTTTCTGAAGTCAATTTTTTTGATGCACTCTCTGATATAACTATAGCATCTTCATAATTATACCCTTTAAAAGGTATATAAGCCGTTAATAAATTAGTACCTAATGCTAATGTTTTACCATCAGTAAAATTACTTTTAGCTAATGGCATCCCTTTTGAAACTTTATCACCAACTTTTACTATAGGCTCCTGATGAATAAAAGAATCTGGATATACGGGAAAATTATTATATAGAGGAAATCTGTATTTTTCTCCTTTTTTATCAGTAATGACAATTTCATCTTTGGATACTAACGTAACCGTTCCATTAACTGGGGAAACAACAGAATATTTTGCACCTAATAATTCTTCAAAGGAATTAGAATGTTCTAAATGATCAGATAAGGCACCAGTCAATTCAGGATGTAATTGTTTCCTGATTTCTAATAATTCTGAAGGGATCTCACTTTGAACTAAAGGCGCTTCTTTATTCTTTAATGCCAAAGCTTGCCCAATCATTTTAGAAGCAATTAAAGCTCTTGTAGGATGGAATGATGAAATCATTGGAATTAACGAACTAAGCATTGAAAAAGAAGTACTCATAGGAAGAATATAATCTACATCTTTAGATTTTACATATTTTATTTTACCTTCATTCATAACTTTAACTGAATTTGGATTCTTGAATTTACCGTTTTCATATTGATCAGGAAAAGCAATATTTTTTATCCAGAAATCAGTTCCACTTATTGTTTCATATTTTCCAGTTTTATGATTGAAAACAATTTTAGTTATATTACCTTGATTATCTACATTAGCACCCAAAGCAGCATGAAAAACTAACCCAATTTTCTCAGACTCTGGCATTTGTATAGGATCTAAGGTTGAAAGCATAGAAAAATTGAAATTTCGCATTTCTGGTGTAGCGGCATATTCAGTCTGTAATCCTCCTTCCCCAAGATAAGTCATTTTCGTCATTGCCGATAATATTGATGCGGGATTAGTATATTTTTCCATAGACGCTACTGAAGAATTCAATAATTCAAACGATGGTTTAGACAATAATCCAGTAGGTAAAACCCGGCGAATCTCCTCTGGATGTAATTCAAGATTTCGCTGAATTTTCTTTTTTAATTGCCATTTAAGACCTTCTATACGTTCTTTAATAAAATCATTTACATTATGAAATCTTTTAAATATTAATAAATCTTTTGAATCTGGTGGTTCAACTCCAGTAGAAACATTTAAAAATTTCTTAATAGCTGCTAATAATGTTTCTTTATTTAATTGAGAAAAATCCTGACCTAATGTGACTTTGTTTACATTCGGATCAAAAATATTACCTGAAAAATATGTTATAATATCATTGATACTAATCTCATCTTCGGAACGTTGATCTCTTGAAATATTTTTGTAAAATCTCTTTATCAATCTTTCCATTTCTGCAGGAGAAATATCTATTTTATTATCCTCTAAAAATTTATTTCCAAAATTATTAATAATATCATTATCAGTAATACCAAAAAATTTTAATATTGGATAGATAGCGAAATGTTTTGAATCTACAGTGAAATATAATTTTCCTGCATCGCTTGTCAGATGAAAACTCGTACCTTTTAAATGAAAAGTTGTTTTAACATTACCAGAAGATGGAATTATAGTATAAATTCCTGGCTTGAATCTAAATTGACCCAATATAGTAATTTCTTTACCTTTACCTCCAAGATAAGAATTTGTTGCAGGAATAAGTGCAGGTATTTCTGCAATCTTCATCTGTTTCCTGGAACTAATAACTTTACCATTTTTGTCAGTAATTGTAACATCTGCATATATAGGAGTAGTCAAAATCTTTCCTTCCAATTTCATTTTTTTTATATTCTCAGGAATAAAAACATCTTCTTTGATCTTAGGCGTTATATTAGATACATTAATTGTATAATTTGGGGAATCAATGGGAAAGAGATTCTGAATAGCTTCAATATACCCTTTCAGCATTTGACATTAAATTTATCAATTTTTTGTTATAAATTCAAATAATAAATCCAGATTTCGGAGGAAACATGCCGTATAAAATTATTAAAATCCCAAAAAGGAAAGGAGGATTTAGAATCCTCCATATTCCAGATGATGATTTAAAAAAACAACAAAAAGAAATTCTACATCATGAATTAGCAATAATTAAATATCCAAAATTAAAAAACACTATAATATTGGGTCAACATAAATGTTCTCCAAGCTACATATTTAAATTCATTAACGCACAATTTTACGATCCTAATCCCGATGAAATATTCTTAACAGCGTGTGATATCAAAAATTTTTTTACGAATGTGACTCCAGATTATCTATTAAATATTTTCTACAAATGGAGCAATTCAAAATTTATAAATATTGTAGAAAAATGTTTTGTTGAATATAAAGGAAAATTAATATTGCCTCAAGGCGCACCAACTTCGCCTAGATTGTCTTCATTTGCTTTATTTAAATTATTCAGAATGTTTGATTATATTTTTAAATATAAAGCAGTAGCAATTATAAATTATATAGATAATTTTTATATGTTTCACTCAGATAAAAAAATGAATAAATACTTAGTAGCTTCAATACTAAACTACGGTTTCAAAATATCAAAATTCAAATGTAGAAAAATTCCATATAAATCTGAAAACAAACCATTTGTAAAAATGCTTGGATTCACTATATATAGAGATGATTATGATGGAAAAATCGTAGCAAAAATTCGACAGAAGCATTCTCATACCATACGTGGATTACAGCATCATTTAGAAAAAAATTATGATGAAAATCTTCACAAAAAATTGATGGGATACCGTTCATGGAAAAATATTATAGAAATAATGAACAAATAAAAATAAGGAGGTACTAAAATGAAAGAAATTAAAATAGTAGGTCCTAACTACCCAACAAGCACAGATTTTGAAATTGTATTGGAATTGAATGATACCCTGTCAGAAGAAGAAATTAAAAAAGAAATTATTCATGAATTAGACGGACTTAACATAAAAATTGACGAAAATAATATAGAAAAAATTGATGATTCTATTTATAAAGTCGGATTAATTGTTGGTGAAAAGGGATATAATTTCAAATTAGAATTCGATCCGGATTTATCATTGGATCCTAAATTGAAAGAAGATCTTTATAAAGCAATAAATTTTTTTATTGAAATACATAAAAATATAGACGTTTTAAAAGAAATTGCAAATCAATTAAAGTCTTTGGAGGGTGATTATGAAACCGACGAAGAATTTATATAAAATTTTGGAAAAATCAAAATTCTATGAACGATTACGCACCGCATTTGAAAAATATAATATCTTTCTATTCCCACATTTAATCCTCATATATCCAGAAAAAATAAAAAATACATTGACTAATGAAAAATATCTTTGGGATAAAAATATTAACTCCTTTATCAAATTCGTATTAAACGGAACAGGCATAACAATCAAATGGGAGGATGATAATGAATAAATCAAAGAAAATGGATATATACCCCGACACAAATAAAGTAGCATATATCCATACTATAAAAGGAACTAAAATTGTTCCGCTAAGTATATTATTTAAAAATAAATTCATTAAATCTCTGGACATCAAATTTGTTGATAGTAAATACCTGTATTATATTAATGGTAATAACGATAATAAGATAATAGAAAAAATTGAAATACCATCTAATTTAAAATTATTTATTGTTTTAAAAAATAAAAAGACATTCCTTTTTGGTATAATAGATAGAAATACTCCTAATGAATCTATAGGCATATTCCCACAAATGCCAAATCAAATTGATGGATTTCAAGAAATACCTGAATTTAAAGCTATATGCTATAACAACTATATACCGCATTCAGCACAAGATGCAGTTCAAAAATTTATATTAATGCCGTTCTCTCAAAAACCAAATTTTCTATATAAAAAAATTAACATAGAAGTATTTTTAAAATTTCTCGCACTGGAGGAATAAAATGCTATATGCTAACTTACAAGATTATGATGCCCCTATAAACATACTTATAGTTGGCGCAGGAGCGACTGGAAGTTATCTCACTAATTTTCTAGCAAGAAATCTAACTGCATTAAATTTAAAAAATATAGATATTGTTGTTATAGATTTTGATAGAGTAGAAGAAAAAAATTTATTAAATCAGAACTTTATAAAAAGTGATTTAAAAAAATATAAAGCTGAGGTCATAGCACAAAGATATTCAAAAATATACTCAAATTTGTACTATATAATAAACAAAATAGAATATGCAATTAATAATTTTTTAAATATGTATGCAATTATTGTTTTGTGTGTTGATAACTTCGAAACCCGACTGAAAATATTCCATCATTGTTCACGTTTTTTAATTTCAAAAATTATCGCAATCATCGATACTGGCGTTCATGAAAATGGAGGGCAAACTCTATTATTTCCAATAAGTCATTCCTCACAATATTATAATATAAGACATAAATCAGGTAAACAAATATTTGATGGATTCAAAATTACTGACATAGTCCCATGGCATATAATGTTATCAAAGAATAACGTGTCAAAAGTACATTGTGGAAATGGTATACTTCCAATATGGAATATCATTGGAGCATCATTAGCAACATCTTTCATAATTAAGATACTCACTAAAAAAACTATTAAATATCTTGGAATATTTTTTGGGGATAAATATAAATTCTATGATTGTGATGAATTTTATAATATGATCAGATTAGTACAAGGAGGATATAATGATAAAAGGAATAATGTGTAATAAAAGAAAAAATGTATTTACTGTTAAAGAATGTTTAACATGTGCAGAAAGTGGAGATAATCCATGTGATTATACGGCAAGTATATTAAGGAGTATGATAAAAGAAAGAATGGATGAAGATATTCATGTTACTGATTTGACAGTATGTCCAAGACAAAAAGTATTGAAAAGACAAATTGATTACTTAGAAAAACCTGAAAATCTATTTTTTAAATTTAGAGGAACTGGATTACATTTAGCAGTAGAATTTCATAGTAATAAAAATTTATTAACTGAATATGATGTACAGCTTTTATTACACAATGAAAAAATTGTAGGAAGAATTGATGAAATTGATATCAAAAATAAAATTTTAAGAGATTACAAAACAACATCGGAATTTCCATATCATCCATATGAAGCACATAAAAAACAAGTAAATTTATACAAATATATGTATGAAAAAACTCATAGTGACAATATTAAGCGATTAGAATTAATATATATTTCAATGCGTGGAGTAAAAAGATTTCAAGTTGACATTGAAAACTCTACAGAAATTAAAAACTTTATAATTGACAGAATTAAAGCAATTCATGAAGGTTCAAAAGATATATCGAATTCAATTGCAGAATTCGGTCCATTATGTGCTTATTGCCCAGAAGAAGTAAAAAGATATTGTAGGGCTATTGAAATAAGAAAACATCTGGAAACTATGAAAAAAACCAAAAAATTACCAGATTTAGAAGAAATTATTGCATCAATGCCTGAAAATACTTATGCAATGGATTAAATAATTAATTTTTTATTTTTTTGGGAGTTTCTTTTTTTCTTTTAACTCTCTACGAGACATTGGACGACCAATTTTTTCTTCACGCTGCTCTTTCAAATCAGGATATCTTCTGTAAACCGCTTCACGCACTCTCTGTCTCTCTTCAGGAGTTCCAAACTGAGCTACTCGTGCAAGAGCATTTTTCGCATGCGCTCGATCCATAATAGGATATCTACGTTCTTCAGGTATAGCAAATGCACTGTCTGGGAGTTGCTGACGCTCTCGATAAGTTAGCTTCTTTGCTAACTTTACATATGCTTCATCAAAAATTTCTTTCCACATCTTAACCTCGCTAATTTTTTATCTTAAAGGAAATAGTTGCCCTAATCTCCTTCTCATTGCTTGTCCTGCACCACGCATCCTTCTTGCTAATTGCCTTCTTGCAACAGCAATATCTCCTCTCCATGTCTTCGGAGATAAAATAAGAGGAAGCTGTCGACGAGGTTCACGGAGCACATTTAAAGTATCTTCAAGTAAACCTCTTAGAAAACCGGGCTGTGGCGGAGGCACATATGCTGGAATAGGTAACATCTTTTGTAACGTTTCTTTTAATACTGGTGCTTGAGCTGCTCGTTCTTTTTCAATTTTTCCTATTAGGTCTCTTATCAACATTCGTGCCCTTGGTGATAGGGTTGTTAATCTAAATTCTGCTGCCTGTTTTTCCATTTCAATCAAATATTTTAGCCACATTTTTTTACCTCCAAAAATCATTATTTATATAAATATCGAACTTGTGGTACCTCTCTATAAAGTTCTTCTGTAAATCTCTGCCATGGCATTGTTTTTAATGCCCTTGCTTTAGTAAAGTATTCTGTTTCTCTGCCAATTGTTGATGGTAACACCTGTTCAAAAGTAGCATGCCCTAATGCTTGTCTCATTTTTTTTAGAGCTTTCCATAATTCTTCCTGTTTAGTCAATGGTAAAACTCCGGCTTCTTTTACTAAAGTCTTCAGATAAGCAATTTTAAAAATATCATTCCACATGTTGCATTTATATTAACACAAATTTCATTATTTGTCAACTTGAAACATGTGGTTTCGCATAACTATACAAGAATTTCATTTCTCTTCGAGTTAGTCCAGGCGCAGGCTGATATCCTAACTGTTTCAAACCTCTTATACCAACTTGTGTTGCAGCCGATTCTTCTAACAATTTCGGAATAGTTGCTATTCCATAACCTGCCAACATTCCTAAAATAGACAACGGTATTGATTTTAACAATGGTTTCCCCCACAACGGTCTTTCTCGTATCAGAGCTATAGGTGTGATCCCCCCTAGAAAAGTAGTTAATGGCCGCAACTCATACAAACTTTGAGCAACAGATGATAAAAATGGATGTCTCTGAAATAAATATATATGTCCCATTTCATGTGCCAGTTCTTCTGGTGTGAATTGATATAAATAAACGATTGGCTTGCCTTTAGATGGTTGATATGCAAAAGCACCCGCAGGATGAAATGTTACAATTGGTTTTGGACTTAGTTTTAATTGTTCTGCCAATTGTCTTGCATATTCTTTTGTCCGCTCTATTTGAGAATTTGTATTCATTTAAGTTCCGTTGACTCCTTCATCTTTCGTTTCCTTTCTTCGTTAGTTTCATGTTTAATTTCAGGATACTTACTCAAATCTTCTTCTGGAACTAGATTTATCATCTTTTCTATTTGTTTTGGAATAGATTCATCAAATTCATTCCATTGCATTATAAGACGCAATCCAATTGCATTATTATCTCTAATCTCAAACTTCAATATAGAAACATGAGGATCATTCAAAATTTTATTAAGTCGGTTGACATCCCGTTTAGATAAAAGATTGAAAACATCAAATTTTATTCTCGTCATAAATACAATTATACAAGAAAAAAAATCTAAAATCAAAAAAAAATTAAATTTCCTGTTATAAATCAATTGTTAATTTGGAGGCACAGAAGAATCTATTGGAATGAGTCAATTGAACCGACTATATATTGGAAGGAGGTGAATATTATGTTAGACAAACTTTTTGGTGCAATAGGATATTTAATAGGACAAATGGTTGGACAGTATATCCAGGACAAAATCAACCAAAAATTATACGGGGATTATAATAATCAACTTTATAATGTTGATAATAATTCCCAACAATCAAACACATATGACAACTATTATTACGAAAAAAAAGAAAACTAAATAAGTTTCTTTTCCCCCTCACGCCGTGGGGGTTTTTCTTCAGGCAAAGATTCTTCTGTGCCCTCCTCGCTTTGTGGAGGGGAGGGGGCTCTCAGTTTTATTTTTTCTAAAATTTTCCTCGTATATTTAACAAGAGTAGGCATCTTTTTTTCCATCATTCTTAATATATATTCTTGTTCTGCCGGTGCTAATTGCATTATTTGACCCAAAAACTCTAATACTGGAGGTGGAAGAGAAATTGCCTCGTCAGAAGGTATAGATAATCCAGCCGCTACTATTTGTTGCATCATTTGTTGATATAGAGGAGTTGTTGCTAAAGTCTTTTGTGCTTCTCTTTGGGCATGTGCCTCAGCCAATGCAGATGCTGCCATAAATTCTGCAAACAATTCGGTATCTTTTTTTAATGTTTTCATTTCTTCTTCATAATTTAAACCAACCTCTCTTAAAAGTGTTGACCATGATATTCTATTTCCTTGTGCAAGTTCAAATAGTAATCTGGTTCGTGCTAAATCATCTGCAGTTTTCATATCTGTAAATCTGATATTTAGTTTCTGTGTATCAATTTGATAAATATCTTGCATCTTTTGCAATATGAATTTTAATAACGATATTGCAACAAATCGAGCATTAGTAAATAGATTTTCCAGCATTCTTATTCCTACACTCGTTCCAGACCATGTAAAGCCAGCACCTCCGTATGCAAATTCAAGAGGAACATTCATAACACGAATAATCCTTTTTTCTAATGCATCCATCAATTCTACAATAGGAATTTGTAATTCTTCTCCTCCAATATGCTGAATCCCTATTGGAAATGGTAAGAATTTTAAAATTTCAGGATAATACTTCCACATCTGCCACGCCTGCTGAATTTCTGATTTGAAACGTGCAAGATTAATTAATTCTGCGGGATCCCCAGAACCGGATGGTTGTGGGAATACAATACGACGAAGAAATGTTCTCTCTTTTGCAACATAATTCAATAATTTTTTTAGATAATTATATGACCATAAATCACTCAATGCAGGACGAGGTAATGGCATTCCCCACGGCTGATCTATCCAGTTTAAATCTGAGGGACGTGCTTTAAAGAAAATATTAGATGGATGAAATTTAACCCATACATCATTAACTGCAGCATCAAGAAATTCTAATGGAATATTTTTTAAAATAGTCTTTGTATGTCTCATTGGCGACAATTGAGGTGGTTTAGATGGATCATATGAAACTATTTCTTCTGCAGCTCTGGAAATCTTATTCTTCAGAGTTGCAGAAATTGTGTGATAAATTTCTACATATCCAAAACCATCATCATTTAATTCTATATCTATAGGATTCCAGATTTTTATAGTCATTTTCTCTACAGATCGGTCTAATTCATCATAAACATCAAAATTAACTCGTGTATTACACTTTGGGCAAATCCCATAAAATTTTTGCTTCTTCGCATATTTAATCATTGGAATATCATTTATATCTAAATCTTGATTACATTGTTTGCACTTAAAATGCCTTTTGCGAGCAGGTAATATGGAAACAAATAAATTCCCATACATGTAATAACTAATTAATGCATTCAAAATAATAGTCTTTATATCGAAAACATCATAAAATAAATCCTTTATAATTTTTGCAGTTGCGTCATTCTCTGGTTGAACAACAATATCTGTTGTTGGATAGAGAGCAAGTTTAAAGATTATAGATGCTAAAAATCCATCATTGTTCGAAAAATAGTTTATATGTTTAAATATATCTTTGATATTAGAAACCTTTAATGTCTTCTCAATTTCAAAAGATGGTTCTAAACCAGATGGGATTCCAATATCATATTTTAAATCAAAAAACAGCATAGTTATATACTAAATCAAGTTTAAATCAAAGTCAAACTTCAACTGATAAATTATGCCATTATTCTCTGCTTCTCTAAACATATCTTTCTTTTTAATTTGAAGGATTCTATCCATTCGGACAATTTCAAATGCAGAATGCTCTATCGGGTCTGTAATTTCATCTTCGTCAATGATTGAATCAAACTTGTCATTCATAGTTCTAACAATATCTTTATATTTATTGAATTTGTTGTTAAAATCAACAATAGGATGCGGAAAAAGTATACCATTATATTCAAAAACCTTTTCAATATAATTCTTTACTTCCTCGGAGAACTTATCATCTCTTATATTCTTAGAAATAAATATCCCCCAAACAAGTTCATGCGGAGAAATAGGTGTAAAAATTGAAAAATTAGGCATACGATTGTTAAATGTAGTTACTATCTTTTCAAAAATATAAAAATATTCGAAAAACGAATCTGTATAAAGTATTGCTCTAATAGCCCGTATTTTATTCCATATTAAGTCGTCAAGAACCAAACATTGAGTGGTCTCAATCTCCTTTTTTAACGTTTCTGGAAGCCATAATAACCACTTATTCCCAAATTGTCTATTCAAATAATGATAGATATTTAATTCATAAATTAAAAACATTATAATGAAATTTATCAAAAATTTTGTTATAAATCAATCAAATTATTCACAAGGAGGATTTGCAATGAACGATGAAGACATAGAATGGATCCATGAGCACATATTGGAAGATATTAAACATATTGTTGAAGAACATCAAGGAAATGTATTCGGATTACAAATGTGGACCTGGAACAGAGTAAATGGAAATAAATTGACCGAAATTTCACCTGAAGATATAGATTTTATATTCAAATTAGAAGACGAAACACAAGTATATGAATTAATAAAAAATTATCAACGGTCTAATAAAGCAAGAATAAATCAGTTTGATTTAATTCATAAATTGAGCGAATTAGCAATTTATCACTGTAGCTGGGAATTTTGAATTCGTCGGAAGATAGAAGGATTTGCTATTGATATCGATAGCAAAATAAAAATCTAATAGAAATCGTGTCCAAAATTTAAACAGCGTAAATTTTGGACAACAAACAAATTAAATCTATCTTCTGACATTACAAGGACAAAAGATAGGACAATGCCATTGTTATCGATGGCAAAATTTATCTCTTGTTCAAAATTGCCTGTTCCACTCCACCTTCCAGGTTCCGTTACACAACCAATTAACAAATTCAAAACCTATCTTTTTTTTATGGAGGTAAAAATTGAATATAGAGAACGCACAAAAACAAATAAATCAAGCAATCTATATGAAACCTAAAGAGATTAAAGAATTAAAAAACAATTTTATGTATCAATTAAAAGCAATTTTGGAAAATGCACAAAAATTGAAAAAGATTTTTTATGATAAATTCATTTCTGCTTATGAAGATTCTAAATTGGAACGATTATTCGGATATAATCATATAGAACATGAAAATTTAAGTTTAAATATAGATATTTATAGAGAATCTGAAGAACCAAAAATAGAACTTTCAGTAGCAGTCAGTTCAGAAAAAAAAATTAAGACAAATAGAATCATTATAAATAATCATATAAATAATAAAATGATTTTAATACTAGAAAAAATTCCTTCTATTAGATGTGATGATGATGTGATTCGTATTTATCCGATGGAAATAGTATTATCTTCTCCGGAAGCATACCGTATCAAAACTAAATATACATATATTTCATATTCTAATAATTCCGGTCTCACAGATAATTTTAGAAAGGGCATGATAGAAAATTTTATATATAATCATATAATAAAATTACAATTAGCGGAGAAACTAAATATGAAAATTCTGGAAGTAATTAAATCACTTGAAAAAGAGGGAAAAGAATGAACATCATAAAAATTAAAAACAGAATTAATAAAGTTAATAAATGTTTATACGAATGTGACAGAAAAAATATGTTAATTGCAAAAAAGAAGCTTGAAAAACAAATTGTAGATATAATCTCGGATATTGCAAAGATGTGTATACCGGTGAAAAAAGACCTTGAAAAATTTAGTAAAAAATTCAATTGTGATTATATTAATGTGGAATTATCTAAAACATTTGATGGTACTACTTTCTCCGTATATAATAATGCTTATAATGATGAAGAAGTTTATATATCTACACAAATTCCTATTTATCTAAATAGCGAACTAAATTTACTTAATTCATCTGCACAAATTCATCTAGATAAATATAGCACGGTGAAGATGCAATTATTCAAAAAAAATATCTATAATACTGTTGAAATTGATTTTGGATATTGCATTTATGCTGCCTGGTGGTGGTATAAATTGAAAATAACTTATTCGAAAAATAAATTAAATATTTACAAATCCCGAAACTTATCCAAATGTTTAAATTTAGATGATATCAAATACGTTGAATTTCTTGCATTACATATTGCAATGAAAACATTACCAGTATTTAAAGAAAAAATATTAAGAATCAAAAAAAAATGGAAACTGTAGTTATTTTTTTGTATATTTTATATAAATGTTTTTTAACAATGAAAGTATTTTTTTCAAAAGAACATAATTGAATTTCCATGCATGAATCCAGGCACGATCTGAAGGACTTGATTGAAAATTCATTTTGACATTCGGATTGTAATAATGATGTTCAAATGATGAATGAATATCAAACTTATGACATAAATTAAGAACCATTGCATATACATAGTTCTCGGTAGGAACAGTACTCAATGACAAAACAATTAAAATATCTTCATTTTCAAGATTCACATTAATAGTTTGAATACCATGATCTTCATAATGCTTATATTTATAAAATTTAAAATCTTCTCCGTCAATAAAAACATCCAATATACTTAAAATTTCTATAGGAAAACGCTGCAAGATCTGCTTATAATGACGAGCAACATATAAATTTTTTTTTCTGATGTATGTTTTGTCACAATCACATTTTCCCATCTTATTACATTTACCACATTTCAACGGAAATACCATCAAATATTTATAAATTTCTTTAATTAAATCTAAAGTCTCTTCATTACTGACATAATATTGACAATAATTTGTATAATTCTGCAATCTTACTAATTCATCTATCATTTCATTCATTCCACAACTCCTTTAGTCAGAACTTCCATTATTTTTTCAAGTAATGGATATAATAATTTAAAAATTATATAAATTTTATCAATAGAAATCTTATCAAGATATTTATCAGGAAATGGAATAAACCAATCCCAACTCCAATTATAATCTCGCGTTATTATTCTTATATAAAATTCATCAGTGTTAGCATTATAACTGATAGTAAGATTTATTTTTCTTCTTTTAATACTTTTCAATGATATTGTGAAAGGAATGAAATTTCTATCAAAATCTAAATTATCTACATAGAACATAAGATCAAATGCCAAATCTCTAGTTCTAAGTCGTTTTACAAATCGATTAGAACTCATAGAATGTATTAAAATATGATCAATGTCAATATTAACTTTTTTATAAGAATACTTATCAACTCTGAATATCCAATACTTATGTTCATGCAATTTCTTCCAATCTATCTCTAATTCATAACCATCTGGAAGTAATACATCTCTTAATGAATCTATTATCAATTTTATATCTTTATCCGGAACAAATAACTTTTCATTCAATTTACTTTGACATTTTATTATTTTGTCGATATTAATTTTCAATGGAAAAACCTCCTTTTTAAATATTTTATTGAACTTTTAACAAAAATAAATAATTTTTAAGTTAAAAGGAAAGAAAAAGTTTCAGGAGGAAATGAAGTGTTAGAATTACAAAAACGAATAAATAATGCAATATTTAATTTTGAAATTATAAAGCCGGATTTAGAAAACAATTTATTACATCTCGTTGAATTGCTCAGTAAAACCAATTTATCAAATTTCCAATCATTACCTTCATCAATACATATAAACGAAACTGATACAAGCATGTATTATATTGATTTTTATTTCTGGAGTGATTCATATAAATATCAATAATAAAATTGGAGGTGTTCTATGAATAAAATAGTAAAATTCAAGCAAAAGTATTCAAATTTTACTTTTTATAGTTCTTTGGCGAACACACCAGAATTTTTACAATTTGCAAAAGAATTTAAGCAAATTATTATTTCTTTACTTCCATTAGGAGCACGTTTGATAAAATATGAAGTTGGTCATTTTTATATTTATGGTTTCATCCGTCGAGGAGATGGATATGTATATTTTAGTATTCCTGATGTAAGATTTAATAATCTATGGATTGATAATATTCTAGTGAGAACGGCACAAAATGAAAAAGACTATCATGGCGGAACCAACACATATTGCAAATTAGAAGATTTTAAAAATAGAGTAGATAAATTACTTCCACAAGAAGAGACAAGATTAAAAAATTTAGTATAACTTGTGATGGAGAAGGCAATGTTAACTAAAAGAATGCAAACTTTAATTAAAAGTCAGAATAACCTAAATGAAATCATTTTTAACACGAATCAAGAAATCAATGAAAAAAAATTAATTGAACTAGCAATAAATGTATTTAATGTAATTGAATCAAAATTGATGTTTAAAATAAAAAAATGTGATAATAAATATTGTCCCTACTATCATATCGCAGCTAATAATCGTTTTTACTATAAAAGCTTTTTTCCGTGGGAAATATTATGGGAAGAATATATTATAAAAAGAATTGAACATAGAAGTTGTTACGATGGTACAACTGATGAAATTATTATTGAAAAAGCATTTCCTTCTGACATTTATATCAATTTTAGCCATATCAGGGAAAAATCAGAAAATATATATTCAGTATTCCCAATAAAATCAATAAGAATACAAATTACGTTTAGAAAATATGAATCAAAGATAAAAAATAGTAAATCTTATAATTCAATTGATTTTGAGATTTCTATTATTTCCAAAAAGAAAATATATGAATATATACTATATTTTAGTGTCTCCAATCAACAACTGAAAGTTTATGCCAATCCCAGGCATCATTTAAATGAAAAATTAATAATTTTCATTGTAAAAAATACATTTGAAGAATTATTAAAAATTCCAGATGATATTTTTCATCAAAAACCAGTTTATGCAAAATTAATTTAAAGGAGGAAAAAATGAAATGTGATTTCTGCAAAGAAAAAAATGCTGCAATTAATATTCAAAAATTATGGGTAATATGGAAAATTGATAATAAAGGTAATTATATTGACCCCGAAATAATAACAGATATTGAACCTGATACAAATGAAAATATACACTTATGTGATGAATGTTTTGAAGACTGGTATGAAGGAGAAAAATTTTAAAAGGAGGAAAAAATGAAAGATGCAATACTAAGACTAATAAATTGTGTTTCAAGTTTAGATGATCTAAAAGATTGGATTGAAACCTTTGATGATATTGAAACAGCAGCTGATTTTGCAGAAAAATTTGATAACGCCTCAATCGCATTGGATTGGTATAACGAAAATTTTAATGCAAATGAAGCGGCTGAATGGGTAGAACATAATTTTGACGACCCAATGGAAGCATCTGAATGGCGAGATGCAGATTTTGATCCGATTGAAGCGGAAGAATGGTCAAATTATGGATTCTCCCCAGAAGATGCTCGTAAGTGGAAAGATTTGGAATATTGTGCAGAAAAAGCAGCTGAAGTTGAAGCAATGAAGGTGACATACGATGCGTAGAAAAAAATCAAAAACAAAAGAAATTTATGAATGTGATGAGTGTGGAAACAAAGCATCTGTGATAATCCATTGTTATTACGTGAAAGAATCTTTGAAAACCGGAAAATTGACTATTCTTAAAGATATAAGTGTGACACCAGGAATGCCTCATCCTGGAATAGATTATTCTTTTTTATGCGATGAATGTTTTAAAAAATGGCAGAAAAATGTAAATTCAGCAATAATTGTTTCAGAAAAATGAAAGGAAATTCAATGCTGAACAAAATTCTTAACATATCAATAAAAACTTTTGCAATAACATTAGGAATTCTTAGCACAATTGGTTTTATTATAGAAGCAACAAAGAATTTTTCTATTCAACTTGTTGGATTATATACATTGTCAATAATAATAATGATTTTGATATACAGGTCATAGGATATTACAAATCTTTAATTTTTTTGTTATAAATTAATTGTAATGAAAATACAAAATTATTTCCCCCACGCGAAGGGTTCTAATCCCATGCGCAATGGGGGAAAAAGGAGGTAAAAATGATAGTGAACTACAAACAAAATGAGGCCGGGGAGAAATTTCCCTATGTAGATGTCGGCTCTGAGGACCATGGACGAAAATCTTTTCGTCTATGGGTCAGTCACAAGCTCATTAAGAAAAAAGATGAAAAAGACATAATCGAATTTCCGATGAACGCAATGATTATAAAAACAGAAAAAGGATCTCTTATACTAAAGCCGTCCGAAAATCATATCACTCATAATATCTTTGTTCAATGTGGATACCGTGGGAGTTCATCATTCAAAATATTAGAACCTCAAGTTGAACAAATATGTGAATATCGTGTTTATGAAAGTCCACGGGGGAATTGTGGAATTTCCCATGGAGCATTGGTAACTATTCCAAAAGGAAGTGTCTTGAAATATAAATGGAAAAGAACTGGACGAACTTACGGAAATCCAACCGAAGGAATCCGAATTGTACTTGAAAATGGTGAAGAAAAAGATTTTGAAGATGTCCCCGATGGACTTGAAGCATTGGATGAGTTGAAAAAAGAATTAGAATAAGGCTACTGCTGCCTTCTGGATTAACGGGGAAGGAATAAGTTCCTTCCCCTATTTTATTTTTTTCTTTTTTTTGTTATAAAGAAATAGAAAAAAAATTGAAGGAGGTCGTTATGAATAAACATTTAGAAAAAACGATGGAAAATTTGAAAAAACTCTTTGATGAAGAAATGCTCAATATGTATACTTATGCAAGCATTCTGGTAGAAACCATTCTAATTGATATGAAACAAAAACTGGATAAAAAACTAATTGACAAGAAGGATTATTCAAAATTGAAAAAGCAGGCTGCAAAACTTATAAAAATATTGAATGACATACAAAATAGAAAGAAAAAATTATTTAAATTGTTAAATAATTTTGAAACAATTTTTGTATACATTATCAAACAAGGAGGTGCACAATGACAATTCATATAGACCAAATTGACACTCATATTCACATGAGAATTTATATTAATAGTGCTTTAGCAGGAGAGTTAACAGTCAGACGAGAAGAATTCTGGCAATTACTGGATGAAATTGCATTTACCTTCGCAAGTGCACGTTCCACAATGGAAGTTCCTGATAGTATCAAAACTGGAGGAAAATACAAAAATGAATTGAAACAATTGTTAGAAGAATATTTTGATGTAAAGGAGGAATAAATGGAAGAAATTTTAACAACAATGGACAGAGTAATTGCTTTATTTTTACTGGGATTTTTTATTATTTTTATTATAAATAGATTTTTGAAAAGTAAAATTATTAAAGACAAAATTTTTGATATAATTTTTAAAATTGGGGCAATGATATCTCTAATTATTATTACACTTATAAAGTGGAAAATTGGTGGAATATTATTAATTATATCGATTATAGCAATATTTATATTAACAATGTCTCTTATCGACGACATCAAAGGAGTAAATGATGAAAAAGAAGACCAATCCAAAATCAAAAATTTTAGATAAATGCTTTGAAATATTTTCATTGAAAAAATCGGTTGAGAATACTTCAATAATTCGTTATTGGAATATGTTGTGCCCAAATTGCGATAGCAGAAATTGGAGATTTACTTCCGATATTTCATATCGCGATGGATGGTTATTTGCAGAGTGTGAATGTGAAGATTGTAAAATTGTTTTCAAAGTGAGTGCAATTCCAGTATTATTTGAAATAATAAAAGGAGGCAAAAATGGCAAAGAAAAATAAACAACAACATTATAGAATAATAAAATGTCCACGATGTCAAGAAGAAAATTGGGTCATAAATAACTATGAATATGCAAATGGAAGGATATATGCAGATTGCTATTGCGAAAAATGTGAATCAAGATTCCAAATACGCGCAACCGTTGATAGTGTGACGGTGTAATTGAAATGAAAAATAAAAAGAAATTAAAAAAGAAAAAGTGGAAAAGACCAAGAATTTTGAAGGAGATGGATTTAGAAACTCGTGCGGCATTCTGTGGTAGATTTTCAAAAATTGTTCGTGATCCGCCTTTTTGCGTAATTCCTTATTCTTAAAAAAAATATTAAATTCAAAGGAGGGTTAAAATGAAAAAAATAATAGAAGGTAGATATTGGAATTCAAATGGTTTCGCCGTTGCTATTGTTGCAGTTATTACTGAAGGAATTGATTGGGCGGCTTATATTGGTGCTACTGATGATTCAAAAACAGAGCAAGAAACTGTTGAATATGTAGCAAAATATGGATGCAAATTGTCTAGCAAAGATGCAAAATACTATTTTCCATTCATAAATTTGCGTTATAGAGAGTAAATAGAGGAGGAATAAAATGAAAATATATAAACTCAAAATTCCTGTTAAAATATATAAGCAAATCAACAAAGAGGGGAGTTTTAAAATATTTGAGCATAAAGGATTGAAATGCGTTATTTTTAGAATGCCGTTATTAGGATTTTTGAATGGATATGTTGCAGTACCAAAAGGTCATCCGTTATTTGGAAAAGATATTGATGACCCAAAAATAAAGGAACTTGATGTTCATGGTGGAATATCCTATTCAGACAAATATCTTCGTGGATATGAGTTGCCAGACAAAGAAGAATTATGGTGGTTCGGATTTGATACAGCACATGCGGGTGATTGTATTCCATTCCATCCAATTCTTGGCGAAAATGAAACTTATAGAACTATTGAATATGTCACAAAAGAAGTTATAAAATTAGCTGAACAATTATATCAGATACAGGAGGATTATGGTGGAAAACAAATGGATCTGCCCGCAATGCAAGAAAGAGATTGTAATAAAAACTCCGAAAGATAGGAGTAGAATTGCGGGACATTTGAGTTTTCATAAACGATATAACCCTGAAAGAAAAAAAATGAAAAATAAGAAAATTATTGAGCTGTGGAAAAAAGGAAAATCTTTAGAGGATATTAGAAAAATAGTGCATATGACACCATCTGATATTATTAAAGTGTTGATAGAAAAATTTGGAGATAAATATCTGAAAGAACGATGGAAAAGGAGGAAAAAATATGCCCAACGAAGAATATAAAAAGAAATTTATTGAATCTGATGAAGATACACCAAGAATATTTCTTGTATGCACTGAAACTGGAGAAATATTAGAAGCAATGCCGGAAACAAATTTTGGAAAAGTTTATAAAAATACAATTGGAATGAATAATGGAGAATTACTTATTGAACTTACACGAGAGGATTATGAAGAAATAGTGAGAATTGCAAAACAACTTGGATGGGGGAAATAAAATGAAAAAACAAAGATTTAAATACAAAAAAGATGAAAAGGCTATTGATGATTATATTGAAGAAGTTGGTATTTTTGTAAATAAATTACCTAAAGGTAGTCGTGTATATTTGGAAGGAAAATGGTATAAAGCGACAGTAAAAGGACAAAAAATAATTGCGGTTGTGAAAGATGGCGAATGTTTTACAATGATAAATGATTCATGTTATATTTGTGGAAAACATGCATATATTGGAGGAGGATATTTATTTGTAGGCAAACCTATTTCAAAACAATTGCCATTCTATGTGGACCGACATGGATGGTTCTGCGATAAAGAAGCAGGAAGATGGATATGTCCTGAATGTTTCGATAAAATTTTAAAGAAAAGGAGGTGAGAAAAATGGTAAAAAAATGTAATCTACCACAATATCGTGTGATCGTCAGTGAAGTCTACAACTCTAAATCTTCTTTACCAGAAGCAGTTGAAGAAAAACTGAAAAATGCTTTAGCACAAGTTGGTCCAAAAGAAAGAATAGTAGATGTTAAGACTTTAGCTTTATCTGACAACGCATCCTGTATTTGTATCTATGTTGAAAAAGATTAATTGAAAAAATAATTTTTTTTCATTTTTGTTATAAATAATTAACTATTTGAAAAAAGGAGGTGTAATTATGAATAGAGTTTGTGTAAAAGAAGTAATTGACCATTCCATTTACAACATAAAATTACAGATTGAAAGAAAGCATTTCATAAATAAATTTCATCAACTCTTAACACAATTACAAAAAATAAAAGATTATTTAGAAAATTATATTGAAAATTCAAAAATTCCATTAACCAGTGCAGTAAGTCCATGGAAAATGAATAATGCAATTCTGCTCTTCATTTATGATGTTTCTTATCACAATAATAATAAAAAATTTCCGATGATTGATGATATATTTCGTATCGGAAGATACTCAATTGCTTACGATATGTTAACTCTTGCTCACAAATGGACATTTCACAAATTTATGTTAATTCTGCAAGTTCCTTATGAAGAAATTAATTTTTCATTAAAAGAAAATGAAACTGCACATAATACATTTTTCAATTATCTACCAGTAATTTCCTTAATGATGGACGCAAGAAGTGCAATGCTATATTATAAATATGCAGTTACACTTTGCGAAGTACCCCAATTACACCGGAGCTATACATCCGATAAGTTTTATATAAAAATCATAAAAAATATAAATAAATTGAATCTTATTGAAAAGAAGACATACGCCTATGAAAAGAAAATTGCATATTTCTTATTCAATAACATTATTTACAATAAACTGTCTAGCTTAATCGAAAAATTTTATAATAAAATCAATCATCGATCCCTGAGTTTATCATTTATCTTTCCCTGATTCTATCATTTATCTTTTGTTAAAAGATTAAAAAAAAACTTTAATAGGAGATAGTCTAATGCTGAAATTGCAAGCAGAGTTAAATAAATTGATTTTTGAATCTGAAACTAAAGAGAAAGGAATATTTGTAGAAAGTTGTAAAAAATTAAAAGAAAAATGTATGAAATATTATAAAGATAATTTTTATTCAGAAGAATTTATGCAATTCTTGGCGAAACGAAATATACGATTCATAAAAGGTTACACATCTAATTATAAAGTATTATTCAATATCCATTTCAATAAGGATATTTATAAGCTTTATTGCGATATTACCACAGAGATTAACAAAAGCATTGAAGATAAAGATACAATATATTGTCCAAAATATATAAATGGAGAATTATCATTATTTGAAATTGATTATATTAAAGGTTATAAATGCATTATCAATATCAACAACCCTGATTTAATGAGAATAAGAATTTATTTTAATATTCCACAGCATATAGCTTATGTGTCTTATGAAATAGATAATTATAATAGAATTTTAACAATCAAATTCTCAAAAGATAAATATAGAATTAATTTTGCAAATAAATTAGATCCAATATACAAATATATCGTTTTAAAGAGAATAAATGATTCAAAAATTATTGAAGCTGCAATTGAAAAAGTTGATAATTTAGGTGGAATAATTTATAAATAACTTAAAAAAATTAAGTTGGTGCTTCGTTTTTTGCTGTGGAAAACCTGTGGAAAATTAAAAATAGACCTATTTCCGTGCGTCTGGTTAAAAATTTAAAAATTAATCATCGGAAAAATCGCATTTTTTATCTTACCCTCTATTTCCCCCCCTCGTTAGACACTGAGATCTCTTAACCTGACGCAACCGGTAAAATCTGGCGCCTATGTTTTTAAGAAGTCAGTGATTGTCTTAAGATTTTATACGAAGCACATAAAGGAGAGCAAATATAGAAATTGCAAGAAATGTAAAAAAAATTAAATGGAAATAAACAAGGCTGATGATCAAAAGAAAAGCCACCATAATAGTGATATCTAAAACTATTTCTGGAACTTTCAAATTTTTAGCTATAATAAAGCAAAGAATTAAGAATATTATGCACCATGCAATATATGCTATTTTGTCTAAATCCATTGAATATGATTCTATTATATTATAATGATTAAGTCAAGGAGAAGAAATGGAGTTAAAAGGAAACATTAAAGAAATAATAGATAATGCAATATTCTCTCCGGACGAAATAAAAAATATAATCAATAACAAGATTGATTCTATAGTAGATAAGATTAATTATACAATACAAAATATGGAATCTTTAGAAAATAAACAGCTTGTTACAGTATATGTGCACAGAGAAACTAAAAACGTAGTTAGTTCTAAGCGTGAGAATTCCTATTTGACAATATCAATATATTCGAATCAACGTTTCAACGGATTTCATTGTAAAGAGAATATTTTTATGAGGATCAGAGATACGAGTACAGTTGAGTTATATAAATCCTTTTTGGATGTCAAATATGTAGAAAATTCTTCTCTATATTTGGAAGGATATATCGACAAATCATTACGAATTAATATTAAAATCTTTGATGATACTCATCTATTAGCTCTATTATTTTCAAAATACCCACGATTGTTCCCAAATGCACCAGAGATTGATGAAGCACTTCAAGAATATAGATTCAGCGATGATTATGGAATGGATTATATAAATACTATGATTTATAAAGACCAAATTATAGAATTTTTAAGTATCCTGGAAGATTTTTTAACAGATATTAAAAAATTCAGAAAATGTAGTGAATATGAAATGAGAGATAGAGATGAAAAATGGCAAGGAATAGGGGGAATATAAGAAATGAATAAAATGATTCGCAAAATAGAAACGAAGAAGATGGATAAATGGTTAACTAAGATTAAAGAAGCCAGTGAGCAATTAGGAAAACAATTCAATATTTCTTATCTAATATGTGCTCAATGTAATAATAAATTATCAAATAATACTGAATTCTTTTATTATGTGAAAGAAGATAGTATTTTTATATGTGAAAATTGTATTAAAGATTATATAGAAAAATGCAAAAAAGAAGGATTTGATATTTGGATTGCTACAATAAATTGAAAAAAAATTGTTATAAAATTTTGAGAGCTGAAAGATGTTATTTATAATAAATTAATTATGAAATGGAAATTTTACAAAACAAAATGAGGAAATCACAATGAATATAGACATAATAGAACATCAAAAGAATCTAAATAAATTGTTATTTATTTCAGATGAAGAAATTGAAAAATTGTCAATCTCATTGCATAATTTCTTTAAGAATATTCGTTCTGACTTAATTAATGGTTGTGCAATATGCGGTAAATTAGAGGAAATTACCGAACATAAGTGTGAATGCACAAAAATAATATATGAAGATGATTCATACAGGATTTACAAAAATTTTTCAGTGAATGTAAAGAAAAGTGATAAGCCCTCAGATACTCTATCGTTCCACATCGATATTTCTCTTTCATTTTATATGAAAAAAGACATGAAAATATTTCCATATCATATTATCCCACACAGCCCTACTTATGAAGAAAGAGATAGTTTTGCGCGAGAATTCTTTGCAAGACCTGTATTTCTTTGTTTCAATAAACCGGAAAAATTGTCTAAACCACCAACATTTATAATGACTTATTCGGAGGAAAAACAAGAACTCTCATTCATTGCACTTTTCAGAACTATTAATGACAAATCAATTCTGAGAGAAATTATAATTTTAGATAAAAATTGTGAATATCATAAACATATGGATGAATCAAAATTAAAATTGAATAATTTGATATTAAAAACTTTATTTCCATACCTGAATGAATGTTTTAATGTATTAAAAAATCTTATAAAAGAGAAAGAATAATATTTTTATTAAAAATTTAGATTAAAAATTGTTATAAATTTAAAAGTAAAAAATTCAAAGGAGGTGCAGATGCTGAATTTAAATTATAAGTAAAGAATTACCATTACTTAAAAAAGAATTCCCGGAGTATCAAGAAGTTTATTCACAAGTTCTATATGATGTTGTTTTCAGGGTTAAAAACGCATTTGATAACTTTTTTAATGCAATAAAAAGAAATAAGAAATTGAAGAAATTAAATGGAAATGGTAAGAAAAAATGGGTTGGATTCCCAAAATACAAGCCCTCACATAAATATAAAAGCATAACCTATCCACAGGTTTATAAATTAGATTTAATCGGAAATAGCAGATATAGAAAAATTTATATTCCAAAGATTGGATATGTAAAAATAAAATGGCACCGGGATTTGCCAGAAAATGCAAGAATTAAGTTCTTTCATGTTATAAAACATGCAGATAAGTATTATATATCAGTTGGTTTGGAAATAGATAACAATATTCAACCGAAAGAAATAAATACAGAGAAAATTGTTGGTATAGATGTCGGTCTTGAGCATCTAGCAACTTTATCTGACGGAACAATAATTGATTTTCCAAAGTATTTCAAAGCGATGGAATGGAAATTAAAATTGGCACAACAAATACTTTCAAAGAAAAAGAAAGGGACAAAAGCATATGAGAATGCGAAAATAAAAGTTGAAAGATTACATGAAAAAATACTTAATTTGCGAAATAATTATCTACATCAAATCTCCAAACAAATTGTTGATAAATATGATGTTATTGTAGTTGAAGATTTAAATATTATGCAGATGTTAATGAAAAATAAGTCTGAATTGAATAAAGAAATTACAGATGCATCATGGAACAGATTATTAAGTTTTATTGAATATAAGGCAATTAAGAATGGAAAGCGTGTGATAAAGGTTGACCCGAGAAATACCTCACAAATATGTTGTAATTGTGGAAATATTGTTAAGAAAGAATTGAAACAAAGAATGCATATATGCCCGTATTGTGGAATTAAAATGCATAGAGATTTGAATGCGGCGAAAGTTCTACAAAAGCTCGGGATGAGCTTGCTCTTTGATACTAAGAGCGAAGTCCAGCAAATAAATGCTGGATAGTCCACATCTTTTTCATCGAATTTAAAGAGGCCTGGGAGAGGCCTTGTTCTCTTTGAAAGAGGACAGAAGCTCATAAAAAATAGTTCACAATAATGAGCAAACCACATTAAATATTTCTTACCAAGGCTTGGGAGAAGCCAGTTTCCTTCTAAACAGGAAACAAAGTCTATAAGACAATCCACTAGGGTCCTTTCCCGTCATTGTGTCTGAAGGAAACAAAGTCCATAATATTGGACAATCCACGCAAAGAATGGATAACAACGGAGAAAAAATGAATGTAAATAAATTAATTGAAATGAAAAATATAATTGATTCCCGGATATTCAATTTTGAGCAAACAAAAGAAAAAATACGGACGATTGTTTCAACAAAAATTGCTGAATTGATAGATTATTTTCAGAATATACAACCAAATGAACTATACAAAGATGAAACAAAAGGGATTTTTATTTGTGCAAGATTCTATAAAAATTATTTTGTTATATATTCAAGAAAAAAAATAAATAAACTTGCAATTAAATGGAAGGTTAGCTCAACATGGTATGCATATGGAAAAATACATTGTATAGATTTTTACAGGAAGAGGAAGGATACGATTTATATATTAATTGAACAATTTTCACGTGAATCTAAAGAATATTATGTGAAAGTTCAGCTCGATGATAATCGATTTATATCAGTGCGTATTCGCGAGGAATCAAAACAGACTCTTATTGCAACAGAAGTTAAAAGCTGTCTTGATGAATTTGGAAGCACTACTGCTCTTCTCAATTTTGATGAGCAGAGAATAAATGCACTCAACGAACTCCTTGAAAGTTTGAAAATATTTTGTCTTAATAAAATCACTTAAATTATGCAGGAGGAAAGAAATGGAGCTGAGCAAAATTACACTAAAATGTTTATGTGGAAAAGAATTATTTCTAGAAATTATTGGTGGACAATACCAGAATGAATACCAGGGTATATGTTCCTCCTGTGGAAGAGAATGGCTATTGATAGAAACTTCTGAACTGGAATCATCAGAAGATGAAGAAATTAAATAAAAAAATTGATATAAATTTTAAAAAAATTTTTTGTATATTTATTTTTTTCTATTCTCATGTTCCATTTTAAATTAATAATAATTTAATATTTATATTTTTAAAATGGAAACCATACTTCTTCTAAAATTCCATTATTAAATATTTAATTATACTTTAAATATAATTTTAAAATGGAACAACTAACTTTTCTTTTTCTTATAATACTTCTCATATATTGTTTGATATTTTTTAAAATTAATTATTTCAATACGTTTATCAGTAAGAATTTTTATTTTCCCAACTTCTTCTAATTTTTTTAAAATTTTTTTGAATTTTTCAACATCACAATCTAATAAATCTGCGAGAGTTTCCAGTTTATAAGCAGCACCATCATATTTCTCCACAATCCCGGGATTATTTTTGCTTTTAGCTGCGTGGCATAAAAGAAGTATCCAGACTTTAAATTCTTCTCCATCCAGCTCTTTCAAAGTTGTGCCTGTTAGTAGCTCGTCTATCCATATTTTTATCCATCTCATTTCACCACCTCCGTAATAATTTTTTATTTAAATCCCAAAGTCCAACTTAAATCTAATAATTTTATACCATTTGATTCTGCATATTTACATAATTGATAAAATTTTTCATTTCTGTCTTTATTTACAAAAATTATATATTTGTCACAATATCTTCCTAAACTTAATAATTTTTTTATATCTCTCATTTTAGGACGACCAACCTCAAAAGCGGAATCTATTAATCCTTCATACGAAAACCATACTAAATCAATTCTATTCCCTTTATTTAGAAAAGGTCTATATTCTGGAAAAGGAATCATATGTTTTTCTAAACCTAGTTTGAATAAATGTGAAATTATGTATTCTTGCAAAACATTGGGTATTTTTTTATAAATATCTTTATCATAATCTTGAACCTTTCTTAAAAATTTAAAAAATTTTACTATTTCCCCTTCTAAATATACAAATATTTCATACCACGGTTCATTCATACTTTTAAATATAATCAAACAAAAATATTTAGTCAAGTCTTGTTTAAATATTTGTTTAAGCACGTATTTATTAAACATTTATTTAAGGAAGAAGAGATAAGATAAGAAGAGAAAAGATGAGATAAGATAAGATAAATAATTAATTAAAAGTACCTAGGTGATTCTAAGAAATATATTAAAATATTAAATAATAAAAAAAATAATAGATAACGTTTAGTGTTTAATATTAAACATAATATTAAAATAAAATAAATAATTTAAGAAAATAATTAATAATATCCCCCGCTTCGCGGGGGATATTTAAATAATAAATAATAAAAAGAAATAATAAATAGTGTTTAATATTAAATAAAATAAGGTTAAAGAAATAATTAATACCCCCGCAGAGCGGGGGTATTATTTTATTTAATAATTTAATTTCTTTTAAATAATTTTAATTGTTATTTAATAGAATCATTCTTAAGAAATAAACATTCTAGAATAATATTCCTATCTATATAACATGTAAGTAGGTATTCTCTTTATTTATATTAGAAGGAAAAATAATTAAATATCTCCCCTCGTCAGGTTTTCAAATTTATTCCGATATTTTTTCTAATTCATATAAATCTTCTGGGGAATTAATAATGATTATAAATCGGTACGGGTCAATCATAAAAAAATTGTAATAAAAATTGATTTTTTTGTCTAATTTTTCCGGAAGAAATTTTTTCTTAAAAATGTTATAAACAATTTCAAGGATCCCTTCGCAACTATTATTATATTTTTTTAAGGGATCCGGGTGAGAAGTTATTCTCCTCACCTTTTGTTTTATTATAAATATTTTTAATAATGAAAATTCGCTGATTTTTAGAAAACTAAAGGAGGAAACATGAATGTTAACAAAAGTGCAGAAAACAATTAATAGAATAGAATATAATTTTAGTAAGGAAGATATTGAATCAATAATAGAAAAATACAAAATTAAAATAAAAGAAATTGATACTATTTTTAACAAGTTTTATGCAACAAAAATCAGATTAAAATATCTTTTCCGGGAAGCCGAAGAAGAAAAGATTTTTTCATATCGTATGGATAATAATCTTGGAATTGAAATGGAGTATGTTCCAGACCTTACTAATTCACTTTTAACAATTGCACTGGAAAAAAACCACCCATTTAATAAAAAGTTCAATACATATTGTTTTCGTATTTATTGTAGTTATATATCTGGAAATAAAAAATATCTCTTTAAATTCAAATATTCAGAGCCATATGAAGATGTAATTTTTCCTGTAAATTCAACTATATTGTTAACTCCAGAGGAAAAAATTGTATGTACATTATATCATTACAGGACGGTTTTAGAACATAATCGTATTTCAGAAATGTCATCTTATCCGTCATTTACAATATTTTTGATTAACAATGATTTATATTTAAGTAAAAAAAATTTTAATATGAAATATGAATCACTGTTTTATTTACTTAATATGATGATTATAGATGATGTAATTCGAATTTTGAAATCAAAAGAATTAAAAAATGCTGTAAAATAATTTTTTTTGTTATAAAGGAATAAAAGGAGACAACAATGAATTTATCAAAACTTCAACAGCGAATAAATTATATGTGGTATGAAATAAATCTGGATGATTTTTATTGTAGATTAGTTGATTTTGTCAAATTAATTGCAAGAACAAATATAAAACAAGTTATATATAAGAGAATAGAACCAAATATGAACAATCAGTTTGTGCAATTATCACTTGGGTATCGTACGGACATGAGTGAATTCATAAATGGGGAAAAGAGGATAAGAAATCTATATTTTTGTTTAGAAAAAATTCCTGAAAAGCCTGATCTCATGCGGGCATTATTTAAGATTCATATGCTAAAATTTCCAGGAAAAATGATAATTGACATAAACAAATACTATGTGACATCATTTATAACAAAAATCAACATTTACGCGTGGGTACATTCAGTCCATAACTCAATCTACTGTAAACTTATTGATGCCGATGTGGGACAAAATACAGTTGCATATTCTAAAGGGCATAATATTATAGAATTTGTACCATTTTATCACGACCAGATAATCAATATTATGAATGTAATAAAATTAACACTGGAGAGAAGCTAATGAGAATAAATGAAATCATTGAATATCAAAAAATTATAAACGACTCACTATTTATGAATAAAAAAATTGTAGAAGAAGAACTAAAAAAATTAATGAAAGAAGTATTTGATTTTATAAATGAACTTTATACATCGTTAAAAACTAATTATCATACATACAAAAGGACAACAGGCAGAAAATATATGGATTATTTTGTATCCGTATCTATTCATTATGAAAAAAGATATAATTTAACCGCAAAGATTACAATATTAAAAAAATGTCCTTTCCTTTTCTATCAGGATGAACACGCACATTTTGGAACTAAGAATTATCCAAGATTTCATTTATTTTATGTCACGAACTCAATGAAAGCAGTTGCATCACTAAAGATAACGAAAGAGCGTTCAGAAGATATACAAATGAACCTATGCTGGCATAATATGTTTTCTTTATACAAAAAATTGAATGAGTTTAATATTTATTATAAACCATATACAAAAGATCTAATAATAGATTCTATGGATTACCAATGGGATGAACAAAACGAAAAACGCATGCTGGTCTCTCGTGGAGAAAACGTGAGAATGTTATATCTCTTTTATCCTTTTATAAAAAATCTAAATAAAGATTTAAAATCTTTATTAATATCGGGAGAATAAGATGACAGCACAACAATTATTGTATATACAATTAATAATAAATGAATATTTATATTCAGATAAAGATATTGAAGAATTTGATGAAAATATAAAGAAACTCATAAACCTTAGTAATAAATTATATTCTAATCTGTATAAGTTTTTCAATAATAATATAAAAGATACTATGGCAGATTATAATTTATTAATAAAAAAAACAGATAAGGTATTAATTCATTTTTCTAAACATGAATATAAGGGAGTAGAATTAAAATTAAATTTCAAAATTCTTACCAATAAAATTACAGGAATATATGTAAAGAATTTGGTAGATAATCGTGAGAACCACATGTTATATGTTTTACAAAAATCTTCTAAAGGTTTGTCCAGGTATTTTGATAGTGTATATGTAGAAATAGTAAGAAGTCAAGCTTCTGATGATATTTGCATATCTTTTTCTTTTTTAAATATAAATTTACTCAAGTTCTCACCAGTTGAAAAGAGCGGTGAGAATTTGCGAACTATGTTTGCAAAGAAGTTAATAAATGAATTAAAAGTAATTCCCGAATTCATCTCATCAATAAACAAGTTAATCAAAATCAGTGATTCCGAAAAATAGAGGTATAAAATTACGAACATTATTAGAATTGAAAAAAAATGATATCAATTTCATTACATGTTGTATAAAATATCACGAATCAATTTTATTTTTTTCAAATAACTATTCCTTTTTAATACTATTTTTTTTGAAATGTTAACCATTTTGACCTTCGAAATTTTAACGATCTAGTGCGACCCCTACTCTCCCTATTTCCTTTTAAAAAATAGCGATTTTACCGCTATCGATTTTTGAAAATAGGCGCCAGAATGCACAGTTTAAGCCAGGTTAAGAGATCTCATTTTCGATGCCAATTTTACCGATGTTTTAAATTTAATAATTTTTGTTATAAAAACATCAAAATCAAAGGAGGAACCATGTATGAAAATATGATAATTTTAGCTGAAATTGATAAAGATTTTAGAGAAAAAATTCATGAAATTGTAATAGATACTCATGATAATTATCTTCAAACAATAGATGAACAGAATTTATTAAAAGAATTGTATGAGGTGCATCATGGTAGAAACGAGTATCCTACAATTCGTGCTCATGTGACTCTTCCAACTTTAGATAGTATTTTTAAATATCTTGCCGAGAAGCATTCAATACCAGAAGAATTTGCAGAAGAATTTGTAGAAAAAAATGAAGAGTATTTAACAGAAGTAATGATAGATGATATTATTATTGAATTTGAAAGTATATTAGGTTGTAAAGTATTCTGGATAGATTTTGATACACTGGCGTTGAATGCCGAAGATGTGGATCTTGAATTTGTCCCGGAAAATGTCTCAGAAGAATATGCAATTGCATTATTTTCAACATTTATTGGGGATTTAGAGAATGATAAAATTTCTTATGAAGATTCCGGAGAAATACAAATAATAAACATTCTTGGAGAATTTGAAAATTGGTTAATTCAGGAGTTATCAGACGAAAATATCGTAAATTTTGTCAAAGTGAAGAGGGATACCGTCGAACGATTTTTTCATCTTGTAAAAGAAATAAATTCAATTGATCCTGATAGATGGGCAGATTTGTTTGAAGAAAAGTTTATAAAAGAATATGAAAAAGAAAATACAAAAAAAATGATAATAGGTGTAATTGAAATAATGAAATTATTATTTGATTTTGAAGAAGATGAGGAAGTTTAAAAATTTATTTTTGTATAACATTCAAGAAATCTATTTATATATTTTTTATTTTTTTTCTTATTATTTCCAGTGTTATACACATTTAATACAATAAAAGGATCTCCATATGTTTTGAATAATTTTGTTAAAATATCAACGGCAATATATACATTAATTTCAGGGTTTTCTAGATACATTTCTTCTAAATTATAAACTCTCTTCCAGTAAGGATGTATTTGAAAAAGTCCTTTTTCTCCATCTTTGCCATATTGATTTTTCCCGAATGAACTTTCTACACATGACAATGCAATTAAAAATCCATATGGATCATTTATATAATAAGATAGATTCTTACCATAATGAAAAATAGCATTTCTATAATTTATATCATCAATAAAATTAAATCTTGAATCATATTGTATCGGATCAAATCTTTCTTCTTCAATTGAACAAATTTTATTATAATTATTTTCTTTTTTTTCTACTAATCTATAATCAAAGAATATTTTCATAAGGAAAATTATGCATAAATAAAATAGTATTACTGGGAATATTTTTTTTACCATTATATCCTCCTTTAATTATTTTTTATTAAGGGAGAGCAAATGCTCTCCCCATGAGGAAGGGATATGGTAAGGAGGTAAGTATGAAGGTTATTTATTTTATAACAAAAAATCATGTAAATTCAAATAAATCAGTCAAATAAACTGAATCTTTATCAGGTATTTTCACTTTAACATTAACACTAGCTTTATGTACACGCACCAACACATTGCTTCCTTTAGGCGCGTCGAAATATGCAACTCCATTATTGTCTGTAATAACTTTTGTCCATTTATCTATTCCTAAATTAGTACCGATTTCTTCAGGGACGTCATAATTAATATTGATTTCAACCCCGGATACTGCTCCTAAACCCAAATCTACTGTTCTTATATATACTCGGCATAACTCGGGATTTTCTGCGGGAGGTAATGAAAGAATGCTGCCGGTAATTGTTGCGGTTACATCATTATTTATTGTAAATGTATATTTTTCAAATGAATATCCTGCTTTGTAAACTAAAACATTATAAGTTCCGGCTTCTAAATTAAATTCAGCATGTCCTGATACATCAGTTAACAACGAAGATATTATTGTATTTCCAATTCTTATTGAGACTAAGGCATCAGAAATAATATGATTATATTGATCTTTACAATCAATTGATAATTTATATGCACCTATACCACCACCTCCTCCACCACCACTTTGTCCCAGGAAAAATGTTGTAAATTCTGGTGAATAACCCGTTGACAGAGTTCTAACTATGTAATTGCCTAATTGATCTAATTCTTGAGACGGAATTTCAATTTTATAAATTCCAGGAAATGATGAACTTTCTGTTGACAAAAATGGTCCCGCAGATACACCATTAGGTTTTTCCATCTCCGCAGTTATAGTTGCACCAGTTACAACATTTCCCTGTTCATTATATAATGTAGTGAAAATAATAATCTGTTCTCCTATTCTATATCTCATTTTATAATTTCTATTTTTTTAGCTCTTATGATATCTTTTATTGACGCAACTGCATTAAACACAAGCGATTCTTCAGTTGGAGCAACATTGCTTAATGGTGATTTATCTTTATAATCACTTGCAACATTCCCAGAAGGACATTGATTTATGTCTTTAACGATATCATAATACTTCGGAAAGAATCCAGACATTGCATATTTTACCCATAAGTTTTCAGCAAAGGGAAGTTCCAAATTCAATGGCTCAATTGTTATTCCTGTATTGGGATCAATTGATGTTGCTTCTCTCCCAATCACTAAACCCAATTGTATTTTTGAAGTTATCCAGTTTCTTACGGAGGGCGTATCAAAATTACCAAATGATACTACACTTATGATATTGTGATAAAATCCGCCTGCTTTAAGCAAATCTCTAAAATCTTTATCCATAGGGGCTCCCAGAGCATGCAATACTTCTGCTGTAACACCATATATTCGTGCTATCCCTGAACTCTCTGTAAGTAAAAAAACAGAATCACGAATTGCAAAAGGGCTAAACGGCATCCACATTATAAAATTAAAAAAGTATCTTCCGACACTATTAAATCCCATGAACCAACAGCCATCAAAAATAACATTAGCAACTGGAACAGGGAATTGAACTTGTGGGCTTATGAAAGCCATAATTTTTGAACCCACGAAAATCACAGGAAATAGAGCCAATCCTTGAATAGAAATTAAATTTTTTAAATTCTGTGGATTATTTGTTATCTGTTCTCCAGCAAAATGTGGTGCCGTAAATTGTGAAGGGTTGATTTTTATAGCACACAGATAAATTTGATTTTTTGGTGGGTCTCCTGGCAAGGTATCCTGTGTGAACGGCGGGTCAATCCCAGAAATAATTGATACATCATTTCCACTATCATAAGTTATGTTCTGATAAATCCTTGTTATATATGCAGGTATCAACGCATGACCTCTTTGCATAAATTTTTTCACGGAAAGCCATGGCTCAACGGCTATATTCCCTTGAACCACTAAAGTTGTATCCCCAGGAGAGGGCTTTTGAACCACATTTGCTACATATTTTTCAAGTAATCTATTGGATGTCAATTCTTCAGTATTAAAAGAATCTCCTATCCACCATCCTACATTTAAATCATCTACAGCGCCAAAAATTTCAACAATTTGTTCAGATTGACTACCAATAGGGTTATCAAGCAGAATACATGATTGGTCAGCATTCCAAACAATTCCTAATGTTCCTCCTACAACTATAACAGTTCCAGAATCTATTGTTATGATGCTTTTAGTCAAATCATTTGTCCCAGCAATATATGTCTCACCAATACATACAATCATTAAGTTTTTATTTGAAATGGTAATATCTTCATTAAAAAATCCTCGTGCTAAAATTATATCACCACTATTAGCACTATTTATTGCATTTTGAAGTGTTTTTTTAGAGCTATTCCAACTTCTCCCATCATTGAAATCGTTTCCATTATCTGAATCCACATACCATTTTTCGCCATATTCAAAAGGTTTTATTGTTTGGTTTATCATAACCCTCTCCTCGTTTTTTCATCAGTCAACATCTTATACAAAACTTTCAAATCCGCATTTTTTGTCGTGATTTCATTCTCCACAAGTTTAATCAATGAAAGCAGAGCATCATTTGAAAGTCCACTAACATTACCAGACATTTCTAGAATTTTTAATAGCTTTGAAACATCTGCATCTAATAAGCATTTGTCGGGTGTTAATGCACCTGCTTGTTGTAGTAAATATCTTAAGAATGTGAATCTATCCATTTTTCTTATTAAAATTAAATATAGAAATTAAACCCTTTTTAATTAAAATAAATATCAACTGTGCACCTGCAATTGCTTCTAATGCAGAGAATGCAGATTGTCTTATGAATCCGTATGCAATTCCAAGTATTATTGCTATCAATAACCCCAGAATGTCCCACCACTGCTCCATAATTATTTTTTTTAATGTTTTGAATATTGGCCATTCAATCAATGCAATAATGATTCCACCAACTATCAAATCAAATTCTTTAAGCAATACTTCAGCAATTTTATCAACCATTTTATCCTCCTAAATTTAATGACTTCATTATAACAGAACAATTCCTTTTTTTCAAAAATTGATATATATCTTCAGGTGAAATTAAATTTATGTCTTTATCTCCGCATAAGCTTTTATAATCAATTCCACAATCAATTAAATACTCAGCGACAATCTCAGAACATATTTTTCCTTTGCCCCAAATATTCGTTTTACTTTTCCATCCAAACCATTTTCTTAATAATATTACAATTCCGAAACCAATCAATTGTAACCATCCGTAAAGAGTTTCTATTTTCGATATCAATTTTTTATCTGCTTCTTTTTTCTTTTCAGAATTGATTAATGGAATTATATCTAAAATTTCAAATTCATAATTTCCACGCACATATTTGCTAAATGGAACTATTTGAACCTGGAATTCACCTGCTTCTACCAATAAAATTTCGTCATCAGATTGTCCAAAAATTTTCCAGATGACAAAACAATGTGACCATTTGGACTTTGTAAACCATTTTATAATTTTACTAATCCATGATGGTGAACTGGAAAATCCTATTGCTCCTTCAACCAAATTCATTTTCTCATTACCTCTTCAATCAGTGTATTAACATCTTTATCCTCAACTTTAATTTTCTTAATTTCATTTATCTGCTCAATTCCTTTCACATATCCGTCTTCTGTTTTCTCACCTTGTATTTCATTCGGTTTTATCACAGCAACTATTACTGCCATATTTTAAACCTCCTAACAAGTATTCTCTATCCATTGTAGCGTCCCTTTAAGTTTTATATCAACCGTGCCGTGAGAATTATATCCAATTCTAAAATACAATCCTTGAAGAATTTTATTGTAACTCTCACTCTTGAACTCCCATGTTGGTGTTTTATATACCCACCATTTCTTGACAAATTTAGTTAATTCAAGGAAACCTCCTTCGGGAACTCCATATATCTGAAATAATCCTAAAACATTGTCCTTATCTATGATTGAAAACTCAATATAGTCATCCTCATGAACATCTTCGGGATTCATAATAATATATCTACCTCCTCGCAGGCATTTTGTTTTAGTGATTTGAATATCAAAAAAGTTTTCAACACCTGCGGTTATCAAAAATTTTAACTCTATCCCATTTTCATCTCCCCGCCAAATCGTATTTCCAAATACAACGGGCAATGATGAAGATACATATTTCCCACCCTCAATATATTCAGATTTTACATACGCCTTATAATATGTCTCAAATTCAACAGCGTCCTGCGTATCTTTATAAACATCACATTCAAAAACCTTTCCTCCGAGCTCAATCCATATAGAATACACATTTCCCAAATCAACATAACGAATTCCTTTTAATTGTTTATCATACTTTGAAACAATGTCTTTGAATTCTGCCCACATCAATTTCATCAGTATATTACCCCTTCTTCAAATTCAATTATTGCAGTTATTTGTTTAATATTACTTTTTCGCAAGATTTCTAAAAAAATTCTTCCGTTCATACAAACATCGTTAATATCAATTACAATTTCTCTTCCAAACGCCGGATTGTAAAATAATATTTGAAAAGTGCTGATTGTAAAATCATATTTGTATATTTTGATTATATCCCCATTGAACTCTGTGTCAGGATACAGCACAATTCGACTTATCCTGACTATATTTTTATAAATTAAACAGCCTGAATATATTTTACCGCTTATTTGAGATAAAGTGTTATTAGAATCAATTTTGAAGATACTATTAGATTCTTCCGAACTGCCATAAAAATCACATCTGAATAAATTTGAAGGATTTTTAAAAATTTTTATATAATTCCAATCCCAATTGTTTATATCAGATGTATCTATTTCGATAATATTCCAGGCGAGATTTATTTTGTTGGTATTACTTTTAATTTTTGTAAAAGAATTATTATCAATATCATAATTTCCCACATAAGTCGTTATGAAATCACTTTTTGGAAATAAATAAATATCGTCTACATATACATATGTATTTTCTATACTTCTCAAAACTGTAAATCCAATTTCTTTTATAGTAGCAAAGTTAAAATTTCCTGTTCCAATTTGACTGAATTCTGAGAAAAATAAAAATATATCCTCAAAATTTTGTTCATTTTTAGGTTCTATATTTTTTACCAATTTTACTTTACCATCGTATATATAAAAATTGAAATTACTGCCGAAATCAGATTGAAACCATTTAAATTTAACGCCATCAAAGTTAGTCCAATCGATAGTCGGGAAATAGCTTCTGTAAATCATAGAATCTTTTGAAGTGCTCTTTGTCAATTGTATTTTCATCATCTTTGTCTCTAAAGAAACCAATTCTAAAGAGACAAAATTAGAGTTTGTTTTCCAAACGTTTTTCAGATCGCCAGTATTATTATAAGTCTCAAAAATATCAACAACATTATTATTTTTGATTGAACTTTTTAAATACAATTTTATTTTTTTTGTATCTGGAAAATATTTAGGAATAATCAAACTTTCATTATCGTCCAATGAACAAATTACAGTTTCAGGCAAACATGTAATAACTTCTTCATATAGATTTATCGGAAATATATTAATGTCGTCTAAATAAAAATTTATAATGTTTTTTAACATTGTCATTTTATTATAAGAAAGAATTATTTATTATTCAATTCTCTATATTTAGATAGCAATTCTTCTCCAAATTTTTGATATACAACTTTACAACTCCATTTCTCATTCAATTCTTTTTTCAATTCATCATGGATTTGTTTACGCAAATCAGAATTCATTATTAATGTTATCAATTTTGAAATCCAGTCTTTGAATCTATTTTCACAATGTGTGTATTGTTTATAAGCAGTGAATGCCTCTGAATAGGGATAAACATCGGATGCAAGCGGAACCGCTCCACACCACACATATTCAAGCATCTTCAAATTGGATTTGCATCTATTGAAATAAGTATCTTCTAATGGAGCAAGTCCTATATGAATTTTCAAATCTAAAATAGTTTCTAAGTATTTTATCGTCGGTTGCCAGTATAAATGCTTCCATTCAAATGGAGGATTATTTGAAATAAATAAATACTCTGGAATGAATTCTTTTGGAGGACCTATAGTGAACAATTTAATTTTCTTTTGACCATTCAATTTCTTATAAACTTCTTCCATCATCCCCCTAATTATTGCTAAATCATATTTGTGTGTATATGACCCGAACCAGCCTATTCTCACACAATTATCTTCTTCATCCGGATGATTTTTTAGATAATCAACATTCACTGCATTTGGTAATAAAATAAACGGTTTTCTTATCCCATTTGTGTTAATTGTTTGTTCAGCAAGATATGTATGTGTAAAGACGAATAAATCGGACAATTGCATCATTTTTCTCAAATAAGATTTGTTCTCATTGTAATACTTTTGGGCATGTGCTATGTGAGGAGGAATTGCATTCAAATTATCATCAAAATCGAGTACAACAAATTTATTTGTCTCTTTTTTCATTTTTTCAACATAATTAACAACATCGGGTTTTGCCTGACGGGTGAAATAAAATATGTCCTGCTTATACATGTCTTCTTCCATAAGAACATCGGTAAACATAAGTTCTATCTGATCTCCGAATAAATGTGATAACCACAATGATGGTTGCAATACACGATAAACTCCACATCCGGATACATTTGGATCATCAGAAGTTGCAAAAAGAACTTTTAACTTCTCATTCATTAAAACAATTATTAAAACAAAAAAAATAACAAGTCAATAGGGGGGAGTTTCCCCCCTAAGATGAGGTTATGGGAAGGAAAGGATATGGAAGCTAACTTCATTATATCAAATCTTTTAAAAAAATAAAGTTTTTTAAATTCTCATAGTTTTTAATTCCTTTTTTATACGATTTTTCAAATCTTCAATATAACTTCTGGGGACATTAAATTTTTTTGATAATTTTTCAACAGACATAATCTGTCTTCCATTATATCCGGTTAAATATTCAAATATTGCTCTGTCTCTAGGAGTTAAGTCATAATAAATTGCAGTAAGAATTCTTCTTGTATGTTCATCATAATATACAGGTTCCTTTGCAAATTCAAATGTTGATACTAATTCTGGTCTCAATTCTTTCATTAATTTATGAATTTCTTTCTTATTCCATTTCAAATAGTCTGCTAATTCATCAGTAGAAGGTGGTCTTCCTAATGAAGTTTCTAAGTCGTCAAGAGCATTTTTGAATATTGTTATCTTTCTTATTCTTTCCTCTGATGGAATACGAACAATGTTTTGATAAGTATAAACATATCTTGAAATAGGTTTTAATTGGTTAACTAAATGTGTAGTTAATGCCCCTTTTTTGGGTGAATATGTTTTGAATGCATTAACTGCTAATCTTTTCGCTTCTGCTTCAATAAACTCTCTTGGTAAATTACCAGTCCATTTATTTACTTCTTTTTGGATTAGCGGATTGAATGTTTTCAAAAGATTATTTAGAACTTCTTTATCTCCTGTTTTCTTCCATGTTTGCCAGAGTTGAAATTCTTCTTGTTTTCGTTCTTTTGTTATCATAGTGCTCTCTGAATCAGAACTCTCATCATATTTTATCCTAATTTAATCTTTTTCATAAGTATTTCAGAAAGCATATCTTCGATAATCTTTCGTCTATCCGGATGGTAATATCCCTTATTATTTTCATCGGTGAAATAATAATAAGATTTCCCCGCGATTTTTGTATTTTTCAAAGTTAATTGCATAAATTGTTCAAAATCTGTAATAGTAGGAATATATCTATCTTTTGCAAAAAGCATCCACAATTTAATTGATTCTAATTGATTTAAATTATCCATATTAAACTCTTGTGAATCTCCTTTATGAACTAAATCAAATTTGATTCCAAATTGTTTATAAAAAGTAACGGGATCCACTAAGGCCGGAGATACATCATTAACAATGTTTGCGATAGGGTCAACAATTTTACCTTCTGTTTGGATTTGTATCTTTTCAATATTTTGGTAGAATGCCCCATTTATCGTTGTTGTTGTTCCAGATGCTGAAATAGAGTGTGAAACCTCTAACGGCAAGAATCTTCCTGTAAATTCGTTATTTTTATCATAAATCAACGCTGGAAATCCAGGTACGAGAAATGGGTTAAAAATCATTGAAATATAAACATTTGCTGAAGAAAGTTTTGATACTAAAAAATCATAATGTAAAATCTTTTGAGCAAAATTCTGTGCTTGTTCAATAAGCGGAGGTTTTTCACTACTTGAAAAGTTTTCTTTTGTATTTGTAAAACATTTTGGCATTTCTTTTACTATATTATTTATTCCACGGATAGATTCTTCTTTAGTATAATGAGAATAATATATTTGATAAAATGTTTTAGTCTTTTTTTCTTCATTAATTGTTTTTGTTATTGCATCTGACAATTCGGAAGGTGCGATTAAATATTTGACATCATTAACACTTCTTTCTTCACCTGTTGTTGCTGGAATTCCAGCAAATGGTAACATATATAACATTCTTGTAGGTTGATTAAGTATGTTTTGGGATATTTGACAATATTCCATTTGTGCGATGACATTACAATTTGGAACACGTGCTGCAAATAAATAAGGAAGCATTAATAAATTAATTATACTTTTACCTTTTTCACCAGTTGTTGGATTGAAATAATGAAGTCCAGAACAAGTAACCCAGATCATATCCAGTGCATCAAGAAATTCTTGTATGAAATTCATAATAGTCGAATATTCAGATGATCCCTGTCCTAATGTTCCATCCACTAAAGAGTTCCATAAATCTTCTCTTGCAACGGTGTATGCATAATCGGTAGTCAAAGCATTAAATCTATTTATTATTTCGTCTCCCATAACTGTAATGTAGAGTGCAGGATAGTCTGCTATTAATGGAGATAGTTTCTTTTTAGTTTTTTCCT
>Ga0123519_10000131_pt1 | contig 121612 bp, 109 predicted proteins | sample YelNatPaOPRAMG02_FD_87396 | JGI IMG/M metagenome (GOLD analysis project Ga0123519, IMG submission 87396) | Hot spring microbial communities from Yellowstone National Park - Yellowstone National Park OP-RAMG-02 (version 2) | ecosystem: Environmental > Aquatic > Thermal springs > Hot (42-90C) ... | reverse complement strand
GTGGTGGAGAATTTCATCGTGGCCAGCGACCGCATCCGCACTGCAGTTCAGGGCATCATCCGGGGAGCCACCGAGATGAAGACTCAATACATGTCGGATGGCTCGGTGGAGGTTACCCTGGGTATCAAGCTAGCAGGTCAGCTGGCGGAGGAGCTACTGCCCAAACCTCCGGCCCCCGCAGCGCCGGTGGTTCCACCGATCCCATCCGCCGGGGCGGCAGTTTCGGCCCCTGGTGCCGCGGGTACCCCTCCAACTCCGGCCAGCCCTATACTGACCGGTCTAGTGGTGGACTCCCGAGGCCTCAACGTCAGGCCGGCCATGGCTCCCCGGGTACTGAATGAGGAGGGGAGAGAGGTCTATGGTTCTGCCTTCGTGAAGAGGGAGTATGCGGTGCAGCAAGGGATGGTCGGCTATTCCAAGGACCTGATCGCCGCCCAGGCCAATCCCCGGGTTACCAACAACCCGCTCACGGTGAAAGGCGTGAGGGCAGCGGGAACCAGCAAGACCGATGTGGTGATCAGCAATGCCGATGCCGCCACTATCCACTCCGCTTCAGCCAACCTGAGCTTCCTGGAGAAGTGTCGGGTGATGTTCGTTGTGGATTGAGGAACCCTTATTTTCGGTTCCCGGGAGGGGAATGATAATGAACGAGAGAGCCAAGAAGATCGGTTGGTGGCTTCTAATATTGGCCTTAGCCGCCTTGAGCTTTTCCGGCTGTGCCGGAGGCAAGAAGGCAGTCAAGCCGGTATCGGTAATGGACAACCCGGATCACCATTTCAATAACGGGATGAAGTTCCTGGACAAGGAGGAATATGACAATGCCTTGGCCGAGTTCGAGCGGGCCAAGGCATTGGATCCCAAGTACGGCAAGGCCTACATGGGAATTGGCTTGGTCAAGGGGTTCAAGGGCGACTTCGATAATGCCTTCAAAGCCATGAAAGAGGCCAAGAAGCTGGATGGGATTCTGGCCGATATAGGGATGATCCGCCTCTATTCCCTGCAAAGGTCGGGGGAGTGGTTGAAGAAGGCGGAGGAAGAATTCGAGGCCGGAAAGAAGAAGGATGCCTCCAATCCCGCCCTCTATTTTTACATGGGGAAGGCCTACAAGGTCGCCTTCGAGTTCGACAAGGCAGCCACCTGCTTCAAGAAGGTGCTAGAGCTGAACAAGGAGTTCCTGGAGCAAGCCAACCAGGAGTGGGCATTGCTCCAGAAGATCCAGCGCGCCGCCCCGGGCACCAAGATCGGGAAGCAGATAGCGCTGATCGACAAGATCACGCGAGGGGATGTGGCGGCCCTCTTCATCGAAGAGCTCAACCTGGAGAAAGTTTATAAGGCCAGGAAGCCCAAAGAGTACGATTCATCCTTCAAACCCCCGGAGGGCGTGGCCATGGCGGCGGATACCGTCGCTACCCTTCCCCCAGCCATGGACATAGCCAACCACCCCTTGAAGGCCGATATCGAAGCGGTGATCGGCCTGGGGGTCCGCGGGCTGGAGCCGTTTCCCGATCATACCTTTGCTCCCGGGATGGTGATATCCAAGGCCAATTATGCGATGATGGTGGAGGATATCCTCATCAAAGTGAGCGGTGACGAGGGCTTGGCCACCCGCTTCATCGGGCAAAACTCGCCTTTTCCGGACGTGCGGTCCGACCACTACGCCTTCAATGCCATCATGGTATGCACCACCCGCGGCATCATGGAGGCTAAGCTGGATGGCTACTTTGGCCTGAACGAGTCCGTCTCCGGGGCTGACGCCCTGCTGGTCATCCGCAGGCTGAAGGATGAGCTGAGGTACTGAGTATTGCAGGAGGGGAGGCTGGGACCCTCCCCTCCTCGTCCTCATTGCGGGATATCTTTTTTTCTCCTCCACATTGATTTTTCCGGGGAGAGTCCTCGTGCTTCCTGGGAGGGCCAGGATGTTGGTGTCGCGGAGGGCCAGGTCTTTTTCCATTTGCCTGCTCTTTTTCCTCCTGCTGGCGAGTGGAATTAGTCCTGTCCTTGGCGCCGAGGAGATCAAGTCGGTGGGGGCGGAGGGGGTAGCGGCGATCCTTCAAGGGAATCTGGCCGTTGCCAGGGATGCCGCCATAGAGGACGCCCTGCGCAAAGCGGTGGAACAGGCAGTAGGGATCTTCTTGGACTCGGAGACCCTGGTAGAGAACTTTCAGCTGGTGAACGACCGCATCCTCACCCAATCTCGGGGATATATCAGGGGGTACCGGATCCTTCAGGAGAGTCGAGATGAAAACACATTGCGGGTGATGGTGGAGGCCTCCGTGGCTGCTGGCCGCTTGCAGGACGATTTGGCTGCGTTGAGGGCTTTGATGGTGCGCAAGCACAGACCTAGAGTCATGGTCCTGATCGACGAGGTTAGCCTGGGGGAATACGGGCAGATTGGTCCCTGGTCGGATCTGTCGCAGGTGGAGGCGATCCTGACCCAGAAGATGAGGGAAAAGGGATTCCACTTCGTGGATCAGGCGGCGGTGAGAAGGAATATCAGCCGGGATCGGGCCCTGCTGTTGATCGAGGGCAACATGGAGGGGGCCCGGGCCATCGCCAGCGAACACCGGGCTGAGCTGCTGATCTTAGGGAAGGCAACTGCCAGGCCGACACCGGTGAAGGACCTCAGGCCATTGGATCGGTCGGGGATGAGGTCCTGTCAGGCCCAGCTTTCAGCACGGGCCTTTCGTCCGGATACGGGGGAGACCCTGGCCAGCGTCGCCGAGTCGGCAGCGGCGGTGCATATCGATGAAATGGTGGCAGCCAGCGAGGCCTTGAGGAAGGCGGCAGAGAAGGTAGCTGCTGCCTTGATCGAGCAGATAACCGAGAAATGGGGCCAGGAGACGAAGGGGACGGCGGTCATTGAGCTGGTGATCTCCGGTCTCGCCTTCCGTGATCTCTCCCTGCTCAAGGAGGTTCTGGGGCGGGAGGTGAAAGGGGTCAAGGGTGTCCACCAGCGCAGCTATCAATCCCAGGTGGCGCGGATCGATGTCGACTACGCCGGAGACCCGCAGATCCTGGCGGAGGAGCTGGCTCTGCGGGACTTTAGAGGAGTACGCCTGGAGGTAGTAGGATTTTCGGCCCACCGCATCGATCTGCGGGTGGCCCCATAAAGTGAGGATCGCATTCCCTCAGCCCTGGGGGTTAGAGGGGGCATCGATGAGGCAAGGAGGATTGATGATCATGGGCAGACGGAAAATGATCGGGGCATTAACCGGAGCAGCCGCCTGGATATTCCTTTTGTGGGGTTGCGCCGGATCGGCGAAGGAGACCAAGTCCGGGCCGGAAGAGAAGGGGGCTCCTCCCGCCCAAACTCAGGTGGCGCAGCAGCCGGAAAAGAGTCCACGGCTGATGACCACGGGGGTGAAGAAGCGGATCGCGGTCTTGGACTTCGACAACAAGACCGATTACGGGGCGGGTAAGCTGGGTCGCGCCGCCTCGGAAATGCTGGTCACTTCCTTGCTGAAGACTGGGCAGTTCATCGTGGTCGAGCGCGAGGCCTTGGACAAGGTACTGAGGGAACAGGGATTGAGCATGTCAGGGATCATCGATCCCAATACCGCAGTGACTGCGGGCAAGATCCTGGGTCTTAACGCCATCGTCACGGGGGCAGTGTCCGAGTTCGGGATCCAAAAGGGCGGCTTTCGGGTAGGAGATATCGTGGGGTCTTCCTCTCATACCGCGCGGGCAGTGGTGGATGTGCGCCTTATAGATACTACGACGGCGCAGATTCTGATGGCCGAAAGCGGGGAGAGCCATTACACAGCCCGAAAGTTGCAGGTTGCCGGGGCCGGAGGGGGATCTGGATACGATGAGACCCTGGTAGGGAAGGCCCTTCGCGGAGCTATCGAGGACCTCTCTCAAAAGATCGTGCAAAGGATGGAGAAAGTCCGTTGGTCGGGCCGCATCGCCAAGATCTCGGGGGATAAGATCTACATCAATGCCGGCTCGGATGTGGGGTTGAGCGAAGGACTAAAACTGGAAGTATATAGTATGGGAGAGCCCATCGTCGACCCGGCGACCGGACTGGTCCTGGGGCACGACGAGAGCTTGATCGGGCAACTGGTGATTACGCAGGTGCGGGAAAAGTACTCGGTGGCTACCGCGCAGTCAGGAAAGGGATTCAAGGAGAAAGATGTGGTGAGGATTGCGGCCCAGTAAAGGTGCGATGGCCTCAACGGAGGAAGGAAGCGGGGGAGGTCCTTGGGTTTCGTAGTCGGGATTGCGGACAAAGATGGCTTTCTGAGGGCCATCTGCTGGTGCTTAATCGTCTTCTTTTCTCTCTTCCCGGGCATGGTGAGGGCAGAGGGGCCCGGGATTAAGCCCGGGACCGCCACTGTCAGCTATTTGCACGGGAAGGCCGAGGTTTTGCGACGGGGCCAGGAGATCTGGGGTCCGGTTTGGTTGGGGATGGTCCTTAGGGAGGGAGATAGGGTGCGTACCCTCGAGGGGTCGCGTCTGGAACTCACCCTGGAGGATAAGACCGTGATTCGGCTAGCCGAATCGAGTTCGTTCCTGCTGACCAAGCTGAGGACCGACCAGCGGGGAAAGGCTACCCACTCGCGCCTATTCTTGTTCCTAGGGAAGGTCTGGGCCAATGTCAACCGGCTTATCTTCCCCCCCTCTACTTTCGAAATCCAAACCCAGGTGGCGATTGCCGGCACCAGATCCACCATCTATCGCCTCAGCATCCTGTCCGATTCCTCGACCGTGATCAAGGTTTACGAAGGCTCGGTTGGAGTTGGTCCAGTTCCCACGGAATTGGGCCCCCCGGCGGAGGTAGGAGGACCATCCGAGGTTACTGGGCCGGTGCCGATTGCCCCTCCCTATCACGAAGTCACCCCGGAAGAGTGGGTGCGGATCGTGGTAGGCAAGATGCAACAGGTTTCCATTTCTCCCGAAGGGATCTTTGGGGCGCCGGAGAAGATCGTCGGTGAGGCAGGAGAAGAGGAGTGGGTGGCCTGGAACCAAGAGAGGGATCGCCTCCTCCCCCGCCCTCCCCACTCACTTAGATAGCTTAGGTAATAACGGATCGGGGAAGCCACCAGAGACGGGAACGGACAGGCAGCAAAGAGACGGACCGGTGCTCAACCTCTCCAATCGCCTCACCATCCTGCGAATCCTCATGATCCCTCTCTTGGTGATCCTCCTGGGCTACCAGGAGAAGAAATCGGCCTTGGCGATCTTGCTTCTGGCCGGAGTGACCGACGCCCTGGATGGGTTCTTTGCCCGGATATGGGGGCAGAAGACTAAGTTGGGGACCATTCTCGATCCTCTGGCTGACAAGCTGCTCTTGACCTCCACCTTCGTGACGCTTTCCTTCCTGGGACTGCTTCCCCTCTGGCTGGTGATTCTGGTGATCTCGCGCGATCTGATACTCATCCTGGGCTCAATTATCAGGTACATCATGAGTGGCAGCCTGATCGTTTCTCCCACCCTTCTGGGGAAGGCTACGACAGTCGTGCAGTTGCTGGCGGTGGTTTATGCCTTGCTTCGCGACATAATGGGTCATTTTTTCCTCCCTGCCCCCCTCATCTCTTTGCTGGTAGCACTGTTCACGATTACCTCGGGCCTCCATTACATCTGGATAGGGGCCAAATCCCTCAACGCCAATTCTTCCTCGTAGAAAGTTGGAAGGATGGGACTTGCGGTGAAGGGAGTCTCGGCTTCCGGAATCGGCTGGAAGCTGGGAATAAGGCCGGGTGCCCAAATCCTCTCCGTCAACGGGGAGAGGGTTAGGGACGAGATAGATTTTCGGTTCCTGGTTGCCTCGACGCCGGTGAGAGTACGCCTATGGGAGGAAGGAAAGGGAGAGCGAGAGATCCGGGTCAGGAGAGTAGAGGGCGAGGCCTGGGGTCTTGAATTCGAGCCTTTTCCGGTCCGTTCTTGCCCTAACCGATGCCTTTTTTGCTTCGTGGACCAGCTTCCTCCTGGTCTCCGACCCTCCCTTTACTTCAAGGACGAGGATTATCGCCTCTCCTTTCTCCATGGTAATTACATAACCCTTACCAATCTCGGCCGGGAGGACTGGAATCGGATTGTCCGGCAGCGGCTCAGCCCACTCTACATCTCGGTTCACGCTACCGATCCGGATGTAAGGAGATTTCTTCTGGGAAACCCCCAGGCGCCGGATATCATGGAGCAATTGCAGAGGCTGGCGAGGGCTCGGATTGAGATGCATCTCCAGGTTGTAATCTGTCCAGGCCTGAACGATGGATCCATCCTGCTGAAAACTATCCGGGACCTTTCCTCTCTTCGCCCCTATGCCCGCTCTCTTTCCTTAGTGCCGGTAGGGCTTACCTCCCACCGCGAGGGACTGTTTCCCCTATCTCCGCTGAAAAAAGACGAGGCTGCGGATTTGGTGGAGATTTCCGAACGATACCGCAGAATCTTCCGAAAAGACGGCGGTTCTAGCTTCTTGTATTTGGCGGACGAGATTTATCTGCTGGCAGAGAGCCCCTTTCCTCCACCTCTTGCTTACGATGGTTATCCCCAGCTTGAGAACGGAGTAGGACTGGCCAGAAGGTTCTTGAGCGCCTTCGCCCGCCGAGAGAGGATGCTTCCTGGGGCCGTGGAGGGGGAGCGTCACTTTCTGGTGGTTACTGGTGAGTCGGCCTTTCCCATTCTCCGGAGCGTCGCCGACCGGCTCAACGAGATCCGCAACCTCCGGCTGGAGGTGAGACCGCTTGCGAACTCCCTCTTCGGAAATTCGGTGACGGTGGCTGGATTGATGTCGGGAAGGGATCTTCTCTCGTGCTTGCGGGAATGGAGGGGCCCGGGTGAGGTACTCGTGCCGGAGTCTGCCCTCAGGTATCGAGGGGATGCCTTTCTGGATGGGCTGAGCCTTCCCGAGATAAGTCGATTGCTGGGCAGGAAGATTCATGCCGTGAGGGATAAAGATGTCTCCCATTTTCTGCGGCTACTTCTGAGGAAGGGGGAAGCGTGACTTGATAGTTCTGGGGATAAACACCTCCACCCTGGAGGGCAGCGTGGCTTTGGTGGATGAGAAAAGGATCATCGGCGAACATCTCCTCGGGGGGAGCCGGAGTCATTCGGAGAGGTTGATTCCCGCCATCGACTCTCTGTTGCAGGAATCTGACCTCGATTTATCGAGTCTCTCGGGCATCGCCGTGGCTATAGGCCCTGGTTCCTTCACTGGCCTCCGGATCGGTTTGGCCACGGCCAAGGGATTGGCCTTGGCCTCGTCCGCCTCTCTCCTCGGTATCCCTACGCTGGAGGCAATGGCGAGGAATCTACCCTTTTGTTGCTATCCCATCTGTCCGCTCATAAGCGCCCGCAAAGGCGAGGTCTATTGGGCGCTATATCGGTTCGATGAGGAGCGGATGAGGTGCCTGGAGGAAGAGGCGGTATCCCCTCCCGAGGGGATGGCCCGATCCATTCGCGAGAAGACGGTCTTCATCGGGGATGGGGCCGTGGAGTTCTGGGACCGATTGCAGGGAATGCTGGGCCGGAAGGCCATCCTCGGTCCTTCCTATACGCGTACAGCGAGGGCATCGGTGGTGGCCGAGATGGGTTTAGAGAGGCTGCGGAGGGGAGAATGCGACGATCCGGGAAGGCTGCTCCCCAGATATATCCGTCGGTCGGAGGCCGAAATTAAGTGGGGGATAAGGATCGAAGGGCAAGGGGTGAGTCCCTCAATTCGGATAGATGGGACCAAGGAGTAGATTTCGAGATCGCTCCCCTGGTCGAGTCGGACCTGGAAGAGGTAATTCGAATCGAGGCCACATCTTTTTCTAATCCCTGGACCGGGGAGATGTTTCGGCGCGAACTGAAAGGGAGCGGCTTTTCCTTCTCTTTCGTGGCCCGACTAAAACCCACCCCTCCAGGGATTGGGGGGAGCCAGGTCCTGGGTTACATCTGTCTCTGGGTGGTGGGACAGGAGATGGAGATAGCGAATCTGGCTGTCCATCCGTCATGGCGAAGGAAGGGGATCGGGCGAGCATTGATGAGATATGGACTGCGCTTCGGCCAAAAGAAGGGAGCACGCTGGGCCTATCTGGAGGTCCGGGCTTCAAATGCGGCAGCTCAGAAGCTATACCGTCAGCTAGGCTTCGAGGTGATAGGGGTCAGGGAGAGGTACTACCAACACCCACTCGAAGATGCGCTGATCATGGCCCTGGATATGACGAAGGGTATAAGTGGGTTTCGGGGAAAATCGCCTTGACAAGTAATGTTTGGTGAGGTAAAAGGAGGCCGCCCCGGAAAGGCTGATCGTAGTTTTTCCGAGGGGGAAGATCAAATTTCGACGCAGGAGGAGACAATGCCCAAGGGTATCTATCCCCCCATTCCCACGCCGTTTCAGAACGGAGAGGTCGCCTACGATAAGTTAGCTTCCAATCTGCAGAAATGGAACCAGACCGGTTTATCAGGCTATCTGGTCTTGGGCTCCAATGGCGAGTTCGTTTTTCTCTCCGAGAAGGAAAAGATAAGGATACTGGAGGTGGCGCGGGAAAATATACCTTCATCCATGAAGATGATCGCCGGGACCGGATGCGAATCCACCTGGGAGACCATCGAGTTGACCAATCAGGCCGCTCGCATCGGCGCCGACCTGGCCTTGATCATCACCCCTTCGTACTTCAAATCGCTCATGAGGTCGGAGGAGATGATCGCCCACTTCCGGGCGGTAGCAGATGCCTCCCGCATTCCCATCATGATTTACAATGTTCCCAAGTTCACCGGCGTTACCATTGACGCTGAAACCGTGGCCAAGCTGGCCGAGCATCCAAACATCGTGGGCATGAAGGATAGTTCCGCCGATATGCCCCTTTTCGCCCAGTACATCAAGTTGTCACCCGCTGGGTTCGATGTAATGGTAGGCACCGCCAGCGTCCTGTACACTGGGCTCTGCCTGGGTGCAGTAGGCGGAATTGTGGCCATGGCGAATGTAGCTCCTCGAGAGGCGGTAGAGATCGAGCGCCTCTTTGAGGCGGGGAAACTGCAAGAGGCAAGGGACCTGCAGCTAAAGATGCTGCCGGTCAATGCAGCGGTAACGGTCAATTACGGGGTCCCCGGCCTCAAGGCCGCCATGGACATGGTGGGTTACTATGGAGGCGATCCCCGGCCGCCCCTTCTTCCCCCGGGGGCCGCGGTAAGGGAGAAGATCAGGGCCATCCTCCAGAAAGCAGACCTCCTCTGATAGTCTGGGTGCCAACCCGGCTCTGGAAAGGGAAACCGCGCGGTTGGGGAAAGGCCAGCGCGGCCATTTCCAGAGAGGGAGGGGATGTGTCGGTGGGCCCTGGACTCGGGGAAGCCCCATGGAGACTAAAGAAAGCGTAAGCTGTCTGGTTGCCTTGGTGGCGGGATTCCTGTCGTTCGTGTCTCCCTGCGTGCTGCCCCTCATTCCCGCTTACCTCTCCTTCGTGACTGGACTCTCCCTTTCCGAGCTGACGGCGAGCGATCGGATGGGAGTGGTTCGCCGGGCCACCATGCTCAACTCCATCTGCTTCATATCCGGGTTCTCCACGGTCTTCATTGCTCTGGGGATCTCCGCTTCCCTGCTCGGACAATTTCTTCTCGATCATCAATGGATTCTGACCAAGGTGGGGGGTGCCTTGATCGTGTTCTTCGGACTCTTCATCAGCGGTCTGCTTCCTTTGAACTTTCTTTATCGGGAGAAACGTGTTCATCTGAAGTCCAAGCCTGCCGGGTATCTGGGATCCCTGCTGGTAGGCAGCACCTTTGCTTTGGGCTGGACCCCCTGCGTGGGACCTATTCTCTCGGCAATCCTGCTTCAGGCTGGTGCGACGGGAAAGGTCTCTTCCGGGATTACCCTCCTCGGCGCTTATTCACTCGGTCTGGGCGTCCCCTTTTTTCTTTCCTCGCTGGCGTTGAACGCTTTCTTGTGCTATCTGGATCGAGCACGCCGACTGATCCGCCTCATTTCCCTAGTCAGTGGCATCTTCCTGATTTTGGTGGGGATCCTGATTTTCACCGATTACTTTCGCGTTCTCTCCAATATAGTCACTCATCGGTTAGGCTTCCGAGGGATTTGAGGATCTTGGAGAAGGTAGAGGATTGACCCATGGCAGTAAGATTGGGGGAGGCCTTGGTGAAGGAGGGACTTATCACCAACGAGCAACTGGCCAAGGCACTCGAGCGGCAGGTGGTCTACGGCGGTCGGCTGGGAACCAACCTGATCGAGTTAGGGATCCTGACCGAGGAGTCCCTGGTCAAGTTTCTGGGAAAAGTGTTTGGGGTCCCCTATGCCGATCCCAAGTCGTTCGAAGGGATCAAGAGGCAGGTAATCGAGACGCTCAGTCCAGCCCTGGCCGGCAAGTACATGGTGGTTCCCATTGATTTAGAGCCCAAGAGACTGCATCTGGCCATGCTTAACCCCACCGATCTGCGGGTAATGGACGAGGTCCGATTTGCCACCGGCTACGAGATCGTTCCCTATATAGCCTCGGAACTCCGTCTGCTCTACGCTTTGGAGAGGTACTACAACATCCAGCGACCCATTAGGTTCATCTCGGTGATATCGGAAATACAGGAAGAAGTCCCCTCGGTAGCTGGAAAGCCGACCCCTGGAGCGGGAAGGATGGCTGATCGAGCGGAATCTGCGCCCGTGACCGAGGATGTTAGCCATCGTCTGGCCGAGGCGAGAGATAGGGAGGAAGTGGCTACCGCCATCCTGGAATTCGCCTCCTCCCGCTTGAAGCGAGTGGCCCTGTTTGTGGTGAAATCGAACCTAATAGTGGGCTGGAGGGGAGGTGGGGAGCTGTTGACCGATGATGCCGTTTCCCAGATCGAATTGCCGCTCCACCAGCCTTCCATATTTCGGACCGTCATCGAAGGCAAGGATTTCTATCAAGGGACCCTGCTTCCGCTGCCTCAAAACCTCCACCTGGTGGAGATGATGGGGGGAGAGATGCCGCAAGAGGCGATTGCCTTTCCCCTCCTGATCAAGGGCAAGGTAGTGGCCGTGCTATACGGAGACAACGGGGAGCGTTCCCTTTTGTTGGGCGACTACGAGGAGCTGAAAAAGGTAATGCTGAAGGCTTCCATGGCCTTGGAAATGCTGATCCTCCGAAAAAAGATTTTGGAAATGTAGCGAATGCATTGCTATCGACATCGGGAGAGGGAAGCGAAGAGAAGGTGTTTCCGCTGCCATCGCCCCCTCTGCCCTTGCTGTCAAATCAGAGCATTTCACCATCTTTTCTATTCCTACCGTTGCGTCCTTCTTCATGTCCTTTCCCGAGCATGGCGTGCGGGGGCAGAACTTGCCTCGACCTTCCACGGAGGTAACTTGCGCCGGGAAGGCGAGGGTTCGAAAAAGGCGGCTTCCGGGATTCTGCTGGGATTGGTAGCAGTCCTGATCTTATCTTCAGGAGGGGTGTCTTCCCCCCGGGGCATTTGGCTTCAGATGCCATCCGGTGACATTCGATTTTCTAAACCTCCGCCAGAGACGACCAACGATGGCCCCTCCCTGATTTTGTCCCGGCCGACCCAGCGCATTGCCGCAAAGGAGATCCCGAGGACCCCGCGATCGACCTCCTCGCGGACTTATGAAACGGGTCGGAATTCGATCCAGGGCGAGGAGGGGAAAGAGCCGGAGGAGATCCCTGACATCTCCCGAGGGGATGGCGAGCGAAGGGAGATGGCCCTGACCTTCGACGGCGGCGGCTGGGCCAATGTGGCGGATGAGATCTTGGACACCCTGCGGGAGCGGGGGGTTGCCTGCACCTTTTTTCTCACCGGAGATTTCATCCGATCCTATCCCCGCTTGGTGCGGCGGATCGTGGCCGAAGGCCACGAGGTCGCCAATCATACCCAAACCCATCCCCACCTTACCAGCTTCGGCATCAATCATCGACACGAACTGCTACCCGGAGTGAATCGCCGGTATCTGTGGAATGAGCTCCAAGGGGCGGAGCGGCTTTTCCAGGCCGTCACGGGACAGAAGATGGTCCCCTTTTGGAGGGCTCCCTATGGCGAGCACAATGCCATCCTCCGACGATGGGCCTGGGAGTTGGGGTATCGGCATGTTTCCTGGACCAGCGATCGTAGGGCGGGCATGAGTTTGGACAGCCTCGATTGGGTAGCGGATCCTTCCCAAAGACTCTATTGTAGCTCCGAAGTGGCGCGGGACCGGATCCTGCGCTATGGAAAGGAGGTCAATGGAGGGATCGTCCTGATGCACTTGGGTACTTCTCGCAGCTCTGATCGGATCCACGAAAGGCTGGGGGAGATTATCGAGGGACTACGAGAAAGGGGTTATCGCCTGGTGAAGGTCTCGGATTTGCTACGGGGAAGGGAGATGCAAGAGGTGCCAAGCCAAACAGGAGATTAACGCGAGGAGACCGATTGTTGGGACTTCTTCAGCTCCTCGATCTTCCTTTCCAGCTCGGCAATACGATCGAGTAGGCAACGGATGGCCTGGAGGACTGGGTCGGGAAGGTCGTGGGGATCGAGTCCGACCATGGATTCAATCCTCTTTCCCTCAAGATAGGTTACCCGACCAGGAATCCCGACCACCACGGAGTTGGGCGGTACGTCTTTCAACACCACCGAACCAGAGCCTATACGGCTAAAATCGCCTACCTTGATGGGCCCTAACAGCTTGGCTCCCGCTCCGATGATTACGTTATTTCCGATGGTGGGGTGCCTCTTTCCCTTTTTCCAACTGGTTCCGCCTAAGGTCACGCCCTGATAGAGGGTGACATTCTCCCCGATTTCGGAGGTCTCGCCGATTACCACCCCCATCCCGTGATCCACGAAAAATCCAGGACCGATCCGTGCTCCAGGGTGGATCTCGATCCCGGTCAGGAAGCGAGAGAGGTGAGAGATTAGGCGCGCCCCCAGGAAGATCCGACGATTCCAAAGCCAGTGCGCCAGGCGGTGGAACCAGAGGGCGTGGAGACCAGGATAGCAGAGAAGGACCTCTACCAGGCTGCGGGCAGCGGGATCACGATCGAAAACGGAACGGATATCTCTCTTGAGGGTATCGAACACTCTGGGATCCGGGTGATGCTATTGCACATTCTCTGCTTTTCTCTGGTCCGCCTGCTCTGCAACCTGGTTGAGATGAGAGATCAATTGTTGAACATCGATTCCGTGGACCTGAGCGCCCTGTTCGATGTTCTCGAAACGGGCCGCCGAGCATCCCAGGCACCCCAAACCCGCCTGCATGAAAACCCTGATTGTCTCCGGATATTTGTTCACTACCTCTTCGATGGTCATCTCTTTGGTGATCTTCATCCTATCTTACCTCCCTGTCTCGGGGCCCATGGTGATGCCTCACTGCGCGCTTATCCTATTGCGTCCTTTCGGTCTTGTCAAGCGATCATGTTTCTTCCTGCCTGAAAGCCAAGGAGATAGAGAAAATAGGCGAGAGGAGTTCTGCTGATTTGTGGTTGCAGGTGAGGGATTGCTACGCTGCCAATGGGGAAACCGGAGGCCAGAATAGCTCGTTCCTCCTTGGAGGAGCTGATATCCTCCATTCTTTCTCAGAACACCAGCGACCAAAACTCCAGCCGTGCCTTCTCCTCTTTCCGCCAACATTTTCCGCAGTGGCAAGCGGCTCGGATGGCTACCCTCTCAGAGATCGAGGAGACGATCCGCGGAGGGGGGCTTAGCCGGGTAAAGGCAAGGAGGATCAAAGCCATCCTGGAAGAGGTGGAACGGCAGAAAGGTGAACTGAACTTGGAATTCCTCCGCCATCTCCCCGACGGAGAAGTGCGGTCCTATCTGGGGCAGTTTGCAGGGGTGGGACCAAAGACCATTGCCTGCGTGATGCTCTTCTCTCGGGGAAGGCCAGCCTTCCCGTGGATACGCATGTTTATCGTGTAGTCTGCCGACTGTTGGGAGGGGAAAAGAGATGGAGGCCAGCCCAGCTTCAACGAATGCTGGAGGAAGATGTCCCCGCTGGGAAGATATATTGCCTCCATCTGCTGCTGGTTCGCCACGGCCGCGGAATTTGCAAGCCACGGCGCCCGCTCTGCCAGCAATGCAGCCTTCTTGTCATCTGCGATCATAGAAAAAGAATCAGAGCCTATGAATCGAGACCTTGAGTCGCTGCAAGAGACATTGGAGAGGTTCATCCTCCCTAGGCTCCGGGATGTTGCAGCAGGATGGCCTTTCCCGCTCTATTTGGTAGGGGGAGTGGTCCGAACCTTCCTGATGGCTGGTTGCAGCACTAAAGATAGAGATGTCGATCTGGTCACTCAGGGGGAAATCGCGGCCTTGGCCCACCGGCTGGCGGATCGTCTGGGGGGGCATGTCTTTCCTTTGAATGAGGGTACCTGGAGGATCGTATTTCGAGCCGATGATAGACAGCAATGGCAGCTCGATATCTCTAAATTGAAAGGAGAGAGCATCGAAACGGACCTGAGTAGGCGGGATTTCACCATCAATGCCCTGGCCTGGGAAGTCGGCAGCAGGGAACCGCGAATCTTGGACCCCCTCCGCGGCAGGTTAGATCTGGAAAAGCGGATCATCCGTTGCTGCTCGCCCCAGTGCTTCTGGGACGATCCGTTGCGGCTGCTTCGAGCGATTCGGTTCCAGGCCCAGCTAGGCTTCCTGATCTCCGAAGAGACCTTGCAGGAGATGAAAGAGAGGGCTCCGCTCTTAGCGGGTGTATCCCGAGAAAGAGTTCGGGACGAGTTCTTTCAGATCCTCGCTGCTCAATCATCCTGGAGGCACCTGCAGCTGCTGAAGGAATTGGGCCTTTTGGAACAGGTAGTCCCCGGGGTAGAGGCCATGTATGGGTTGCACCAGGGTGTACGCCACCGCCTTCCTCTCTGGGAACACTCCCTGGAAACGGTGCGCGCTCTGGAAGCCTTGTTACCGCAACTCCCTTGCTTCATACCTTCTCATGGTGGCTACGCCGAATCCCGGCTCAAGATGCCATTGGAGGGGGGGATAGATATAAAGCTTGCCCTCAAATTGGTCGCCCTCCTGCATGACCTAGGAAAGCCCTTCACCCGAACGGTAGACGATACTGGGAGGGTGAGATTCAGGGGGCACGAAGAGGAGGGGAGGGCAAGGATCGGAGAGATCTGTCGATCTCTTCGTCTGGGCAGAAAGACCAAGGATTGGGCGGAGCAGCTAGTAGGATCCCATCTTCGTCCCGTCCTGCTTTCCGCCGAGGAGCAATGGACGAGGCGAGCCAAATTTCGGTTTTTTCGTGACCTGAAGGATTCGGGCTTTGATCTGCTGCTCCTCGGTTGGGCTGATCTTCAGGCCACGGTAGGAGAAGAGGATCCTCAGCTGTTGCGCTACCGGTCATTTTTTCAAGAGATGATCGAATATTATAGGGAGGATTTCATGGTTCAAGAACGGGGTCCCCTGGTGAGGGGGAATGACCTGATCCGCGAATTTGGCCTGCGCCCCGGCCGGAAGATCGGGATCCTGCTGGAGAAGGTCCGGGAGGCTCAGGCAGAGGGCAGGCTGGAAACCAAGGAAGAGGCCTTGGACCTTGTGCGCGATCAACTCGCGCGGTGGTCAGGGGTGGATGAGGATGGGGTGCAATCGGGAGAGGAAAAATAATGGGATTGACAAGGAGCGCTCTTGTGGTTATACATACAGAGGAGAAGCGGGAGTAACTCAGTCGGCAGAGTGTCAGCTTCCCAAGCTGAAAGTCGCGGGTTCAAATCCCGTCTCCCGCTCCATCGGCTAGCGTCCTCTCTTCTCGCCGTTCTCGATCTTCACTTCCCTTTGCGGGCCGGCCCAATCCTTGCCTCAGTGTCAATCTCACCGCATGACTTATCACCTTCCCCTGGCTGCTAGGACCACCCTCAGCGTTCGGAACAGAATGGAAAGGTCTAGGAGGAAGGAGATGTTCTTGATGTAGTAGAGGTCGAATTCCAGCTTGATCTGGGATTCCTCGACCGAGGAGGCATAGCTCGATTCGATCTGGGCCCATCCGGTAATGCCCGGCTTGACCGAGAGCCTTTCCATGAAGTAGGGAACCTTGGTTTTCAACTCTTCCAGGAACTCTCTCCCCTCTGGCCGGGGACCCACCAAGCTCATCTCGCCCCGCAGCACATTCCACAATTGGGGGATCTCGTCGAGCCTCCATCGGCGGAGAAATCTGCCCACTCTCGTCACCCTGGGATCGTCCATTGTGGCCCAAACGGGACCGGTGGCTTCCTCTGCCCCCTGGATCATGGAGCGGAACTTGATCAGGCGAAACGGGTGGCCGTCCTTTCCAATTCGTTCCTGGAGAAAAAAAATGCTGCCCCGGCTTTCCAGCTTGATGGCAATGGCGATGACCAGGGAAAGGGGGAGGGTGAGGAGGAGACCCAAGATCGAGATCAGGACGTCCATGAGCCTCTTGATCCGGTGGACATGGATGCGGGGAAGATTGATGTAGGAGATGAGAAACCACAGATCATCTATGAACTGGATGGGTATCCGTTTGAAGTATTCCTCGGAGAAGCCGATGGCGTCTCGAATCTCGATACCCTTATGGCTGAGATTGACCAGGTTTCGGATCAGGGGCCCGAATCGATCCGAGGAAAGCGCCACCACCAGCACATCCGGCTTCTCCTGTTCCACTATTCGACACAGTTCCGAGGCCTCACCCAGGACAGAGGCCTCCCACTCAATGGCTGGATTGGGCCCTTCCAAAGAGACGAGGCCGACCAGTTCCAAGTCCACATCCGTTTTGATCTGACGGATCAAGGGCAGTATTCGATCCGGTTCGACCGGATCGACGACCAGGATTACCCTTTTGGTAAATGCGCCCCTGCTCCTTTGCTGGGAATAGTACCAGCGCGAAAGTAGGACTCCGGTGAAGACAAAGAGGCCAAAGAGGCTCAGAATGCCCCTGCCCAAGAAGGTCTGCCAGCGGCCGTAAAAGGCAAGATAGAGGATGAAAACGGACGACAGAATGGCACTCAAGGTGGCTATGCCTATTCGCAGAGCTTCTCGTCCTCCCCGGTAGTCTTTCTTGGTCTGGTAAAGATCGGCCACATAGAGTGTGAGGACGAAGAGCGGCAGGACGAGGATCAAGGCTGGCCATCTCTCGCAAATGTAGCGGGGCAGTCCTCTGAATCCGAAACGGATCAGTGCCGCCAACCCGAAGGATAACAGGAAGATCAGGAGATCGATCAGAACCAGACAAAATGCCTGCAGGGAAATCGGTCTCTTAGTCGATCTCAGCATGATGGAACCTTCCCGTTAAGGTGAAAGTCAGCGATACACGGAGCCAATGCCCGAAGATACAGTGTGCGCTGACAAAATGTCCATCGGTGGCGCTCACAGCAGGTCCGCTTCCGCTTGCTCCAGCAAAGTTGCCAAGCGGGAAGATACCTCGACGACTCGCAGATGGTAGCCCTCGGCGCGAAGGGAGGTCAAGAATTCCCGGTGCGAGCGACCGCGGCGATAGGCTGGCTCACGGGGTGGGTGATTCAGGTACCTATCCATCAACCCGAGGTCGGGGTCGAGGAGGAGGGAGCCCTGGTAGAAGAAGACCCATTTCCCCCTTGCCTGGGTTACAAAAAGGCAGCAACCCAGTATCTTCCGGTCGTGGATGACGAGATCGGAGACGCCGCAGTGGTACAGGTCTCGTACCCCCAGCGCCCTCAGTGACTTCTCCACGAGATTATTGATAGCCCTGGGGTAATGAAGATGGCCCCGGAAGAAAGGGGTGCTGGCTGCCACGGAAATCACTAGCATACCGGAGGAAAGGAGGACGCTTTGCCCCCCTCCCTGCCTCTTGATCACGGCTATTCCATCTCGGCGGCAAGCTTCCTCTTTGATCTCCTCCTGGGGACGACTGGAACGGCCCAAGACCACCAGGGGAAGCGTTGGTTCCCACAGGCGATATTTCAGACCATCACCTTCTTTCGCTGCTGAAAGCAGATCCTCGTCGATCAGGCACTTTGCCGCAACCGTTTCGGCCACTGTTTCCTTGACAAAGGATATCACAGGGGCTTTAATTAACACAAATGATCGAGGCGGGTCAAAGAGTTTAAAGGGATTTAGGGGAAAGGAGCGGGGTTGAGCGAAAAGGTGGAAGAGGCCTGGCGGGCCATAAGGGAGAGCCCTCGGTTCTCCCCCTATATCACGGCCTGGAAGCTGATCCAGAGTAGGCCCGCTCGGTGGGCCGACTTTCCGCCGGGTATCCATCCACAGCTGGTAAAAGCACTCGGGGCTAGAGGGATCCAGCGGCTCTACTTTCATCAGGCCGAGGCGTATCGCGCCATAAGCGAGGGCAAGAACACGGTGATCGTGACCCCCACCGCCTCCGGCAAGACCCTTTGTTACAACCTCCCCGTTCTGAATTCTCTCCTCTCCAACGACGATGAACGTGCCCTCTATCTTTTTCCTACCAAGGCCCTGTCCCAGGACCAATTAGCCGAGCTTCACGGCCTGATCGACCTCCTCCAAAGACGAATCCGCACATTCACCTACGATGGGGATACCCCCCAGGATGCCCGCAAGGCTATCCGTCTGCAGGCAAACATAGTGGTTTCTAACCCGGACATGCTTCACTGCGGCATCCTTCCTCACCATCCCCGTTGGGCCAAATTCTTCTCCCGTCTGAGGTATGTGGTGATCGACGAGATCCATACCTACCGGGGTGTTTTCGGCAGTCATTTCGCCAATGTCCTGCGGAGGTTGAAGCGGGTCTGCCGCTTCTATGGACCCTCGCCGCTGTTCATATGCTGTTCAGCCACCATTGCCAACCCGGCGGAACTTGCCTCCCGGTTATTGGAGGAGGAGGTGATGGTCATCGACGACAACGGGGCCCCCCAGGGGGATAAGTTGGTGGTCTTTTACAATCCCCCCGTGGTCAACGAGGCCCTGGGTATCCGGCGCAGTTATCTTCACGAGGCCAGGGATTTGGCCAATTTGATTCTGCAATGCGGCGTTCAGACGATAGTGTTTGCCACTAGCCGGCTAGCAACCGAGATCCTCGTCAGCTACCTGAAGCAAGAAATGGAAAGAGCGGGCAAGGAGGAGAATCTGGTGCGGGGATATAGGGGAGGATATCTTCCTCTGTTGCGCCGCGAGATAGAGACAGGCATGCGGGAAGGAAAGATCCTGGGGGTGGTGTCCACCAATGCCCTGGAGCTGGGAATCGACATTGGTCGCCTGGACGCTTGCGTCATGGCGGGCTATCCGGGAAGCATAGCCAGCACCTGGCAACAATTCGGAAGGGCGGGCCGGCGTCAGGGGCTCAGTCTAGCCATCCTGGTAGCCTCAAGTTCCCCCTTGAATCAATTCATCGTCAATCATCCCCTGTACTTCTGGGGTCGCTCGCCGGAGATGGCCCGCATCAATCCGGACAATCCGCTCATTCTGATAAACCACCTCAAGTGTGCTGCCTTCGAGCTACCCTTCGAAGAGGGAGAAGCCTTCGGGAGTCAGGATCCGGCCGAGATGTTGAGGTTTCTGGAAGAAGAACGGGTGTTACACCTTTCGGGAGGCCGCTATCACTGGATGAGCGATTCCTACCCGGCGGATGGAATCAGCCTGCGCAGCGTGTCCTCGGATAACTTCCTGGTTCTGGATGCTTCGAACCAAGATCGGAGTCTGGCCGAGGTGGATTTCGCGGACGCCCCCTCCACCCTCCACGAGAAGGCTATCTATCTGTGGGAAGGGAAACCCTATCTGGTGGAGAAGATGGATTTCGCGGGAAGGAGGGCCTATGTAAGGCCGGTAGAAGCGGATTACTATACGGAGGCCATAACCTACAGTCACCTGCGAATTCTGGACTGCTTCGAGAGGGAGGATCTGGGGTGCAGTCGTCGCGCCCACGGAGAGGTACATGTGGTGGAACAGGTGGTAGGGTTCAAGAAGATCAAGTTCTACACCCTGGAAAACCTGGGTTCAGGAGAGGTGCTGCTTCCGGAACAGGAGATGCATACCACGGCCTATTGGCTGACCATCCCGCGTCCGGTCTTATCCCAACTCAGCCTCTCCCCATCCGAGGTAGCAGGAGGCCTCTTGGGTCTCTCCCAAGCCCTCCGCTCGGTTGCTTGCCTCTTCTTGATGAGCGATCCCCGCGATCTGGCTTCCTACATCGGGGAGGAGGCAGCCCTGGATCGCGCCCCCGCGAGGGAGGAACGAGACCCATTTCGTTCCGTCCCCTGGGTTCCGCACGGGCTTTCGGCCTCCAGCCTGGTTCGGACCGATTTCGAACCCTCCCTTTTCCTTTACGATGATTATCCCGGTGGGATTGGCCTTTCGGTGCAGCTTTACCAGATCCATGGGGAGCTGCTGCGGAGGACTCTGGAGCTAATCCAAGCCTGCCCTTGTCCCCACGGCTGCCCGTCCTGTGTGGGACCGCTGCAGGAAGTGGGGGAGGGGGGAAAGAGGGCGGCCCTCTTGATTCTGAAGGCAGCCCTGGGGGCATCCTCTTGAGCGAGCACTGGGAACGGATGAGGAGGATTCTTTCCGCATCCGGGCCTCCTGGTGAGGGGATTGAGTTCTCTGCTCCGGCCAGGCCGGATGACTATTGGTATCCTTCGCTCCGGGTGGAAGAGGAGCTTACGCCCTATGGCACTTGCCTTATTCGCGGCCTGCAGATACCGCGCTCCCATGTGCACGGAAATACTCCCCTGGAATGGTTTCTCGCCTCGGGAGGAGAAGGAAGGGCTATTCTGGGGCAGGATCCTCGCCTGGGAGAGATCGAACCTTCCTCCCTTCTCTTCCTGGATCTAGAGACCACCGGCCTGGGAGGGGCCGGCACCTACGCCTTTCTGGTGGGAGTGGCCTTCTTTTCCAGTAACTGCTTCCATATCCGACAGTACTTGATGAGAGATTATTCCGAGGAAAGGGCCCTCCTTTATTCGCTGCAGCATCTCCTGGAGAGAGGCGGGGGGTTGGTGAGCTACAATGGCAAGATGTTCGACCTTCCGCTGCTCTCCGATCGCTTTCTCCTCAACCGCATGCCCAACCCCTTGGCAGGCCTTCCTCACTTGGATCTCCTTCCTTCCGCCCGTCGGCTGTGGAAAGGTTGTAGCGCTAGCTGCAGTTTGGTGAATCTGGAGCAGGACCTGCTCGGTCTACGCAGGCGTGGGGATGTGCCAAGCGAGCTCATACCAGGCCTCTACTTTCGTTACCTCCAGCACCGAAAGACCTCACTTCTGGAGCCGGTTTTTTCTCACAATGTCCATGATCTCCTCTCTCTCATCGCCCTGAAGGCACGGGCCTGTCGGGCCGTAGAAAAGCCCGAGGCCTGGTCCCTCGCTTCCGGAGGGGAGCTTTACGGTTTGGGTAGGATATTCGAAGCGCAGGGTCGAAGGGAACACTCTTTATTCTGCTACCAGATGTCCCTTCGCCAGGGACTTCCTCCTCACCTGCGGTATGAGGCCCGACGGAGGCTTTCCCTGCTGCTGAAGCGCAGTGGAGATCGGACTCGGGCGGCGCAGATTTGGGAGAGCACGGTTGGGGAAGGAGGCTTGGGTTTCGATCCCTTCTTCTACGAGGAGCTGGCCAAGCACAAAGAGCATCAGGAGAAGGACTTTCAGGGTGCCATTGCTATCGTGGAGCAGGCCCTGGAGCATCTTTCGCGACGTGCCGCTACCTCTTACCGGGATCTGGTGTGGGTGCAGAGGTTCCGACATCGACTAGGCCGCCTGCGACACAAAGCTCGAGGTGAGAGGTGGAGGTGAGAGGTGGTATTAATCAGAAAAAGATGACAACCAATCGGGTGCTGGAATACAGTAACTGTCCCCTCGGCACGGAAGGTCGCCCCCGTTCCTTCCTTTGTGCAGCAGGAGCAGGTAGCATATGGTTGAGTGGTAGGGGGCTAGAGTTCGACCGAAAAGATGCTCTTCACCAGGAAGTGGTCGGAGGCCTCGGTGAGTCCTGGGCCCATCCCGAGATGCCAATGGAACTTCTTGATCTTGGTGAAGTAGAGATCCAGAGTGGGGAAAAGATAGTGCTCCTGATCCCGGGATGATTTCAGGTGCCTGATCTCTCCCATCTTTCCGTGCAATTCCACCCCTGGTACCAGGGATATCTTGGCCTCCGGTGAGAGGAGGTTCCTCCAGTAAATGCCCACGCCATAATTGAACTCGATTCCCTCCCTGGTCTCTCCGCTAACCTTCTTCTCGAAGATTGGATTGATCCTAATTCGCAGGTTCCGGAAATCCTTCTCCCCAATGATCCGTGCCTCCAGTTCCTCCGACTCCCGGTAGTCGTGGTCGGGAATGATGTATTCGAGATAGATGGCCGAGTCGAGGGGAAGGGTTCCCTTTTCGAAAAAGCGATACCGGCAGAAAACAGCCTTGGCCTGGGTGTAATGAAGGCCCGCCCCTCGAGGGTCCTCTGCATCCAGATAGGCAGCCAAGGTGAAGTGATCGGTTACTCCCAGCTCGGCCTCGAAGGAATGGGCCAGCAATCCTTCTCTTTCTTTCGACCTTCCAAAAAATGAATGACGCTCGGAGCTGGAGAGGATATGGGTGGTCCAGTAGGCTAGCTCTACCTTGCCCCTCTCTGGAGTTGTATAGCCGTATACCTTGTAAAACTCCGCTGCTGCAGGCTCGCTGCCGAAGAAAAATACCGCCGCCATGAGCATCGTGACGAAGGAGATCCACCTTTCCATTGTTGCACCTCCTCGAGGGAAGGAAAAGGATGTTTGGGTGCATCTTCTACATTTATCATTTCTAGATGCCAATCTAGGATATCACTGGACCTGTTGCCAGTCAAAGGCAGCACTGGTGAACGCAGTTGGTCCTGATTGTGCATGAAAACGCTAATCGAGAATGGACGAAGAGGCCGATTTTGGGCCCAGAGGCTGTGGCGATTGCGAATTGTCGGGAAGCTCCGCGGTGCAAGAAGGAGAGCATCGCTTTTGCGGCTGGGGAACGGAGGCGGAGGTTCTCGGTCAGATCAAGCGCGGCTTACGGATTGCGGATATGGCATAATCCAAAGATCATGGCAGTCGAGATGTATCGCCTTCAGGTCGGCCGGGAGAGATTTGGCTTGAGCCTTCAGCTGATGGTGGCCATGAGCAACGAGGTGCGCCATGTTCAGGACTTCCACTGCTCACCGAATCCTTTGCCGATCCAGTCCTCGCCAACGGCCATCGCTCTTCGCACAGGCTTCATCACGAGCCGCCCCCTCGATTCCTCATGACTGGAAGGCTTTGACAACCATCCCTCGTTTTGATAGACAACCGCTGCACCCAGCTTGGTTCTCACTCGAGCCCATTGTTTTGGGTCTTCGGTTTCCCCATATCCTTCCGGACTGAGATTGCCTTCTTAGGCGGGATCGGAGGAAATGAGAGAAGTCGCGGCCTTCCTATTAGCCATATTCTTTCCAGTAATCGGGTTTACAGAAGATATGGCGATCCTTGCTGACCGTCCGGGTTTTACAGCAGGAACCTATACCGTCAAGCCCGGCAAGTTCAACCTCGAATTGGGCTATCAGTACACATTCGACGATGACTCGGGCCTGAGAAGGCAGACATTTCCATGGCTGACCCTGCGGACCGGGGTTTCGCCACGGGTGGAGTTGAACCTATTGTGGGATGGCTGGGTCGTCGAGAGCGCGAACGCCAGGAAAGGAGATTCTTGGCTATCCGATTTGTCGATTGGCAGCAAATATGCGGTTTATGAGGGTCAGCAGCTCAATCTCACCGTTGTTGGTATGGTTTCGTTGCCCAGTGGGAGCGATCCATCTAGTTCACGAAGCGTGGAACCATTATTGGGAGCGATCTGGGATTTCAGTTTCTCAAATAAGGCGTCGTTGTTCGGCACCATCCAGGCGAGTTCATTCCAGTTTGCAAGGGAAAGGACTTACGATGCAAGAGTGGCGATCGGAGCCTCCTACAGTCCTAGGGACAGGATAGGGTCTTTCCTGGAAATTTACGTTATCACCCCGTTCAAGTCGAAACTGGAAAAGGAGATAGTATTGGACGGCGCATTGACATACCTGTTGACCAAAGATGTTCAGTTGGATGTCAATGGCGGAGTGGGCTTGAACCGATTCTCCAACAATTTCCTGGGAACCGGGATCGCACTCCGGTTTTAGCGGAGGTCAAGGAGGCGTCTGGAGCTGGGATGGCAGTTTCCTTGAGGCGCGGGAAAGCCGAAAGAGAGAGGAAAGGAGGATCGACATGCCGGAGTTTGGAACGCCTTTTTCGGGATTGGCTTGCAGCAGGGTGCTGACGGATCAAGAGCTCATCCGAGCAATCCGGTTCACGATCGCTGCCGAATACGAGGCGATCCAATTATACATGCAGCTTGCAGAGTCTACGGAGAACCAGCTCGCCATAGAGGTATTGAAAGACATCGCAAACGAAGAGCGCGTGCACGCCGGAGAATTTCTGCGTCTTTTGCGCGAGATCTGCCCCGATGAGGAGCAGTTCTATCGAGAAGGGGCAGAGGAGGTGGAAGAGGAGATCGAGAAGTTGAAGTAGAAACAGAGGAGCCATCCGGAAAAGCAGGGAGTCTATTTTGGCCTAACGATCGAGGAGTTCTCAGGGCGAATAGGCATGGGTCCTCGGTGAGAACAAACAGGATTGGAGGCCCATTCCTGGAAATCGAGGGGGATGCCTTTGGCAAGAGCAGGAATCTCGAGCGATCCTGATTTTCGAGCTGGTGCTCTGCCCGGCCCAAGCAGTCGACCTAGTGAGTCCCCTGGTGGCGGACCACCACCAGCAGACGCCCATGATCGCCTATGGGCTGGGAAAGCAGATGAAGCTTCCAGGCCAGGAGCTGGTGGATCTGATTGTCGCTGCGGGATTGTACCACGCGGAGGGGCCGAGTCGCCAGGATCGCCTGGCAGCCCTGAATTTCGAATTCCGGACCCCATACCGACATTAGGTCAGGGGCTAGCTCTTGCTGAAGCCATTTGCTCCATCTCGGCGCTGGGCAGATATCGTGCGGTTTCACCACGGACCGTGGAGGCAGGGGGAAGGGATGGTCTTGGCAGGCCTTCCCGTGCCAGCGAGCAGTCACCTTTTGCCACTGGCAGATGGGGTCGCGATTCTGATCGATCCCAAGCATGATGTGCTCGAACAGGTAGAGGATGTCTTCGGTATTTTTCGAGTCCAGCGTGGGTAAAGGTTTGCCCTCGCGCAGGTAGAAGCCTTGGAGCGTCTGGCTGAGAAAGAGGCATTTTGGTGGGATGCAGAATATCTACACGATCGGGATTATCCCAGCCGATGCCTGAAATGGCTGGAGTTGGAGATTGCGGTGGTATTCCCTGATTTGGGTATCGGTATTTCCTTGCCTGCGGTAAACCGGGGTTTGATGTGGCGGCAGGTTTTGCCTGCAATGGGTACTGGGAACATTCTCCTGGCCGGTACAGCTTGGCAGCGGCTCTGGTAACGGAAGTGATGATGACCTGGTGTTTCCCCTTAGCATCCCGGTTACGAATACATCGGTTGGTCCTGCGCGCAGCAAAGGAGTGGCGGTATTGGTAGGTGACCGGGCAATGGCGCAGCTTTGGCTTTTCGGGGTGGCTCCGATCGTGGGGGAATTCTAGGGGCCTTGATCTACGGGTCGATTGGATGGGAGGAGGACGGCTTATAGCATGCCCAGAAGGGTTTTTAGGAAAGTTTTTTCTACGCTGCTCGGGCCGCTGGTGATAGCCTCGCCATTGGTCGAGTAAGTCGAGAGGCGACCGGAGATGAAGGAAGCCGATATTTTCGAGATGTTGATCGAGCATGAGTTAGCCGTGGGGCATCTGTACGAGGCTCTTGCCCAAACCGTCAAGGAGAGGGAACACTTATGGCGAGCTCTGGCCGAAGATGAAATGAGGCATGCCAAATGGCTGCGAACTCTCCACGAGGTGACAAGGGCCAGCAAATGCTCGTGGGCGGGTACCCGTTTGCGGGCCCAGGCGATAAGGACTTCTATTAGCTATGTGGAAAAGCTCATTGAGAGGGCTAAAAGGGGGGGTTTTACCTTGCTGCAGGCGCTCTCCGTTGCTGGGGATCTCGAGAACGCCCTGCTGGAACGGCAGTTTTCAAAACTGAAAGATTCGGCCCCTGCGGAAATCAGGCCGCTTTTGACAAGGCTCGCTGAGGAAACGGAAAGACATCAGAAGTTAGTCAGCAAGGCCCTAGATTCCGAAAGGCGAAGAGATGATCAAGCACGAGGCTTGACCGGATCCGAGGAGATCCATGGGGGACGAAACTCTGCGAAGGGTACTGAATCTATAATCGATGATGAAGCCGGGAGAGTAGCCTAGGCCCGAGCTGAGGCCGCCTGGTCTCTGTGGGATGCCCCCGTCTTCCGGTTTTCGGTTACTGGCACATGCTGAGCGGCGCGCTGAACCAGTGTGAAAGCAGGTGATGCCGGTTCTGTTCAACCCCTGTGGCAAGAAAAGGAGAAGAGAAATGGAAGCTGCAGCCCCAGCCCAAGCGATCTCGATGCCCCGCATTGGCGACAAGGCTCCCTCCTTCAAGGCGGTCACAACCCAGGGAGAGGTTAATTTCCCTGGAGATTACGCGGGAAGCTGGGTCATCCTATTCAGTCATCCCGCGGATTTCACGCCCGTCTGTACCTCGGAGTTCATAACCTTCGCGTCGATGCAGGATAAATTCGCAGAAGTCAATTGCAAGCTGATCGGCCTATCCGTGGACGGGCTGTATAGCCATATCGCCTGGCTGCGGACGATAAAGGAAAAGATCGAATACCGGGGGATGAAGAATGTGGAGGTCCAGCTCCCTTTGATCGAAGATATCACCATGGAGATCGCCAGGAAATACGGGATGATCCAGCCAGGGGAGAGCTCCACTAAGGCGGTACGGGCGGTTTTCGTAATCGACCCTCAGGGGATCATTCGGGCCATAATCTACTATCCCCTGAGTCTGGGAAGGAACTTCGACGAGCTTTATCGAATAATAATCGCCCTTCAGACTGCCGATGCGTTTTCCGTTGCAACCCCAGCCGATTGGCGACCGGGGGATGAGGTCATCGTTCCCCCTCCTGGCTCCTGCGGGGTCGCCAAAGAGCGGATGGAAGGAAAGCAGGAGGATCTAAAATGCTATGATTGGTTCTTCTGCACGAAGAAGCTGAACAAGGAGAAGATATTCCAGGCCATTGGCAAGAATGTGAAATAGGGAAATCCCATACCCTAGTTATTCAGGGCTTTGGGCGCCGGATAAAATGTACTCTGACGAGGGCAAGGAAGGGAAGACAAGGCTGCTCTGATGCCCTTGCCGTTCTTCCAACCGGGAGGCAAAGCGGAAGGAAGAGAGACGAGACCTGTCAAATGGGTAGATCTGACCTCAGTTCGAGGTCCAGCGACGAGTTATGTTGGTGGGCGCCGTAGGTGTCGGTGTCTCCTAGATCAGCGGAAACGATGGGCCTCTTGAGGTCGATCTTGATGGCGGCGGGGTCGAACTCGATCATCTCCCGGACTTCCTCCAGCCCTGAATTGTCGCTGCGGATAAGGGAGGCAATGTCGGTTAGCCTCATTCCCATTCCTCGTCTCCCCGGGTCTCTCGGATCTCCACGGGAAAGAGGCAAGAAGGGTTCTCTACCTTCACCAGGTGGTAGGCGCTGAACCGGTAAACCCCCATGGAAATGTCGGAGGGAGGCTAAAGGAGGGCCAAGTTTCCGGCAGTGGCGATCCCTCCAGGATAGCCGAAAGGAAGCAAGGTGGCCCCGGCGAAGCCACAAAGCCGAAAGGTAGCCGGTAGTCTTCCTTGGCAATATCAGGAAAGTCTTATCTGCCCGGGATTGGATCCCCTGCAGTATCTGGCCGATTCGACAAATGAGGATCGGATCCCTCGCCCCGGCGATGGAGATGGTGCGAAAGCCTAACTTTCTAGCTCCCTCCAGCTTGATTTGATAAGGAGTGGGCGTGGAGCAACTGCCCGATAGCTTCACCATCCTAACCTCGTATCGCTCGAAGCGGGTTTCCCGCAGATCCGGTAGGAGACCGGGGCCGGGAAGGAGATAGCGGTTGCTCTTCTCCTAGAGGGTATGGGCGGCGACCAAGGTGGAGGTACCCTTCGGGCCGGTTTCAGTGGCTCGAGCAGGAAGTGCTCTGGCTGCAGATAGCCCATCAGGCGATCCCCTCCGCTCCCGGTTACCGTAGCGATGGCAGCGCACTCCAAGATCTTGCTCATGTTCACCCCAGTTCCGCGTCTAATCCGTACCTAATGGGCAAAGCGGCAAACATGGCTGGATCCTGAAATTCTCCGCTACGATCACCTCCGCGCCTGCCTCCAGTGCCTTGATGAAGGGTCCATCTGGCCCCCAATCTGAGTGTTCTCCAATATGTCCTCCCGCTGGAGAGGACCAACTGGTGGCAGCGGAGAGATCTCACTTCGTTCCCGAGCGCTGAGGACGATCTTCCTCTCGATTTCCCCATGGATGATCGCCAGTCGAAAGGAAAGGTTATTTGTCCTGGCGATCTCCCGGACCATTTCCCGGGTCCATTGCAGGTGAGGTTCGGCAGCGGCCCCACCGGCCGTTCCCACCAGAACCGGGATCCTCAGCTCCCTTGCCGCCCCGATCATGAGCTCATGATCCCGACAGGTAGACTTCTTGTCCACAGAGGAGACCACTGCCCCTGGATAATAGATGATAGGGACCAGGATGGTTGGATCCGAGATCTATGGTTATTGCATGGGGTTTCCGCTCCAGGCCGGAATTCAAGGAGGCCTCGGGGAAACCCTACCCCAAGGTAGCGGTCGGAGATAGAACCCTCCTATCTCTGCGTTCATTTTAGAGAGTAACTCCCTTGGAGAGTTGCACCGACTTGTTCGCTCTTTGATGCTTGGAACCTATCGTCCTTGATTGGACGAAGAGGGATTGACCGTCAATCGGTGCCACTGCCCAGGTCAGCGACAGGGCCGATCTATTTTCGCCGATGGGGGGCCAAGGTCGCTCGGAAACCAGGCGGCAGAGGAGCCTGCTCCCGCCCGCGCCTCAACTCCTTTTTGAAATTGCCTTTGCTGGGCTTTTGGGGTAGAAAGCCCCAGGCAGGAAATGGATCCTGTTGGGGTTGGGCCCCCGCTGGGAATGCGTTCCAGGGGAAGGGGCCAGCATGTCGGAGGCGGTTTTTAGCTTGCAGCCGGGAAGGTATCGTAGCGCTCACATTCTTGCATCGCAAAGGAGCTTGCAGTGAATGCCCCTGGCTCCCTCCATTGGATTTCCATGGTGAAAAAACTCTTCTCCTCGCAACGGCTGGCCGTGCTCGCCACCCAGGGCAGGGGGCAGCCGTATGGCAATATCGTCGCCTTTGCCGCCACGGCGGACCTGAAGCATCTGCTCTTTGCCACCACCCGCTCCACGCGCAAGTATGCCAACCTCTCCGGGGAGCCCCGGGTGGCCATGGTGGTGGATAATCGATCCAACCAGGAGTCGGATTTCCGTGAAGGCATTGCGGTGACCGCCACCGGCGTGGTTCGGGAGCTGGAGGGATTGGAAAGGGAGGAGCGCTTGAAGATCTATCTGGCCAAGCATCCCTACCTGGAGGAATTCGTGGCCTCGCCCTCCTGCGCCCTGCTCCAGCTAGAAGTGGAGACCTATTATGTGGTAAGCCAGTTCCAGAATGTGGTGGAGATCCAGATCGACCGAAACCAAAGATGAGCTGAACCCTTCCCTCCACTGAGGAGGAAGCGAAGAGGAGGAAGTGAAGATGAAGAGCATGAGATTGCCATCGAGCTGGATGCTGCCTCTTTGCCTCATTCTCTGGGTAGCCATCCCGTATGCCCAGGGGCAGGGGCTGCCGGTCGCGACCCCAGAGGAGGTAGGGCTGTCATCTCAGCGCCTGGAGCGCATCGACAAGCTGATGCAGGATTATGTGGATCGTGGACAGGTGGCGGGAGTGATCGCGCTGATTGCAAGGCATGGCAAGGTCGCCTACTCTAAGAGCTTTGGGGTCATGGATGAGGGCAAGCCGATGCGTGCAGACGCCATCTTCCGCATCGCTTCCATGACCAAACCCATTGTCTCGGTGGGGACGATGATCCTGTTGGAGGAGGGCCGCATCCTGCTCAATGAGCCCATTTCCAAGTATCTCCCGGAATTCAAGAATCCCCAGGTACTGGTCTCCGATGGCCCCGGGGAAGGCCAATTCCATCTGGTCCCCGCCAAGCGGGAGATCACCATCCGCCATCTCCTCAATCACACCTCCGGGATCAGCTATGGATTCTGGGGGCGCCCTCACCTGTATGCGCTCTATACTCAGGCGGGGATCTCGGACGGGCTGGTGCAGACGGAAGGCACCATAGCCGAGGGGGTGGCGAAGATCGCCAAGATGCCTCTGATGAATCAGCCGGGCGAGGCATGGGAGTATGGCCTGAACACGGATGTCCTAGGGCGCCTGGTGGAGGTGGTGTCCGGGATGCCTCTGGACCAGTTCCTTGCAGAGCGCATCTTCAAGCCGCTGGGCATGGTGGATACCCATTTCTTCCTCCCCGAAAGCAAGATTCCGCGGCTGGCAGCAGTCTATACTCCGAACGAGCAGGGAGGCCTGAGGAGGCTCTCCGATGAGCCGGTGCAGATGGGTTATGAGCGGTTCTCAGCCAGTTGGCACTACCAGGGACCCCGAACCTACTTTTCGGGGGGAGCAGGATTGGTTTCCACTGCCGCCGACTATCTGCGGTTCCTACAGATGCTACTCAACGGAGGAGAGCTAAATGGGGTCCGCATATTGGCTCCCAGAACCGTGGAGCTGATGAGCCGAAATCAAATTGGGGGCATGGATATCTACCTCCGCGATCCGGGTTATCAATTTGGCCTCGGGTTTGCGGTGCTGACCGATCCCGATCGGTCGGGCCGCATGGAGTCCAGGGGGACGTACGAGTGGGGTGGCTTTTTCTACACCCGGTTCTGGGTGGATCCCCAGGAGGACCTGATCGGCATTCTGATGTCCCAGATCCGGCCCAACCGACACCTGGACCTGGACGGGAAGTTCCGGGTCCTGACCTACCAGGCGATCATCAAGTGAGGGGAAGGCAGGCGTCAGATGGAACCGCCAGATCCAAAATTCCCGGACTCTCCCATGGTCAGGCCAATGATGCAGGCGGAAGAGTTTTCCTTTCGGGGGGATGGGATCTCCGGGGAGCGCTTGCAAAAGATCAGAAAGGGATTGTTGACGCTGCACACCCTGGAGACGATGGCCGCGAATCTCTACCAGTTTCAGATCACCCGGGACCGAACCGAGCTCAACCGGCAATTGATCATCGCCAACTGCAACCAGATGAGCCACATCCAGGACTTTCAGATCAAGCTCTTGGAGTATGGATGGAAGCCGAGCAGGCTCAGGTGGGCCTTCTGGATGCTCGGGTTGGTGCTGGGGTTTGGCTCTCGCCTCCTGGGGCCTCGCCTCCTGCTCAGGACCGCCTCCTGGGTGGAGCAGAAGGCGGTGGAACATTACGGGGAATTGCTGGAGGCCATCGAATGGGAGGAGGACCTGCGGAGAATCATCGAAAGAGACAGAGCAGATGAGGAGGGCCATCTCCGTCGCTGGCATAGCCTGCTGGAATCCGGTTGAAGTGCAGGAAGTGGGAAGGAGCGAGATGAGATGGAGCCGCTGAGGAAGGCGTATAGGAACGCGGCAGGCATCGGGGTGGCCATGATCGCGAGCCTTTTCATCCTCTTCCTGCGGGGTGGCCTTTACCGGGATTTCTACCTCTTGTTGGCTTATTCTCTCCTACTGCAGCTCGCCTACTTTCCCCGATATGGCCGCTGGGAGGAATGGGTGAGGTCCACCTTTGGGTTCACCGGCTGATGTGGTGCTGGCCGGACTCCCTGGCCGCCGACTCCTGTGCCTCCTGGCTGGTGACCGCGATCAGGTTCTCCTTGTGGGCCCCTGCGAAAGGAACAGAGACATGAAAGAAAAGGTCAAGACCCTCGACCTACTGAAACTGATCGCGGCCATCGTGCTTTGTCAGCTGGCGGGAGGGATCGGCGCCTTCGCCACCGCGCCGGCCATTTCCACCTGGTATCAGGCATTGCAGAAGCCCTCCTTTTCCCCTCCCCACTGGATCTTCGCCCCGGTTTGGTTGGTGCTCTATACGCTGATGGGGATCTCCCTCTTCCTCGTCTGGAGAGGAGGCCTTCGGATCCCTGAGGTTCGGCGGGCCTTGGTCTGGTTCTTCATCCAGCTTACCCTGAACGCCCTCTGGTCATGGGCCTTCTTCGGGCTGAGGTCCCCCCTTTGGGGGCTGATCGACATTTCCTTGCTCTGGATCGCCATCGGACTGACCCTGCTTCATTTCTGGAAGATCTCCAGGATGGCCGGTCTCCTCCTGGTGCCCTATATTCTGTGGGTAAGTTTCGCTGCCCTGTTGAACTTCTCCATCTATAGGCTGAATCCCTGAGGAGCGAGGGCAGGAGATGATCCAGCAGGAGAGGATAAAAGCCCTCAATGGAGACTCGATCCGGAAAGGCCAGTATGTTCTCTACTGGATGCAGGCCTCGCAGAGGGCGGAGTGCAATCATGCCCTGGAGTATTCCATACGGAGGGCCAATGAACTGCGACAGCCAGTGGTTGTTTGCTTTGGGCTGACGGATCACTTCCCGGAGGGAAATGGGAGGCACTATGCCTTCCTGATCCAGGGGCTGAAAGAGGTGAAGCAGGCCCTGGAGCGAAGGGAGATTCAGATGGTCATCCGCCACGGATCCCCGGAGGTGGAAGTGGCCAAGATGGCCAAGAAGGCCTCTCTGGTGGTGGTGGATCGCGGATACTTGAGAATTCAGAGGAGATGGAGGAATTCCGCCGCCCGGCAGATACCCTGCCCATTGATCCAGGTGGAAAGCGATGTGATCGTCCCGGTGGAGGAGGCGTCCCCCAAGGAGGAATTCTCCGCCGCCACCTTGAGGCCGAAGATCAAACGGAAGCTGGATCATTTCCTCATCCCGCTCCAGGAGAGGGATCCGATCCGGGATTCCCTATCTTTGGGCTTCGATTGCTTCGATATCAGCGATTTGAAGAAGGCCCTATCCAGACTGGATATCGATCGCAGCGTGGGAAGGGTAGAAGGCCTTCAGGGAGGAACGAGCCAGGCGCGCAGGCACCTGCGAGCCTTCTTGCAGAAAAAGCTCGATCATTATCCCCAAGCGAGAAACGATCCCACCCGCGATTCCCTTTCCCAGATGAGCCCCTATCTCCATTTCGGTCAGATCTCCCCCCTCTGGATCGCCCTGCAAGTTCTGAAGACGGGAAGTCCGGGGAGGGAGGCCTTCCTCGAGGAGCTGATCGTGCGCAGGGAGTTGAGCATGAACTTCGTCTTCTACAACGCCCATTACGATTCCTATGAAGGTATCCCGGAGTGGGCGAAGAGGACCTTGAAGGATCACGAGAAGGATAGGCGGCCTTATCTCTACGACCTGCAGACTTTGGAAGGGGCGAGGACCCATGACCCTTACTGGAATGCGGCCCAGAAGGAAATGGTGCTGACCGGGAAGATGCACGGCTACATGAGGATGTACTGGGGCAAGAAGATCATCGAATGGAGCAGGACGCCGGAGGAGGCGTTTGGTGCGGCGCTGCATCTGAATAATCGGTATGAAATCGATGGCAGGGACCCCAACAGCTTTGCGGGAGTCGCCTGGTGCTTCGGCAAACATGACCGTCCCTGGGGAGAACGAAGCGTCTTCGGCATGATCCGATATATGAATGACAGAGGGCTGCGGAGAAAATTTGATGCTGATGAATATGTGAAGAAGATCGATAGGCTGAATGGGAAAGGGTGAGATCTGCAATCATGAAGATCAGAAGATCATAGGAGATGGGAAGCTTGCGAACGGTCCCCACAGGATGGAAGAAACCAAGCAAAGAAAGGGAGGCAAGGGAATGAAACTCAGCGAATACTTTGAGAAGGCCAAGGGTCGAGGGGTGATTGCGGCCGCTGATGCATCAGGGAAGACGGCGATTGCTGTCTATGCCAGGCCCCATTTCATCGATGAGGAGACCGTGGCCTTCATCATGGCCGACCGCCTGATCCACCAGAACCTCGCCTCGAACCCCCATGCGGCCTACCTGTTCATGGAATCCGGAGAGCGTTATGTGGGCAAGAGACTTTATCTGACGAAGATCAAGGAGGAAACGGATAGCGAACTGATCCATCAGATTCGCCGCAAGGACAGCTGTCCCGCCTATGAGGCCTCCCCGGACAAGATCAGGTATCTCGTCTATTTCCACATCGATCAGGTGCTGCCGCTGATCGGGGAAAAGGAATAGGAAAGGCCTGGGCTCCCTGGGCACCAGGCTTGATGCCTGATGTGGGGAGAAAAGGGATGAACATCCTGGTGGCAGGAGGAACCGGGTTTATCGGTAGGACCGTCAGCGCGCGTCTGATCGGGAAGGGGCACCAGGTCATGCTGCTCACCCGCCGCCCTCCAGGACGAGCAGGAGGAATCGAGGGAATTTCTTATCTGCAGGGCGATCCCACCCAGAAGGGGAAGTGGCAGGAGGCGGTGCCGGCTTCTGACATCATCATCAATTTGGCGAGGGCGTCCATCTTCAGCCGATGGAGTGAGGAGCAGAAGGGGATGATGCGGGAGAGCCGAATCCACACCACCAGGAATCTGGTGGAGGCCCTCCCGCTCCGTCCCGATGGCGCCATGGCCCTGCTCAGCACCTCGGCGGTGGGCTAGCAAGGTGGGGCTCTGGGGCAGATGGTCCCCTTTTATCGGCATTGCGGGGCGGGTCCGATCGATCCGGCCGGCAATGGTTCTCCTGGATTCACCTCCAGGATCTGGGGGAGGCCCTGCTGTTTCTGAGGTATAGAGCATCAGGCAGAATATCCCAACTTAACCAAAGGGAGGAAGGCAACAGAGTAACAGGGTAAAGAGCATCGCGCTTTTCTGTATCCTCTATCTCCTCCTGCTCGGAGGGTTCTCGGCGGCGGGGGCGGAATCCGAATTCGAGGACACTGCCTATTTTTTCGGGGATGCCGGGCTACAAGATCATCGAAGCCAATGACAAGGAGTTTGCCGCTTAGCGCTTCTTTAACAGCAAGGACTGACCCGGGAAGGGAGAAGTCCCAGAGAGCTTACACCCTGAAGGAGAATGCCAAGCCGGCCAGCGAGCTCCAGATCATGCGCAATTAGGCGAATGCGGTGAAGAACGAGGGCGGCAGCGAGTTGTGGGTCGAGGTCGTGCCCTTCAACGAGGGAACGATTGCTATGCGACCTTGGTGGTCAAGGAATCCATGAAGCAGGATGCCACGGCCAGCGCCATGCTGGAGACATTCAACCGCCAGGGTCATTTGGCGCTCTACATCTACTCCGATGGCGGAAAGGCAACCATCCGGCCCGATTCCAAGCCGATCATCGAGCAGATTGTCCAGATGATGAAGGCAAATCCAGGCCTCAAGCTAAGCATTGAGGGCCACCCGGACAATGTGGGGAGCCCGAAATCGAACCAGGTTCTCTCGGAGAATCGAGCCAAGGCAATGGTAGCGGCAATCGTTGCACAAGGAATTGACCCAAAGTCCCTGAGCGCTTCCGGCCATGGTCAGGGCAAGCCGATCGCTGACAGCAAGACCGAAGAGGGCCGGACAAAGAACCGCAGGGTGGAGCTGGTGAAGAAATAGGGGAGGCCAAGAGAGGAGGTCACCTGATCGCCTGATCGCCGGTCAAGATGGAAAGGTGCGTGACCACGCCTTCTCTCAATCGGGAAGGGAATGATATCATTGGATGAGAAGGGGGCGGCCTTGCCGCCCCTCCTTCTTGAGGGCATTACTTGATGGCACCGAGTTGCTGGAACAAGCCGTAGATATCCATCCCATCCCATGGCCAGCCAGCTTGCCGTCCTATCTCATTACTCGGGGATACGCTGCTAGGGATTCTCGAGGCGATAGGCCAATGATAGGAGAAAAAACATGGGGGAAGTCCTCAGAGCTCGGGATGAGTGCGATGGCGGAACCCCTGAGTCTCTGATGATCAGATGATCAAACATGATTTCTTAGTTGCAGCTCGATAGGATGAGGATTGAGGTAGACCTGTCCTTTCAGGTAAGGCTGATGGTACTTGCGCACATAATGATTGAAGAGGGTAATGGGAACGATTAGGGGCAGTAGCTCCCTCTGGAACAGATCGATGATCTCCAATAGTTCCTGCTTCTCGTCGGGAGAGAGTTGCTCCTTGAAATAACCCATCATGTGCATGAGAACATTGGTATGCTTCTTGGGGGTGGCCCGCAAGCGCAGCGATTCCATGAGCAAGGATTGGTAGCGCGAATAGAGTTCGTTTAGCGGCTTGTCCTTGATTCGGGCTACCAGTTTTCCCATTTCCCGTAGATGTCTGGGGCTGTGGGATAGGATGAGGAGCTTGTGCTGGGTGTGGAACTCCACCAGGCCCCGCCGACTCATACCTTTGTCCGATACCTCTCGCCACCTCCTCAGCGTGAAGATGCGCTCGATGAAGTTCTGGCGCAGCTTGGGATCATGGAGTCTTCCCTCCTCCTCCACCGGCAGCAAGGGGAAGTGTTCCATGAAGATCCGAGCGAAGACCCCGATTCCTCTCTTGACTGGCATTCCGCTCTGGCCATAGACCTTGACCCGCTCCATGCCGCTGCTGGGGGATTCGCTCTTGAAGATGAAGCCATAGAGGTCCTCCCTTTCCAGTTCCACCACCCGCTTCCGTGCCCATCCCACCATGCGCTCGGTGAGGTCCTGGCCGCTGCGAGAGGTGACCAGGCGAGGGGAATTCGGATCGCCCACCAGGCGAAGGGCCTCTCTGGGAATACCGAGGCCGCATTCCACTTCCGGACACACCGGAACATACTCCACATATTGGCCCAAGGTTTCGGTCAGGAAGCGATCCAGCCTGTGTCCGCCATCGTAGCGGACCCTTTCTCCCAGGAGGCAGGCACTGATTCCCAATCTTATGCTCTTTTTCATCTCTCACTCCTGCAGCACCCGCGAGATCACGGCCAAGCTCCGCTCCAGGGCCTCGACGGGTGCATCCTCGGTGACACCGATTGCGAATCCGCGCTTGCTCCCTGCCTCCTGCAAGAGCTGCCGGGTGTGGGATTCGATCTCTTCATCGGAGGCGATATGCATGCAACTGGTGAAGTTGATCCAGAGAGACTTATCCGGCCAGCACTGGCGGGCCTCCTTTACCGATACATCGCCCATGGGAGGTGGGGTCATGGCCTCCAGGATATCGAATTCGGCAGCGGCGATATCCTGCTTCAGTGAAGCCAGCCTTCCATCCATGTGGACCGCTAGCTTTTTGCCTGCCTGATCCAGCATGGCTCTCAGCTTGTGATATTCGGGCATCAAGTAAGTGCGGAAGCGCTCCCTTCCCACCACATCGGCGGTAATGTTATCGGCAAGCTGAACGATCTCGACGGGCGAGCCTGCAGCCAAGCGGTAGAGTTGGCCGTATCGCTCTGCCAAGAGGGAGTGAAGCGAATCGAAGAGATCCCTTCGCTCGTGATAGTCCTGGGAGAATCGCTCCATTCCCATCATCTGGTACAGCATTTCCTGGAGAGGGGCTTTGGCCACCCGGACCAGGACGATTCCATCCTCTCCCATTCGCCGCTGGGCAGCGCGGATCTCTTCGTAATTGTCCTGGTAGGTGAGATCGCGCAGGTAGTACTCCATGACCCGATAATCTTGCGGTTCCTTTATGAAGTGATGCTTGATCCAGTGGGAGGTGCCATAGGCCGAATCTGGCTCCAGCGTCTGCCAGACCTCGCCGACCGGGGTGCGAATGGTCCGGCGAACCAACATCCGACCCTTCTCTTGGTATTCCCGGGTCAGGATCTCCACCTCCTGATGGCAGAGGCGATGGGCAGGCATGCGGACCACCAGGCCTACTCCACACTCCCTCAGCTTCCGCTCCACCGTGCCCCGGGGAAGCATCCAATCGTAGATGGTAAGGGGAACGCGGTCAGGCTCTTCCCAGTCTAAGGCGGTCAGGATCCTCTCTTTGATGGTCAAGGGGAGCCTCCTTTTTATTCCACGATGTGCACCTGGCCCTCGCGCTCCAGGATGGTGATGCTAACCCCCTTTTCCCGACGCTGGATGGATAGATCCACCGTGGCTTGTTTGACCTTCAGTTTCCTGATCTGGACTTCCTGGAGAAATTCGGGAAGGGTAGGACGATCGAAAGAGATCTGGGAGCGGGGGGCATCGATGGTAAGGCCGAGACAGGACTGAAGCAAGAGGAAGACGGAAGCGGAAGCCCAGGACTGGGGGGAGCAGGCTACCGGATAGAGGGTTGGTCCCTGGCCGGGACGTCTGGGGAAGCCACAGAAAAGCTCGGGCAGGCGGTGGAGGTCCACGAACAGGCTGGCGTCGAAGAGGCCGGCCATAACTCGCAGGGCATGCTGTTTCAGCCCGTAGCGGGCGAACCCGTAGGCGATCAAGGCGTTGTCGTGGGGCCAGACCGAACCGTTGTGGTAGGAGGAGGGATTGTATCGGATCTCCGAGGAACAGACGGTCCTTATTCCCCAACCGGAGAAGAAATCTTCTCCCATTAGGGTGGAGGCTATCCGCCGGGCGTGATCCTCGCTGGCGATGCCGGTGAAGAGGCACTGCCCAGCATTGGAGGTCCGTACCTGGCAGGGCTTCTTTTCGCCATCCAAGGCGAAGACATAAAGGGAAAGATCCTCGGACCAGAATGTCTCATGAAAACGGCGCTGGAGATCGAAGGCTTGCCGAGAGAGCTCTTTGGACTTTTCCGCTTGCCCCAAGGCCAGGGCAAGCTGGGCTGCTGCCTGCTTTGCAGCATATACATATCCCTGAACCTCGCACAGGGCGATGGGTCCCTCTGCCAGCCGCCCATCGGCATGGAAGACCGAGTCCTTCGAATCCTTCCACCCCTGATGAACCAGTCCTTTGGGGCAGCGCCGACAATACTCTACGAATCCGTCACCGTCCGCGTCCCCATACTTATCCACCCACTCCAGGGCGAGCTCGATATGAGGCCACAGGGAATGGATGAAGGGGAGGTCGCCGGTTCTTTGGAAATAAGCACCAGCCAGGATCACGAAGAGGGGGGTAGCATCCACGGAGCCATAATATCTTCCAAATGGTATTTCGTTCAGCGCCGCCATCTCTCCCTTCCGTGCCTCGTGCATGATCTTTCCCGGCTCGGCATCCACTTCGGGCATGCTCCTGGTGGCCTGATGAGCAGCGAGATAGTTGAGAACGCCCCGGGCGATGTCAGGATTGACCCATAGATATTGCAATGCGGTGATGATGCCGTCCCGACCGAATGGTGCGCTGAACCACGGGACGCCGGCGTACGGGTAGGGGCCTGATTCGGTATCGGTGATCATCATGTGGAGGTCGGCTACGGAGCGGTTGATCCAATCGTTAAACTGCTCATTGGAAGTATAGATCTGACAATCCTTAGCCCTCTCGGTTCTGATCTTCTCTTCCAGCTCCGCTAGGCCCTGGGGAAAGGAGATGGATGTCGGAGGGTCGGAAGCGAGCTCGCAGGCGATGGTCAAGAAGAGCTCGACCTCCTCTCGCGCTGCCAGCCAGAGGCGGAATTTCATGCAGGAGGGGGAAACTTCTTCCGGAGAGGGAGTAGATTCCAGGATAGTATTGCGCTGTATCCCATCGAGACCCTGGTAGCGAAGGACCACCTTTTTCCCCTCTACCTGACCCTTGCTAATCCTACCTCGGCGTTCTCTCTTGAGCCCACGGATCTCGAAGAGATCGGCGAAGTCCGCGTCGAATCCGAGTTGAAGGTGCAGCTCGATGGGCAACAGACTATAGTTGTGGAGGACCAGGCGTTCATAGCAGGCCCGTCGCCATAGGAATTTGGAGCGGAGGAGGTGAACGGTACCGCGCGGAACCAAGACCTGCCCGTTTTGGGAAAAGTCCGGATTTGTCAAATCCACACTGAGGAGCGAGTTGTCTTCCTTGATGGTAGAGCTGAGCAGCAGAGGACGGGTTCCCTCCAGGGTCAGGGAGAGACGAGAGAGGAATCTCGTTCCCTCATGATACAGGCCGAGCTCTCCGGAGCCTACGGGCTCGATGTCACCATAACGGTCGAATACGGCAAAGGTCTCTCCCTCCTTGAGGACCCGGGTTGTAGCGTCCACTCGAGAGGAGGTGGCGAGGATGTAGAAATGGTCTTTAACCCTTATGATGTCTTCCACGCCTTCCCCCTTATGCCGGTATTCGCTCTGCCCCCGTCTTCGCCTCCAGCAGCCGCTGGTAGAGGGAGAGATAGTCCCTGGTCATACGGGCGGCGGTGAACCTTTCCTCGAATACCTCCCGGCAGCGTTTACGGCTCAAAGTATGAACGCTCTCCACCGCCTTTACTGCATCCTCCAAGCCCTCCACGATGAAGCCGGTCTTTCCTTCTTCCATCACCTCCGGCACGGACCCTTTCCGGTAGGCAATGACCGGAGTCCCGCACGCCATAGCCTCGATCATGACCAGGCCGAATGGCTCCGGCCAATCGATAGGGAAGAGGAGGGCATAGGCGTTACCCAGAAATTCGTCCTTTTCTCCCTCGCCTATTTCGCCCACATATTCTACCGCCGGATCTTTGAGCAGAGGCTCGACCACATCCTCGAAATAGGAACGGTCGACCGCATCCACCTTGGCAGCGATTTTGATCTCCATCCCCACCTTGCGAGCGATCTCGATGGCTCTGTCTACGCGTTTTTCTGGCGATATGCGGCCCAGAAAGGCCAGATATTTACCTGGCTCCTCGCGGTAAGTGTAAAGGTCCTCGGGAAGGCCATGGTAGACAGTGCCTTGCCAATTGATCCAGGGCAGAGGCTCGCGCTGGGCGTTGGAGATAGAAACCACAGGCATCTCCCGAAATTCCCTGTAGATAGGTACCAGATCAGGGATATCCAGCCTTCCATGAAGGGTGGTGAGGTTGGGAACGCGGTGAGCCCGGGTGAGCGGAAAATGGAGGTAGTCGATGTGGAAATGGATGATGTCGAAACGATCTCGAAGCTTGAAGACCTGCTCCAACATGAGGATGTGGTGAGCCAATTGGTCCAGGCAATGACGATCCATCCGAAGAGATCGGCGACAGGCAGCTATGAGATGGGCCTTGGTAACCGAATCTCCGCTGGCGAAGAGGGTGACCTCGTGCCCCTGCCGAACCAACTCCTCGGTCAGGTAGGAAACGACCCGTTCCGTGCCGCCATAGTACTTGGGAGGCACACTCTCGTACAGGGGAGCGACTTGAGCGATACGCAACCAAATCACCTCCAGGGCAAATGTCTTGTCAAATCTTTTTTAAGGATGTTTTCTCGGCTTCGAACCAAGGCCAGATCCGTGGCATTTGCTCTCCTCCGCGGCGAGGCAAAGGAAAATCGCTCTGGCCCCGGGATCGGGCCCAGAAGAGCCTCACCTCAGCTCGGTGGGAGGAATGAGCTCATCCTGAATTCGCCGCAGATGATAGATCATGGTGTCGGTCTTCAACTCCACCATATCGGCGGTGATGACCTGATCCATCTTTACATCCCTGAGGAGCTTGGCTCCCTCCAGAAGACCGAAGGGCACGCAGCCTTCTTTCTTGGCAACGCAAGCTAGATCGTTTACGGCATAGATGGTGTAGCCCCCGCCTCCATCCAGGATGGTCCCCGCCTTGAGATCAGCCTTGGCTGCCCCTATGACCTCGGTCAAGAGACCGTAGCGGGGGACGACAGTGGGCTCATGATCCTCCACCGCCCAGACGATGGAGAGGGGTATCTCGTTGGTGACGAGGTGGTATGGGGTATAGAAGGTGAAGTAATCACCGGATCGGACCACATTGAAGTAATCCAGATCCTCTTGTATCTGGGGATGGGTGACATGGACTACCACGAATACTCCTGGGGTCACGCTGTGCACGAAGTCGATGGAACCATCGGGCAAGAGTAATGGACGGGCGTAGTCCACTACCCCCAGACGGCTGAGTATGCCTCCCTCTTCTTTGAGACTGAATACCTTGGCCATATCGTAAATGCCAGCCACTGGCCCGTGCATCCCGCGCACATCGGGGATCAGTCCGGTGGCGTTGGAGATGCACGACATCTCGATTGCGGTCTTGGTAGTGTCGCGGAAGGTAACTAGGAAATGGGGATTGATTTTTAATGCCCGGGCGTCCTCTGCCACCGTATCTGGGGTTGCGTGCTTGTCCATTTTTCCCAGACTGGCTGGAGTCTTGCCGACAGCTGCGATCTCGAAACCGAGACCGCCCCAACGGTCGACCAGCTCGGTAATTAGGCCCGGTTCGTCCCCGCTGGAGACCGAATAGATCACTCCGGCGCGTTGGGCCAAGTGATGAAGGATGGGTCCCACCACCACATCGGCCTCCACATTGAGCATTATGATATGCTTTCCTCCCTGGATGCAGCGAAAGGCGACCTGAGCTCCTACCTCCGGCACCCCCGTCCCCTCGACTACACAGTCGATCTCCAGTTCGGGCATCAGGTAGGCGTCTTGAATCACTACCGGCCTGCCTTTCCTTATGGCGTCGTTGGCCGAACCGGGACGATCGGCGAGGACCACATCTTCCCTCCTCCATCCATTTATAGTATAGGCGCGAATGGCCGCTTCGGGACGCAGATCGCAGATTACGGCGTTGCGAATTCCCTTCATCAGCGCAGTCTGACAGATGGCCCCGGTATTCATCCTTCCTGCGCCCACCCAACCAACGCGGATGGGTCTTCCTTCTGCTTCCCTTTTCCTCAACTTGGGGGTTATCATGATCAATCCTCCTCTCAGATACCTTTTTCCATAAAATGGGGATGGCTTCTTTCCCACCGGCGAATGAGGTCAGTGGGGGAGAGCGGAGACCTGGGTGGAGGAGGGAAATTGGGCTTCATGGTCTTATTACCTCCCAGAGCCTCTGACAATAGACTACCAGCAGCTCGTCCTCTCCATGCCTACCTACGACCTGAAGGCCATGCGGGAGATGGGCAGCATCCAGTCCAGAAGGAAGCGAGATGGTGGGGAGCCCGGCGTAGGTCCAAGGAAGGTTCATGATGGCCGATCCAGTGCTTTCCAACCCTTCCGGGGCGTGGTCAGGGGCGGAGGGGCAGATCCAGACGTCTATCCCCGCCGAGGCCATCTTTCGCTGCAATTCCTCCCGCAGTCGAAGGCCTTCCCTGCGGTACTGCTTCAATTCTTCGTTGCTGACACTGAACCCCTCCTCGATGGTCTCCACGGTTCGCGTTCGATAGAGAAGAGGATAGCTTCGGTAACCGAAGGCATGAACCCTGGCCATCTCTCCAGCCACCAACCTGAGATGGTGACGGTTAGTGATCTCCAGGTGGGGGAAAGGATTCAGTCGCCGGATCCTATATCCAGCTGACTGGAGCTTCTGCACCGAGCTTTGGAAGTGCTGGCGACCGTTCTCGCTGGCTTGATTCAGGTAATCCCCTTCCGGAATTCCCAATACGGGATCGCGCTGCTGGCTGAGTTCAGGGAGGGGTTTCCAATCAGGAATCAGGGCCGAGCTTACTACCGCCAGGGCCGAGGGATCGAGACAGAAAAATCCCACCTGGTCGAGAGAGGGTGAAGTGGGCACAATCCCCGCGGTGGAGATGCGACCCTGGCTGGGCTTGAACCCCACCACCCCACAAAAGGCGGCCGGGCGAATGATCGATCCGGCCGTCTGCGTCCCCAGGGCCAAGAGAAAGAATCCGGCTGCCACTCCCGCAGCCGATCCGCTACTGGATCCACCTGGGGTGTGTCCAGGATGGTGCGGATTCCTGGTCGGCCCCGGCTCGAACCAAGCAAACTCGGTGGTGACCGTCTTGCCCATTATCACTGCGCCCGCATCCTTGAGCGCGCGGACGGAGATGGCTTCTGCTCCCTCAAACAGGCTGGCGGGGAGGGCGGAACCGCAGCGGGTCGGATATCCTTCTACGCGAAAGACATCCTTGATACCCACGGGGACTCCAAAGAGGGGAGGGCGAGAGCAGGGTTGGGGGTAGCGTTCTTTCAGCCGACGGACCTGTTCCAGAACTTTCTGGCGATCATAGGCCTCGCAAACGATGGCCCGAAGGCGCGGGTTGTCCGCTTCGATCCGTTCGCAGAAGCTGATCAGAAAATCCGATACTTCGATCTCTCCGCAGCGCAGCTTGGTGGCGATCTGGGAAAAGGTCATGGGGGGTCAGCGGTACCGCTCGGGATGAGATCTGAGCTCTTGGTAAAAGTCGGCTACGGTTCTTTCCAGGTCGTACTGGACTCTCCAACCCCACTCTTCTTTGGCCTTGGAGTCATCGAAGATCATTCCCTGACACTTTTGATGGTACTCCATGGCCATGGGGTCCGGCCTGAAGTTCAAGGCCGCTTGGGGGAAGTGCCTCTTGATCTCGGCCACCAGCTCCGCCGCCGAGATCGGCGGCTTAATACCGGCTAGGAGGTAACATACAGTCTTTATTTGCTCTCGCGGGCTCGCCTCCAACTGGATAAGGGCGCGGGCGGCATCCTTGAAGTAAAGGATGGGACAGCGGATTTCCGGTTCCACGAAAATATCGTAGGGCTCGCCGTAGAAGGCCTTCTCTACTGCCCAGGCATTGTAGATGGAAATGTGGGCCACCTTGGATCCTGGCCCGACCACTGAAGGGAAACGAACTGCGCGGAAATCCAGATCGTATCGACTGCGATAGAATCTTCCCAACAGCTCACCGAAAACCTTGGTGGAACCATACATGGTGATCGGTCGTTGCAGCGTGAAGTCGTCGATAACCGTTCCTTTGATATCCAGCCCGTAGGTGGCGGTGGTGCTGGTGAAGAGCACCTTCGGGACCTCGAAAATACGAGCTGCCTCCAGGACATGAAAGGTTCCGGCCACATTGGCAAAAAAGGAGGACTGCGGATCGGCATGCGAGGGAAGAGAGAGCATCCCTCCTAAATGGAAGATGGTTCTAGGGGAGCAGGCCTTTACCGCTTCTAGGATGTGGGAGAAATTGGCCAGGTCTCCCTGGATGATCCTGACCTTCCCCTCGATCTGGGAAAGTCTGGAGGTTGCTATCCACTTGTCGAAAACCCAGACTTCTTCTCCTTCCTTTACTAAAGCTCTGGTCAGGGTGGACCCTACCAATCCACAACCGCCGGTAACCAGGATGGACATGGCCTCCCTCCTCTGCGCACATTGGAAGAAGATGGAACGAAAAGCGAAACGAGGCGGCTCAGAATCTGTATCATGTATGTTACGGCCCGTCAATCCCGATAGGGGGCATGGAGAAGACCCTAACGAAAAGAGAAGCGCGGCTTCGATGCCAGGGTCTGGGGTATAATAGGGCATAATGAAAATGAAAGAGAACGCGAAAAAGGGGGGATGTCTCGGGAGCGCTGGTGTCGGTTCGGTTCGGGACGGAGGTATGCCTTGAAGAAAGGGGAAAAAGGGCAGCGTGGTTAGAATTCGATGTTCGCCATATTTGGATGAGAGCGGTCTGGAGTCGCTGATTCTTCAGTTGCGGCGGGTGGAGCCGAGCGCCCCTGCATCGGCTGTGTGGGAGGTAGACCTGCAGCCGGTAAGGTTCATGGACCCCTATGGCATGATCGGACTTCTGGAAATGGGGCGGTATCTGCGAAATAAGGGTTATCTGCCCCACCTCTGCCTTCCTGCTCGGCAGGAGGTGGTGAAGTACATGGACCGGATGGACTTCTTCAAGGCCTCCTCCGGTATCTATCAGATTGTTCCTCCGGCCTTCAGGCCGGAGGAAAGGTTTCAGCGGAGCCCTCGCTCGGATGTGTTGCTGGAGATTACTTCCATCCAGGGGTGTGACGACATCCATGCCATCGTGGAAGAAGTTGAGGAAAGGGCAGAGTCCATCCTGAGGAGCAATCTCAACTACGACCGCACCGCTATCGATCTCTTCGTGGTTGCCCTTTCCGAAGTGTGCCAGAACATTCCGGAGCATAGCCAGGATATCGGATTTGTAGCCATCCAGAAATATCATTTCAGCAGGCGACTGGGAAAGAATGTGGTGAAGATCGCTGTCATGGACCTGGGCATCGGAATCAAACAATCGCTGGAAGAGAGGTATGCCCCCCATTTCAAGGAGGCCTGGAGCGATTTCCAGGCCATCTCCCTGGCCCTGTTTGAGGGAGCTTCTCGCTTTTCCGATCCAGGGCGAGGCCATGGATTGAGCGAAGTGAGGAAGTTGGTCCAGAGATGGGATGGATGGATAAGCATTCGCTCCGGGACCGCCCGCGTGATCCTGCCCCCCACCTGGAATGCAGGCGCCCGTCACCAATCCGATCTCTCACCATTCCCCGGTACTCTGATATCTATCGTACTTCCGGAGATGGAAGCTTTCTCCCAAAGGGGGAGAGTGCTTGCAGAAGACGATACCGCCTAGAGATCGCAGGCCCTTCGGGTTGGCTTAAGAGGGCCGGTCAGGGATGGGGAGCGATCTACCACCAAGACTTCCTCTCCGCAACTTGACCCCCTCCAGATTTTCTCCCTCCTGGTTCATTTTTCTCTTGACAGCCTGGATGGAGGCAATTACACTGCCTTCAATTGAAAACGTTGAACCCGTAAAAGAGAAGAGAAAGTGGCAGAGATGGCGCCTCTGAGGGGCTGAAAGAGAGCGCATCGCACCGATGAGGAAGAGAGTCTACTTCTTACGAGAATTGATGAAAGAGCGTCTAACCAACGGATCGCGTAATCTTGTTACGCGGGAGACCGGAAGGTGGATGCGGGAAGTGCTGGAGGAAAGATTGCAGCGAGAACCAGACGAGACCATCGTCATTCTCGACTTCAAATCGGTGGGGATATTGGATTACTCCTGTGCCGATGAAATCGTTGCCAAGCTGATTTCTCGGCTCAACGCCGGGGAGTACGGTAACCGTTATCTGCTGCTCCGGGGTCTGAACCCCACGCAAAAGGAGAACATCGAGGTGGCCTTGGAGCGAAAACGGCTGGCAGCCCTCTTCCTCAGGGAAGACAAGAGCTGGGAGGTTCTAGGTGTCCTGAACAATTACCTGCGAGAGACCCTGGCTGAGGTGATCAGGGAAGGCAGGATCACTGCCCGGGACCTCGCTGAGGTCGAGGACCTGGAGATAAATACCAGCAGTACCCGCTTGGCCAATCTCTACAAGCTTCAATTGGTGCAGCGTCGCGAAGAGGTGCTGAGCGAAGGCGGTCGCCAATTCGTTTACGAGTCCTTGCTCCTATGATGGGCTTTCGACGGTTCATCGCCGATCTTCATCTTCACTCCCGGTATAGTCGCGCTACCAGCAAGGACATGGAGCCGGAAACCCTGGCCCGATGGGCGGAGATGAAGGGAATAAATGTATTGGGAACTGGTGACTTCACGCATCCGACCTACCTGGCGGAACTGAAAGCGAAGCTCAAGATGGGATCGAACGGTTTGCTTTGCCTTTCCGAGGGGACCTCCTCTACCTATTTCCTCCTTACTGCTGAAGTGAGCAATGTGTTCACAGCGGGGGGCAGGGTTCGGAAGGTCCACACCCTCATACTGGCTCCGGATTTCGAGACAGTAGAGAGGATCAATTCTCGCCTGGGAGTTATGGGAAAGCTTGCTTCCGATGGTAGGCCCACTTTAGGGTTTCCCGTTCGCGACTTGGTGAAGATGGTCCTCGATCTCTCTGAGGATTGCCTGCTCATCCCTGCCCATGCCTGGACCCCCTGGTTCTCGGTGTTTGGTGCCCATTCAGGGTTCGATTCCTTGGAAGAGTGTTTTGGGCCCGAGGCCGATCAGATCTGCGCCCTCGAGACCGGATTGTCCTCCGATCCGGAGATGAATTGGCGCTTATCCTCCCTGGATCGACTTACCCTCCTCTCCAATTCCGACGCTCATTCCCCCAACCGTATCGGTAGGGAGGCCAATGTCTTCGGCGGCGAGCCAAGCTATAGAGGCATTTTGGAAGCCATCCGCCAAAAGGGCAAAGGGGGGCTCCTCTTTACCATCGAATTCTATCCTGAGGAGGGAAAGTATCATTACGACGGTCATCGGGCCTGCGGGGTGGTCTTCACTCCGCAAGAGTCCCGGGAGAATCTCTATCTCTGTCCCGTTTGCAAGAAGAGGCTGACCATAGGGGTACTGCATAGGGTAGACGCGCTGGCGGATCGTCCCGAAGGCTTCGTCCCCGCTAATGCTGTTCCCTCGGTTCATCTCGTTCCCCTGGAGGAGATCGTGGCTGCAGCTTTGGAACAGGGAGTGGATACTGCCGCCGTGCAACGGGAATATCAGCGCCTGATCTCCCACGGAGGATCGGAATTCGAGATCCTCCTTGACCTTTCGCCGGGGGATTTAGCGGCCTTTTGCCCCCCCCGGATTTTGGAAGGGATTCTGCGGGTGCGGGAGGGTAAGCTGAGCGTTGTCCCGGGGCACGATGGGGTCTACGGCAAGATTGACATCTTCGGAGCTCGAGAGGGGGAGACGGCGGAAACGGAAGGTGCGGAGACCCATTCTCCGGGACAGCAGATATGCCTCTTTTCTTGAAGGGAAGGGAGAAGCTTGGAAAATGAAGGCGCGGAGGCCGGCCTCGCCTGCTTCTTGCTCGCTGACATATGGAATCCACGATATTCGAGCACATGAACGAGCGTAGCGAAGCTTCGATTGCTATCTGGGAAAACCTGGATCCCGAACAAAGGGAGGCGGTAGAACACGGCGAGGGGCCTCTGCTGGTGGTAGCAGGGGCCGGTACCGGCAAGACGATGGTGGTCACCCACCGCATTGCTCATCTGATCAGCTCCAAGCGGGCTAGGCCGGCCGAGATCTTGGCCCTGACCTTCACGGAAAAAGCGGCAGCGGAAATGGCGGAGCGGGTTTACGAGCTCGTTCCTTATGGGTTTGTGGATGTTTGGATCAGCACTTTCCACTCTTTTGGAGACCGCATCCTGCGAGACCACTCCCTGGAGCTTGGTCTGGTTCCCGATTTCCGCGTCCTTTCGGAAGCCGAACAGGTAGTTTTTCTGCGGGAGCATCTTTTCTCCCTTCCTCTTTCCTATTACCGGCCCCTAGGAGATCCCACTCGTTACCTGAAGCAGTTGGCCACCCTTATCAGCCGGGCCAAGGACGAGGATGTGACCCCTGACGAATACTTAGCTTACGCGCGTTCGTTGCAGGAAGCAGCTTCTCGTTCTCCCGAAGATGAAGCATTGGCTGAGCGGGGGCGGCAGCAGATGGAAATAGCGGAGACTTACCGGAGGTACCAAGAGCTTATGTCCGCTGCCGGCTACATCGACTTCGGGGATCAGATAGGTCTGGTCCTCAAGCTCTTCCGCCAGCATCCTCTTGTCCTCAGGGAATACCAGGATAAGTTTCGGTACATCTTGGTGGACGAGTTCCAGGACACCAATTTCGCTCAGTTCCAGCTCCTCAAGCTGCTCGCGGCCCGACATCGAAATCTGACCGTGGTGGGCGACGATGACCAGAGCATCTATAAATTCCGGGGGGCGGCGATAAGCAATATCCTCGGCTTTCTGGAGGCCTATCCGGAAGCGAGACGCATCGTCCTCACCAGGAACTATCGCTCCCCCCAGGTGATCCTGGATTCGGCCTACCGCTTGATCAGACACAACGATCCAGACCGACTGGAGATCAAAACCGGGATCGAAAAACACCTGCGGGGCTTGGATGGTCGGGAAGGAAGTGTCCTTCATCTTCACTTCGATACCAATTCCAGCGAGGCCGACGCGGTGGCCAAGACTATAGAAGAGCTAAGAGAGAGGGAAGGATTGAGGTATCGCGATTTTGCTATCCTGGTCCGTGCCAATGCCCACGCCGATCCTTTTCTGCGGGCTTTGAATATGAAGGGAATCCCCTGGCAGTTCACTGGGAACCAGGGGCTTTATGACCGGGAGGAGATCCGTCTGCTGTTAGCTTTTCTGAGATCGATCGTGGATTTCCAGGATAGCATCAGCCTCTTTTCGCTTGCCTGTTCCGAAATATATGAGCTGGATCCGCTTGAACTTTCCGTCTGCCTTAATGTGGCGCAGCGCAAGAACCTCTCCCTTCACCATGTTTTCACCCATTTGCAACAGTTCGAGGAACTTTCCCAGCTCTCGAAGGGGGGGAAGGCCACTATCCAGAAGCTTATGGATGATATTCGCCGGTTCTCCCGACTGGCCACGCTTCGTTCCACTGGGGAGGTCCTGTACGAGTTCGTCTCGTCCACGGGCTATCTGAAGCGACTGGCTTCATCGGGTGATGGAGTCCAAGGGGAAAAGGTAAAAAACATTGCTCGCTTTTTCGATCTGGTGCACACCGTAGGCTCTCTTCTTTCTACCGATCGGGCCTTCACTTTCCTGAAATACTTGCAAGCTTTGCGGGAAGCAGGTGACAATCCGCCGGTGGCCGAGGCCGATATGGATGAGGATGCCGTTCAGGTCCTGACGGTTCATAAGGCCAAAGGACTCGAATTTCCTGTGGTCTTCGTGGTGGGACTGGTAAACGGACAGTTTCCCTCCCGCAAGCGAAGCAATCATTTGGAGCTGCCCCTGGAGCTAGCAAAAGAGAGATTGCCGGAGGGCGACTTTCATTTGCAGGAGGAAAGACGCCTATTCTATGTGGCCATGACCAGGGCCCAGAAGCGGCTCTACCTGACCAGTGCTGCCGATTACGGTCGCTCTGGGCCCAGGGTGGTAAGCCCTTTCGTATTGGAGGCCTTGGATAAGCCGCGGCTAGATTTCGCGGCAATAAAAGCTACTCCCCTGGAAGTGATCTATAGGCATGCCCCGGCTCAGGATAGTAGGCATAGGGAGCTGGATCCGATCCCGGACGATCAACCACTGACCCTGAGCTTTCGCCAGATCGATGATTATGAAACCTGTCCCCTGAAATACAAGTATGTCCATATCCTCAGAGTGCCCATCGCCCCGCACCATTCGGTGGTTTACGGCAATGCCCTGCATCGCGCCGTCCAAGAGTACCTGCGCGGAAAAGCGAGGGGCCGCCCGCCCGATATGAATACCGTGCTTGCGGTCTTTGCCAATCACTGGCGAAGCGAGGGCTTTCTTTCCCGTGATCATGAGGAAAAGAGGCTGGAGGCGGGCAGGAAGGCCCTGTTGGAGTTCTATGAGCACGAATGCTCTGATCCCTCGGTTCCCACATATGTGGAATGGGAATTTTCCTTTTCCCTGGGAAACAATCGTATCGTAGGCCGTTGGGATCGAATTGATATTGCCCAAGGGGGGGTTCGTATCATCGATTACAAATCCTCCGAGGTTAAGGATCGCAAGAAGGCGAACCAGAAAACCAGGGATAGTCTGCAGCTGAAGATATATGCCCTGGCCTGCCGGGAGGTTTTTGGTCAGCTACCGGAGGCTGTGGAACTACGCTTCTTGGGAACTCCGTGGGTGGGCGTAGCCGTCCCGCGGGAGAAGGACATAGAAAAGGCCCGCGCGGTAATTGACCGGGTAGCCAGCGGAATTCGCCAGCGCCGGTATGCGGCCGCCCCTGACTATAACGCATGCCTCTACTGCGCCTTCGAATCGATTTGCCCCGGCTCCGGCAAAGAATGGATAGCCCTGGGGCAGGATGTGAGCTAGCAATGGTGGAGGCGATTACCTTCGACTACTGGCACACCTTGCTTTTCGACACTCCGGAGGGACTGAAGCGGGCCCGCGAGCTACGCATTTCTGCCATGGGTTCCGTACTTTCCCGCATCGGCCATCCCTTCTCCCCAGAAGAGTTGAATAGGGCTTACGATGAATCGGGCCAACGGATCATGCGGGTCTGGGCGCAGGATGCAGATATGAGCGCGAGAGACCAAGTGATCATCTACCTGGATTGCCTGGGAGTGAACCATCTCGATCGCCCTCCGGAGGATGATCTGGCCGAACTGGAAAGGGCTTATGCGACTCCAATTTTGCAGACCCTCCCCCAGCTATGCCCAGGAGCTGCGGAAATGTTGCGGAGCTTGAGAGAGGCGGGAGTGCGGATTGGGCTTGTCTCCAACACTGGCCGGACCCCGGGCTATGTACTGAGGATGGTGTTGAAGGAGCTGGATATCCTTGGCTTCTTCGATGTGTTGATTTTTTCCGATGAGTTGAAGCTTCGAAAGCCGAATCCGATGATCTTTTTCCATGCCCTGTGTCAGCTCCGGGTGAGGCCCCATCTCGCCTTGCATGTGGGGGATGATCTGCGCTGCGATGTGGGGGGAGCCAAAGCAGTGGGGATGAAGGCGATTCTCTTGGACCGGGGACATGGAGAGCAGAAGAATTTCGACATACAGCCCGACGGGATCATCGAAGACCTTTTTCAGCTTTCCTCCTGCTTGGAGCGCCTGGAGAGATCGGTATGATGGCTTGCATCCAGGACAGGGATTCAATGCAGGTAAAGGAAAGAGGACGGGACAGCGCTAGCTCCCAGTTGATATTCCTGGGTACCGGGGGGGCGAGGATCGTCGTTTTCAAGCAGATACGTGCTTCGGGGGGGATTTGGTTGAGCCTGAAGGGAGTGCAGATCCACATCGACCCGGGCCCAGGGGCGTTGGTCCAGATGACATCCAAGCCGCTGCGATTGGACCCTACCCATCTTTCCGCGGTGGTCCTTACCCACAAGCACCTCGATCATTCCGCCGACATAAATGTGATGGTCGAGGCAATGACCGAAGGTGGATTTCGTCGGAGGGGATTGGTACTGGCGCCAGGAGACGCCTTCGATTCGGACCCAGTAGTTTTTGCATACCTAAGGTCCTATCCGGAGGCGATCGGGGTATTGCGCGAAGGCTCGAGCTTTCAGATCGGCGATGTGGCTGTCGAGGCCCCACTGCGACTGCTTCATCCGGTCGAGAACTACAGCCTTACCTTCAGAGGCGGGGGGAAGACCATCTCTGTCATCTCCGATACCCGTTACTTTCCGGACCTCGAGAAGGTTCCAGAGCCGGAGGATGTGTTGATCCTCTATGTGGTCTTGTATCAGCGGAGAGAGGTAGACCATCTTTGCCTGGAAGATGCCAAGAGGATCATTCAGGGGCGCAAGCCCCGGCTGGCGATCTTGACCCACTTCGGCATGAGCATGTTGCGCGCCAAGCCGTGGGAGCAGGTGGCCGATCTGGAACAGGAGCTGGGAAGGCCGATCAAAGCAGCCTACGATCGCATGCGGGTTGACCTGGAAACTCTCGAAGGATGATTGAAGGATTGGCCGGCTGAATAGGGAGGCGGCGGAGAAGAAGGTTCTAGCCAGGACCAGCTTCCAATGTTTCTGTTCCTACGATGGAGCGTGAACGATTTCAGCGGTTAGTCCTCTCCGCGTGGGAAAAGTTGCCCCGGTACTTCCGCCGGAGGCTGAGCAATGTGGTGGTCATGGTAGAGGATTGGCCACCAGCCGAGGAAGACGGAGTAGGCGGAGTGGACTCGGGAAAAGGTGATCTGCTGGGCCTTTATCATGGTCATCCGCTGAAGGAGCGGGGCACCTGGTACGGCAACGTATTGCCAGATCGAATCGTCATCTACCAGGGTCCGATCGAGGAAGGATGCGGCAGCGAAGGAGAAGTCCGAAGGCGAGTGGAGGAGGTGCTTTTACACGAGGTGGGTCACTATTTCGGGCTGGAAGAAGAGGAGCTGAGGGCCATAGAGGAGGATGGTATCTGAATATCCGAGGTGCCGGAGTTGCAGGAAGGGGGAGCCGGGAGGGAGGAAGGATGGCTGGAGATCCCGGGGTGAGCTCCCACGAAAGGAGGTGAACAGGGTGGCCACCAAGAAGGCGGCTGCGAAGAAGACCGCAGCGAAGTCGAAAGCGAAGACCAGCAGCAAGACCACGAAGAAAAAGAAGTAGCGAGGAAGGGCAACAGGTCGGGGGCCTCGGGCCCCCGACCGGACTAATCTCTTTCTTCTATTGGCGGGTGGGGTTTCTTTTCTTCTTTGCGCCTGTCCACGCTCCCAGGACTACCTGGAAATCGGTTTGCACTCGTTCTATGGGACCCGAGGGGACACAAGAGAGGAAGAGAAACATAAAATCCCTTTCCCTCGCCGATCTGGCTGAGCTGATGGATAGCTGGGGGCAGCCTGCGTACCGGGTGAGGCAGCTAGCTCGCTGGCTGTACCAGCGGGGGGAGAGCGACTTCGAAGGCATGACCGATCTGCCGCTCAGCCTCCGCCAGAAGCTGAAAGATAGTTACTATGTCGGCCAATTGAGAGTCGTGGGCGAGGAAAAGTCGGCCGACGGGACGCGTAAGCTCCTGATCGAATTGGAGGACGGAGAGCATATCGAGAGCGTCCTGATCCGGGACAAGAATCGACTGACGGCCTGCCTCTCCTCCCAGGTCGGCTGTCCCTTGGGGTGCCTGTTCTGCCGCACCGGCCGATTCGACTATCGAAGGAACCTGGAAAGCCACGAGATAGTAGGGCAGGTGCTGGCCCTGCAGGGAGTCCTGGAGGTAGGAGAGAGGATTACCAATCTGGTTTTCATGGGCATGGGAGAGCCACTTTTGAATCTGTCAGCCCTTAAGGAGAGCATTGCCCTTATCTTGAGCCAGGACGGGCTGGGCTTCTCTCCCCGGAGGGTGACGGTATCTACTGCGGGCCTCCCTGCCGGCCTGGTCGAGATGGGGGCCTGGGGTTTCAAGACGAAGCTGGCTCTTTCCTTGAACGCTGCCGATGATGAGACCCGCTCCGCTCTTATGCCCATCGGCAGAAAGTATCCGCTCGCTTCGGTCCTCTCGGCTTGCAGATCCTACCCCTTGCCCCGGGGTTGCCGGCTGACCATCGAGTACGTCATGATCGATGGAGTCAACGACCGGGATAGAGATGCGGAAGGTCTGGCGCGCCTGCTGGGGGGCATGCCGACCAAGATAAATCTAATTCCTCTCAATCCCTGGCCTGGGTGTCCTTTTCGTCCCCCTTCGCCGGATAGGATAGAAGCATTCCAAAGGATCCTGCTGGATCGGCATTTCACAGCCCTGATCCGGAAGAGCAAGGGATCCGACATCTCAGCCGCCTGTGGATTGTTGAGCACCCAGCCGCTCCGCTTATTGGACCATGAGGAGAAGCAACGATTGACCGAGACTCGACCGAGGTAGGCCAAACCTGAGGGCATAGCGGGCGTCCTCCCGCTTCGAGCGGCGAGGACAGGAAGAGCCAGATGTGCCGAACCATAGCTAAAACCACGGTGTAATTGACCGGCCTCCCCGGGTGGCGGGCCGGATACGGAATAGGGAGAGCCGAAAATTGTCTTGACAGGAAAGGATTCTTGGACTATTAATAATTATGGAAGCGGGGTGGAGCAGTCCGGAAGCTCGTTGGGCTCATAACCCAAAGGTCGCAGGTTCAAATCCTGCCCCCGCAACCAAAGATGACAGATGAAGGGGGCCAGAGAGGAAAGATCTGGCCCTTTTCCTTTTCCATTACCAGCATCACCGGTGCCAACACCAGCTGCACCAGGATCACCTGTTGCCTGCGCTCCCGCAGCCAAAGAATTGGTGGAGGTCAGATGGGTTATCTAGCCCCTTTCTCTCCTCTTTTCCCTCCATTCCGCCTTATCCCCGACCAACCTCACTTGCTGCCGATTGCCGTGCTGAAAAGGGAAAGGAAGAAGGTTGTTAACGCGTTCCCCCCTTCTCGTCTCAATCTGGGGGTCCACAGAGGGAGCAGGGCTGATAACCTCGAGCCTTGGCTTCCTTCAGAGAAACGGGGATCTTGCTGAGTCGCAGCTGGGGACATCGTTCCCGATGATACTCGTGGCCCGTCTTCGTAATAAAGACGATTACCTCCCCAGGCTCTTGCCTTGGAGCTTCTGCTTTGGCCGCAGCAGTCTCCCTGGTTTCGCTCCGGAACTGCCAGGGAGGGATGGAATCCGATTCCCTCCAGAGGCCCCTCTTGGATGCTCTAGCTTGCGATTCCAACTTCCCCCGAGGTCTGGTCAGAAGAATATCTTCGATACCACCAGGCCAATCCTGCTTTGACTAACTTGCGGTTCAGGTTCCTTCCATCAGGAAGGAAAATTTCCCCCAAGGGGTGGCCGTATTGATCGAACCCCACTGCCCTGACAGTCACTACTTTACCGAGTGTCAAACCGGCAGTGAACTGCTTGGCATTATGGCCGAAGGCCTGTTCGATTTGCTGACAGTCGATCCCGTTTAGACGGATTCTCTCCGCCTTTCCTAGGTGCAAGACCTCGATGGTATCCCTGTCCAGAACCCCACCCACCCTTCCTGAGAACTCCTCCGCTTCGGCATTGCGAATCAGCGGCTGAAGGAGGAAGAGGCAGAGCAAGAGGGTAACGATCCTGGCCTCCAGCATCGCTATGGCCACATCGTGGCTCTGAGTTTTGGGTTCAGAGGCGTCGTACGGCAGAATAGTTCGGTGAATCAAGCCTCTGGAGCCTCAACCCTACGTAGCTCCGGAAGATGCGTGAGAGAGAAGGATCGCTGGGAAGCTAGCCTGTGGGATCCCGAGACGTCTAGCATTGATCTTGAGTAGAAGCAATACCCATCTTGTGCCTATCATGTTACAGGCCATGGTCCCATAAATGCAAAAAGCTTGAAGCGCAGCTCCAAGCCTTTTGCCTCATCCCGCCTCCTAGACAGGTTCTCCCCTCGACCCTGGCTCACCCGCCTGATTCTAACCTCTCGAGCGGGACCGTAACTCCGGTTCAGCCGCCATGGATTCTGGTTCACCTCCCCTGGAGGCAGTCGGTGGTGGGTAATGTCAAATTGTAAAAATATGTAGACCTCACCCCATCACTTCTTGCGGTAGGTGCCGGTAAGGTCTACGCTGGTTCCGCGGAAGGTGGAGATCTTGTCTATCCTCCCCTCGAAGGTGATCTGATCGTTCATCTTCAGCTCGGAGACAGCCTCCGACTGCGTGGTCAGCAACACCACATTGTAACCCTTTTCCGGCTTGCTGACAGGGGTGAGGATGGTCACCCGCAGCATGCCTCTGCTTCCAACGCGGGGTGGAAGGACATCGACCACCTTGCCCTCGCCTTTGGCAATCTTCCCCTTGACCTGCTTGAAATACTCGTTGATCTGAGCCTTGGTCGCCTTGGCGGGATCGGTGTTCTTGATGACCTCGTTGATGTCCATCGCTTGCTCTTGGGCCTTCGCCAGGGGAAGGGCGAAGTGCTGACCGGCGATCAATAGGGCCAGCGCGATCAGCAAGACCTGATTTCTCATCGTTCTCATCTTCTCCATTCACCTCCTTTTCTGGCTATAGCGCCGTCAGGAAACTGCTCCCGCTAACCGATCTTCCACCACCCGGTTTGCCTTCCCACCATGGCGATCACGAAGAAGCCATAAAAGAGCACGAAGGCGATCAGCATGATGGTCCTCCAGAGCGGGGGGCGCAGTTCCTTGGGAAGGAACTTGTGGTTCACCACCAGGATGTGAATTCCGCCCACCACATGGATCAGGCCGGCCATGTTAGCCCCGATCAGGAGCAGGAGCATAGGGGCGGCCATGTTGATGGCGATGCACCCCCAGGCCACGAAGACGAGAAGGGTCAGATAGTAGAGGGTCTTCACCCCACCCTTCCAGGTGTGGGGCTTGTTGGTGCTGGACCATATTATGTCGGTGATAACGCGGCTGTATCCGTCCAGGACGCTGAGCTGGGTACCCCAGAGGATCCAGAATCCGGTGAATAGGCACAAGAACCACAGGGGTTTCCAGAATTTCATCATGTACTCGGCCTGATAGGCCCCTGCCGCCAATCCCTGGAGATTGGTGCCCTGAGGGATGATTCCCACCGCGATCAACACGCACAGGTACATCCCCAGGATGCATCCCAATCCGAACACCGCCCCCTGGTCCACCCAGAGATATTTCCACCACTCCTTCCAGGCCTTAAGGTTATGCTCTTTCCGGGGATCGAAGATGGTTCCGATCTTGGAGAGTCGGATCTCCTTCCCGGCGATGGCGCTGGGGATGGCGCCGGTTACCGATCCCATACCGTAACCCTTGTCCCGCAGCCAGCTCAGGGTCCAAACATTGCCCATTCCCCCTGCCCCGGAATAGGCAGCAAAGGCGGCCAAGAGGAGCCAGTCCGCGCCGGACGGCAGCTGGCCGAAGGCAAATAACCCCTTGAACACCTTCCACCAGGTGCCGGCGGGGACGAAAGCCAGGTTGAAGGCCAGCAAAAAGAAGGCGATCCAGAGGACGATGAAGGTCGATATCCTCTCCAGTCCCTTTTCCACCACCCCTCCCAGCATCAGGACCAGGGCGCACACCCCGAAGGAGACATATCCCCAGGCGAGGACCGCCCCTTTGTCCGCTGCGCCTGGAATATGGCCCGCGGTGGCGGCGAAGATGGTCGCTGCGGAGGCAGCGGCCCACCCCGGCCATATATACTGGAGGGTGGCCAGGATGGCGTATACCCACCCCCAGAACCTGGGACCGGGGCTAGTACGCATGAACCCGGAGAAGGCGGTCTCTCCGGTGTACATCACATAGCGGGCGATCTCCTGGTTCCAAATGACTTGCAAGAAGACGGCCACCGTGGTGATCCAGAGGATGGCAGAGCCATATTTGACTGCCGCGGCCGGACCCATCAGCCACTCTCCGCTGCCGATGGACATGGAGAGGGCAATGGTTCCGGGCCCGATCACCGCGATCACATTCTTGAAGTTGAAAGGCGGGGGGGGTGGAAGATCGGCTCTTCCCCAGTCCGGCATCTTACCAGGATTGACCAATTGTTCCGCCATCGTTCGTCCTCCTTTCCGCTTGCGGATCTACCCGTTGCCGAGAGCTCCGACCCTTCCAGGAAAACCGAGGCAGTGGCCCTGGAGGTTCGGAGAGTTATCATGAGCCGACCTTAAAAGACTAGATGCGCCGCGGGGAAAGATCGCGATCTCTCCCGGTTCCCGATTCGTGGGGGGCCTGTCTTTGGCTTTTTGGTTTATACTCCTCGCCAGCTTGCTTGTCAATCCGGAAAATCGGCTGGGAAAGGCCGATCAGCGGTTAGGTTCCTCAAAGTCTGGCCAGCAATTCCCTGGCTACCTTCTGTCCGGATAGGAGCATGCCTCCAAAGATGGGTCCCATTCGAGGCCCGCCGAAGGTGGAGTTGGCTGCCATGCCCGCCACATAAAGGCCCGGGTATACCTCCTTCGTGTTCTCGAGGGTCAAGGCCTCGGCTCGGTCGGACCACATGGACTGCTCGCCCTCCACCTGTCCGCTGGGGGTGTTCAGCCTTCCTGGTACCTTCTTCTGCACCACTCTCACTACCTCCGCGGCGTGGCCGGTGGCATCGATGACGAATCGAGACCGGATACAGAGCGGATCGACATGAAGGCCCGCCATTTCCACCGGCGACCAGTTCAAGACCAGCCCCATCACCCGGTCTGGACGCATGAGCACGTCCTCCGCACTCATGCAGTTGAAAACCGCGAGCCCGGCCTGGACGGATCGATAGGTCAGGGCGCTGACGGCCTCGATGGAATCGGCGGAATAGTAGTTTTCCCGATATTTCCGATAGCGGATCCCGAATTCCTCCAGCAAAGGAAGGGCTGCTTCCTGGACTACGATCTCGTTGAACAGCATCCCTCCCCCCCACATGCCCCCGCCCACGCTGAGCTTGCGCTCGTACAGGGCTACTTTCTTTCCGGCTTGGGAGAGGAAGTAGCCGGCTACCAAACCGGAGGGTCCTCCTCCCACGATGGCCACCTCCATCTCCAGGTTATCGAGGAATTTCTGGTAGAACCGGTCGACTATGGTTCGGGTAATGATGATCTCGTCCAGCTCCATTTATTTCCCTCCTGAAAAAAGAAATGGAAAGGATCTGGGCTACCTCCTTTGGTACCAGTTACTCGGTCGATCCAGAATCGAGTCGATCGGACCGGTTCTCCGGAAAGAACCAGGTCTGGCCGGGCAGGAGAAGGGGAGTACGATGCTCGGGCAAACCTGCGGCCTGGGAGGCCTCCCGGTAGGCTCTGGGGGGCAAATCCAGGGGTTCATCCGTAAGGTCGAACACCCCCCACTGCTGAGGGATCATTACTTCGGCCCTTAGATCGAAAAAGGCCATTATCGCCTCCTGGGGGTTCATGTGGTGATCCTTCATGAACCAGCGGGGCTCATAGGCCCCTATGGGTAGGATGGCGACATCCAGGGGACCGAACTTCCTTCCGTATTCCTGGAAGCCGTAGAAATAACCGGAGTCACCGCAAAAGAAAACGCTCCTTTTCCCTCCCTGGATGAGCCAGGCTCCCCACAGCCGTCGATTGGTATCCCAGGGGTTACGCATGCTCCAATGTTGGGAGGGAAGGAGGCGGAAAGAAATCGCGCCCTCAGCAAAGGACTCGAACCAATCCAACTCCATTACCCGGGCGCCCGGGAGGTGCCGACGGAACCAGTCCCTGTGCTTGAGCGGGGTAAGATAGAGCGGTACTGTGCCCAGGCGTCGCAGGCTGGCCTTATCCAGATGATCATAGTGGTTGTGGGAAATGAGGACTATCTCAGGAAGGGGGAGATTTTCGGGGGGGAGGGGGAAAGGGAGACGGCGCCGGTACCGGGGCCACACGTCGCCAAAGACCGGATCGGTGAATATATTCTGCCCCGCCAGCCTGATCCAAAAGCTGGCATGTCCGAGATAGGTCACGGAATCTCCTCGTCTCTGGATTTCCTCGACCCGCGGTGGGACCACCGAAAAAGCCAAGGGTCTGCGTTTAGCCCGGGCGTAGGGGTTGGGGCTGAGGAGCCATTGTAAAAGCCGTGCTACGCTTACCGGCTGGACCCCCGGGAGCCAAGGGTTTAAGAAGCCGGGGTTGGCATGGTGGGCCTCTCGACGGGAAAGATCTTCTAGATCGCGATCGCCTCTCTCTACCGGATAGGGGGCGCCGGATGCCTCTGACGGCAATGTGGATGAAACGAACAGGCGGGACCCGATCCGCCATCTCGGAAGGAAAACCCCCCAGGGTGAGGTGGCGAAAAGAGGGAAGAATACTACCAAAAAAGGTCTCGGCATGGTCATGCGCACCCTATGCCCCCATTAGAATGGTCTTTGCTCCCTCTAGGCAGCGGAAACCGACCTTCCGCCCTTGGATAGCAGGAAGGGGCCGCTAAAGTCCCGCGCAGACAGGCTCCCTCCGGGATCGAAGGCCTGCCGGAGCTTTCAAGTCGTCAATAGTGTGCAGGTGGAGCAGGTTGCGAAGAAGGGCCACCAGGTTTTCGGTGCGATGGTTGTACCTCCACTCAAAATCTTTGAGGTAGAGATGAAAGCAGCTGACTGGAATGACATGGTACCGAGAAAAGAACTGCTTCGCTTGCCACCAGAACCCTTCGATACCATCTGTGCAAGCTTGGGCAACGGCTTTTTGCTCGGGCTTCTTGAACACCACATAGCGGCCCCGGATTTCCAGAAAGGCATATGCATACTCCTCCTTCCCATGGTGGAGATCTTTCCACTCCGAATCTGGGGCAATAGATTCGAATAGAACCTCATCCCCAGGATGGTGGAGGGGACAAGCGAAGACCTTTCCCTCTATCCGGTAGAGGCCAAGGAGGACATGGGAACCGAAGAGGCTTGTGGCAGGCTCTTCCAAGCGTGAACCGACAACCCCTAACCAGCGGGGGAGAATACCCATCGACTGTGTCGGGAACTCCTCCATCTGATGGCGATAGATGACTTCCCTCATGAGACGATACCATCTTTGGATGCTCTTGGGATTTAGGGGTACCAGCGAACGAAGCCGATGGGCGGGAATCCCCAGGCAAAAGTATTCCAGAAGTCTCTCCCTCCACCAAGGAACGATTCGAGTGAACTCCCAAAGTGGCTGCCTCAATTTTCTGGTTAGCCCACAGCGTTTGCAGCGGCTCTGGCCGGTGGAGAGATGCCAGAAGCCCGTACCGCCGCAGCGAGGACAGATGTTCATTGCTGTTGTGACCAGATCGTCCATCGGTTCCTGCTCGGATATTCGGCCGGAATCGGATTATCTTTTGACTGCAGTAGCCATCCGTCCCCGGCAAGAAAGGAAGCCTCCAGGCCTTGGGGTGAGGGTTAAACCTCCCGCCTGGAGGATGAATCTAATCCACCTCCGTGATGATGCGGAGGACCCTCTTACCCGAGAACTATAGCATTCAGGGGCCGGTCTTTCAAGGACACCTTTCCCTGACTGTATTTCCGTGGCAAGAGCGGGCGAAAGTCCCTTCCCGATCCGGAGCCTAATAGGCGAATCAATCCAGTTAAATTGCACTTTATTTTTAATCCCCCCGAAAAAATCTCTTGACAGGCGATAGCGAGTTCGAATATCTATGTCGGCGGTTTGGTCACGAAGCAGTCGTTGCAGCCCCTTTACCATTCCTTCCGCGAACGATCCTGGGGCGAGGTACTATGCGCAATACCTTTTCTGTATGCAACTACTGTAGCTGTGGCTGCGGCCTTTACCTGATGGAGAAGGATGGCCGCATTATCGGTGTTGGCCCCTCCCTTAATCACCCAGTTTCCGAGGGCACTCTTTGTCTGAAGGGATGGACTTCTTATCAATACATCCACAGCCCCTTCCGATTGAAGCAGCCCCTGATCCGCAAGGGCTCTCACCTGGAGCAGGCAAGCTGGGAGGATGCCCTCACTGCGGCTGCTGACGGTCTAAAGTCGACCATCCAGAGAATCGGTCCTGGCGCAGTCGCCCTTTTTGGCTCGGGTAAGGCTACCACGGAGGAACTCCTCCTGCTGAAGTATCTGGGGAATGAAGCATTGCGTACCCCCCGTCTTTACCTCGACACCTTCCGCCCTTCCCTTTCCTACCCAGCTCTCTTCGACGGGTCCTTCTTACCCTGTGGCAGCAGCGACATCGCTGCCTGCGATTTGTTGATCCTCATCAACTCTGACTCCAAGGAGCAGCACCCCGCCTTCTCCGGACAGATATGGAAGGCCCTGGACAAGGGAGTTCGGATCGTTTCCATCTCCACCCGAAAAGACAGCCTGTCAGGCCTGTGTACCCTCCATCTCCAGATAAGCCCTTTCACGGAGAGCGTGCTGCTCAAGGGACTGATCCATCTGGCTCTGGAGAACCAATCTCGGCGAGGGAGGGCAAAGGAAGGTAGAGAGGACCTGGCTCATATGGTCAGGGATTATTCTCCCCCCCAGGTGGGACAGGTCTGTGGGGTTTCGGAGGGGGATCTGCGGCTGGCTTCGCAACTACTGGATTCCGCTCGGGCCCCAGTCTTCCTTTATCCCTGGGGAGGAATGGAGGTGGAAAGAGAGAGGGCGGTGATCTCCGACCTTAAATCACTGGGCGCGATCAAAGGGGAGGCAGGGCGAATAGCTATCCTTTATCCCGCGTGCAACTCCCGCTCTGCCCATATGCTAGCCCCCGAATCTCCTGCCCCGGACCTCTCCTCAGCCAAGGCCCTGCTTCTGTTAGGCGAGCCTTACGGGGAGGACAGGGAAATGGTCTTGCGTCATCGCGATTACCTGGATTTTATAGTGGCCCTGGATCTTTTCCTCTCCCCCACGGCGGAGATAGCAGATGTAATCCTGCCCGCCTCCAGCTTCGCCGAGAAAGAGGGGACGATTACCAACACCGAGGGTATGATCCAGGAGATGAACCCGGCGCTGGCCCCGCTGGAAGGAACCAAGCCCGAGGCGGACATACTTCTTCAGCTCTGCTCCAAGCTGGGGGTCAAGCCCCCCACTTGGAAGGAAATCCGGGCAGATGCCGGCCGGCTGCGGGAAACATCTCCCCCTGGGACGGAGTCAAAGGGCCACACCTTGGAGCCGCCCCCCCCCCTTCCGGACCCGGACCAGGAGTATCCCTTTCAGTTCGTGGAGGATCCCCTTACCCTGCGCTGGCACACGGATACCAGGATCAGGAGAACCCCGATCTTGGCCCGCGAATTCTTCGAGGATTATGTGGAGATGAATCGGGAGGATTTTCAGGACCAGGGCCTGCGGGAAGGAGTGGCGGTGCGACTGGTGGGCAGGGAGGGCGAAACCGTGGTCAAGGTGAGGCCTACTGACAAGCTGCGAAGAGGCGTCCTCTTCAGTTCTTTTGTCCACCTTAGAGGTCCTTTGCGGGTGGAAAAGATCTGAGGGAAGGACCGTGATCGTGATGAGGAAGACAGCTGTCCGGGAGAGGATGGATGGATAGGGAGCCCAAGGTAATACTCAAGTCGCGCCTGGTCGATTGGGTCCAGGAGCTGCAGCGATTAGGTGAGGTGATCGGGCCGGTCAAAGAGGAGAAGGCTCCACCTGGAGATTTCGTGTTCTCCTCCCTTTCCTCTCCGGATAAGCTGCGGCTCGACTACACCCACGACCTCCTACCGCTGAAACGTTTCTTCCTCACTCCCACCGAGACCTTGCTTCGATACCGATACGAGAATGGAATACACTTGGAAGCTTCGATCGAGGCCCCCAGGAGATACTTCTTGGGAGTGAGGTCATGCGACATGACCGGTATTCGCTATCTTCAAAAGATCTTTTCCGCCAACTATCAGGACCCGTATGTGCTCAAGAAGATCGAAGCGGCCACCTTCATCACCCTTGCCTGCCACACCCCACCCTTGGATACTTGCTTCTGTGTTTGCATCGAAGGGGGCCCCTCCCTGGCGGATGGATATGACTTGCAGCTCTGGGACCTGGGAGACCGCTATTTGATCGAGATCGGGTCTGAAAAGGGGCTGGCCGCCCTGGAGGTATCGGAAGCTCTCTTCCAGCCTTCGCGGAAGGAGGATTTCCAGGCGCGCGAGGAAAGGAAGGTCCTCACCGATCAGATGTTCAAGATCGACGCTTACTTTTCGCGCAGCATCTACCGGGTAACCACCGGGAAGGTTCCGGATGAGGTTTGGCAAGAGCTGGAAGATCGCTGCCTGAATTGCGGTGGCTGCTATTACGCTTGCCCCATGTGCTATTGCTTCCAGATTGTGGATTGTCCATTTACGGCCAGTGAAGGCGAGCGGCAACGGATCTGGGATTCCTGCGTGCATGTGGGGTTCCAGAGAGAGACCTCCGGCCACAATCCTCGTCCCCGGTTGGCGGACACCATAAAACACCGTTACTTTCACAAGATCGGATACCAGAACTTCAAGCGCGAGGGTAGAAATGGGTGCGTGGGGTGTGGCCGCTGTCTGATTGCTTGCTATTCGGGAATCGACATGCCTTCCGTGCTGAGGAAGATCAGAAAAGGGCAACTGGGCATGAGCTGGAGAGGGCACTTTGAAGGGCACCCTCTGGCCAGATGAGATCGGGAGCGGTGAAGTGGAGAACATCTATCTTCCCAGGATCGCCAAGATTTTGGACATTCATCCTGAGACCGCGGATGTCAAGACCTTTGTGCTGCAGTTGAAGGATGACCCCTCCCATTCATCCTTCGACTTCAAACCTGGCCAATTCGTGGAGGTCGGGGTCTTCGGTGTGGGAGAGGTCCCTATCGGCCTCTCCTCCAGCCCTTATCAAAAGGGCTCCTTCGAGATAACTGTAAGGGCCGTGGGGTCGGTGACCAATGCCCTCCATCGGCTATCCCCTGATGACGAGGTAGGAATCCGTGGTCCCTTGGGGAATTCCTTCCCCTTCGAGGAAGTAATGGGAAAGGACATCCTTTTCATTGGAGGAGGAATCGGGCTGCCACCTCTGCGCTCTCTCATCCGAAGCATGTTCGAGAGAAGGGATGACTTCGGCAAGATCACCATACTCTACGGTGCCCGGACGCCGGGGGACCGCACCTACAAGGCGGAGCTGGCCCGTTGGGCGGCGAGGGAGGATATCGAGTTCCACGAGACGGTGGATGTGGGGGATGATTCCTGGACGGGCAATATCGGTGTGGTGACCACCCTGCTCAAAAAGGTCAAAGTGGACCCTAATCGGACAGTGGCCTATACCTGCGGACCCCCCATCATGATCAAGTTCGTGATAGAGGATCTTCTGAGTCTGGGCTTTCCCGGCCATCACATCGTGACCACTCTGGAACGCTACATGAAGTGTGGGGTGGGAAAGTGCCGCCATTGCTGTATTGGCCATAAATATGTCTGTCTCGATGGCCCGGTCTTCACTTACCAGCAGATCTCGGAACTGACCGAGAGGGTTTGAGGTTAGGGCGGGGTTTTCGCTTGATATCGCTGGAGGAAGACTTACAGCAAAGGTTGAAAGGAAGGATTACCCTGGTGGGAGTGGGCAACAACTGGAGAGGGGATGACGGGGCCGGGGTCCTCCTTTTGAATCGGCTTCAGGGCAAGGTCAAAGCGGCCCTCATCGATGCCGGTGAGATCCCCGAGAGCTTCCTGGGCAAGATAGAAGAGACCAAACCCGATACCTTGCTTTTCTTGGATGCGATGGATTTGGGCGCCGAGCCGGGGACGGTGGTTCTATTGGAAGAGGGCCAGGTGGGCGGGACCAGCTGGGATACGCATAAGCCCAGCCTGGCCTTGGTCATGAAGTATCTGCGAAACTCCACCGGTGCATCGGTTTTCCTCCTGGGCATCCAGCCGCGAGAAGTTGGATTCGGACAGGGCATCAGCGACCAAGTGGAGGAAACGCTGAGGTCTTTGGAAGATATCCTGCTGAGGATCTTGTCCGCCTGAACCAGCCGAGATAGCTGGGCCGGGAGGCGGGTAGCGGAGATTCGATTACTCGAGGGGAAGGGAGAGGTAAAAGAAGATGTCACTATCGTTGATGATCGCCTTGCTGGGCCTACCTTTTTTGGGCGCCCTCCTCTCGACGCCCACCCGGGAAAGGGATGCCGACACCCTGTCCATCATCTTGGCCTTCACCACCATGATCCTTTCCCTTATCCTCGTCTTTCAATCGCGGCTGCAGAAACTCGATTTTTCCCTGGTCCAGCTCCCTTGGCTTCCTTCCAGCGGCAGGATCTTCGGATTCATGATCGATCCCTTGAGCTCCTATATGCTTCTGATCATAACCATTATCGGCTTCCTGGTCGTTTTTTACTCGGCTGAATATTTGAGCCCCAGAAACAGGGAACACGCCACAACGGACGGGAAGGGAAGATATTCCTTCTGGCTTTTCGTGTTCATCGGTTCCATGATCGGGGTGGTGATTTCGCCCAACCTCCTGCAGCTCTTCGTTTTCTGGGAGCTCACCTCGGTGTGTTCGTGGGCTCTGATTTCCTTTTACGGGAAAGAGCGATCGGTCCAGGCTGGGTACAAGGCGCTCCTGATGACCCACCTGGGGGGTCTCTTCTTCATGGTGGTTTTGGTGATCCAATATGTCCATACCCATTCCTTTTCCTTTGATTCCCTCAATAGCCTGCCTGCCAGCCTGAAGACGACGGCCTTCATCCTGCTGTTGATAGCGGCGTGGGCCAAGGCGGCTCAGATTCCCTTTTACACCTGGCTACCTGATGCAATGGAGGCTCCTACGCCCATCTCCGCCTACCTCCATGCGGCAGCGATGGTGAAGGCGGGGGTATATCTGGCCGCCAGGGTTGCAATGAGCACCTTTGCCCTCTCCCTAGGGGCCGGGGTGCTAGTGGCGGTAATGGCCATAGTAACAATGCTGATAGCGGTCTTCCTCTTCTTTTTCCAAGACGACCTCAAGAGGTTCTTGGCCTTTTCCACCATAGCTCATCTGGCCTACATCCTGTTGGGGGTGGGGCTGGGGATCTTGGGCTCTCGCACCGGGCTGACAGGTGGGATCTTGCACATCATGTGTCACGCCTTTGCCAAGGCTCTTTTGTTTCTCAGCGTGGGCGCCATCGCTTACTCGACCGGGGTAAAGAGCATAAGGGAGTTGAGCGGTCTCTCGCTGCGGATGCCTATTGTTTCCGCTGGCTTCTTCGTGGGGTTGCTCTCGGTCACCGGCGTTCCACCATTCTCGTGCTTTTGGAGCAAGTACTTTCTCCTCACAGGGGCAATCGGCCTAGGGGGGGTGGCGGGGGCGTCGGTGCTGATACCTTTTATCCTGGAGATCATCGTGGCCTTTGCCTGGTTTCTCCGCGTAGGACAGGGCGTGTTTTTCGGGGAGCTTTCGGAAAAGGCAAAGGTAGCCCACGATCCTCCGTTCCTGATGAGCGCGGCCCTGGTAGTATTGATGATTTTCTGCCTGATAACCCCATTCATCGCATTGCCGATCGTGCAGATCATCCTGAGAGCATGAGGCAGAAAGGGTAATGGAGATGACTGCCATTCAGGTCTATGTCTGCTCCCTTTTGACCTTGTTCTTGGGTTCCTTAGTGGCCCTCATCCTGCGCCGGAACCCTCGGGCCTTGGCTTACTTCTCCTTCTTCTTGGTTATCCTCTCTTCCCTGGGGATCTTTCGAGTGATTCATTGGGTCTGGTCGCACGGTCCCATCCAGACCACCCATACCATATTTTCACCGGTCGAACCCAAGACCGCCTGCCTATCCTGTCATGCCAGCCCCGAAACCCTATTCACGGTCCCCGGCCTGGGCTCCATTCTCACCTTTCGCTTGGACGGCCTCAGCGCCGTATTCCTCCTTTTGATTTCGGTAGTAGGGATCTGCGCTACCCTCTACTCCATCAGGTACATGGATCACTACCGGCGGCCAAACCTCACCTCCTTTTACTCTCCTCTTCTTCTATTCCTGGGGGCCATGATGGCGCTGGTGGGGATGGCGGACATTTTCTTCTTCTTCATCTTTTGGGAGCTGATGACGCTCACCTCCTATTTCCTGGTGGTTTTCGAGAGGGAGAAACGGGAGAATCTGCGGGCGGGCTTCAAGTACTTTCTGATGACCCACATCGCCACCGCCTGTATGTTCATCGGGGCTATTATCATCTATGTCCACGGAAGGTCCTTTTCCTTCGACAGCCTCCGGGAGACCCTGGGGCAGATGATGATCTCCCATCCGGGGCTGGTCCATCTAGTACTGGGACTCTTCTTCGTCGGATTTGCCACCAAGGCCGGCATCTTTCCCTTTGGCGACTGGTTACCCGACGCTCACCCGGCAGCTCCCTCGGGGATCTCTGCCCTGTTGTCCGGGGTGATGATCAAGTTGGGGGCCTATGGGTTGTTGCGGGTCTTCGTGGGCATTCTCCCCTCTTCATACCATACCTCCTTCTGGGGAGGAGTGATCGCGGTGTTTGGGACTCTTTCCCTCTTCGTTGGGAGCCTTACTGCCCTCATGCAGAGGGACTCCAAGAGGCTGCTTGCCTTCTCCTCCATCGGGCAGATCGGTTACATATTCCTGGCTCTGGGAATGGGCATTGTCTTCATCCGAATAAATCCGGCTATTTCCGGACTTGCCCTGGTGGCCGGGCTTTTTCACACCGTTAACGATGCGGTATTCAAGGCCCTCCTTTTCCTGAACGCGGGCTCGCTTCTTTACCGCGCCCACACTCGCGATTTGAATGACCTGGGTGGCCTCTATCGCTGGATGCCTCTGACCGCGGTGGCTGCTCTGGTGGGATGCCTTTCGGTGGCCGGCCTCCCACCCTTCAACGGTTTCGCCAGCAAATGGCTCATCTTGCAAGCCACCATCCTGGGGGGAATCGATCGGCCCACCTATGTGTTCTTCGGAGTGCTGGCTCTGTTTATCAGCGCAGTGACCCTGGCCTACGGACTGAAGTTCGCGGGGGCGGCGTTCCTGGGTAAACCTTCCGGATCTTTGCCCGAGCGAATCGACTCGGATGTTCCTGGTTCGATGCAGGCGGCACAGCTACTACTGGCCTTGCTTTGCCTGCTGCTTGGACTCTACCCCATGCTTCCCATTTCCATGGTATACGAGGGCGTGAACTCCTTGGGAACCGACCTTTCCTTTCCCCCAACCTCATCCCTTTTCGGGTCCTCCTTTTTCGGGGTGGCTATAAATCTGGGCGAGGGGAGCGGGGGGGTATACAATGCGGGCGTACTCCTGATTGCTCTTTTAGTGTGCCTTTTCATATCCTTCCTTATCTACCGGGCAGGTGGGGCGAAGGTCAGGGAGAATGTTACCTGGTATTGCGGGGAGAGACATCGGTCCGCCGAGGTCCATTTCGCAGCGGATGGGCTGTATTTGCCCTTCAAAAGCTTCATTCGGATCCGGGTCGGCCGCTATCAGCGAGAGGGGATTTATCCCACTTTCAAGCTTCCACCCATATCTCTCTCTCCTCGACTCAAGAGGATCTTTGATGTGGACGAGTATTTCTTCTATCCTATCGCGCGCTTTTCCATGAGGTTGATCGATAGGTTCTCGCGAATTCATGTGGGAATACCCCAGGTCTATGTGCTGTGGATGATCATTGGCATGGTCTTGGCCGTCATCATCCTGTTTTCGTTGTCTCGGGTTTGATTCCCGGGCCGGAGGGACGGGAATGAAGATGAAGCTAATGAGAGCTAGGATGTTGTTTGTCTAGGATATTGTTTGTAAAGAGAGGGTGAGACGATGGATGCGAAGGTCGCAATGGACAAGATCCGGGAGAGATTCAGGGAAGATATCATCAAGATCGAGGAGAAGGTAAAGAATAAGATCTATGTGACCATAGACAAGAAGGCTCTAGCCCCCGCCGCCAGGTTCCTGTTCGAGGATATGGGCTTTCGGTACATCGTAGGGGCGGGTACCGATCGTCGGGAGCTGGAAGGGGACTTCTTGGTGACCCATTTCTTCTCCTTCGATGAAGCCAAGATATTCCTGGTACTCCATGCACCGGTCCCCGCTTCGGAGCCCGAACTGGAAGTGGATTCCATCACTCCCTTCATCCCGGCCGCCAATTTTGCCGAACGGGAAACCTACGACCTGCTGGGAATTCGCTTCAAAGGACACCCCGACCCCAGGCGTCTGGTTCTGCCTGATGACTGGCCGGCTAATCTGCATCCTCTGCGCAAGGACTTTCCCCACAACTTCCGGCCGGAGCCGGTGGAGGGACAGGCCCCGCCGCGAAAGGACCCGCCACCGGGGGCGACGGTGCTGCCTATAGGCCCCTTCTTCACCGTCCTGGAGGAGCCGGCCTATTTCAGGGTGTTCGTGGAGGGGGAGACCGTAGTCGATAGCGACTATCGCGGCTTTTACAATCACCGTGGCATCGAGAAATTGGGGGATAGCGCCCTCACCTACAATCAGGTTTGTTTCCTGGCCGAGCGCATATGAGGGATATGAGGGTTCGTACACAGTACGTGCTACTGTGCAGCCACCGAAGAAGCAGCAGGAATTGAGGTACCACCGAGAGCCAGATTTATCCGCTCCATCATGCTGGAGCTGGAGAGGATACACAGCCACATTCTATGGACCGGGATCGCCGGGCACATCTTGGGATTCGACACGGTCCTCATGCAGACTTGGCGGATTCGGGAGCCGGTCATGTGGCTGTGCGAACTCATCACCGGAAACCGAAAGCAGTATGGAATGAATCTGATCGGGGGGGTGAGGAGGGACATTCCCCGGGAGATACATCCCAAGATCCACGAGGTCCTCGACGGTATCGAGCGGGAATGGAAGGCGCTGATCTCCGCTATCGGGGGTGATACACCACTCATGATGCGCCTCAAGGATGTGGGGACGCTCCCATACGACAAGGCCAGGCTTACCTGTGTGGTGGGACCGACGGCGCGAGGGTCGGGCGTGGGAATCGATGCCCGCCTGGATCACCCCTACGCCGCCTTTGCCGAGGTTCCTCCTGAGCTAAAGGTCCAGGAAAGCGGAGATGTGCTGGGCCGGACGATGGTCAGGTTGGAAGAGACGCTGGCCTCCATCGACGTGGTGCGAAGGGCCTTGCAAGCCATGCCGGAAGGTCCCATAATGGCGGAGATCGACTCGGAGATTCCACCGGGAAGGGAAGGTATCTGCTCGGTGGAAGCCCCGCGCGGGGAGGTCTTCCATTATGTCCTAACCGGAGAGAACAACCGGCCCTACCGCTGGAAAGTGAGGGCCCCCACCTATGTCAATCTGCAATCGGTCCCCCTTCTGATCAAAGAGGGGACGGTGGCTGATGTCACCATCTCCCTGGGCAGCATCGATCCCTGCTTTTCCTGCACTGAGCGATTGGAGGTGGTTGATGTGAGGTCGGGAGAGGTAAAAGTCTACCGCAAGGACGAGCTGCTGAAGCTAACGAGGGGGAAAAAGTAGGGGATAGCGGAGATGAATCTGGACTGGAAACTGGCGATCCTTAATGTGGCGGTGGCCCTCTTCCTCTCACCTTTGCTGGAGGGGATCATCCGCAAGATCAAAGCGCGCATCCATTCGCGGATGGGGCCACCGATTGTCCAGCCTTACTTGGATCTGCTCAAGTTGTTGGGTAAAGAGGATCTGAGGGTTGCCGACAATTTTCTGCTTACCCTCTCCCCCCTGGTAGCCTTGTCGGCAGTGATGGCGGCAAGCCTCCTCATTCCTCTCGGCACCGCTCCTCCCCTGGAGGGTGCGGGCGACATGATTGCCTTCGTTTATCTGGTGGGTCTGGCTGCGGTTGCCATAATAGTGGGCGGCATGGCTTCGGAAAGTCCTTATGCGGTGGTGGGAGCGGGGAGGGAAATGATGCTTTTTCTCATCGTGGAGCCCGTCCTCTTCATTGGCCTGATCACCGCTGCGGTTAATTCTCATTCGCTTCGCATGTACGACATGTTGATCTGGCATCAGGCGGGCGGCCCCAAGATCTCTATGGTCATCGCTGCGATCGCCCTTTTTCTGGCGCTCCAGGCTCAGCTGGCCAAACTCCCCTTCGACATCCCGGAGGCTGAGACCGAGATAATGGGGGGGCCTTTGATCGAGATGAGCGGCCCCAAATATGCCCTTTTCAAGTGGTCCCTGGTGGCAAAACAGGTGATCTTCACCGCCATCTTCGTGCAGATCTTCATCCCCTGGCCCAGGACATTCGTCTTGGGCTGGGACCTTTTGATCACGCTCCTGAAGATGCTGGTGACCATATTGGTAGTCTGCTTAGTGGATGTGGTGAACCCCAGGCTGCGGATAGATCAGGCAATCGTTTACTTCTTCGGGGTCATAATAATCGCCCTGGCGGGGCTGGCATTTGCCATGGTCGGGGCGTGAGCGAAAGGATCCGGGGGTGGTAGCATGTTCATGAGCAAACTGAAGGAAGCCTTGATCTGCCTGAAGGCAGGGAGGGTAACTCTTCCATATCCTTTTCAACCAGCTCCCCCGGTTCCGGAGGGATTTCGGGGAAAACTGAGCGTGGATGTGGAAAGATGTATAGGCTGCGCGGGCTGCGCCAATGTCTGCCCCAGCAGGCTGATCGTAGTGACGGATCGAGATCGTATTCGTACCCTGGACTTTTACTTGGAGAGATGTACCTTTTGTGGGCGGTGCGCTGAGGTGTGCCCGGAGCAGGCGATTACGATGACCAAGGAGTTCGAGATCGCCACCGACCGGGTGGAGGATTTACGCATCCATCTGGAGATCTTCATGGCCACCTGTTCTCGCTGCGGCCGCTGCTTTCCTCCTCCCAGTGCCCTCGACAAGATGATGGTCACCGGGATGAGGAGCGAGGCTTGAATTCGGATAGGCCGACAAGGAGGGGAAGTAAGCGAAAATGGCCAGCCATATCACAGGAAATCTGGTCATAACCCTGATTGTGGCTCACTTGATCGCCTCCATCGCGGCGGTCGAGCTGAGAAATCTTCGCGCCTCCACTTGGGCACTCTGCGTGCAATCGTTATTTCTGTGCGCTATCTTTGGCGCCTTCGCGGTCATCTCGCGTAATGCGACCCTGCATTGGTGGGTCCTTTCTACCTTCGTGACCAAGGTCATAGTCGTTCCTTGGATGCTCCTTTACTACATCAAGAAACTTCCCAAGTCGGAGTTGAAACCTATAGTAGGCTTCGCTGCCTCCCTTATCCTCCTCTTCCTTTTCCTGGTCATCTTCTATCGCTTTGTCCATACCTACATCGAGTTTGTGGCGCCGACACCCGAAGCTCTGGTAGAACCTGCGCGGTCCAGTCTGGCGATCGCCTTCACCATCTTCGTGCTCGGTCTTTATGTCATGGTCGCCCGAAGGGATGCGGTGAAGATCGTGATCGGGCTGGTCCTGCTTGAAAATGGTGTCCATCTGTCCCTGGTTACCCTGGCGCCCAGTCTTCCGGAAACCACGGTCTTCGGCATCACCACCAATGTGATCGTGGCGGCCTTCTTGCTGCTTTATTTGACGGAGAGGGTATACCGGCAGTTGGGGACTGTAGACACGGTCGAGCTATCGCAGTTGAAGCGTTGAGGTCTTGACCAGGTTGGGCCTCCATTTCATAACCATGGAATTGGTGGAGAAAAGATGGTAACCGATTCGATCTTGGCGGTGTTGGTTTTCGCAGTCCCATTGGCCTTCGCCCTGGTGATCTTCCTGTGCGGAGGAATCTCCCGAGTGCTCCGCGAAGGGGCCGCCTTGATGGGTATAGGTATTACCTTGGCGATCTCCGCCCTGATAGCGAGCCGGGTACTGAAAGGGGAGGTGCTCACCTATTGGAACCTGAATTTTTATGTAGATGGACTCAGTTCCCTGATGGAACTATTGGGCTCAGCAATGGGCTTCATCATAATCGTTTACTCCCTGAGCTATGTGAACCACCATCCGCGTCTCGGTGACATCCCAGAGCGCCGTCTCCGCTTGTATTACGGCCTCATCCTGCTTTTCCTCTCCATGATGAATTGGACCTGTGCCACCAACAACATCATAATGCTCTATGTCTCCCTGGAGGCCACCACCCTGGCGACCGCCTTCCTGGTTACCTTTTACTGGAGAAGGGAGTCGATCGAGGCGGGATACAAGTACCTCCTTCTGGTGACGGTGGGGGTAACCTTTGCCCTACTGGGGTGCGTGCTGATTTACTCGGCCGGAATCCCCTATCTTCCCCGCCGCAACATCCTTCTCCTTACCGAGTTGGGAAAGGTGGCTGGAAGCATTCCCCACAGCATCGTCCTGCTCGCTTCCTCGCTGATAATCGTGGGCTTCGGGACCAAAGCCGGCCTGGTACCATTCCATGCCTGGCTGCCCGACGCCCATGCCGAGGCGCCCATTCCTGTTTCCGCTCTTCTCTCGGGGATAGTGATCAAAGTAGGGGCCTATGCCCTGGCGAGGACCATCACCATCTTCGCTCCCCGCTTCCCCGCGATCATCTTGTTCGTGGCCATCCTATGTTCCTTCGGTATGTTGGTAGGAATGATCATGGCCCTAGTGCAAGATGACATCAAGCGCATGCTAGCCTATTCCAGTGTGAGCCAGATCGCGTATGTAATCGAGGGACTGGGCTTGGGTTCCTACTTGGGCATCTACGGGGGACTTTTTCAACTGACCAACCACACCATTACCAAGGCCCTCCTCTTTTTGACTGCGGGCTCTCTGATGTTCGCTACCGGCGAAAGAAAGATTAGCGGGCTTTCCCAGTTGCGAAAGCGGATGCCCATTACGGCCTTCTGTTTCTTTGTCGGCGCCCTCTCCATCAGCGGGATGCCTCCCTTCAACGGGTTTGTGAGCAAGTTCACTATCTTCCTGGCAGTAGCGGAACAGGGATTGTTGTGGGCGGCGGTGATCGCTGTGATCACTGGATTCCTCTCGGTGGCCTGCTTTGCTCGGGCAGCCTACCTGCTTTTCTGGGTGACGCCGGCGGAAGGGATAACAGGCACTGGTTCGCCCCAGCCTCCTCCGATCCGGGAGACCCCGCCCACGATGCTTATGGGGATGATCCTGCTCGCCGCGCTCTGCCTCCTGCTGGGCGTATACCCCCAGCTCGTTCATCCCATGCTGGATTCGGCTACCAAGATCATCTTGAAGCTGCTCACCGGCCTCTAAAGGCCACGGCGAGGGCAAAAGAGGAGGGAAGATGTTAAGATCCCTTTGCCAGAAGGCCTTTCCCAAAGCCCTATGGGTCTATCATACCAATACTGGCGCCTGCAATGGCTGTGACATCGAGGTGATCGACGTCTTGACGCCGTACTACGATGCGGAGAGGTTCGGAATCAAGCTGGTCGGATCTCCCCGCCATGCAGATGTGCTCCTGGTTTCGGGACCTGTGACCCGGCAGGTCCTTCCCGCCCTCAAGAGGCTTTATGAGGCCACACCCGATCCCAAGCTGGTCATCGGTATCGGGGATTGTGCCAGCGGTGGCGACATCTGGTTCGATTCTTACAGTGTTTTGGGAGGGGTCCATAAAGCGATCCCGGTCAACTTCTATGTTCCCGGCTGCCCTCCCCGGCCGGAAGCAATACTCTATGGGGTGGCGGTAGCCCTAGGTTTGGCGCCCAAGAAGATAGGAGCGGTGGCGAGCAGGCAGGAATTTCTATCCCTGATCGAGGAAATGGAAAAGGCTTGAGGGAGATGAGGCAGGATTCTCGGGGAAGGGGAAGATGAGACCAAGGCCGAGCGTAATCGCATTGCTGTTCTTTATCAGCATCAGCCTTCTGTCAGCATGCCATCCCTCCCCCTCCGGGGAAGGAAAGAGGACGGTCAAGGTGGCCATTTTGCCAGAATACTCGCTGGAGCTAATGGCCTCGAAGTACATGGATCTGATAGCCTATCTCTCCCGGGAGACGGGCTATCGGGTGGAGTTCGTCTCGTCGCTCAGTTACACCAACTATCTCTCTACGGTGGAGTCCTCAAAGGCCGATATCGGATTCCACAATGCGCTGATTCACAACATCTTGGTCAGGACGCGAGGGGCCTATCCGCTGTGCCAGGTCATGAGTGCCGATGGAGCCAAATGCACTCGGGGAGTCGTGATCGTTCACCGAGGAAGCGGCATAGGCGATCTGTCCGGGATTCGGGGTAAACGGGTCATGGTGATCTCCAAAAGATCAGTAGCAGCCTATCTCGCTCCTGTAGCCGACTGCCTTGAAAAAGGGATTGTCCCGGACCGCGATTTCAGGCTCATCATCGGGACCAGACAGGACGAGGTGGTGAGGAAGGTCTTGCAGCACAAAGTGGATGCTGGTTTCGTGCGAGAGGACGTCCTGCGGGCCGCGGCAAAGGTAATGGACATATCGGACCTCCGGGTCGTTCACCTCACCTCCCCCTATCCCAACTGGGTGATCTCGGCCTTCCGGGAGACGGACCCGGAGGTGGCGGCCAGGATCAAAGAGGCACTCTTGCGTCTGGACCAGGGAACCCCCGAGGGTAAGGCGATGCTGGAACAGATGGGAGCGAAGGGCTTCGTGGAAGCCCAGGAAAGCGATTTCGAGCAGGCCAGGAAGCTGGCGGCCAAGCTGAACCTTCCGCTTTAGGCTTAGCTCTTTGTATCCCTCCTTGTAGCCTTCAGCTTCGTTCCCCATGCGAAGCCTTGCCTGAGCATATCGATGCACCGAGACACCAAATTTCTCCGCTCCTGCTAACTCATCTCTGCTGCCTTCTTCCCCTTTGCCTGGTAGCTCGCAATCGCTCAGATGTCATAGTAGAGGGTGAACTCATGAGGATGGGGGCGGAGCCTCACCGGGTCTATCTCCCGCTTTCGCTTGTAGCTTATCCATACCTCAATGGCATCGGGCGTGAAGACATCCCCCTTGAGCAGGAAGTCGTGGTCCCCCTCCAGGGCTTCCAATGCCTCTTCTAGGGAACCGGGAACGGAGGGAACGCCCTTCAGCTCTTCCGGCCCCAGCTCGTAGATATCCTTGTCCAGCGGCTGTCCAGGGTCGATCTTATTCTGGATGCCGTCCAAGCCGGCCATGAGCATGGCGGCGAAGGCGAGGTAACCGTTGCAGGTACAGTCGGGAAAGCGTACCTCGATCCGCTTGGCCTGCGGGCTCGGCGAATACATAGGAACGCGGATCCCGGCACTCCGATTGCGGCTGGAATAGGCCAAGTTCACCGGGGCCTCGAATCCGGGTACCAGGCGTTTGTACGAGTTGGTGGTGGGCGCCACCAGGGCGCAAAGGGCGGGGGCATGCTTCAAGATCCCACCTATGTAGTATAGGGCCAGGTCCGAAAGACCAGCGTAACCAGAACCGGCAAATAGAGGCCTCCCCCCCTTCCAGAGGCTCTGGTGAGTATGCATCCCGGATCCATTATCGCCGAAGATGGGTTTGGGCATGAAGGTTACCGTCTTCCCGTGCCGCCGGGCCACATTCTTTACGATGTACTTATACATGATGAGTTTGTCGGCCATCTCGGTGAGCGGAGAAAAGCGCATGTCGATCTCCGCCTGGCCGGCAGTGGCTACCTCGTGATGGTGAGCCTCCACCTCTATGCCCACCTTTTCCAACAACAGGACCATTTCGGTCCGTAGATCCTGGTAGCTGTCGGTGGGGGGTACCGGGAAGTATCCCTCCTTGTAGCGCGGTTTGTAGCCGAGATTGGGCATCTCCTCGGCGCCGGTATTCCATTGACCCTCCACTGAGTCGATGAAATAGAAGCCACAGTTTTCACGGGAATCGTATCGGATGTCATCGAAGATGAAGAACTCCGCTTCGGGGCCGAAGTAGGCGGTATCGGCTAGGCCTGTGGAGCGGAGGTAGGCCTCCGCCTTTTGGGCTATATGCCGGGGATCTCTGGTGTATCTTTCCTTGGTGATGGGGTCTACGATGTTGCAGATCAGGCTGAGGGTGGGTACCTCGGCGATGGGATCCATCACCGCAGTATCCGGGTCGGGAATAACTAACATATCGGAGGTGTGGATTGCCTGCCACCCCCTGATGCTCGACCCATCGAAGCCGAATCCCTCCTCGAAGGCCTCCTCGGTGAGTTGGCGAATGGGGACGGAAAAATGTTGCCACATGCCTGGAAAGTCCATGAACTTCAAATCCAGGATCCGGGCCTCGTTTCGGTTGGCCAGCTCTATGACCTCTTTGGGTGTCATGATACATGCCTCCTTTTCCTCTGGGCTTATCGAGTCTTTTCTGCCGCTCTCAGAGCGCTTCCTCGCCCCGTTCGCCGGTGCGGATCCTTATTACTTCTTCCAGGTCGGTGACGAATATCTTTCCGTCGCCGATCCTCCCAGTGCGGGCTGAATTGACGATCGTCTCCACGATCTTCTCCGCCAGGTCATCTCGGGCCAGTATCTCGATCTTGACCTTCGGCAGGAAATCCACCACATATTCCAACCCTCGATAAAGCTCGGTATGACCCTTTTGCCGGCCGAAGCCCTTGGCCTCGACCACCGTCATCCCCTGAACGCCGATCTCGTTGAGTGCGTTTTTGACCTCGTCCAGCTTGAAAGGTTTGATGACTGCCTCTATCTTCTTCATCTCTTTCACCTCCTTTGGACTCTCCTTGCTCAGTAGGTGTAGTAGCCCCCATAGGGACGGTGTGAAATGGGGACCAACTTGGTGAACGGTTCTTCCCAAATCTTGTCCCGATCGAGGCCCAGATCTCCGCAAAACTCGAAGAGTTCTGAGCGCAGTATGCAGTGATCCTCTTCGCAAGGCGGAAGGGCTAAGATGTCAGGGGCCAAGCGATTCCGGTCCAGAGGTCCGCGCACATAGATAGTTCCTCCGTGCATGCCTGCCCCCACATAATCTCCGGCCAACGGGCCTGCCCCAGATTTCGGGTCGATGCCCAACACGATCAGGACTCCTCCAGCCATGTATTCCCCCAGGAAAGATCCGACTCTGCCCCCGATGACGATCACCGGAACGAGATGGCGATAGGCCTTCATGTGAATTCCAATCCGGTAACCCGCATCCCCGCCCACATAGACCTTGCCCCCTCTCATCCCGTAACCGAGGGCATCTCCAGCCCTTCCCGAGATTATCACTTTTCCCGCATTCATGGTATTGGCCACCGCATCTTGGGCGTTTCCGTTAACGCGAATGGTGGGACCGTCAAGAAAGACGGCCAGATCTTGGCCGGGAGTACCTTCGATCCAGATCTGTGCCTTCCCTCCCAGCGCGTCCCCGATGTATCGCTGGCCGTTAACATGATGGAGGAAGATCTGCGATTCTCCGGCGGTGATGGATTCGCGAAGAAGCTGATTGATTTGCCGATGATCCAACCCTCGGGCATCTATCTGCTTCATTATCTGAGCTCTCCTCTTCCCCTGACTCTCCCTTCCTCTCAGCGACCCGCTGGCTTGACCCCCAAGATCTCCAAGGTCTGATGATCCAAGCCCAATCCTCGCAGCCTCTCTCGGTTTCCGCGCAGGCTCTCCAGGGCGTTGATTCCCAGTGCACCGAGAAGTTCTTTGATTTCCAGGGTCCAGGAGCGAATTAGGTTGATGAGCCTCTCTGCTCCCGCCTCTGGGTCGAGCCTCCGGGTCAGCTCGGGCCTCTGGGTAGCGATTCCCCAGGAACAGTTTCCGGTGTGACAACGCTGGCAAACCGTGCACCCCATGGCTATCAGGGCGGCCGTGCCCAAAGCCACAGCGTCGGCACCCAGGGCGATAGCCTTGGCGGCATCGGCGCTGGAGCGGATCCCCCCTCCTGCCACCAGTGATACCTGATTTCGGATGCCCTCCTGGCGCAATCGATCATCTACTACTGCTAGGGCCAGCTCTAGGGGTATTCCGACATGGTCGCGCACGATGGAGGGGGCGGCCCCGGTCCCTCCCCGGAATCCGTCCAGGTGGAGGATATCGGCCCCGGCGCGCACGATGCCGGAGCTGATAGCAGCGACATTGTGGACGGCTGCGATCTTCACCGATACGGGCTTATAGTCAGTGGCCTCTTTGAGGGCATAGACAAGGAGGCGAAGGTCCTCGATGGAGTAAATGTCGTGATGGGGGGCAGGGGAGAGGGCATCGGTGCCCACTGGAATCATGCGGGTCTCGGAGACTTCCAGGGAGACCTTCTCCCCGGGAAGGTGTCCGCCTATTCCGGGCTTTGCCCCCTGCCCGATCTTTATCTCTAACCCCACGCCGGCATTAAGGTATCGAGGGTGCACGCCAAAGCGACCGGACGCCACCTGCACGATGAGATGGTCACCGTAGGGGTAGAGGTCCCGATGGAGACCTCCTTCCCCACAGTTGAACAGGATTCCCAGCTCTTTGGCCGCCATGGCCAATGCTTTCTGGGCATTTAGGCTGATGGAGCCATAGGACATGGCGGAGAATATGAAAGGGGTCTGCAGACGAATCTGGGGTGGCAGCATGTGCTCGAGCAGGAACCCCCCCTCTCTTGCTTTCAGGATGGCGACCCTATCGGGCTTTCTGCCCAGATAGGTGCGGAGTTCCATTGGTTCCCTCAGGGGATCGATGGATGGGTTGGTCACCTGACAGGCGTCGAAGAGGAGGTGATCCCAGATGATAGGATAAGGCAGATCGTTTCCCATGCCGGTAAGCAACATTCCTGGAGATTGGGATTGCCTGCCGATGTTGGTGATGTGATGGGGAGTCCAGTAAGCGTTGGATCGGAAAGGAATGGTTCTCCGCTCTATCCGGATGGCGCCTTGGGGACAATAAGTGACACAACGCTGGCAGCCAACGCATCGGGAATGATCGGGAACGACCCCGTCGGCGAAAGTGTAGACCGAGAAACCGCAGTTCTGGAGGCACCTCTTGCACCGAACGCAGCGACGATGATCTATCTCTACCTGGAATTCGGGAGCGAGGGCAACCCTCATGGCTGCTTGGCCTCCAATTCGATCATGATCGGCTCCCCCGCACTCGGGGCCCAAACCTTTTCCAGTTGCGGAGATATCTCCCGGATGGCGGATTCCTCGGAGGCCATGAAGGCGAAATCTCCCTGTTCCGCTGCTAGCAGCGGCCGAAGCTTGATCCGGTCGGTCAGTCCGATCAGCCCGCGACGGTGGCCGACCAAGATGGCAAACGGGCCATTGAGGAGAGCACTGGCGTAAACCGCTCGCATTGCCTCATATAGCGATCGTTCCTCCTCGGGCAGGAGGTCTATATCCTTCCAAAGCGGGGCGGCAAGGATTCGGCAGATCAAGGAGAGGGGCAGACGATGGCGGCGCGAAAGCAGGTCGAAGAGATAGGCGATAACCTCCGAATCGGTGAAAAGTTGACAACGGTAACCGAACATCTCCAGATAGCGCTTGTTTATTCCATAGGAGGAAATCTCTCCATTGTGGACGATGGACCAATCTAGTAGACAGAAGGGATGAGCACCTCCCCACCATCCGGGGGTATTGGTGGGGAACCTCTGGTGGGCAGTCCACAGATACGCTTCGTACTCCTCCAGCCGAAAGAATCTTCCGATATCCTCCGCATAACCGACTCCTTTGAAGGCCCCCATGTTCTTGCCGCTGGAGAAGACGAAAGCACCGGGGATGTGGGAATTGATCTTCATTACTGCGTGCACCACGAAATCCCGCTCGTCCAGTTCGGGGAAGAGATAGACCATCCGCTCCTCCTTCACCTCCAGGAAATAGCGCCACAGCAGGGGTGGGGAGGGTATGCCCCGCAGGGGCCGTAGGGGGAAGGGTTCCGCCTTGTGGATGTAGAAGTTTTCGGTCAGATAGTCTTCGGTGACCCTTTTGCTGGAGGCTTCCTCGAACATGACATGGAAGGCGTAGAGGTGGGGGAGATCAGGATAGATGCCGTAGGCGGCAAAGCCGCCACCCAGACCGTTTCCCCGGTCGCGCAGGGAAGCGATGGCCTTCATGATGATTTCACCTCCGATGCGTCCCCCTTTTCGGTGGATAAGACCCACCATGCCACAGTTAGAGATATCTCTTTGATAAGCGAAGAGGCTCATTTCCTCTCCTCGATTTCCCGGATGACCTGAGGCGAAAGATCTTCCACATCCGGAAGCCCCAGCCTAGCGCGGGATGACGGACTGGGATCCACTAGGCGACCCTTCTGCAAAAAGCGATCGACTCCCTCGCGCAAGGCAAGGGGTGCCATCCCCTCCTCCATCGCCGCTCGCTTGAGGAGACCCAATACCTTCTCCCAACTGTAGTTCTGGGGACAGAGCTGGCTGCACCGATGGCATTCCAGGCAGAACCAGATCGTTCTCTCCCGGAGACAGCCCTCCATATCTCCTTCCAATAACTTTTGGATGATCGAGTTGGGGCGATATTCTTCTCGGGTGAGGGCGATGGGGCAGTCGTTCAGGCAAGCGCTGCAGCTCAGACAACGCTCCAGGGCCATCCGGTCGAGGAGGTCAGGGAAAGATGAGACCTCTTCCTCCCTCGCTCGCCATTCCTGAAGTAAAGGGGCGACAGGAGTGCGATGAAAAGAAAGGCCCAACTGCTCTGGGGAGAGGCCCAGAGATAGGCCGACAAGCTCGGACAGATAGAGGACCGGAATCCGGTGGTCTTCGCCTTCCCTAGTCATCAGGGCCTGTTGGGCGTCTAATTGCAAGAAACAGGCGGGACAGGCAACCAGAATGGCATTGGCGCCGCCAAGGCGCACGGCAGCCACCTTCCTCCTGGCCATCGCCCGGGCCTCTCCTGTCCCGGCCGTGCGGCCCAGCGACTCCCCGCAACATTCTCCTTTGGTATGGTAGTCGACCGAGATCCCCCCCAAGGCCTCCACCAGCTGTTCCAACTCCCCAGACCGCGATGGATAATGGAAGGTGCGGGACCCCTGGAAGTCAAGGAGATTGCAGCCATAATGCACGGCGATCCGTAGCCTTTCCAAATTACGCTTCAACGACGCTTTGAGCCGATCCAGGCCCAGGGTATCATGGATGAGGGAAGCCAGATGCAGGACCTGGATGCGATCGCTCCAATAGAGCCCCATCGTTTCCAGCGACGCCTGGATCTTTTCGCGGGCCTGGCGATCTATCCTCATGGTATGGACCGCCTCCCGGAAGGTGGCATAGCAGCCGGAACAAGGCGTGAGCAGATCCAGACCCTGTGCCTCCACTAGGGCCAGATTTCGGACCGCGGTGAGGAGCCAGAGGGAAGGGTCGAGGTTAGCAATGAAGGAGCGTTCGGGGCAACAAGTGAAACCCGGAACATCGCAGGCCGAGATAGCCAGCCTGCTTAGGAGGGCGCGGATTCCCTTTTCCAGGAAGGGCAGGCGGGCGGGGATCTGACAACCCCAGAACAGGGCATAGCCGGCTCCAGGTATGGCGGTAAATTTCCGATTGGATGACGAATCTTGCTCGATCATCGCGTCCATCGATTCCCAATTCCTCCGGATTAGGTGGAGATATTAGGGGAAGAGAAGCGATTGGGGTACTCGCGGCCTCACCATCCCGTACTGGCCTTTCTCTCCTTTGCGTTTGCCATTGTATCGTGCAATGCGGATGCCAGACCTTGGCGCGAGGAGAGAGACCTCGCTGGGGGATGAAGCGGAGAATAAGAAATGTCATGGGCGATCTTGGATCGATGGACACTGGAGAGGGACCTGCTATGCAAGAATGTAGAAAATCCTACATTAGTGAAGCATGGTCGTCAGGCGGTCTGGGTGAAGATGGAGGGTTCAGAAATGAAGGTATGGTGGTTCCTTTGTCGCCTGTGGTACCCTGGCCTGGGGCAGATGGTGAGGTTGGGATCAGGGAAGAGGACGCGGGAGCCGTATACCGAACTTCTTGATCTTGTATCCGATCTGCCTTTGGGTGATGCCCAGCAGGCGGGCAGCCCGTGCTTGAATGCCCCCGGTTTTCCTGAGGGCCTCCTCGATCTGTCTTTTTTCAACTTCGGCAAGAGTTGGCTGAGGGGGTTCTTGCGGGGCTGGTGGGATGGCTTCGGCGGGAACCATGGATTCGAAGTGCCCCCAGGGGAGGGCCACTTCCTCGGGCGATACCACTTCCCGCTCCGCCATGATCACTATTCTCTCAATGCAGTTCTCCAGTTCCCTCACATTCCCTGGCCAGGGATATCCCATGATGACATCCATGGCGGCAGAAGAGAGCTTGACCCGCTTTCCGTTTTCAGCGTTGAAACGGGATAAGAAGTGGCCGACCAACAAAGGGATATCTTCTTTCCGTTCCCGGAGGGGAGGAAGATAAATGGGCACTACATTCAAGCGATAGTAGAGGTCCTCACGAAAGTGACCTTCGGCCACGGCCGCCTCCAGGTTGCGATTGGTGGCGGCGATTATCCGGACATCAACTGACAAGGTTTTCTTCCCTCCCACCCTCTCGAACTTCCTCTCCTGAAGAAATCGAAGCAGCTTGACCTGAATCTGCCGGTTGATCTCCCCGATCTCGTCGAGAAAGATGGTACCTCCATCTGCCTGTTCGAACCTACCCTCGCGGCTAGTTACTGCTCCGGTGAAAGATCCTCTCTCATGGCCGAACAGCTCGCTTTCGATCAGGGTTTCCGGGAGGGCGGCACAGTTTATTACCGCGAAGGGCCTGTCCCTCCGAGAGCTCAACTGGTGGATGGCCCGAGCGACCAGTTCCTTTCCGGTTCCACTCTCCCCCCTCAACAGGACGCTGGCATTGGTGCGGCTGACCTTTTGGATTGACTCGAAGATCTGCTGCATCTTCTGGCTCTTGCCGACGATAGGAGAGATGCCGGTGAAAAACCTGGCTGAGCCTGCCTCCAGGCCTTCGACGAGGGTGGTTCGTTCCCCTCCACCCGGGTCGGCCTCCAGTAAAGGGAAATGGCGAAGCAGGCCTGAAAGCACGAAGAGGCCAGCCATGAATTCGGGTAGCGGAAAACGGGGAAAGACCGACTCCAGGTGGAGCAGGGCGGCCCGTTCCGTCACCCCCAGCAAGGGAATCCACAACTCCTGTATCGTTTCCTTCTCATCGGGCAGGGAGGAAAGGGGGAAAGGGAGGAAATGCAACTCCCTCTGGAGAGGGGATCGAATTGCCGCTCCCGTCTCCGTTTGCATCATTTTCCAGAGGGGAAGAGGGAGGGGGGGATCGGGGCAAGACGGTTTTCTGGGCGCCCCCCACTCCCTCCACTTGCCGTCGGGGCCGCGGACTATTAGAGAGGCCTTTTTGAGCTCACACAGGGAGCCAAGGGCCTCCTGCAGTCTTTCCGAGAGAGAGAGGATTCCCGCAGGAGAGGAAAGGGTGTGGGCCAATTTCCCAAGGGATATCAAGGCCGCTTCGGTGTCATTTGGTAAGCGTTCGCTTGCTGCCCCATCCCTCATGGGTTCAGATCGCCTCCTCTCCCCTCTCTCCGGTTCGGATGCGTATCACCTCCTCGCAGGGAAGGACGAAGATCTTGCCGTCTCCTATCCTTCCGGTCCTGGCTGCCGACTGGATTATCTCCACCACGCTTTCGTACTTGTCGTCGGGAACGATGATCTCTATCTTGACCTTGGGGAGGAAATCGATGGTGTATTCCGCCCCGCGGTATAGCTCGGTATGTCCCTTTTGACGGCCGAACCCCTTCACTTCGCTGATGGTGATTCCCTGGACCCCGACCTCCGCCAGACTGTTCTTTACCTCATCCAGTTTGAACGGTTTGATGATCGCCTCGATCTTCTTCATATCCTTTTCAATTCCTCCCTTCCCCCGATCCATATCAGTTAGATTTCACGGTCCATTGCCCAGAAGGTGGGATATCCTCTGTTTCAACTCCCCCAGGTCCGAGGATTTGGTGACGAAGACATCGGAGGCCCAAAGCCGGAAATCCTGGCGGAAGTCGTCATAGGCGGTAAAAATGACGACGGGGAGATCGCGATGGATTTGTCTGATTCGACGTAGGAACTCCGCGCCGTCCATGTGGGGCATCTTGATGTCTAGGGTGATGAGGTCGGGTTTGCTCTGCTCGATCAGGGCCAGGGCCTCCTCTCCATTGCTCGCCGTTATCACCTCGTATCCAGCTTCGGTCAACTCATCCCGCAGAAGTAGCCGGATGCTATCCTCGTCGTCCACCACCAGGATCCGCTTCATTTCAGGTCGCCTCCTCGGGGAAATGATGGAGAGACCCCTCCGAGAGCGGGAGGGAGATGGAAAAGCGAGCCCCCCTCACTGGCAGGTTCTGGGCCTCGATCTTTCCTCCGTGGTTGGTAATAATGCGGTGGGTGAGGGTCAAGCCCAAACCGGTTCCGTTTGCTTTGGTGGTAAAGAAGGGATCGAATAGGGCAGCCATGGCTTCGGCAGAGATACCCGGACCGCTATCCGAGACCTCCAAATGGAGCGCCTCCGGCGTACGGCGGGTGGAGATGGCCAGCTCTCCTCCCTCTGGCATAACCTCCAGGGCGTTATCCAGGAGGTTGGAAAGGGCATGGCGCATCTGGGTGGCGTCCAAAGGGAGCAGGGGCAAGTTGTTCTCCAGGCTGAGGTGGAGGGTTACTGCCTGCTCCCTGATCCGGTCCTGGTAGAGGACGAGACATTCCTGCACCACCTGGTTGAGATCCGAGGGGACGAGACGGGGCCTTATCTCCCGAGACACGGAGAGTATCTCGCGGACCGTCTGTTCTAGTCTTTTTACCTCGCGCTGGATGACCTCCAGGTACTGCCTCCGTGCTCCCTCCTTCTCATCGGCCTGGGACAGTCTTCGGGCGAACCCCCCAATGGCTACCAGCGGATTTCTGATCTGATGGGCTACGGTAGCCGACATCTCCCCCAACAAGGCCAGCCTCTCCATCTGTACGATCTGGCGATGACTTTCCCTCAATTGGCGGTTGGTCTCCTCCAGACGGGAGTAAAGGCGTGCCGATTCGATGGCCATCCCGGCCTGGTTGGCGAGGGCGGTGAGAAAGCGGAGATCGTCCTCCGATATGGGTCTCTGGTTGAAGAGATTGTCCACCAAAATGACTCCGATCACCTTGTCTTCGGCCAGCAGGGGGACGGTAGCCAGATAGGAGGAACCGAGGCGGCCCTCGTATTCGGGATTGACCTTTTGTTCCCCTCCGGTTCTCCCTGCGAGATTGAAGCTCCTCCTTTCCAGGGCAGTGAGGGCTATGATCCCTGCTTCGGGGAGCAGGGGAACTTTCAAGCTCCGGGCCAGGGCGTCAAAGGGGGACCCGCGGAGGGCCTCGAGGGATAGGGAATTTACCAGCTCCAACAAGGAGATCTTTCTTGCCTCCAGGTCTCTCCATATACGCCAAGCTTCCTCCGAGTCCGCGGGACCCAGCCCCAGCACTCCTTGCAGATACTCTTGCTTATCGTCGAGGAGAAAAAGGATGGCCCGATTGAAGCCGAGGCCGCCACCGAAGGTTACACCGGTGAGGATGATAGGCAAGAGCTGATCGAGTTGGTTTATGCCGCGCATAGCCGACCCGAGCTCGTAAAGAATCCGTAGCTCCTGGTACCTCCTGAGGTTGTCTTGGGCCAACCTGTGGGTCTGGGAAAACAAGCGAGCGTTCTCGATGGCGAGGGCGGCCTGACTTGCTATAGCCGAGAGCAGACGAATCTCTGCCTCCCCGAAGGCACGTGGCTCGGTAGTCAGGATGTAAAGGCCTCCGATCGCCTTTTCCCGAAAGATGAGAGGGACCCCCAGGAAAGAATGGAACCCGAACCTCTCGGCTAGGTGGGGATAAAGGAAGCGCGGGTCCTCGCTCATTTCGAGGATGGCCAGGGGGGATCGGGAGAGAACGACCAGCCCGGAGATGCTCTCGCCCACCTTCAGATTCCCCACTGCCTCCATCCACTCGGAGGGGAGGCCCAGGCTCGCGCTCCACTGAAGTTCCTGGCTCTCTTCGTCCAGCAACATCAAGTTGGCGGCTGCAACCCCCATGATTTCGGCGGCCATGCTTACAATGGATTGAAGGACCTCCCCGAGATCGAGAGAAGAGTTAACCGCCTGCGTTACCTGCATCAGCACGGAAAGCTCTTCCGCCCTCCTCTTTTCCCTTTCGAAGGAGCGAACATTCTCGACGAATACGCCTATCTGGTTGGCGACGGCCTCGAGCAGCAGTATTTCTTGGCTCCGAAAGGGAAGAAGCCGCTTTCTTGCCACATTCATAACCCCCACACTGATACCTTTGGACCTGATGGGTATGGAGGCATAGGACAGGAATCCCCGGGAGAGCAATGAATCGAGGCCTTCCTTCCTGAGGTCGTCGATGACGAGCGGCACTTCGGCCAGGGCCATCGGCTTGATCGGACCTGGATCTATTTTCGGTAGAAGCTGTTGCTGGTAATAATCCCTCTCCATTCCGCAGCAGGCTACCTGCAAGGGTCGGGGGATTCCCTCCCTTTGGATATAAATCTCGCAGCCTTCGACCTGGAGCGATTGGGCAATCAAATCCGTCACCCGATCCAGGGTTTCCTCGAGAAGGAGGGATTGGCTCATGGTGGCGGCTATGGAGTTGAGGAAAGCGAGCTCTTTGTTTCGCTCATGCACCTCCTGCTCGATCCTCTTCATCTCCCCGATGTCGCGGGAAATACCCACTATGGCATAGGGGTTCGCCTTCTCATCGCGAACCAGCGAAGTGGTTAACGCTATGGGGAATACCCCGCCGTCCTTCCTTATGTTCTTTAATTCCCCTTGCCATCCGCCTCGGAGTGAAGCCTCCCGAATCTCCGACCCGAGAAAGAGATGGTCATCGGGCGTTCGTAAAGCACTGACTGGTCGGCCGATGAGTTCTTCTCGCTGGTAACCATAAGCTCGGAGGGCTGCTTGGTTGACATAGGTGATCTTTTCTTCCAGATCGGTGATGACAACGATATCGTCGGTGGCCTCCAGGGCACGGGCCAGCTCTCGGAGGGAAAGCTCGGCCCTCTTGCTTTCGGTCATGTCGCGAATGACGGCGACGCAGCCCAGGACCTGGCCAGCCCCGCTGAGTCTGGGAGCGAAGGTCACGAGGGCGGGGAGAGAGGATCCGTCCGAGCGCAGCAGTGGGCTTTCGAAGGTGAGCACCCGTCGGTTGCAGGGCAGGGTGAACCATTCCTCCCACCGGGAATGATCCCCAGAGAGGAAGATCTCGGTGTAACTCTTCCCCTTCATTCGATCCTCATCGTAGCCAAGCATTTCCGCCAATCTCGGATTGGCATATTCGATCTCACCCTCAAGGTTGAACAGGACCACCCCGTCCCCCAGGGCCTGGATCAGGGTGCGGGAGAAATCTCTTTCCTCCTGGATCTGATTTGTCTTCCGCTGAATGTCCCAACGGGAGAGGCACATGAGAGCGACACTGAAGAGAAGGATCGTTCCCATGAGCAGGAAGAGGCGCAACCGGAAGCGGGTAAAGAGGCTGGTAGTTTCGCCCAGGTGTCTGAGGGCATTTTCTTGGTAGAGGGATAATAGCCTCCTACCCTGCTCGTGGAGGCTCTTCTGTCTGGAAAGCAGCCACTGGTCGTGCCCAGGATTGGTCTCACCTCCAACCTTGGCAGCCGAAAAGGACCGGGCTGTTCCCTCCAGGGCCTGAAGATAGGCCTTAACCCCTTCCTGCAGATCTTGTAACGCCTGTTTTTCGGCCTCGCTAGGGGCATCCCGCGCTTGTTCCTGGAGATAGGAGGTGATCTCCACTTGGGTCCGGCCTAGGCCCTCCGCCCAGTTTGCAAACCTCTGCGACCTGGAGTATCGCGGACTGTCTCGGAAGACCCTTTCCAGTCCAAGGGTGACATCGGCCAAGCGGGCGAAGGTTTGACTCCCTCGGCGATAGCTCTCCAGGGCCAGCTCGGTCCTCCGCTTGACCTCCGTAACCTGGTGGAGGACCAAGGAACCGAGGAGGAGGAAGAGGAGCGAGAGGAGACCGAAGGAGAGGATCAGGGTCGCCTGGATATCTCGGGGAAAGATGCCGAAGTTCTTCTGGTTGGTCTTCTTCCTTGCACCCATGCACCGTTACCTTGAGTCAAGAGACTGTCCTTTTTCGCTGCGCCTTTCGATAGAGCCTTAGGTACTGACGGGCCGATACCTCCCAGGAATAATCTTCCCCCATGGCCTGCTTCATCAGGCGTCTCCAGCGGCGTCGATCCCGGTAAAGAGAGAGCGCGCGATCGATAGCCTTTAGCAGCTGGGAGGAGGAATATTCTCTGAAGCTGAATCCATTTCCCTTGCCGGTACGGGGGTTGTAATTGTGGATGGTATCGGCGAGTCCTCCCGTACGTCGGACGATGGGGATGGTTCCGTATTTGAGGCTGTAAAGTTGGTTCAGGCCGCAGGGCTCGTAGCGAGAGGGCATGAGGAACATGTCTGCACCTGCTTCGATCTTATGGGCCAGCGCGTTGTCGAATCCTAACCGCACTCCGACCTTCTGGGGGTGGCGTCGGGCTACATCCGAAAAAAGGTCCAAGTAGACCTGGTCACCGGTGCCCAGAAGGACGAAGAAAAGCTCCCTTTCCATCAACGGTTCCATGATCTCTGCCAGCAAGTCGAATCCCTTTTGGGGAGTCAATCGGGAGATCATTGCCAGGACGGGTACCGAAACCTGGGGAGGAAGGCCGAATGAGCCCAGCAGATCCATCTTGCAGGCGGTCTTTCCGGCCAGATTGCGCTCGTCGTAGGTAGCGGCTATCCAGCGATCATGGGAGGGGCTCCACTCCTCGTAGTCGACTCCATTGACGATGCCGTAAAGGTCCTTGGATCTGGCCTTTAGGACCCCCTCAAGGCCATATCCGAATTCGGGAGTTTGGATTTCGAGGCTGTAAGTTTTGCTGACCGTATTGATGATCTGGGCATACACGATCCCCGCCTTGAGAAGGTTGATGTGCCCGTAGAATTCGATCCCTTCTGGCGTGAAGTATTCCCATCCTATTCCCAAGAGATGCCAATCGTAGTGCCAGAAAATACCTTGATAGGCGAGGTTGTGGATGGTGAAGAGAGTTCCGGTGGCTTGGAAAAAGGGGTCCTGCCCATAAAAGGCCCGTAGGTACAGGGGTACCAGCCCCGTCTGCCAGTCGTTGCAATGGATACAGTCTGGCCGAAAATCGACCCTCTTGGCGATCTCGGGAATGGCCTTGGAAAAGTAGATGAATCGCTCGGCGTTATCAGGATAGTCGCCCTGGGGGGTTCGGTACAGCTCGGTGCGGTGGTAGTAAGGCTCGTTGGCCAGAAGGTAAACCGGAATCGATTTCCCCAACCGGGTCTCGTACACGGATGAATCTACCCAGCGATCGGAGATGGGAAGGGACAAGCGCTCCAGGACCTTGGTCTGGGGGAAGGCCCCGCGATCGACCATCTCATACTTGGGCAGGATCACCCTCACCTCGTGCCCCAACCGTTCCAGGGCCTTGGGGAGCGATCCCGCCACATCGGCCAAGCCTCCGGTCTTGGCGAAGGGCGCCACTTCGGGGGAGGCGATGAGGATCTTGAGCCTGCGAGCCATGGGAAACCTCCCTTCTCGGGTGGGACTGGGTTACGACCCCAAATAGCAATACCGAACAGGGATTGACGAGATTAGAAAACTGCCTCCTTCGCGACCGAAAGCGGCGGGGAGAGATCGCGGGGGCGGAGACGTATTGGCCGCGTCTTTCAGTTCGCTCGACCGGTCAGATCCACCTCGCGCATGAATTTCGCTGCATCTTCGGGAGGAGTGGGGTTGATGTAGAAGCCGGTCCCCCATTCAAATCCCGCCACCCTCGTTAGTTTGGGCATGATCTCCAGGTGCCAATGATAAGAATCATGTTGGTTCTCCTGGAAGGGGGTATTATGGATGATGAAGTTGTAGGGAGGAAAGGAGAGGGATTTCTCGATGCGGAAGAGGGTGTCTTTGAGCGCCCGGGCAAGATTGGCATATTCTCGTTTTTGACCGTCCTCGTAGAAGGTATCGTGCGCCTTGGGTAGAATCCAGGTCTCGAAGGGAAAGCGGGGGGCGAAGGGTGCTATGACCACGAAGTCCTCGTTCTCGCTGATCAACCGGATTCCCTGCTCCTTCTCTTGCCGAATGATGTCGCAATATATGCACCGCTCCTTGTACGAGAAGTACTCCTTGGCGCCATCCACTTCCTCCCGTACTCTCTTGGGGACTATGGGAGTTGCAATTAGCTGTGAATGAGGATGCTCCAGGGTGGCACCGGCTGCCGCTCCATGGTTCTTGAATACCAGGATGTAGCGAAACCTCCGGTCTTTCTTGAGATCGAGGATCCGGTCCCGATAGGCCCAAAGGATATCCTCAACCTGCTGATCCGGGAGTTGGGAGAGGCTGGCATGATGATCCGGGTGCTCGATGATGACCTCATGGGCGCCTATTCCCCTCATCTTATCGTACATCCCCTCGCCCTTTCGGTCCAAGTCGCCTTCGATCTGGAGGGCGGGGAACTTATTGGGAACCACCCGCAACATCCAGCCAGGGGTATTGGGCGGTCCTCCGTTCGGTCGGTAAGCCAGTACCTCAGGGGGGGTCTTGTCCTCGTTTCCAGGACAGAAGGGACAGAACCCGTTCGATTTGGGCGGCGACTCCAGTTCCAGGAAGTGAGGGCGCCGCCCTCGTTCGGTAGATATTATTACCCATCGCGAGGTTATGGGATCCTTTCGCAGCTCGGACATCAAATCCTCCGTCGAAAAGCGTAAAATGCATCTCTAGAGCTGTAAGCCCTTGCGGGATAGCCACTTGGAGATTAGAGTCAAAAGGATCAAAAGTCAATGATAATTGAAATTGCATAGCATTTGACCGCGTCGCTGGCCCAGAAAAAATGCTTGTCGCCCTCATTGGCATTTGTTAAATTGGCGTGGCTATCGGCAAAAACTGCGATCTACAGGCACGGAGGGAGGAGCGCGCGATGAAGATTGCCTACTTTGACTGCTTCGCGGGGATCAGTGGGGACATGATCCTGGGAGCTCTGGTGGACCTAGGGCTGGATCTGCGGATCCTGGAGGAGAGACTGAAGAATTTACGGTTGGACGGATTTCATCTGGAGGCGCACAAGGTCAAGAGGTGCGCCCTGACGGGAACCAAAGTGGAGGTAGTGGTGGACCATCATCAACATGCTCACCGCCATCTCTCCCATATCCTGGAATTGATAGAGGCGAGCGACCTTACCAGCAAATCAAAGCAGGATTGTGTCGCTATCTTCAGGCGCTTGGCCGAGGCGGAGGCCAAGGTGCACGGGACCTCGGTCGAGCAGGTGCACTTTCACGAGGTGGGTGCGCTGGATTCGATCGTGGACATCGTGGGTTCAGCCGTGGCCTTGAACGAACTGGGCCTGGAGCGGATCTATTCGTCCCCGCTGCACCTAGGGTCGGGCTTCGTTATGGCCGAACATGGTAGGCTCCCCGTTCCAGCCCCGGGAACTGCTGAGCTGATCAAAGGTGTCCCCACCTATGCCAGCGACATCGAAGGCGAACTCACTACCCCTACCGGTGCGGCCATCATCACCACCCTGGCCAGCCGCTTCGGTCCCATGCCGGCTATGAAAGTGGAATCGATAGGCTATGGCGCTGGAACCCGGGAAAACCCAACCTTGCCGAACCTCCTGAGGGTGATGATCGGGGAAGAGGAGGTGGGATTGGAGGGTGACACCATCTCCATTCTGGAGTCGAATATCGACGACATGAATCCCCAATTCTTCGAGCTCTTGCTCGAAAGGCTCCTGGAAGCCGGAGCTCTGGATGTCTATTTGAGCCCCATCTACATGAAAAAATCTCGTCCCGCCGTCCAGCTCACCGTCCTTTGTTTGGGGGACAAGGTAGAGGCCTGCACCCGAACCATCTTGGAGGAAACGACTACCTTCGGGGTCAGGATTTCCCAGGCCATGCGGAAGAAGCTCTTGCGGGAAATCAGGGAGGTGCAGACCCGTTTCGGCCCGGTAAGGGTCAAGGTGGGCAGGATGGGCGAGAGGATCACCGATCTCAGTCCTGAATACGAGGACTGCAAGGCCTTGGCCAAAAGCCAGCAACGGAGCGTGCGGGAAGTTTATCAGGAGGCCCAACGGGCCGCTTATCAGCAGCTCTGGGAATAAGGCCGGATGTATTTCCTCCGACTCCTCTTGCTGGGGACGATTCAAGGGATCACCGAGTTCTTGCCCATTTCCAGTTCCGCTCATCTCATCCTCGTCCCCTGGTTCCTAGGCTGGCCCCATCTGGGTCTAGCCTTCGATGTGGCCCTGCATCTGGGAACCCTGTTCTCTCTCTTGCTCTACTTTGCTGGAGAGTGGAGGGGCTTAGCGAAGTCGTTCTGGGAAAGCCTGAAGGAGAGAAAAGTGGCGGGGGATCCCAGGAGGAGAACGAGCTGGCTTCTTCTCCTGGCCAGCTTGCCTGCCGCCCTGGTCGGCTTTTTGGCAGAAGAAACGATCGAGAGACACTTCCGTCATCCCGCATCCATTGCCATGATGACCTTTCTTCTGGGAGCCGTTCTCCTCTATGCGGATAAGAAGGGTCGGCTGGTCCGGGGAGAAGAGACGATAGATCCTGGGGAGGCATTGCTCATCGGGTTCGCCCAGGCAGCGGCCCTGTTTCCCGGAGTTTCGCGATCGGGGGCTACCATAACCGCTGGGCTTCTACTAGGCCTAAGGAGGGAAGCGGCGGCCCGGTTTTCCTTTCTGTTGGCTTCTCCAGTCGTGGCCGGCGCCGCCCTGCTGGAAGGGATTCATCTAGTCCACTCCGGAATCCAGCCGGGAGATGGATTTTCGTTCGCGATAGGCATCTTCTCCGCCACCCTGTCCGGTTTTCTGAGCATTCGTTACCTGCTGCGCTATCTTCAGCGGGGAAGGCTCGCCCCCTTTGCCTATTACCGGATGATCCTGGGTCTAGTAATAGTGATCTTGCTTGCTAGGTCCTAGGGGTGGGGAAATAGAGAGAATGCCCTACCTTACCCTGAAGGATAAGAGGATCTATTATCGAAGAGGAGGGAGGGTCCCTGCCAGAGAGGCAGTGGTCTTCATCCACGGGGCTGGCGCCAGCTCCAACATCTGGCTGCGCCAGCTGTCGGTCCTGGAAGAAGAATTCCTGGCCTTGGCCCTCGACCTGCCGGGACACGGGCAATCGGAGGGAGAGGGTGAGGAAAGGGTGGAGGAGTATGCCCAGGCAGTTCTGGCTTTCCTGGACAAGCTGGGGTTGGAGGAGAGCTCCTTGGTGGGCCATTCCATGGGGGGGGCGATAGCCCTGACCTTGGCCCGAGATTTCCCGGAAAGGGTGAAGAAGATCGTCTTGGCTGGAAGCGGGGCCCAACTGAAGGTTCCTCCCGAGGTGATTCAGGCCCTCTGTGGTGACTTCAGAGAAGCCATACGGGTCATGGGTCAGTATGCCTTCTCTCTGCCTTCCTTAAATTTTCCCACCGGCGGGGGGGAGGCGGGGATAGGAAAGACCAGCCGGGAGGTGGTGGTCAAGGATTTCGTGGCGTGTGATGGCTTCGACATTCGCCCCCACCTGGGAGATATTCGCCAGGAGGCCCTAGTCATATGTGGAGAGAGAGATCGTTTCACCCCTCCCGAGTTCTCCGAATTTCTCCATTTCCACCTTCCCCGGTCTCGCCTCGAGATCATAAAGGGGGCTGGGCACATGCTCATGATAGAAAACGATCGGGCCTTCAACGCTGCCCTTCTGCGGTTTCTGACCCAGCCAGTTTTCTCTTGACAGCCCGCGAGGCGATGGCATAAAAGGACTCCGGCCTCAAAGCGGTTGCCGTGATCGGAGGACCTGACCATGATGATCACCACGCAGAAGTCGAAGGAAGAGATCCTGGCGCTGCTTTCTCCTTATTCCAAGATCGTAATCGTGGGATGTGGGGGGTGCGCAGCTACCTGCCATACGGGGGGCTCCGAGCAGGTGAAGGAGTGGGAGGAGAAGATATTGCCGGAGAGGGTGTTGGCTTCCCTGGTTTGTGAGGAGCCGTGCGACGAGCGATTGGTCCGGAGAGATCTTCGCCGGATCAAGAGGGAACTCGATCGCGCCGAGGCGATCCTGGTGATGAGCTGTGGCCTGGGAGTCCAAACCTTGGCAGATGTTACGGGGAAGGTCTGTCTTCCCGCTCTGGATTCGCACTTCTACGGAAAGGCGGAGAGGCTCGGCAAGTTCCTGGAGCGATGTGAGGGCTGTGGAGATTGCCTATTGGCCGAGACCGGGGGGATCTGTTTTCTGGTCCGGTGTCCCAAGAGGCTGAGCCATGGCCCCTGTGAGGGCATGGTCGATGGCAAGTGCGAGGTGCGGGAAGAGATGGATTGCGTATGGAAACTCATCTACGATCGCCTTGCTGGACTGGGACAGGAAGATCGTCTCCTCCGGATCAGGGAGCCTTTGGACTGGTCGAAGCGAGTTCGCCCCCGGGAGCTGACATGGAGCAGGTTGCCAGGAGGAGTGGACTTGCAGAAATGAGCCGCGAGGGAAGCTCAGATGGTGGTCTTGATCGCCCAATTAGCGTGCCCGCTCGCCACTGAGGTGGAGACTTTTCTCCAGCGGGCCCGGGGACTTGAGTCGGCCACCGGCTTCCATCTGTACAATGACGGGGGAGGCCTGCACCCTTTGGCCTTGGGATCCCTATTGCAGCAAGAACTGCAAAAGGAGGTCTATCTCCACCTCCATCCGGCCGATCGCAATCGAGCGGCACTCTTTTCCGATCTGTTGACCGCGCATGTTACGGGAGTGGAGAAGGTGGTGCTGGGGTCGGGGAAGCATCCGATCAAGACCCGGTTTCCAGAAGCGAAGCCGGTTTACGATTTGGACCTATTGCAGCTTCTGCGAATGACCCTCAGGGCAAGAGAGGGCTTCGATCCCACTGGCAGGCCTCTGGCCGAAGGACTTTCCGTGCAGGTAGGGGTCCAGGTCAGGGTGGATTCTCCCCTGGAGCTGTTGCGTCTCCGACAAATGGTGGAGTTGGGGGCAGATTTCGTTCTCCTCAAATGGCCTAGTCGGTTCCTCGATGCCTCTCAGCTGCAGGTCCAGATTGAGCGCCCCATCTATCTGAGCGTGGAAGTAGACCAGGTGGCAAGGGAAGAGGAGGAATGGCAGCGGATCCATGATTCCGACCTTGCCGGGATCAACCTGGTCGTCCCCTTTGGCAAGGAAGATCGGGCAGAGGAAATCCTCCGATGGTTTTCCCGTTACCCCTGATACGGATTGTCATGATGGACGGGATTCTGTCCCGGGAATCGGGGCGACGGATCCTTTCCATGGGGAACGAGGCCGTAGCCCGCGGGGCGCTGGAGGCCGGTCTGGGCTATTTTGCTACCTATCCCGGTACCCCGGCTTCGGAGATCGGAGATACCTTGATCGCGCTGCGGGAATACCTACCTGGCCTCTATGCCGAATACAGTGCCAATGAGCATGTGGCCCTGCATGGAGCTATAGGAGCGAGCTTCGCCGGGATTCGTTCCATGGCGGCCATGAAGCATGTGGGAATGAATGTGGCTGCCGAGCCCCTTCACTTCCTGGGGCTGACCGGGGTAAGGGCGGGATTGGTGGTGGTCATCGGCAGCGATCCGGGTGCCACCTGTTCCACTACCGAGCAGGATGACCGCTGGTACTCCCTTCATACCCATGCTCCTATCCTGGAACCATCGGACATCCAGGAGGCAAAAGATTTTACCCGGGAGGCCTTTCAGCTCTCGGAAAGGTTCAGCCTCCCGATCATCCTCAATGTCCCCTCCCGTCTGGCCCATAATGCGGGCGATCTGATCCTGGGAGAGATGCCCCCTCCCCGGGAAGAACCGGGCCATTTCCTCAAGAATCCAGTGCGGTACTTCAATCTTTTTCAGACCGCCTTGGAGAACCACAAGAGGCTTCTCGCTTCCATAGAAGAGGTGAGGGAGTATGCTCACCTGAGTCCCTTCAACCGAGTCCTGACCGGAAGCGGAGACTGGGGGCTGATCACCTCCAGTGTCAATTATGGCTACCTGCTTGAGGCCCTGGACATATTGGGACATTACGACCTGCCGATCCTGAAAATCGGGCTGTCCTATCCCCTCTCCCCCCGTCAGATCGTCGATTTCCTGTCTCCCCTGCGGGGAGCCATCGTGGTAGAGGATCTGGAGGGCTTTCTCGAGTTTCAGATCAAGAAGATAGCCTACGAAGAGGGGCTGAGACTACCGATCAAGGGAAAAGATCTCTTCCCCCCCTTCGGGGAACTGAATGTGGATTTGATCTGTGAGGTGCTGGGGCGCGAATTAGGGGGCGGGGAGAGGCTGGAGGGGTTGAAGATCGCTGCCCGAGCCCGACCGATCATCGAGGCCCTTCCCCCTCGAACTGGCGCCTTCTGTGCCGGCTGCCCCCATCGGGCAACCATCTATTCGTTGATGAAAGCCACGGGGAGGAAGGAGGTCTATGGGGGAGACATTGGATGCCTGACCTTGGCGGGCTTGCCCCCCCATTTTGCCTCGGATTGGGTGACCTGCATGAACTGTGGACTGGCAACCTCTCAGGGAGTGAGCAAGGTGGTGAGAGACCAGAGGGTGATCACCATCGTGGGCGACTCCACCTTCTTTCACTCCGGAGTCCCCGCCCTGGTAAATGCAGTGCAGCAGGGGGCCGAAGTCCTCCTCCTTTTCCTGGACAACAAATGGATCGCCATGACCGGTCACCAGCCCAGTCCCACCACCGATCTCAGCGTGGATGGGGAGAAGATGCCCGGGATCAAGGTGGCGGAGCTGCTCAGGACATTGGGGGTCAAATACGTGCGGACTATCGATCCCTTCAATGTCCGAGCGATGATGGATGGTATCCTGGAGGCTTTGGAGGTTCCGGGCTTCAAGGTGATAATCGCCGAGCGGGAATGTTCGCTGCAGAGCGAGCGTCGTCGGCGCCGTTTGAAGCCGGAAGGCGAGGTCTATTACGACATCGACCCGGAACGATGCCAAAGGTGCGGGGAATGCTACCGCGAATTCGGATGCCCTGCCATACGATCGCGAACCGACGAGCAAGGGGACGAGGTATTCTACATCGAAGAAGCTACCTGTACCCGGTGCGGTGCCTGCAAGGGAGTGTGCCCCAACTCGGCGATCAGCCGCACTGAGGTGAGGTCGCGGCTTACCGAGGCAGAATTGGAATGGGCCGAGGTGGGGATGGGATGAGGACCTATGACATCCTCATCTGTGGTTTCGGGGGGCAGGGGGTCATAACCCTGGGAAATCTCTTCAAGCTGGCGGCCATCAAGCAAGGCATCAGCGTCAGCGGGGCCGAAAGGAGAGGGGGGGCTCAGCGGGAGGGGGGGGTGGTTTCGCACGTGCGCTATAGGGTATGGGAGAAGGAGGAGGCCTATGACGAGAGAAGGATGACCAGGTCTGGCCTTATCCCCTCCGGAAAGGCAAACATGATGATTGCCTTTGAACCCTTGGAGGGACTTCGACATTGCAACTTCCTCAATTCCCGATCGGTGGTTGTCCTGAATACCGAGGCCTCCCCTCCTACCCTGGTCCGGATGAAGCAATACGCCTATCCACCCTGGGATGAGATCCTGGGGGCCCTCCGAGGATTTACCCCTTTCATCTATCCCTTCAACCTCAATGAGCTCTCGCGGGACTATTTCGGTGATTTCCTTCACATCAGCGTGATTAGCTTGGGATTGGCACTAGGATTAGGCGATATCCCGGTCTCGCCGGAGAAGTTCCTGGAGGTGATCCAGGAACGGTTCCCCGATTTTGAAGAGAACCGGAGGGGATTTGATTTCGGTTTTCGCCTCGGCCTTTCCGCCCGGCGCCAAGGCTGAGGAGAGGAGGAAGAAAATGCAATCGGTGTCCGATCGCCTGAGAAAGCTTGATACTGCCTCGCTGAGTGATGCTATGTGGAAACAGAACGCCATGGACTCGGCGATCAAGCCGATCCGCCCAGGGATCAAGATGGTTGGTCAGGCCCTGACGGTGAGGACGGTTCCCTCCGACTTCATGACCGTCATCGCCTCGCTGGATTATGTTCGACCCGGACATGTCTTGGTAATCGACGCTTCGCGGATCACTGAATCGGCGGTGATGGGAGAGCTGGTATGCTACGAGGCCTCTCGGCTGGGGGCGGTGGGAATCGTGCTCGATGGGGCCCTGCGGGACGCGGCGGCGATCCGCAACTCGGGATTCCCCGTTTTCGCCAGGGCCATCACGCCCCGTTGTGGTTCCTGCGATGTAATGGGCGAGATTCAGGTCCCTATCAACTGCGGAGGGGTGAGCGTCAAGCCGGACGACTGGATCGTGGGCGACGACGATGGGGTAGTGGTGGTCCCCCACGAAAGATTGGATCTTATCCTCCGGATCTGCGAATCGGTGGAGGACATGGAGGAGCGCATTAAGAAGGGAGAGCGGATCAAGCAGGTGTTCGGCCTGGACTCCTACTTTCAGGAGAGGGCGCGCATTGCCGAGGAGACCCGGTCTGGCAAGCGATTGCCCATTACCTGAGGATTGGCGGGGAAAGGTTGGACCGATCACGGAGGTAGTACGATGCGGATTGCTATGCTGGGTGCAGGGGCCATGGGAGGGGTATTCGGGAGCCTCCTGGTGAAGGCTGGATTCGATGTGATTTTTCTCGATATCTGGAGAGAACACATTGAGAAGATGCAGAGGGAGGGTCTTCGCGTTCGCGATCAATCGGGGGAAGAGCTGATACCGGTGAAGGCATTTTCTTCTCCCGAGGGGCTGGAGCCGGTAGACCTGATTTTCCTGATGGTCAAGGCCTACGACACGGAGACTGCCCTCCAACAGTGGAAAACGATCCGGGACGAGAAGACACTGGTCCTGACCATGCAGAATGGATTGGGAAATGTGGAGCGCATTGCTCGTCATGTCCCTATGGACCGGATCATCCCCGGCGTCACCTCTCGCGGCGCTTATGTGGTGGGTCCGGGGGTGGTCAACAACTCCGGCCATGCGGAGACGGTGCTGGGGGTAGTCCATCCCTCCCAGCGGAGAGATTCCGAACGCCTGGCCGCTATGTTCACCCAGGCGGGGGTAGAGGTGAAGTACGACGAGGACGTCAACTCCCTGATCTGGGGAAAGCTGATAATGAACCTGGCCATCAATCCAGTGGGGGCGCTCACCGGGATGCGAAATGTAGAGGTGCTTTCCTACCCCCCCACCTTCCGGCTGCAGGAGCTGGCGATGAAGGAGGGGATGGCGGTGGGGAAGGCCAAGGGTATTCGTTTTCGGTACTCGGATCCGGTGAAGAAGCTAAAAGAGATCGTTTCGGGCGCTCCCTTGAACCGCTGTTCCATGCTGCAGGATATCCAGCGGGGCAAAAGGACGGAGATCGATTATATCAACGGGGCGGTGGTGGAACTGGGAAGAGAGCTGAACATCCCTACCCGGGTGAACGAGGTCCTCACCCTGCTGGTAAAGGGGAAGGAAAAGCAAAGCATGGAAAACCAGGCAAGGGTGAGTTAGAAGGGGTCATGCGAGGGTAATGCAATGCTGAGCTCCAAGGTCTTGAAGCGACTGGAGGGGATCCTGGGACAGGAGAGGGTCAAGTCAGCCCCGGAGGATCTTCTGGCTTATTCCTACGATGGCTACCTCCAGGAATCTCTCCCCGGAGCTGTCGTTTTCCCGCGCACTACAGAGGAGGTCAGTGCCGTCATGAAGCTGGCCAGCGCGGAGAAAGTACCGGTGACCCCGCGCGGGGCCGGAACCAATCTGAGTGGAGGTAGTATTCCAGTTCCGGAGGGGATCGTCGTTTGCCTTACCCGAATGAATCGTATTCTGGAAATAGACGAGCGCAACCGGTTGGCAGTGGCAGAAGCAGGTGTGATCAATGGAGACCTCCAGAAAGCGGTGGAGGCCAGAGGCCTGACCTATCCGCCCGATCCCTCCAGCCAGTTCATTTCCACCTTGGGGGGGAATGTAGCGGAGAACGCAGGGGGATTGAAGTGCCTCAAATACGGCACCACCCGAGACTACCTGTTGGCTTTGGAGGTGGTTCTGGCTTCAGGGGAAGTGATAACCACTGGAAGCCGTACCGCCAAGAATGTCACCGGATACGATCTGACCCGTCTGCTCTGCGGTTCCGAGGGGACTCTGGGCATCATCACCAAGATTACGGTTCGTCTGCTTCCCAAGCCCGAAAGCAAACGGGCCCTTCAGGCCATCTTTCCAGACCTGGGCCAGGCGGGAGAGACGGTGGCCAGGATCATGGGTGCGGGCATCACTCCTTCTATCATGGAATTGATGGACCAGGGCATCACCGGGGCAGTGGAGGATTTCATGCACCTGGGGCTTCCGCGGGATGCAGAGGCGATCCTGTTGATCGAGGTGGATGGAAGGCAGGAGATGGTGGAAAAAGAGGTAGCGCAGGTGGCCGAGCTCTGTAGCGCCGGGGGAGCCAGTGAGGTCAAAGTGGCCCGATCCGATGAGGAGAACGAACAGATCTGGCTGGCCCGCCGGTCGGTCTTTGGGGCCTTGGCGCGACTCAGTCCCACTACTTTTTCGGAGGATACTACCGTGCCTGTCTCCCAGCTCCCCCTCATGCTTCGCAAGTTTCCGGAGATCGCGCGCAGGCACAATGTGCGTATCGCGGTGGTAGCTCACGCCGGAGACGGAAATATTCATCCCTGCCTGAGCTTCGACGAGCGCGACCGGGAGGAGATGGCCCGCGTGGAAAGGGCGGCGCAGGAGATCGTGGCCGAATCCTTGGCTTTGGGGGGGACTCTCTCCGGGGAACACGGCATCGGCCTTTCCAAAGCCCGTTTTCTGCCCATGGAGTTCGACCCCACCACCTTGCAAATCATGGCCCAGATCAAGCGGGCCTTTGATCCCTTGGGAATCCTCAGTCCCAACAGCTTCCTCAGCCAGCACCTGGCGGCCAGCAGATGATGGCCGCCATCGTTCTCCTTGCTTAGATTTGTTTAGGCCTCGTCATGCCCTCTGATAGCTCCCTGGAATCGGTCCACAACTGCATCAAGTGCGGGCTTTGCCTGGCGGCATGTCCCATCTACCGGCAGGTATTGGAGGAAACCGCCTCCCCCCGAGGGAAGGTGCAACTGCTCAAAGGCCTTCGGCAGGACCGGCTCGAACCATCCCCCTATCTGGAAGAGATTGCCTCGCGCTGCCTGCTCTGTCATTCCTGCGCCGCAGTCTGCCCCAGCGGAATGGAGGTAGGACACCTGATCGTAGGTCTCCGCTCGGAAATGGTGAAATCTTTCGGTCTGGAATGGAAAAAACGGCTGGCCTTTCGCCACCTTCTCTCGCCTGGTGGGCGCTTTGGAACGGCCATCCAGGGGGCAAGAATTCTGACGCCCCTCATGCCCCCCTGGATCAAGGTAGCGGGCATCTCCCTCTCCCATCTCCCTCCCCTCCCCACTACTCCCTTGCACCGTCAATATCCGGAAAAGATCGCTCCTCCCGGTGGTCGGGTGAGGGCGAGCGTGGCCTTCTTTCCGGGATGCATGATCGACTACGTCTATCCGGAAATAGGAAGCTCCCTCATCTCCCTGCTTCAGGCATTGGGAATCGAAGTGATCATACCGCGGGATTTGGCATGTTGCGGCACCCCACTCTTCATATCCGGGGAGGAGGAGATCCTGGCCCGCAACCTCCAGCACAACCTCGAAAAGCTGGGCTCGCTGCCGGCAAAGATTGTCCTGACCGCCTGTGCTTCCTGTGGCCACACGCTCAAGAAAGAATATCCTTACCTGATGCGAGAATGGGGAAAGGATAGCTCGCTGGCGGAGGAGGTAGGGGCTAAGATCCAGGATGTCAGCGTCTTTCTTCAGCGCGAGGAAGGACTGGGAGAGATGCTGGGGCCCTTACCCACCACCCTCACTTACCACGATCCGTGCCATCTGGCGAAGGCGGAAGGGGTAAGGACCGAGCCCCGGCAGCTACTCCGTTCTATCCCCGAACTTAATTTCGTAGAGATGGCCGAGGCCGACGCCTGCTGTGGAGGGGGAGGGAGCTTCCAGTTTTATTTTCCGCAGACCTCGCAGGCCATAGCCTCTCTCAAGCTAAACCATATCCGCGAGGTGGGGGCGGATATAGTAGCCACTGGCTGCCCTGCCTGTCGCTTTCGACTTTCGACTGCATTGGACCGGGAGGATTCAGGGATAAGGGTCGTTCACACCGTGCAGATACTGGATGAGGCGCGAGGGAGAAGGAAACGATGAAGATCCGCCGCCAAGATCCACCGGTCAATCCGGTCTCGCTTAGCTTGCTGGTCTCTGCTCCTTGGTTGAACTATCGACTCTGGAGCAGCGCCACCATGTCCTCCTTGAACCTATCGTAGGCCGCCCGGAATTCCTGGAGGGTCTTTTTCACCGCTCCATACTCCGACCACTGAGACGGCGTGAGCCCAGCAGACCCAAATTCTCCTTTGATTCCCACTCTCGCCAGGATGGAGGTGAGCTCGTCGTTGAGCTCGTAAGCCTGGCGGAAGTCCGACATCTGGTTCAGCAAATCTATGACCCAAGTAGGTGTCTCCTGGCGTATGGACTCGTAATAGCGCCAGGCCTGGAACCCTTCCTGGCCGGCCATCTGGCGGACTGCCTCTTGCTGGTTGGGGAACTCGGTGTGGACCATGTTAGTGGAGGACAGGGTCCAAAAGGTATCCTCGGCTTTGCGCTTGGAGGCGGGCAGATAGCAGATTCGATCCTGGATGAGATAGGCCTGGGAACGGCTGAGACCATAGTTTTCCTGGAGATAGGTGGTCCATTTCCTCCGGTTTTCGCGGGAAAAGAAAATACCCCAAACCCTTCTGGCCACGGCCGTACCTGCCTGGGAGATGGCCTTTTCCCACCTTTTCAGCTCTTCTGGGCTGGCGATAGGTCGAAGGGCCTCGATGACCGGATCGTCTATCTTCCTCTGGCCATGGAGGAAGGCAGTGGCGATCTTTACCTTCTCTTCGTAGTCGGGTGCTGCATCGACCTTGGCCCTGGTTCCGTTGGCATCCGCCAGGCGGGTCACCGCTTGCAAGGCCTGGGCTTCCCCCAAGCACTCTCTCAATCTTCCAAATAGCTGTTCTAACTTCACCTCTCGCAGGTGGCTTTCCAGCCGTCCTCCCATATTGGTCATGTAGATTTGGGTGGGCATTATCCCCTTCTTCACCGCCGTGGCCAAGCCCGCCATCTCCTCCAAGATCAAGGTAACCTCTTGGGCCACTGTGAAGACTACAGTTATGTTAGTTCCCAAGCCAAGGGAGTTGAGGGTGCGGGTGACCTCGCGGGCGGCTGGGGAGCTGGCAGCCACCTTTATGACCATATTCGGTCGCGCCTCCTCCCAGTGGGTGCCGTAGCCAGCCAGGAGGTGGGCATCGTAGCGGCGAAGCTCCTCTTCCGCTATCCGGAAAGCAGAAAGGGCGTCGGCTATGCTTTCGTCGACCAAGTGGGCGAGGTTAGGGTTCAACTGGAAACTTACCACCCCGCCGCCGCTTCCCTCGCGCAGGTTATAGAAGATGGGACGGAAGACATGGAGATTATCCCAGAGAGCAACCAGCGTGGCGTAGAGGGCTATCTCGTCCCCGTAACGGGATGGATCCAGGCACCACTTCTGGTAACGGGGATCGCGGGCGGCCCTTTCTTGGAAGATCCGAGCGAGGCGCGGATCGTCTTGATAGGCGCGAGCCGCCAGGACCGGGTTGGTCGACACCTGCTCAAAGCCTAAATGGCGAAGCCAACGAAGGCCGAGGGCGTAGTCATTTCCGAAGCGACACTTTTCCCTCTTGACCAATTGATAGTAGATGTTTCCCTGAATGGCGGCGCCGGCCTGCTGGAGGAAGGTACAGGTAAAGGGGGGTTGGTCCAATAGTCCCTGCTCAATCTCGCTGGCGATCCGAGCCTGCATGGATGCCCCCTGCATTACCAGCTTCATATCGGACAGCATTTCCTTTACGGTTGCGAGGGCCACGAAGGGTCCCCCTTCGCTTCTCTCTCGCTCCTCCCATTGGCGGAGGGTCTCGCGGACATGGGCCAGGCATTGCTCCCTTTCCCTTTCCGGCAGGTGGCGTGATTCCAGTCCCAGGAAGTTGAGGCCGATCTCAAGAAGGGCCTCGTAGAGGTAGTGGCGTAGGCCTGCTTTTCTTTCCTGCTCCGTCGGCTCGTCCGAAGGCAGGATGCGGGCAGCGAAATGGCGAAGATCCAATTGCCTGATCAACCCGGAGGCCAGCTCCCGTAGAAGCCGAGGGGAAGAGGCAAAGAGGAGGTGATCTGCCGCCAGGCGAGTGTACCCCATTTCTACGAGCCTCACCATATGGGCTACATGGTCTTCGCCTTCCGTACCCGGGGGTAGACGGTCGAGGCCGGTTGAAAGGCGGGCGATCATCTCCTCCACTGCATTCTGGTCCAAGCTAGGGGGAAGCGCAGCCATTGTTGTTCTCCTTCTGCTTTTTATACGGGTGCTTACAAGCGGGCGCAGGCGCTTGGCATATCGGCCCGGGCTTAAGTTCAGATTCTGAGCCGGTCAGAGGCAATAGTCAAGGGTTTTCGTCCTGGATACTCAGGCAGTGGTCATTTTTCTGATGGGCCCCCTGGAAGCCTTTTCTTGCCGATCTGACCCTGGGACTCTGTCCTCCTTTGGCACGCGGGGATCAGCCTTAGTGCCGGGCCACAAGTGGGGACCTGCGACCGGGTACGGCTTTGTAAGCGGGGACGAGCACCCCTTCGATGGCTGGAGGGGGTTTCAAAGGACATAGCCCGCCTCTCGGTGTTGTGATAAATCCAGTCCCGTCTCTTCCTCGTCGGAGGAGACCCTCAGCCCGAAGAGAAGCGATACCAGCTTGAGTAGGATGAGGGTGACCAAAAAGCAATAGGCCATGGTTGCCACCACTGCCAAGGCCTGGATTGCCAAGAGGGACGGGTTGCCGAAGAAGAGGCCGTTGGCCCCCGCAGGATTGATCGCCTTTTCCGCCGCCAGGCCGGTGGCCAAAGCCCCCCAGGTCCCTCCTACACCATGGATACCCACTACGTCCAGAGAATCGTCGTAGCCTAACTTCCATTTGAGGAGGATGGCCCAGTAGCAAATACTGCCGGCCCCCATGCCAATCATAATGGCAGCGAGGGGTCTCACGAAGCCCGCTGCAGGGGTGATTGCCACCAGCCCAGCAATACAGCCGCTCGCTGCCCCCAGGGTGGTAGGTTTGCCTCTATGGAGCCATTCGGCGATAATCCAGATCAGGGCAGCGGTAGCTGCTGCAATGTGGGTCGCCACAAAGGCATTGGTGCTGATTCTCCCGGCGGCGAGGGCTGAACCGGCGTTGAACCCGAACCAGCCGAACCAGAGCACCCCCGCCCCCAAAACGGTGAGGGGAAGGTTATGGGGTGGCATGGGTTCCTCGGCGAATCCTTTCCTCCTCCCCAGGATCAAGGCAGCTGCCAATGCACTGAATCCGGAACTGATGTGGACCACGGTCCCGCCGGCGAAGTCAAGGGCTCCAAGATTGCGAATCCAGCCTCCCATCCCCCAGACCCAATGGGCGATGGGATTGTAAACGATAGTGCTCCAGAGGATCACAAAGGAGAGAAAGGAGGTGAATTTCATTCGTTCGGCAATGGCCCCGGTTATGAGGGCAGGGGTAATGATCGCGAACATGGCCTGGTAGATCATGAAGGCCGGGTGGGGGATCGTCCCCGCATAGTCCGGATTAGGTTCCAAGCCTACATGCCTCAAACCCAGCCATTGCAGTCCACCGATCAAATGGCCTCTGTCCGGACCAAAGGAGAGGCTGTAGCCGTAGAGAACCCAGATGATGGTGACCACTCCCATGATGGCAAGGCTCTGCATGATGGTACCCAGGACGTTCTTGCTCCTTACCATCCCCCCATAAAAGAGGGCCAGCCCTGGGGTCATGAGCATTACCAAGGCAGCGGACACCAAGATGAAACCGGTATCGGCAGCATTGACTCCGTCGGTCATGCTCCACTCCTCCTTTCGCCTGGAATCTGAAGGGGGAGCGGTGCAATAGCGCTGCCAACCTGTGAAGGTGCCTGCTGCTGCCTTGGCGAGGGGAGCGGGTGGACAGTGCTACTAAATTGTAACTTTCACATCCCGACGCGGGACTTATATTGTTCATTTGTGTTCATTTATGTGGTGACCGTCGAGAGCTGGGCAGGCGAGGGAACCGATATGATTCCGGGGATGCGGGTGGGCAGTCAGTAGCCACCTTTGGGATGCTTCCTTCGCCACTTCCGGACTTCTCGCTTCCAGTCGGGCGTCTTGTCCTTTTTCCGATGGCCTCGGGATGGCAGAGATGGCTGCAGCCCTAGGTCGGGCGGAAAGGGATGGGAGATGGCGGGCCTCATTGCCTCCCTTATCTTCTCTTTCTTCTCGATCCTCAGCTTGGATAAGGGGGGGCCACTCAAGAATCGGGGAGGAAGGTATTCCACCAGATAAATGAGGTCATGGGCCCGAAAGAATACGATTCCCTCCCGGTGGGCACGCAGGGCGTGAACCTCCAAGAGGACCGGCTGGGGATCTCGCCGCCTCCCGATGCGGAGGGCCATGTCCTTGCTGGTAGCCAAATGGACATACTGCCGTCCCATGGGCTTGAGCCCTTGTTCCAATATGGTGGGATAGGCCCGGCGCCGGGTTCCATGATAGAGGATGGGCGGAGGGGGGGAAGGCTCATAGACTATAGGAGCAGGCAAGGGGTGACCGTGGGAGGCCCGGATCTTTCCTTCCTCGATCTCGAAGCGAAGGCGATCGCAGGTGAGGGCGATTTCTTGCAGATGGTCCTGCCGGACGAACGACCATTCCTCCTCCTCGTGCAGGGCCTGGATCAGCTCCTTGATCGAGACAAAGCCCTCTTCGTCCAATACCAGGCCGTATTCGTCGGGCCGATGTCTCAGGATGTAGGCCAGCAGCTTGCTGAGCCGCTCTCGCTGGTACTTGTCCATAATCTTAGGGCCCGGATCTCAAGATAGTTGGAATGGTACGAAAAGTCAACCAGCGGTCCCCATCTGTCATAGCTCTTTCCTTGGCTTGACTTCTTTCCCTCCCTCGACTATATACGCGGGAAGGAAGGCGCTGGAAAGGAGAGATGTCGGGGGCCACCCGAGCGTACCAACCCCTCCATCCTACCAGCCGTCGCGCCCTGCGATCCGGATGACCGGTGATTCCCTCCTTCGGTCAGCGAGGTCTTCATGGACTGGAAGGATCCGATCTTTCCCCTGGGAAAGCTACCTCATTATTATCTTGAGCGTATGCTCCGCAAGTATTCCGTGATCGATGGAACGGTTGTGGTGGGACCAGGCATTGGCGAGGATGCAGCGGTCGTCGATGTAGGGGATCGATACCTGGTCTTGAAAACCGATCCCATAACCTTTGTGGTCGAGGACATTGGTTGGTATGCGATCCAGATTAACGCTAACGATCTAGCCACCCGTGGAGCCCGCCCCCGATGGTTTCTCTCCACTCTCCTCTTGCCGGAAGGAAAGGCATCTGCCGAGGTGGTGGAAGGGATATTTGCCCAAATCGGAGAAGCCTGCAAGTCCTTGGGCATAAGCTGGGTCGGGGGGCACACGGAGATTACCTACAAGCTGGATCGCCCCATTGTTGTCGGTTGCATGGTTGGAGAAGCGGACAAGGACAAGCTCATAACTACTGCCGGGGCCAGAGTGGGAGACGACATCGTCCTGAGCAAGGGTATCGCCATCGAAGGGACCTCTATCATAGCCCGGGAGCTGGCGGACCAACTCCGAGAGAGGGGATACGATCAGGAGTTCCTGGCCCGATGTCGTAATTTCCTCTATGATCCAGGGATAGGCATCCTCCGTGAGGCCATGGTTGCAGTAGCGGCAGCTTCTATTCACGCTATGCACGATCCCACGGAGGGGGGCTTAGTCAACGGCCTTTTTGAGTTGGCCCAGGCTGCCCAGGTCGGTATCCTCTTGGAACTGGACTCGATTCCCATCTATCCGGAGACGAGGGCCCTTTGTCGGGAGCTCGCTCTCGACCCCTTGGGCCTTATCGCCTCGGGATCCCTCCTCCTGGTCCTTCCCCCCGAGGAGACGCCCTGTCTCCTGGAAAAGTTGCGGCAGGAGGGTATAGAGGCAGCCCGCATCGGCAAGGTGCTTCCTGGGCGTGAGGGGATGAAAGCGAGGGAGGGCGGCCGGGCCAAGGACCTTTCCTTTTTCGAACGGGACGAGATCACCCGCATCTTCGAGCAGTGAACCCTGGATAATACCCCACAGGGAAGGAGGATATCATGCATCCTTTTCTCGAAAGGCTCTCGACGGGGCCAATGGTTTCCAGTGGAGCGGTCGGAACAGTACTCCAGGCTAAAGTCCTGCGCCCGGTCAAGACCCTGGAGGAATACAACCTGACAGATCCGGAAGCGGTGGCTGAGATCCACCGTGCTTATGTGGATGCAGGGGCTGAAATGATCGGTACCAATAGCTTTGGGGCCAACCCCTTGAAGTTGAAGAAGGTGGGCCTCGAGGATAAGGCGTTCGATTTGAACTACCAAGCGGCCCGCATCGCACGACGGGCGGCACCGAGAGGCGTTTTCGTCTTCGCAGCCTTGGGTCCCAGTGGCGAGTTCTTGACTCCCCTGGGGACGATCGATCCCGAAGAGATGTATTCGGCATACCGGACGGTAGTGGTAGCTGCCGCGGAGGGAGGAGCGGATATCCTCTCCCTCCGGACCTTCAGCGACCTGGAGGAGATGAGAATCGCGCTCCGAGCAGCCAAAGAAAATACCGACCTGCCCGTCATCGCCACCATGACTTTCGACCTGGGACAGAAGGGGTTTCGCACCATGATGGGGGTGGATGTGGAGACTGCGATAGCGGGGATGGTGGGGGCAGGAGCCGAGGTGATCGGTTCGAATTGCGGTCGAGGTATGGAGGAGATGTTGCCCCTCATGAAAGAGATGAGGGCGCGCTACCCCGGGTACCTAACTGCCCAGCCCAACGCTGGATTACCCGAGTTGGTCGACGGAAGGGCCAAGTACACGCAATCTCCCGAGGATTTTGCCTCCTGGGTTACCAGCCTGCTGGAGGCGGGAGTTGACATCATCGGGGGCTGTTGCGGCACCACCCCGGCCCATACCCGCAGGGTGGCGGAGGAGGTTCGGAGATTTGGCGCGGGGAATTGAGGGAAAAGGTGTCGGAGGGGGCAGGCAAACGGGGGGTGGTACAGATTTTAGCCGAGGCTGGGAGGGCAGAGGGGCATCCATTGGATTGAAGGCAAAACAGCGGGGTTCGAATGGAGATGAGCGAGGACCCCGGCTAGGAGTTGGCTTTGGCACAGGGAAGGGAGGTGAAACGATGAAAGGAGCCTTTAGGCCTTACAGGATGGTGGCGGGGGTAGTACTGGCCTTGCTCCTCTCCCCCTACGGAGAAATAGACCAGGAAGTCCGAGCCTATGCCTCGGGAAAAATGCGGGTGGCAGTGGTGGGGAAGATCGCCAAGGGGCAATCTGCCCGGCGTTTCGATTACCTGTTTCCACGACTCACGGAGAGATTCAGGGAGAGCTTTTCCGGGGATCAAAGGTTCGAGCTCATCCCGGGAGAAGAGGTGGAGGCTGCCTTGACCCGGAGTGGGATCGGGAAGGGAAAGCTCGATCCCGAAGATCTGGCGGTCCTGCAGAGGATTGGAAAGGAGGCAGGCGCGGACCTGGTTTTGGTCAGCTACTACTACGAGATGGGCGGACACGCCATGCCGATGCACTCCAACAATTTCCTGATGCTGGTCTGGGTGGACAGAGAGCAGGCAGTGAAGGTAAACCGCGAATACAGCAAGATACTCTCGGAAGCGGAATTGACCTCCAGCGACGAGATGGCCTGGAAGGAGCTGATGAATAAGGCGGACCCCTGGTTCTAGCGGGTACCCTGCTCTCCACCGACGCGGACGGTGGAAACGATCATCCTGGACGAGTCATCAGGTGAAACTGTTTCCTTTTCCTCCCCCCTCAGCCTCCACAGCCGATGGTTCCTTCTGGCTAATAAAGAGGAAGATGAAGGGAGCCAAGCGCTGGCAGGTGCAGAGTCTGAGCCCGGAGCGCTGCAGGGACGATCGGGTGGAGCGGTGGGTTTGAATCTGCAAGGGAGCCCTCTCTGCCAGCCCCAGGATCCAGTTCATGGGTCGGCGGAGGAGAGGGGGGAAGATTAGCTCGACCAGGAAAAACCTCCCCCCCGGCCTGAGAACGCGGCGGATCTCGGCCAAGGCCTGCTCCGGATGAAGACAGTGGTGAATGGTGAAGGTGGCCATCGCCAAATCGAAGGTGCTATCGGGCCAGGGAATGCACTCGGCGTCCCCCACCCTCCATTCCACCCCAGGCGCCTCGCCGAACTTTCGCCGTGCTGTCTCTATCATCCGGGGGGAGAGGTCCAATCCGGCCAACAGACCCCCCTTTACGGATCGACGCAGATAGCGGATAGCCTCCCCGGTCCCGCAGCCCACATCGATGACCGAGGCGCCCCGGGTCGGGGCCATCAGGCGGACTACCTGTTTCTGGATCTTGCGGAGATAAGGGCTGATGAAGGTTCGATCGTAATCGTCGGCCCAGCGATCGAAACAGCAACCTCCTCCTCCTTCTTCTCTTTCTCTTCTTTCTGTCATGGGACCGGTCCTGTACCTTCTTGACGGTCATTGATATGGCAATTCGGAGGGGCTGTCAAGGTGGGATACAAAGGTCGGCAGCAACGGGCGGGTCAGAAAAAAAGGAGTTGACCGGAAATGGAGGCGATGGTATAGACTGGCTATCCCCCAGTGGCGTTCATGCTTCTAATTGTTGGCTAAGGGAGTCTTCGTTCTCTGAGAGGTAGGGAAAGGGGGTGATGAGGGTGAACACCATCCGATCCTCGGGTTTCACCTGATGTCGGTATTCTTCGATGATCCCTGGTCGGCAATAGGCCCGGGCCGCTGAAGGTCCAAGGGCCTTCTTCCCCAAGTAGAGTCAGCGAGGAGAGTTTCCATGAGAAGGACACTTACGGTTCTGGCGTTGGTATGCGCAGTGCTGGTTCTGTTCGCCTCTCTTTCCTGGGCCGGCAACTGGGTCAGCAAGTCCTACGGCAAGTACCAGGCCCCTAAGTTCACCCCCTATCTCAAGAGCCTGATCAAGACCGGCAATGTATACGATCTGGGCGTGGTACGCAGCGCGGATATGCCCCTCTGGCCGGGTCATCCCAAGTTTGTGGTGCTGAACTACAAGTATCATGGGGAGACCCATGACATCGACCCGGCCACCTACGAGAATGACTTCGTGCAGATGTGCAATCACTCAGGTACCCACATGGATGCCCTGAACCACATCGGCGAGCGTCAGCCCGACGGAAGGATCTTGCTCTATGGTGGCAAGACCGCCGACCAGGTCAAGGAATGGTGGGGAATGAATTGGGTGTCCGGCGCGGACATGACCCCCGTCATCTGCCGGGCGATCGTGCTCGACTTCTGCAAGTACTTCAATACGGAGTTCGTGGAGAAGGAGCTCACCCCCGAGGATATCAAGGGATGCATGGATAAACAGGGGATCAAGTGGGTACCAGGTGTTCCCACAGCCATCCTCATTCGCACCGGGTACATGAAGTACTGGCTCCAGGGACCGGAAGCGGTGGCCAAGCTGAAGGGTCATGGTGGTCCCAACTTGGCGGCCCAGAAGTACATGAACCTGGAGCTGGGTGCGGTGCTTACCGGCGCGGACACCGTATCGTATGAATATATGCCCAATGCTCCCCATCCAGTCCATCGCTGGATGCTCATGAACGGCTATCTACAAAACGAGCTGCTTAACCTGGAGGGGGTGGCGGCGGATGGCGTGTACGAGGGTGTCTACATCGCTCTTCCCCTGAAGATCCGCGGCACCTCGGGCTCCAACATCGACCCCATCCTGATCAATTGATCCAGCCTTGAACCAATGAAACCTCCCACCCGTTCTCGGGTGGGAGGTTTTTTATTGCCGATCCCATGGGCAAAGAGAGGAAGAAGGAGATCATGAAGGCGACAATAAGGTCGGCACTGGGGGCACGGGCGGGGTTGGGGTTGGTCCTGATAGGGATAGCCATTTCCTCGCCCCTCTATGGGCAATCCCTATCTCCCCCGGGGGAGGCGTCATTCTATTTCCAACAAGGGCAAGAGCTCTTGCGCTCGCACCGTTTCCAGGAGGCAGAGGCTTCTCTGCGAGCAGCGCTGGAGAGGGATTCCTCCCATTGTGCAAGTTTCCTGGGGTTGCTCCACCTTTATCTCATCCGGGAAGATACGAAAAAGGTCCGCGAGCTGATGTCCTCCGCTCCTAACCTCCAAGGCTGCAGCGAGAACGATAACGACTACCTGGAGGCGGTGCGAGCAGAGATGAGGGGGCGCTGGATCGCTGCCCTGGACCGTTATGAGGCCATAGCCAAGAGGGATCCCTCCGACCCTCGGCCCTTCACTTACATGGCCCTGATCTATTTGGGCCGCAGAGAATTCACCTCCGGGATCGAGGCCTGTCAGAAGGCCCTCCAGGCCGACCCGCATTTCTTCCTGGCCCACAATGTACTGGGGCGTCTTGCCCAGGCCCAGGGAAACTTTACGGGCGCCATTGCCGCCTATGAAAAGGCATTGGAGATATATCCGGGCTATCCCTTCGGCCACGCCTCTTTGGGGGATGCCTATCTCCGGAAAGGGATGGAGGAAAAGGCCAGGGCTCAGTTCGCGGAGGCAGAGAGGTTGGCGCCGGAAAACGACGACCTCCTCGCCTTCATCGGCAACTCCTATTTGGCAACGGGGAAGCGGGAAGAGGCGGTTCGGTATTACCGGAAGTCTCTGCAGGCCAACCCCAAGAACGCCATGGTCCACTATTTCCTAGCCCGCATCTATCTGGAAGAGGGTAAGGACACAGAGGTCGAGGAAGAGGTGGAACTGAGCGCACGGCACGGGCCGGAACTGAACCGGATATACGCCCTGTTCGGGTACCTCTATCTCGACCGAAACCGATCGGATCGGGCGGAGATATTTCTGAAGAAGCAATTGGCGCTGGACGCAAATGATCTTGAAGTCCGCAACGCCCTGTCCTGGCTCTACTTCATGCGCGGTGACTACGACCTGGCCGAAGACCAGGCAAGGGAGATGATCCAGAGGAACCCGGGAGTGATCAATGGGTATAGCAACCTGGGTCACATAATGATGGAAAAAGGTATGCTTAGCGCCGCCATCGAGCAGTTCCAGAAGGCCATCTCCATCCGAGCAGAGGTAGCGGAGCTTCATGCCGGGCTGGCTCATGCTCTCTACCGTAAGGGTAAGATAGAAGAGGCGACCGCGGCCGTCGAGGAGGCTTTGAAACTGAATCCGGAGGTTCCCGATGCGCATCTAACCCTGGGGCTGATCAGGGCCAAAAGGGGAGAGTGGCAGGAGGCAGCGGAGCAGGTGAAATATCTTTCCGGTTCGGAGAAAGCCGCTCACCTCGGTTTGTATCTGGAGGGACATATAGCGTTGCAAAGGGGAGAGAGCGAAAAGGCCAGAGAGGCGTTTCGCCGGGCCAGGGAGGCCTTTCCCGCGATGGCGGTAGAGTGCCTCCGAGGGGAAGCCCTGGCTAGCTTGCAGAGGGGGGCTTTTGACCAGGCGATTGCGGTGTCGGAGGAGGCGGTGAAAGCCAATCCCCGCTTTGCCCTCTCCTATCGGGACTTGGGCCTGGCCTGGCGGGGGAAGGGAGAGAAGGATAAGGCGAGGGGAGCTTTGAAAAGATTCCTGGAGTTGTGGAAGGATGCGGATCAGGATATCCCGGAGGTACGAGAAGCACACCTTATTCTAAGGGAGCTAGGGGCTTGAATGGGGGAAAGGGGAAGGCGTGAATGGTGCTAATGGGAGGTAAAGGCCCGCGCCGGATGAGGTGTGCCGTTTGGTACGGCGGAAGGGACATCCGCCTGGAGGAGAGAGAGATCCCCGGCCTGGGCCCGGAGGAGGTCTTGATAGAGGTAGCCTGCTGTGGCGTATGCGGAACCGACATCCACATCGTGGAGGGAAAGTTTCCTCTCTTTCGCCCTCCCCGAATCATCGGTCACGAGTACTCGGGCACCGTAGTTTCTGTCGGCGAGAAGGTGAGAAGGGTGAAGGCCGGGGATCGGGTGGTGGCAGAGCCGGGAATGGTCTGCGGCCGCTGCACCTTTTGCCGGAGCGGGCGGGAGAACCTGTGCTCGAACCGGCAACTGCACCAAGGGGCCTTCGCCGAATACACGGTGATGCCGGAACATCTGGTCTATCCGGTTCCCGATTCCGTTTCGCTGGAGGTAGCTTCCCTGACCGAGCCGTTGGCCTGTTGCCTCCATGCCATCGATCTGGCGCGGATACCCTCGGGTGCAGTGGTTCTGGTTTTGGGCGGTGGAGCCATCGGCCTCCTGCTGACCCAATTGGCGCTCAGGTCGGGAGCCTCTCGGGTCCTGGTGAGCGAACTTCAACCGCATAGGCGCGAATTGGCCGACCGCTTCGGGGCCCTCGCGATCGACCCGCGGGAAGAGGACTTGAGGGAAGCATCGAGCAGGGAAACGGAAGGGTTGGGACCCGAGGTTACCTTCGAGGCGATCGGAGACCCAGCCCAGGTCGAGGAGGCGATCTCTTTGACCCGGAAAGGAGGAAAGGTGATCATTGTGGGGGTGGCCGATCCGGAAGCGGAAATGAGGATTCGCCCTTACCAACTCTTTGCCAAGGAATTGACCCTGCTGGGTTCGTACATGCGTCCTTACACCTATCCCCGAGCCCTGGCATGGCTTTCACAGCTGGATTTGGAGCCTTTAGTCAAGACCCAATTCGAATTGAAGGACACGCTCTTGGCGATCGATAGCCTCAAAAGGGGGCAGGGAGTGAAGATATTGGTCAGGCCTCGGTAACATGGGTAAGGACAGGATGGAGAATTCGTGGTGGCCTTTGCAGCAAGGATGGGGGAAAGGTATCTAGCTTAAGCCATAGAAGGAGGAGAAAATGGGGTTCGTTCCCAAGGGAATCATTCCTGCCCTGGTTACCCCGCTGGACCGCGAGGAAAGGTTGAACGAACAAGCCTTGCGGCAATTGGTGAATTATCTTATCGAGGGAGGAGTCCATGGGCTCTTTCCGGTGGGAAGTCAGGGAGAGTTCTTCGCTCTGGAATACGAGGAGAAAGTTCGGGTCATGGAGGTAGTAGCCGAGGAGGCGAAGGGAAGGATACCGGTCTATGGAGGAACAGGGGCGATCACCACCCGCGAGGCCATTCGCCTCACCCGGGCAGCCGAATCGATCGGTATGGATGCGGTGTCCATCATTACTCCCTTCTTTCTTTACCCTTCCCAGGACGAGCTCTACGATCACTATACGGCGATAGCCGCCTCCACCAAATTGCCCGTCGTCCTCTACAACAATCCCGGTCGGACCGGCGGCGTTAACCTCGGCGTGGGCCTGGTGACAAGGCTGGCACAGATAGACAACATAGTGGGGATCAAAGATTCCAGCGGGGACATGACCTTGACTGGAGAATATATACGGAGGACGGATCGGGACAAGTTCTCGGTACTGGCGGGGCGGGATACCATGATCTATGCCACCCTTTGCTACGGAGGCCAGGGGTCGATTACGGCTACTGGCAATGTCTGTCCCCGCTTGGTTTCGGAGATTTACGAGTCCTTCCTGAGGGGTGAACACGAAAAAGCCCGGGAGGCCCAGTATCGGTTAGCACCACTGCGTCTTGCTTTCGAGTTGGGATCCTTTCCGGTGGTGATCAAGGAGGCCTTGGAGATGATGGGAATCCCTGCCGGGCCTTCGCGTTCACCGGTGAAAGGTCTCACCTCGGAAAAGAGGGAAGAACTGAGGAGGATTTTGCAAGGAATGGATCTCTTGGGATAGTATATGCTATGGTCCGGTAGGGAAAAAGGGGAGTTTGGTCGACGGCTTGTGGGAAGGCAGGAGGAAGGCGGGGAGAAGGAGGAGGCTGAAAGATGGAGACTTGGCAGCAGGAACAAGCGATTGAAGTCTTGCAGCAGGCGGCGGCCATGGAGGTAGAAGGGGTAAGATTCTATCGGGAACTGGCGGGGCGGACCCAGAACCCTCAGGGAAGGTCCATGTTCGAATTCCTGGTGCGGGACGAGGAGTCTCACCTCGACAAATTGCAGGCAGAGATCAAGGCCCTGCAGGGGGGAAGGTGTCTGGATCCCTCCTCTTTCGAGAAGGAGGATGCGCCGCGGGATCGGGATTCATTTTTTGCCCGCGCCCGAGAGGAAATCCTGCCCGGAATGAAGCAGGAGTTTACCGATCTCGAGGCACTGAAGCTAGCACTGGAGCTGGAGAACCGGGGTTATGCCTTCTACGAAGGCCAGGCAGGGAAGGCAACAGATCCAATGTTGAAGGGGATCTGGCATTATCTCAGGGGACAGGAGGCCCAGCACCGCCAATTGCTGGTCAATACGCTGACCTACCTGGGAGCCCCTCTGGATTGGTTCGGCAAGGAAGAACGCCACATCTTCGAGGGAGGATAAACGGATAGAATCGAGACATCCCCCGCTCTGTTCTCGAGGGACGATGTGGCTGGTCTCATTCGGTTTCCAGGGTCAGGTCGTGGGTGAGGTCAATGCAGCCTTTGACGCTCTGAGCAGCGGGGCAAGAGGCAAGATAAAGGGAAAGGCACTCCCGGGCACTTTCCTCCTTCTCTGGGGGCAATCTGAGGAAGTAGTGGACCCGAAGGGCAACGATCTTAAGAACTCCGGCCCGCGAGGCGATCTCTCCCTCCGCCTCCGTCCGGTAGCGGTCTTCACCGGTTGCTATCCCGTGTTTGGCCAGGAACCTGGCCAATGTTCCCATCATTCAGGCAGCTATGGCTGCCACCATGTGATCCAGGGTAGTTGGGTGCTCCTCCTCCGGTTCGACCCGGTAGAATTTCTTTATGGCCCCGTGGACGCCGTAGATTATGGGATCGGAAAAGCCTTCTAGGAAAGCCCTCCGTACAGCACCTTTGACCCTTGTGATACGCACTCTGGTGGTGTGAAGTACCTCGCCTCCATTTTTCGTCTCCATTTATCGTTCCTCGTCCTCGGATTGGTCCTGGCCTAGGCTTCGCCTTTCGACTATCACGAACGGCGAATGGAAGCAATGGATTTTCTCCCCCTTTCCCTGGGAGGGAGGGGAGGCCCTAGACATAGCCCCACCCTCGCCGCTTAGTAGCCATAATACCGGCAATTTCCCTTGACATCGGGGCCTCAGTGTAGTAACTACCAAAGTAGTTAATAGGTTAGATCTAGACAAATATGGGATCGCACGTGGACGATCTGGTACCGAGGTTGCTCGAGCTGGGATTCAGCGAGTATGAGGCCAAGATATACCTGGTCCTATTGCGCAAGAACCCATCCACTGGATACGAGATCAGCAGGTCCTCCGGAGTGCCCACCTCCAAGATCTACGAAAGCCTGGAACGGCTCAAACGCAAGGGCTTTATCTACAGCACCGAAGATGGACCGGAGCAAGCCAAGAGATATGTCCCCCTCGATCCGGAAGAACTGCGCAGTCTTCTGTCTGCCAAGATCAGGAGAAACCTGGCTCAGATTGCGTCCGCCGTGGGCGAGCGCCAGCTTCGTGGTGAGTCTTCCTATGTCTGGGCCATTTCCGGTCGTGATGGAATCTTGGCGAGGGCTGAAATACTGATCGATCAGGCCAAGAAGTGCATCCTTTTATCGGCCTGGGATGAAGAACTGGAACCCCTGCTCGACCCACTGGAGGAAGCAGCGAGGCGCAATGTGCGTATGGCGATCGTGAACTTCGGAAGCCTGCGCCCTAATTTCGCGGTGGTCTATCCTCACCCCATCAAGGATACCATCTACAACGAAAAAGGAGGCAGGGGCTTAACGGTGTGCGTGGATTCGCAGACCGTATTAGAGAGCATCGTGGGTCCGGGGGAAGTGGGACACGGGGCCTGGAGCAGGAATCCGGGTTTTGTTACCGTGGCGGAGGACTACCTGAAACACGATATCTATGTGATGAAAGTGATCGGCCGTTTTGACAAATTGCTCCGGGAAACCTATGGGGAGAGATACGAGAAGTGGCGGGATATTTTCTCCGACGAGGTGCTGTGAGGTGAAGTACGCGGGCCGAATGAGCCATCTGCGAAGTTCTTCCATTCGTCAAATGCTGAAGATGGCGTCGGAGCGCGATCTGATTTCCTTTGCCGGTGGTCTTCCCGATGCCTCTCTTTTCCCCACCGAAACCCTGGCTGAGCTGAGCCAAAAAATCATCAGAGATTACGGTCGAACCGCCCTCCAATACGCTCCTACGGAGGGATTGCCGGCACTCAGGGAGAAGGTGGCGTTCTGGCTTCGAGGCAAGGGCCTCGAGATCCAGGAGGATCAGGTCCTGATTACCCAAGGGTCGCAACAGGGCATCGATTTGCTTTCCAAGCTGTTTCTGGAGTCCGGAGTTGGCCTCCTGGCCGAGAATCCGAGCTATCTGGGAGCCCTTCAGTGCTTTCGCTTCTTCGAAGCTCGGCTTTATGCTGCGGCCCTGGACGAGGAGGGAATGACCCTGGAAGCCCTGAATAGGGCGGTGAAGCGAAAGCCCAGGCTGGCTTACCTGATGCCCAATTTTCAAAATCCTACTTCTGTCTACTATTCGTTGGCTCGGCGGAAGGCCGTGACCGATATACTGGCCCATCGAGGCATATTCATGGTGGAGGACGATCCTTACGGAGAATTGATCTATGAAGGCTCATGCTTACCCCCTTTGTGGCAATTCTACGAGGGGGTGGATAAGGTCTATCTGGGAACCTTCTCCAAGACCATCGTTCCCGGCCTCCGGATTGCTTATTTGGTTGGAAACGAGGGCTTGGTGCGGCAATTGGCCCTTATCAAACAGGCCACTGATCTCCATACCAACAACTTGGGCCAGTGGATCGTGAATTCCTTTCTGGAGGAAGGCTTGCTGCCGGCGCATATCGAGCTCATAAGGGATCGCTACCGGAGAAAGCGGGATATCATGGCTCAGTCGATGGCGAGGCACTTCCCTTCCTGGATCCGCTATCGGATCCCTCAAGGAGGCATGTTCTTCTGGGTAAAGGCGCCGAGCATGCTGGACCCGATGGAGCTCCTGCAGGCCTGTCTGAAAAGGGGGGTATCATTCGTTTTGGGTAGTGACTTTTATCTGGAATCCCCATCCGATTCTTCCTACCTCCGCCTCAATTTCACTTCGGTGGAAGAAGACAGGATCGAAACAGGCATCTCGGTGATAGGGGAGGAAATGAGGAACCTGACCCAGGGTGAGATAAGGAGGGGCCAGTGAGGGAGAGCGGGAGTGGGCAACGGGTACAGCTCGTCTTGCAGAGGGACTGGCCACTCCTGGTCAGCCTTTCCTCCTCTGCGATGGGCTCGATGTTGCCCCGTAGAGGGGGTTGTCCGCCCCCTTAATTCGGCTCGATTGGTTGCGGCTCGGCCCCCCTAGCAGTTCAATACTCGCCCCTCCCCACCTCCCTTACCTGCGCAAAGGTGCCTCCTTCGGTCTTCGCCAAAAAACCCCTTTACAATTCGGGTCGAATCTGCTAATAGCAAAAGGCGGTGGACGCAGCTCAGCGCACCTATAGGGCGGAGAAATTGGGATCGAGGGACGAAAGTTTCGAGTACAGGCCACCAATTGGCGGGAATAGCTCAGTGGTAGAGCATCGCCTTGCCAAGGCGAGGGTCGCGGGTTCAAGTCCCGTTTCCCGCTCCAAGAGGAATGAGGCGGGAGGTGTCCGCTGGGGACACCCCCTATCGGCGGCGTAGCCAAGTGGCTAAGGCAGAGGTCTGCAAAACCTTTATTCAGCGGTTCGAATCCGCTCG
>Ga0123519_10000129_pt1 | contig 122121 bp, 114 predicted proteins | sample YelNatPaOPRAMG02_FD_87396 | JGI IMG/M metagenome (GOLD analysis project Ga0123519, IMG submission 87396) | Hot spring microbial communities from Yellowstone National Park - Yellowstone National Park OP-RAMG-02 (version 2) | ecosystem: Environmental > Aquatic > Thermal springs > Hot (42-90C) ... | reverse complement strand
TCCGACTATCGTGAACGCCGAGCCACTCGTTGATGGGATGGAGCGTTCCTATTCTTGTGTCTATGTGCAAGCGACCCCGCAAATTTTGCAGAATGCTATTGAGTGCGACAAATCCAAGATTCTCACTCCTGTTCTCCATTTTGAATGGGGTAAGCGGTTCGTAAAGGAGGAGATGCTCAAACTCGCAGAAAGCCTCGGAGTGAACCACTCGGTCGCGAAAAAGGCTCTTGAAGAAGCATACGCTGCTCAGGAAAGGTTCTATAAACTCTTGAAAGAACGCGGTGAGGATGTTCTTAAAAATCTTCCCGAAGACGCAAAGGCGCTCGTTATAGTCTCTCGTCCGTATAACGGATTTGACCCTGCGCTTAACTTGAATATCCCTGAAAAACTACGCGATATGGGTGTCCTCGCCATTCCGATGGATTTTCTGCCTCTTTCCGATGTCAAAGAAATCGCGCGAGACTTCCCACATATGTATTGGAAATATGGACAGAAGATATTAGCCGCCGCGAGAATCATAGCCAAAGACAAGCGGCTTTATCCTGTGTATATATCAAACTTCGGCTGCGGTCCTGATTCGTTCATTCAAAAATTCTTCATCAAGGCACTCGAAGGGAAGCCTGCACTGTTCATCGAGATTGACGAACATTCCGCCGATGTCGGCGCAATTACGCGTCTTGAAGCATTCCTCGATAGCCTCAAAAACGCCCGTCCTTCTAAGGTTAAACCTGTCCGCGCAACCAAACAACCGTTCGATTTAGTCAAAGAAAAACGGACTCTTTGGATACCCCATATGGACCATCCGGGTTACGCTCTTGCTGCCGCGATTCGCTCAGTCGGAATCCCATCAAAACATATGCCCCTTTCAGACGAGAAAAGCCTTGAACTCGGACGCCGCTACACATCAGGCAAGGAATGTTATCCTTGTATCATCACAACAGGCGATATGCTTAAGATTGTTCTTTCACCTGATTTCAACCGAAAAGAGCATGCATTCCTTATGCCTGATGCGAGGGGTCCTTGCCGTTTCGGTCAATACAACCGTTTTCATCGCTTACTACTCGACGAACTCGGCTTTGAGGATGTTCCTGTTATAGCGCTCGACCAGACGCACGAGTGGAATACCGACTTAAAGAAGATGGGCTTGTCAACCCAATTCAGGCGTCTCGCTTGGCGTGGGATTCTCATCGTTGATATGATGAAAAAACTGCTTCTTGAACGCCGTCCATATGAGATTGAAAAAGGCGCATCGAACAAACTGTACTGGGAACTAATCAGCCAGTTAGAAGAACTGCTCGAAAAAGGCTTATTCGAGGAGGTTTCCAACTTCCCGAAAAAAGTCATCGAGAAGTTCAACGAAATCCCCTTAGATAAATCACAGGTTAAACCGAAGATTGGAATCATCGGCGAAATTTTCGTTCGCTCTAATGAGTTCTCTAACAACTTCATCGTCGAGCGGCTTGAAGCAGCAGGTGCACAAGTCACCCTCCCGTCTTTTGAAGAGTGGATGAACTACATTGACTACGAGAGGATCACTGACTACAAGATAATGCGACAGTACAAGCACCTGATTACCGAGTATATCACTCAGTTCGTCGCTAACCGGGATAAGAAACAAATCCAAGAACAGTTCAAGGGCGAAATAGAATGCTTCTGCACTGAGCCTCCGATGAAACATCTTCTTAAAACGGCAAGCGGGTATCTTCCGGAAGCGATTCGCGGTGAAGCGATTCTCTCTCTCGCAAAATCAATCGAATACTACGAAAATGGCTACAGCGGCATAGTCAACACTGCACCATTCCAATGTCTTCCTTCGACCACAGTCAACTCTCTTCTTGAATCCTTCAAACGCGACTTCGATAACATACCTGTCTTGAAAATGGCTTATGACGGAACCCTGCAGGCAGGAGAACAGATGAGAATCGAAGCGTTCGTTCACCAAGCGCGCCAGTTTATGGAACGCCGCCAGCGCTCCAAACACTATACGCTCCCGGCAAGAACCCATCGCTCGCCATAAATAGCCAACACACATTGTATCAAGTTTTGGTAACACTTCGTCAATCTCGGTTGCCATCAAAACAACCTGTTTGGAGCGCTTGATGAAAATATGAAAAGAGGGTCTAACCCTGCATCTTTTTAGAGACGGTTTCAAGGTGGTGAATAATCTCGTATGCTTTTGGAACAGCAGGTAGAGAGAAAAGTTCTCTGCCGTTTGATGAGTCGCTTACAATAATGAAGCCGTGCCGTTCATTAAAGGAATCAAGAAGAGCCGCAAAGGATAATAAACAGGCTCCAATAGACATAAGAGAAGAAGCGCTGAAGCGGAGTATTGAAAATACCGCAATGAGTATAATTGCGATCGCAAATAGCAGTCTTCTGAAAAATCTACCTTTAATGTATGTGCTCTTGGAAGAGAGCATTCTCAACGGGAAGATCCGTTCCTTAACGAATGGCATTACGCCACGGCGAACGATGAGTGCGTTCTCAAAAAGGGCGACTTCTGTAGGAAGGAGACGATGAAAGAATCTTCGCCTCATCAGTGCTTTACCAAGCGAAAACGAGCGCTCAATAGGCAAAATACGATAGACCATACTCCGCAAGGTAGGCGGAACAGTTTCAAACCGTGTATCGAGACGAATAGCCTCCCGCAAGTAGCGAATAGAATCGTTTCGAGCCTGTTTTTCACCAAGAGATTTTATAATAGACGGTCTTTCGCACAACTCGGCAACACGATAAAAGACGATAGGCTTGCGACACCCTGCAAGTATTGCTCGCTTGTAGTTGAAAAGCGCTTCCTCGTCGTTCTCCATTTTGAAGTTCACATCAGCGATGAGTTCGAGACTACGCGAATCGTTCGGCAACATAAAAAGCAGTTTTTTCGCCACTTTGAGCGCTTCATCGAGTTTTCCTTTTTTGAACGATGACCGCGCAAGAGCAAAAAGCGCGGACGCAGATGACGGCTGCATTTTGACAGCCTTACGCAAATGTTCCATCTCCTTTTCGCTATCGCCAAGAAGCGAATATGCCTTCGCAGTACCCAGGTGTGCTTCTGCATCGTCAGGTAGAACTTTCAGAACCTTTTGATAAAGTTCAAGAGCATCCTTTGCGGCATTCTGTTTTATCCTTATCCGTGCGAGAAGGCGTATGGTCTCACAATCTGATGGGTTTAAGAGAAGTGCCTTTTTGTAATATTGAGATGCGATGTGTAGGTTACCTGCTTTCTCGTGAACAGAAGCGAGCCTTTTCAGAAGCCGCGTGTTGTTTGGCGCAAGTGTGACAGCGTTCTCGAAATGCTCCACCGCCTTTGAGTGCTCCCCTATGGTTTCGTAAACTTCGCCGAGTGCGATGTGCGTTTCGATTAGAGACGGTTCTATCTCAATTGCGCGGCGCAACTCATATAGCGCATCCTGAAGTCTACCGAGGGTAGCAAGACAGGCAGCACACTTAAGTCGAGGCTGTACCTCATCAGGATACGCCGCAACCGCCCGCTCATAATATATTAGCGCATACTGCGGACGCCTTCTCTGATAGTGAAGGTCACCCAATAGAAGCAGTGCCTGTTTGTCGTTCGGAGAAATCTCAAGCGCTTGGTTTGCGTAAAGCACAGCCTCGTCATAAAGATTGCGACGGAAGAAGACCGTCGCGAAAGCGGAATAAATCGGTGCATATGAACTGTCTATGATTAGCGCTCTATTTAGCAGCGACTCCGCCTCTTTATAATTCCCTTCCTGCGTATACGCAAGAGCGGAATAAACAAGAGCAGTCTTGTTATCAGGCTGCACTCTGAGCACATACTTCAACTCCTGTAAAGCGTCCTTGGAATAACCCATATCCTGATAAAATATGCCGAGCGCGAGATTCTTTAAGATTCCTTCCTCGCCCATACCTTCCCCGTCCACTCCTCTATAACTTTTAGCATACCGTATGAAGTAAAGTCAAGTCCAAGTGGTGTAACGGAAACCATCTTCGCAAGTAACGCCTCCTTGTCTGTCGGATATTTTTGCCTATCAGGTGAGAATATGTCCCTTAACACATCATCAGGATATTTTTCCTCCGTCTCACGCAACGACTGAACAGTATAAAGCAGTCCGCGTATATGAGACTGCGCAACATCAGGCACATTTATGTTAAGCGCAAGAGGAAGCCGTTTCTCCATTTGAAGAAAGAGTTTTGCAAAATCAACGGCATATTTTGCGGCTGTCTCGTAATGGGCAGGGGCACGCGTGCTACGCGGGCAGTCAATCGAAATCGCAATCCCAGGTACTCCCAAAAGTGCTGACTCTACCGCACCTGCCACCGTTCCAGAATAATATATATCGAGTCCAACATTCGCACCCGGATTGATACCGCTCACGACAACGGAGAACTGCTCAATTCCGAAATGCTCGAATGCGGCAGAAACGCAATCACTCGGAGTCCCTTCAACTACAAACCTACGACAGCCGTTTTCAGGAGAGACCTCCTTCGGTGTACTCTTCCTCGCAAGACTGATGGAATGACTGCATCCAGAACACTCCTTATTTGGCGCTACAACCATAACAGACGATATCTTTCGCACCTCAACCAGCAGTTTCTTTAAGCCATCCGCATCTATTCCGTCGTCGTTTGTCAGAAGTATCATCTAATTCCTCCTCTTCTTAATCAGTGTAACATAATTTTCGACCACCCCAAAACCGTCCAAGCATCCATCCTCCTGACGAAGACTTATGTGCCACATTTCATAATTATATTTATTATACCCCGCGCACCGTCCGAAAAGCCAGACATAGTCCTCATCCACAAAAAACTTTTACAAGAGAACATAAAACGGTTTTTTCTGTATCATTAGTATATGTTGTTAATGTTGGAGGTAAAAAGATGGGAAAGAGAATTGTAATTATAGGAGGAGGAACGGCGGGTGCGTCCGCGGCATTTGCTGTAAGGATGAAGGATAAAGACGCAGAGATCACCGTCATTACGGACGAGAAGTATCCGACATATTCAAGATGCGCTCTTCCTTTCGCAGTTAGCGGAAAAGTCAAATCGCTTGAGAAGTGCATCGTTTTCGACGAAACCAAATTCAAAGCGCAAAGAATCAGCCTAATTAAGCCTGCGAAAGCGCTCTCTCTCGACACAGAAAAGCGCGAAATAGTCTTTGAATCTGGTGGTGAGAGGAAGAGTTTGTACTACGATTCATTAGTCCTTTCAACAGGTGGTCGCGCTTCTGTCGCTTCGCTCTCAGGAGCACAACTTGAGGGTAACCTTGTGCTTCGAACCTATGATGATGCGGCTCGAATGATAAACCTAATAAAAAGAGGAGCACGGGTAGTCGTCAATGGAGCATCGTTCGTTGCTCTCGAAGTCGCAGAGGCACTCAAAGAACGCGGTGCCGATGTCAAACTCGTTGTCCGTTCACGAGTCTTACGAGCCTTCGTTGACCCGCAAATCAGCGATTTCTTGAAGAAACATCTTGAATCCCACGGAATCTCCGTCTTACAAGGAGCGGAAGTCGAAAAAATTGAAGGGGATTCTCGCATCAAAGCCGTCATAGTCGGCGGTGATAGAATCGAAACAGACTTTCTCTTCCACGGAACAGGCACCCTGGCAAATACAGAACTCGCAAAGAGCGCGGGCATCAGCATTGGCAAGACAGGAGGAATCATCGCTGATAAGTTTATGCGGACGAGCGTTCCTGATGTTTATACTTGCGGAGACTGCGCTGAGATTGAGCATTACATAACGAAGAGACCGACATTAAGTGCACTTGGTACGATAGCGGCGCGTCACGGAATGGCAGCAGGCGAAAACGCAGCGGGTGGAGAACGAAGCACTGCACCTGTTCTCGGCGCAACCGTTATGCATCTCTTCGGACTCGAAATAGGCTCCGTTGGATTGACAGAAGTACAAGCGAAAGATGCAGGCTTCGACACCGTTTGTATGCAGGTAAAATATCCGTCACTTCCGCATTATTTTGAAGGTGGTGAAGAAGTCTCTGTACGAATGGTAGCAGAGAACAAAAGCGGCAGAATCCTCGGCGCGCAGGTAGTCTGCACAAAAGCTGCTGCAATCAGAGTTAATCTTCTGTCAACCGCAATCCTCGCAGGAATGACGGTCTCGCAGTTCGCAGACAGTGATTTCTGTTATTCGCCACCTTGCTCGGATGTCTGGGCACCAGAAGCAATCGCCGCTCAAACTCTTGCCCGCCGTCTTAAACGAACTTAAAACAGTCTCTCGCACACAGAAACGATGCCAGAAGAATCGAGTTTAAGCACCGAAAGTAGTTCGTTACGAGAGCCGTGTTTGACAAACTCGTCGTCTATTGCGTGGATGTGTAGTTTTCTTATATGAGGCTTCCCGCTTAAATGTTCCGCTACCGCAGCACCAATTCCACCTGAACGGCAACCTTCTTCAACGCATAGAAGGTGTTCGTGTCTTTCTGCTACCTTATCTATCAGCCCCAAATCGAGCGGTTTTGCAAAACGGAGATTGACAACAGTCGGGAGAAAACCCTTACGCTCCTTAATAATCTCCGCTGCCTCGAGGGAATACTCTACGGTCGAGCCGTAAGCAAGAATCGCTAATCTTTCTCCTTCGATAAGGATTTCTCCCTTCCCGACCTCGAAATCCTCGTTTTTAAACAGGAGATTCCCATCAGGACACTGTGCGCGCGGATAGCGAAGCACAAGCGAAACTCGTTTTTCAAGTGCAGTGCGGATAAACGGGTAGAACTCGCTTCCATTTTTAACAGCAGCAACCACGAGATTTGGAAATAGCCTCGTATAGGCGATGTCAAATACCCCATGATGGGTCGCACCATCTCGTCCGACGATTCCTGCTCTGTCAACAGCAATAACACAAGGAGTTCTCTGAAGCGCTATCTCGTGGAACAGCTGGTCGAAGGCGCGCTGCAAAAATGTTGAATAGACGGCGATAACAGGGAAAAAACCGCCCTTGGCGAGTCCTGCAGCGAGCCCAAGCGCATGAGACTCGCAGATACCGACATCAAAAAATCTATCAGGAAATCTTTCCCTAAAAGGGATGAGCCCTGTGCCTTCTGGCATCCCTGCTGTTATTGCAACGACTTTTTCGTTGGCTTCAGCGATTCTCATAAGCGCCTCAGAGAATGCATCTGTATATGTCAGATGCTTCTCAAATACCTGTGTGCGGACTTTTCCGTCGGACGATAACACAGACTGAGTGATTCCGTGAAACCGTTCCGGGTCGTTCTCCGCCGGTAAGAAGCCCCTCCCTTTCTGCGTTACTATATGAAGTATTGTCGGACCGTCTATTCTGTCTTTCAGGCGAGAAAACAGTAATATGAGTAATCCGATGTCATGTCCGTCAACAGGACCGTAATATGAGAAACCGAGTTCACCGAACAACCCGCCTGGGCGAAAAACGAGACCTCTCAACGAAGCAAGCGCCCTCTCTGCCGTCTGCTCTGCGGATTGAACAAGATGCGGAAGCCCCTTTGCGAAGTTACGGATGCGCCGTCTGACACCCTGATAAAGTGCACTAGTTCGGACCTTGCTCAGATATTTCGCAACAGCACCAACAGTCGGAGAAATGGACATCCTATTATCATTCAACAAAACGAGAATCTTCGGTCTAAGCGAACCCGCATGATTCAGCGCTTCAAAACTCATACCTGTTCCCAAAGCCCCATCGCCAACAAGAGCAATGGTGCGCCTTGAACCGTCTCTCATCTGTTCAGACACAGCGAGCCCAAGCGCTGTTGAAAACGCTGTGCCCGCATGCCCCGCCACAAAAATATCATATTCGCTTTCTTCCGGATTAGTAAACCCCGACAATCCGTCCTTGAGCCGTAAACTCTCAAACCTCGTCCGTCTGCCTGTCAGTATCTTGTGCGTGTAGCACTGATGACTAACATCGAAGACTAACCTGTCGGTCTTAAAATCAAAAACATAATGAAGAGCGATTGTGAGTTCGACAACGCCTAAGTTAGCAGCCAAATGGCCCGAATTTTTTAACACCACATCAATCAGAAGTCGTCTAATCTCTGAAGCGACCTCTGGAAGTTGTGATATATCGAGTTTGCGCAAATCGTCCGGAGAGTTTATATTTTCAAGAAGTCCCATTACTCACGCTCCAATTGAATAGACGAAACATCAGGTAAATCTTCAAGAGATTTCAACCCGAATAATTCAAGGAACTTTTTTGTCGTGCCATATAGGAGCGCCCTTCCCTTGCTGGAGTCTCGCCCGACAACTCGAACAAGCCCTGCATCTATTAGACTTTTAATCGCGTCAGCGCAGGATGTCCCCCTGATTGCATCAATCTCCGAGCGCTTGACAGGCGCGTTATAGGCGATGATTGCAAGTGTCTCCAGCGCAGATGGGCTTAAACTCTTCTTGCGCGTCTTCTTCGCCTTTTCAATATACATATGATAAGCCTCTTGCGTGAAGAGTCTGTATCCTCCTGCGACACTCTCGACAGTAAGCGCAGAGCCACTCTCAAAAAGTCTGTTCTTAAGGTGAGTAATCGCCTTCTCAATCATCCCTTCGGAAACATCGAGGATTTGAGCAAGCCTTGAGGCACTCATCGCTTCGCCTGTCGCGAATAGAACCGCCTCAATTGCGCGTGCTATACTCTCGACATCTATCTCTTGAACCATCTTTCAACCTCCGAAAGAGGAAATCTCTTAATAAGCGGTCGCCCATGCGGACAAGTAGCAGGAATATGACAGCGACGCGCTTCTGAAAGAAGCGTATACACCTCACGGCTGTCAAGTGGCTCTCCCGCCTTCACTGCTGCCTTGCAGGCTAATGTCTTGAGAGCGTTATCGAGTCGGGTCTTGTAGTCCCTATCCGGCTGTTCTATAATCTCGCTCATCATCTGATGGACGATATTCTCCCACTCTCCCTGGACAACACCCAAATCAGGAATAGAGAGAATCGTCAAGTTGGTCCCGTTGAGTTCCGCATCTATTCCGAGTGTTTTAAACAGCGCCTTATTATACTGAAAAACTGTCACCTCTACAGCGTCGAGTCTCACCGTAATAGGAACAAGAAGCCTTTGAAGCCGTAATCCTTGCTCTGCAAGGAGTGCTCGCAGTCTATCGTAAATAAGCCTCTCATGGAGTGCGTGCTGGTCAATAAGGATGAAACCCTCAGATGTTTCAAGTGCTATGTATGCGTTGTGCAGAACAAAGAATCTCCCATCAGGAATCGTCTCTTCAACAAACTCATTCTGCTTCTTCAAAGAATGAAAATGGACAGCAAGAGGTTTCTGCGTTGGCACATCAGCATTTCTTTTGAGGTAATCTGAAAGCGCCTGCTCAATCTGGCGGTGCCTCTCGGCAAGCCCAGAAGAGATTCCTCCTGCATAGAACCTACGCACTCCTGAAAGTGCAGAGTCTATTGCCCGCCGAACAGCAGTATAAACCAATGCGGGCTTCTTTATTTGCACAGCCTCCTTTGTCGGATGGATGTTCACATCAATGGTCTCAGGCGGCAAAGTTATGTAAATGAAAGCGACAGGATAGCGCTGTGATGGCAGATGTTCTTTGAAAGCGTCTTTTAAAGCCTTGCGTGCGGTCTCTTCCTTGACACAACGGTTGTTGACGAATGTATAGATGATACGCGCATCCGTTCTGGATAGATAAGGTGGTGCAACGAAGACCAACGCGCAAACATCTGACTCTTCCGCCTGCCCTTCAAGAAGAGAGTCTTTTGTCTCACCGCCAAACAGTCCGTTTATCCTCGACAGATACCCATCCACGGCAGGACAGTTGAGAAGAGTTTGTGACTTCTGAGTCAGGCGAAACGCAACATCGTAATGACAAAGTGCCAACTTCGTCACAGTTTCGATAATGCGCGATGTCTCGAATTGTTCACTTCTTAAAAACTTCTTCCTCGCCGGCAGATTGAAGAACAGGTTTTCAACCGTTACAGTTGTTCCGCAATTCATAGCGCAAGGCAAAACTTCGCCGATTCTCTCGGCTTCCGCACGAATAAGCCATCCGTGTTCGGAATCCTTCATCCTTGATTTTATCTCCACCGATGCGACAGAACGGATTGATGACAAAGCCTCTCCGCGAAAACCCAATGTCTCTATGCGATATATGTCCGCCTCGTCCGAGATTTTGCTCGTCGCATGCGACACGAGAGCGAGACGCAAATCATCAGCATCCATTCCACAGCCATCGTCAGAAACTACGACCTTCCTTTTGCCACCTTCTTCAACCGTTATATCTATCTTATGTGCCCCTGCGTCGAGAGAATTCTCAAGCAATTCTTTGACTACAGACGAAGGACACTCAATCACTTCCCCAGCCGCTATCCGTCGCACCACCTCATCAGAAAGAATCTTTATCCTGCCCATCAATCTTGCCCGCTTAAAAACCGTCCTTCTATAATCAAGGCTCAAGGCAAAGCGAACCTGTGAACTTGCCACCAGCAGGGATTTTCGCTTTCAATTCGTCTGAATCGAGAGCGAAAAGTGGACTAATCTCAATCACGCCTAACACATTCCCACTTTCATCGGTCGGCACTTCAACGCCGCAGTTTTTCAGCCAGTTACCGAACAGATTGCTTAAGAAACGCTGCGCCGTCTCAAGAGACTCTTCTCCCTCCGCCTCCTTTATAGGACAGAACTCTTCTTCGCGGCGAGTCTCTAAAAGAGTCACCTTGTCTGTATGTCTGATTATGTCGAATATGAACTTCTCGAATTTGTTTGCGTTGTTCGCTGTGGGAACAATTCTTCTGCCTCGCCCATCTATATACGGCACTCTCCGTTTCGTCATATGATATGGCAGCCTCACCCCTTCGTCGCTGAGTCTTTTCAAAAACCCAAGCGAGATTATGTGCACGGCGATGGAACCGGCTCCGAACCGTAGCGTGCCGTCGTTTCCAACCTGAGATGCTAATTCAGGCGGCAACTCGGTGTACTCGATTGTTCTGATTTTTCCGTCTTCAAGGGCAAAAATGCCTAATCTCTCTTGAGGGTTCTTCTTCCAAACCACCTTGGAAGAAAACTCCGCTTTGGTTGTATAGTGCAATCCCAAGAAGACAGGGTCTGATATCTTCACCGCAGGATTGTCAACCTGAAAGTAGAACAAGTCCTCTATACCAGTCGAGAGCATCTGATTAAGCAGACCGTCTCCTGTGAATGCATCGAAGAAACCACCATGTCCGTTCGGACTAAGCGCTATCTTCCCTTTATCCTCCATTATGAGTCTTCCGCGGTCATCCAACACAGGCACTGCACCCTGCCTGAGAAAATGGACAGTCCCTTTCGGAAGACTGAAGAAACGATTTTGCTCGAATAGTTCTTTGATTTGTGCGTCGGTCGTATCAGATGTCATAATAATCCACGGCAGGAGAGTAGAATAACGCTTGCTAATGGCTACTATCTTCTCCGCGAAAAACTGGATAAGAGTCTTGCCTGTTATAGGTCCAATTTTAAGAAGCGCCTTTGAACCGAAAAGTCCCATCCGAGAAGAGACACCACCTGCAACAGTCACAATCGCCACCTTCCCCTTCCTGAGCCTCTCTTCTCCAACCGCCTTCAGTTCTTCAAATCTCTTTTTATCCGATTCTATCGTGGAAAGCTGTATAACAGGAGCAGGTTCGAGTTCACCGAAACTTACAGTGTTACTTCCTGCACGCAACCTGCGCCTCATCTCACTGACAAACCGTAAATCTACCTTTCTCACCTGCTCAAGAAGAGATGCTTTTTCGCTTTCGGAAAGTTCATCCCACCACTTAAAGATATGCTCCTGCTTCGCCCTGTAAACTTTGGCAACGGTTACTCTGTCTCTGTTATCTTTCACTTTTATCATCGCCAACCCTTAAAGAACGAACAAGAAACTCTTCTTTGTCCTCTATCCAACCCTTATGTCTGCATCATCTGTATAAAAACCGTCTACCAGGGTTTCTGTGTTTTAAACGATTTAAGGTAAACATCGGCGCAGCGCCGAGCAAGTTCCCGTATGCGTAATATATACTGCATTCGCTGCTGCGGACTTATCGCTCCCCTTGCATCTAACAAGTTAAACGAGTGAGAACATTTGATAAGATAATCGTATGCAGGACGAAGAAGCGGCGCATCTACTCCGTCTTTCTGTCGCATAAGTAGGCTCATTCCGTTTTCATAATATTCTTCGAAATCGTCAGTAAGACTCTGAATAGGTGCCTCCTCAAAATTGAAAACACTAAACTCATACTCATCTATCTTGTGTATATCCCCATATCTTACCCCTTGCGCCCATTCAATATCAAAAACACTTCTCACTCCTTGCAAAAACATCGCTATCCTCTCAAGCCCATAAGTTATTTCAAGAGGTATCTTCTTTAACGGAAAACTTCCCATCTGCTGGAAATATGTGAACTGGGTAATCTCAAGTCCGTCCAAGCGCACTTCCCAGCCGAGCCCCGTAGCACCAAGTGTCGGCGATTCCCAATCATCCTCAATAAAACGGACATCGTGCTCAACAACATCTATCCCCAAGAACCTCAAACTATCAAGATAAAGCGCCTGCGAATCCTCAGGTGCAGGTTTTATCATCACCTGATACTGATAATAATGCTGCAACCTATACGGGTTTTCACCATACCTTCCGTCTGTGGGTCTACGCGACGGCTCAACATAAGCGTAACGGCAGTCATTCGGCGAAAGCGCCCCAAAAAAAGTGAACGGATTGAATGTCCCTGCCCCCTTCTCTATATCATAAGGTTGCACAAGCACACACCCCTTAGAAGCCCAGTATTCATTCAACCTCATTATCAAATCTTGAAAATACAACGCTATCCTCCTCTTCTTTTTGTAATCCTCTTACGAGCCGAACGGCAGTAAAACAATCTTTCCGACACTCCTATCAGGAGACTTCATCTTCTCCATCGCCTCGTTGATTTTCTCCATAGGATATGTATGCGTAATGACAGGTTTCGGATTCAACCTTCCTGAACGGAGTAGCCCTTGCATCGTATACCAAGTCTTATACATTAGGCGCCCGTTGATTCCGATGATGCTCGCCCCCTTGAAAATAACCCCTTCTGCAAGCGCCATTTTCACTGCCCCTGACGGTATTCCGAACGCAATGAACCTTCCGCCTTTCCGCAAAACGGAAAGTCCAACATCTACCGCCTCCTGACTGCCTGTCATCTCAAGCACAACATCCGCTCCAACACCTCCTGTCACATCCATCACCAACTTCTTCACATCCTCGTCTTTGTGTATAATGTAGTCGGAACCTAACTGCTTCATTATGTTCCTTCTGAACTCATGCTTGATAACACTGATAACAGGATACGCACTCGACGCCTTCGAGACCCCTGTCGCAAACATTCCAGCAGGCCCACAACCGAAAACACATACGGATTTTCCTGTAACATCGCCTTCCATCACACAATAAACGGAATTGCCCAAAGGCTCTTGAACTGCGGCGACATCCAAGTCCATATCCTTCGGATTCTTCCATGCGCAGACAGCAGGCAACCTGATATATTCAGCATAGCAACCGTCAGTATCAACGCCCAAAATTTTCAGATTACCGCAGATGTGTTGTTGGTCGTTGCGGCACTGATAACAAGTACCGCAGGGGATGTGGCTCTCCGCACTTACAAAGTCGCCTTCCGTAAAACCTGTGACTCCCTTTCCAACCTCCACTACATCACCACAAAACTCGTGCCCGATGATAAGAGGTGGTTTTATTCTCTTCTGCGACCATTCATCCCATGCCCAGATGTGACTGTCCGTACCACAGATCGCTGCTCGTCTAACCTTTACCAACAAATCCCCATAGCCTATCTTAGGAACAGGCACTTCTCTGACTTCAAATCCTGCTCCAGGCTTCGCCTTCAAAACAGCCTTCATCGTCTTACCCATTTGAACCTCCTTATCAAACAACATATTAAAAGATATTTTACTTAACGAAGGTCAGATTACAACCTTCTGACGATTTTATTGTTTACAAGAAAAGAGCAAATGAGATTAAAGAAAACAAGTTGAAGTTGCGTCTTATATAGAGTATAAGACTATGTAAAGAATAGCCTTTTGGGAGTATAGCGTTTGCCCAAAGATAAGAATGAAAAGTACGAAAAGAGCGCAGAGTTTTATGCGACTCTGTTCAATCTCTCCGGAGACGCGCAATATGCGTTGGACATAGAAACTCAGCGTTATATTGCAGTCAATCCTGCATTCTGCCGACAGACAGGCTACAGCGAGGAAGAGTTTTTGGAAGGCAAGGTGAATCCTTATAAATTAGTTGCGCCCGAGTATCGCGAACTCCTTGAAGAGTTGAATGCGCCATCAAAGCAGGGGAAGAGAATGAAACGGGTTGAAATAGAAATGGTTCAGAAAAATGGGAGACGGCGCTTCTGTGAGTTGATGGTGCACAATGTCGTGATTGACAGAAAACAAATAAGAATCGGCTCAGCAAGAGACATTACAAAGAGAAGACAGTTGGAAAAGCAGTTGGAACGGCAGATTGAAGTCCAGCGGCAGAAAGCGATGGAGATTGCAAAGGCGTCGTTAAGAATCTATCAACTGACGGAGAAATTGAAAAATGTGCCACTTCTTGCAACGCAACTCCTTATGGAAGGAAGCGAGAGGGAGTTGTTTGAAAAAGCGGCAGAGTCACTTACAAACAGAACATCTTTCAACTACAAGAAAGCGGTTTTCTATGTGCGATATGGAAACAGATTGATACCGATGGGAGATAAAGAGCGGAAAGGAAGGCCAATATTCGTCGATTCGTCTGAACGCATAGCACGATTCTATCGCGGGGAAGAAGTAAAACTGTCACGAGGAGAAATGCTTGTGCCGTTGGTAGCGCGACAACGAGCGCTTGGCGTATTACAAGCATCTTTTGAACTCGAAGAGTTCGCTCTGTTTGAGAAAGACAAGGCGGTATATAATGAACAAAAAAACTTGCTCGAGACAATCGCTGATATCGTAGCAATGGCTACTGTAAACCTTAGATTGTATAAGAAAGTTGAGAGACAGTCGGTAGTGGATGAGTTAACAGGCGCATATAACAGGCGCTATTTTGACAGATTTTTGGCAAAAGAGACGGAGCGTGCTCGTCGGTATCATCGCCCGCTTTCACTCATTATGCTTGATTTGGACAATCTGAAAGAGATAAACGACAGGTTCGGACATCCTGTCGGAGATGAGGTGCTACACTCGATAGCGATTCTCATATCGCGCTCTTCTCGCGCGACTGATGTGGTCTGTCGTTTCGGTGGCGATGAGTTCGTAGTGGTAATGCCTGAAACACCACTAATTGACGCTTATAAAAAAGCCGAGAGACTCGTAGTCACTTTAAGGAATGAAGTTCCCCGTATCGTAGGAAAGAGCGGAATTTATGTAACCGTGAGCGCAGGAGTAGGAGAATATCAGATAGGGGAAACTGCAAAAAAATTTCTTGAGCGAGTAGACGGAGCGTTGTATACCGCCAAAGCAACAGGAAAAAATAAGGCAGAAATGGTAAAATAGATTTTGGAGGCAATAAGATGGATGTTTTCGAAGCGATAAAGGGAAGGCGAAGCATACGAAGTTTCAAAATCGGAGAAGTCAAGGCAGAAGTTATTGAAACCATCTTGGATGCGGCGCGATGGGCTCCTTCTTGGGCTAACTCGCAATGCGCTTATTATGTTCTTATAAAAGATAGAAACCAACTGCTTAAACTCGCTCAAACCCTTCCTCAGACGAATCCCGCAAGAGGAAGTTTCGAGACTTGCGCTTTCTGTATTGCCGTGGTAGCGAAGCATGGTCTTGCGGGCTATAAGAAGGGAGAACGGGTCGAAAAGCGCGAATGGTATATGTTCGATTCAGCGCTCGCTACTCAGAACATCTGTCTCGCTGCACACGCTCTCGGGCTCGGCTCAGTAATTGTCGGACTCTTCGACTCACAAGAAGCAGACAAAATTCTCAAAGTACCACAAGGCTATGAAACGGTCTGCCTTATTCCAATCGGTATTCCTGATAAAATACCAAGCACGCCTTCAAGAAAGCCTTTAAGCGAACTCGTTTTTTATGAGAGTTTCTCGCGGGGTTGATAACCAGCGCTTTTTATTGAGTCTAACAGGGTCTCTTTCTTAACAGAATCCTTGTGTTGAACATAAACCGTCTTCGTATTCAAGTCAACTCTCACATCTTCGACATCTTCGATTGATTTAAGGGCAAGCGTCACAGCAGTAGCGCAAGCCTGGCATTTAAGGTCCGGAACCAGAATCTCAGTTTCAGAAAAGCCTGTTTTATGCACGAATTCACGAGCGCATTCACATCCGGATTCTCGTCTCCTTTTCGCTATTCTAATAGCCTGTGCGACGAGAAGGAGAAAAAGAAGAGCGGTTCCGCTTATCTGATTAAAGAGAGACAGAGGTTCATCGGTGCAACATTCGTGTTGGGTTGAAACAAGTTTCTGAAACTTGAAGAAGATATCGTATGCGTAGGCAGCAGCAAGCGATGCAAGAGCAAGCGATATAAGATAGACGATGAGAAACTGCTTGCCGAGTACACGCAAGAGAGCGAAAATTTCAGCGAAGTTTGTAGCAGGACCGACGAGGAGAAAGACGATTGCCGCACCTGTGGAGAAACCCTGCTTAACGAGCGCTGCGGCGATTGGAACACTGCCTGTTGAGCAAACATACAGCGGGATTCCTATTCCAAGCATAATCAAAAGCGGAAGGAGACCACTGCCTGCCAAACGAGTGATTGCGTCCTTAGGAAGGAGAAAAGAGAGTATTCCGCCTGCTATGATGCCTAACAGTATCCATCTGCCGATTTCTGATGGGAGTCTGAAAAACCCGTAAACGGCGCCTTTTGAAAGGCGCTCTTTGAGACTGTGTTTATGCTCTGTCGTAAGGTCACAGTACTGACAAGGATTTTGCAGCTCTTGCGTGTTGACAGGTTTCGGAGGGGAAAAAATGTGTGTAGCGATACCGACAACTATTGAAACGATGAGGGAAGCAACGACACGGTAAGCGGCGAATAGTGGACCGAAAAACGCGTATGTAACGGCGATGGAATCAACGCTTGTGATAGGAGTGGCGATTAGAAATGAAGCGGTTGCGCCGGCGGATGCACCGCGCTGGCGTAGTGTAAGAGCGGTTGGCAGGACGGAGCAGGAGCAAAGTGGAAGCGGTGCTCCGATGAACGCTGCTATGAATATAGATTTTATGCCCTTTCCTGTGTATCGTATAATGATGGACGGCGGAAACAACGCATAGAGTAAAGATGAGATAGCGAACCCTAAGATAAGATATGGTGCCATCTGGCAAAGAAGTTGCCAAATAGCGAAGAAAATCTGGCTCATAAAATTTGTCTCTTAGAAGGTCGCATCAACTCTTTTTACGGAAGGGAGCCGCTTCTTAAGTTCACGCTCAACAAAACCCTTGAGCGTCATTTGAGCACCCGCTCAACCGTAACAGGCACCGATAAGCCGAACTTTCACGGTTCCGTCCTTCTCGTTCGCTTCAACCAACTCAACTCCACCCCCGTGTGATTGGAGAGGCGGATTCACAAAGTCCGCAAGCACCTTCTCGACATCCTCTTTAAACGCCATATCCGTTCCTTTAAAACCCCAAGTCCTTGTTATAATACTACTCGCACGGATAGAATCAAACATATTTCTTCGATGACGAAGAGAAACTACTTCTTGCGAAGATTCCTATTGAGTTTGTGGCGGTCAACTGTTATAATCTATATAAAGTAAGGGGAGATTCCCGAGCGGCCAAAGGGGACGGACTGTAAATCCGTTGGCGATGCCTTCGCAGGTTCGAATCCTGCTCTCCCCATTCGTTTTGTGTATAAACTCGGAATGATTTTCAGAAGGAGTCACATTTGCTGTATTTGCGCAGCAATCCTGCGCTCTCGATAACAATAATCGGCATTTCTTGACAATGGAACACAATGTTCATAGGATAAAACATCACTAATTTATCTTCAAGAAGGGGCGCTATGAATAAGGAAGGGGTGGGCGGGGAGGGGAGCGTAGAATCACTACCCGCAGAAGAGGTGCGGCGTGGCTTAAAAATCTCCACCATTGAAGGTGCGTCCGCGACGATACACGGTAACCTCACAGGTGGTTCTATATTTACTCAGTTTCTACTTACACGCGGAGCAGACGACTTCTATTTCGCAATAATGGGTGGAATAACAACCGCATCTAACCTCGCTGTACTCATAGGTGCCTTCCTTTCCCGAAAGGTCTTGACTAAAAAGGGAATCGTCTTGGTCTTCTCGCTTATAACGAGAGTGATAATCTGCTTAACTGTCGCCCTGCCGTTTATAGTTCCTTCAGGTTATGTGCTTTACTCAGTACTCATCGCCATAACAGTAGCCACGATTCTCGGCTCCATCGCTGGAAATCTTTGGATGGGATGGATGAGTGATTTGGTGCCAAGACGCATCCGCGGAAGATATTTCGCCGTTCGCAACAGAGCGTCAATGGTCGCCGCAATAACATTCTCCCTTATCGCAGGCTGGTTCATAGACCAGTTTCAGGCAAAAACTGAAAGAGGAATCTTATCAAGCGCTTTATCAGTTTTCGGGAAACCTCCTTTCGTTTCGGCAAACTTGCCTTATGCGTTTCTCCTTCTTTACAGCGTCGCTTTGATTCCTGCAATCGTATGCGCCTTCTTGCTCGCAAGACAGCCGGAACCTATGCGGTATTACTATTTTCCAAATGAAAGTTCTTCGTTTAAGGAATCCGTCAAGGAAGCATTCTCAAACATCAAATTCCGCCGTTTTCTCTTCTTCGTCTGTTATTTTTCTTTCATAAACTCCTTCGCAAGCCCTTACTGGATGCCATTCTACATCCGCAATATCGAGATGCCTCTGCAGACCATAGCGATTCTCAGTGCACTCGGCACAATTGCAGGAGTAATCACGATTCGCACCTGGGGCAAACTCTGCGACAAATTCGGCAACAAACCTGTCATACAACTCACCCTAATGGTCACCACTGTCCATCCTCTCCTTTATCTTGTGTCCACACCGAACTTCTGGTTTCCAATCTATATTGACTTCATCTCGAGTGGCATTATGTGGAATGGGTTCGGACTTGCGGTCTTTAACATCCTTCTTCTGGTCTCCGAAGGAAAACAGAAAGAGACTTATTTTGCGCTCCATTCGGTTGTTACTACTGCAGTATCTGCGGTCGGCTGCTTCATCTCTGGATTCCTGATCAAAATCATTCCACCTGTCTATATCGGAAATTATGTATTGAGCAATGTTCAGATAATATTCCTGCTGACATCCGTTCTCCGATTCACGAGTCTACCAATGGTCAACGAGATTGACGAACCGAATGTGAAGCCTCCGCTTTATCTTTTGAAAAATCTCTTTTCCGCGATTCGCCCGCAGACCGCGTCAACCGAAAAATCATCTTGACTGTTCGCTCCGCCGCCCATAAACTCTATTCTGGCTTCAGTAAGGTATATTAAATGTTTATACCGTTAACCGCAGAACGCACAAACCAAAGGTTTTCATTCGTCACATATGGACTGATAGCCGCCAATATGTTCATCCATGCAATCGTCCTTATAGGTGGTCCTCAGAGAGTTCTTGCACCGTTAGGAAGAGGAGGTGGCTGAGGCTCTTTTGTCGTGGCCGAGTATTGGCCCGTTTACGACGAATACGGCTTTGTCGCTGCCCGCGATTCTCTTCTATCGCCGAAAATCCTTTCCGCAATGTTTCTGCACGGTGACATATTCCATCTTCTGTTCAATATGCTGTTTTTGTTCGTATTCGGCAGAGGAGTCGAAGATGTATTAGGATATGTAAGGTTTATCATCCTCTACTTTGCTTCCGGAATACTCGGCTCTTGGCTGTTCAAATTCTTCGAGCCAGACTTATTAGTACCGTCAATTGGAGCGTCAGGCGCAATTTCGGGAGTCCTCGGCGCATACCTCGTCCTCCTTCCCCGCTTCAATGTTACGGTTCTGTTCGTCTACTGGTCTATGGTAAGACTTATCACAGTGACAGCAAAAGTCATCATCGGCATCTGGATTGCTTTCCAGATTCTTTACGCACTCGTATTCAGTTCGATGAATACAGGAATCGCCTATACAGCGCATCTTGGTGGCTTCGCAGCAGGAATCATAATCGCAATAATTCTAAAACGGTTCTCTATCCCAAAAGAATCGAAGATTCTTTACGATACCTCTTCCGGAAGTGACTCTTATTTCCAGCGTTATCGCTCGCAACTCTACGAAGAGCCCAACCCGCCATCTAATGCACCATTTCCGCCCCCTCCAACACAGAAAGCCGTTGACCCGTTCGAAGACTTCCTCAAAAGACGGTATAAAGACGAATATCCAAAAGACCCTACTTCCTAACAACCATCTACTCGCCCAAACACTTCTTAAACCATATAAACGAGAAGTGGACTAACCGTCTAATAAGTTTTCGATAAAATGAGGCACCACTCTTGAAGAGGCAGAACATTCCACTATGATAATATTCGTATCCTATTTGAAAGGAGTAAGGTATGATAAGAAAAGTGGGGGTCATTGGTGCTGGAACAATGGGCTCAGGAATAGCGCAGAAGATTGCGCAAGAAGGGTTCGAAGTCGTCATCCTTGATGTAAAGGATGAATTCTTAAAGAAGGGAATGGAGCGCATCAAAACATCCTTGAAAGAGGCGGTTGAGAAGAAGATACTGAAAGAAGAACAGGTTAAAGCGGTTCTCGAGCGAATTCGGACGACTACGAGAGAGAAAGACTGCGCGGACTGCGACCTCATCATCGAGGCGGTCTTCGAGGACGAGAAAGTGAAATCAGACCTTTTCCAAAAGTTGAACGCTGTCTGCAAGAAAGACTGTATATTCGCGACGAACACATCGAGTCTGTCGGTCTCGTCATTAGGGGACTCAAGCAAAAGACCTGAAAGATTCGTCGGTATGCACTACTTTTATCATCCTGCGAAGAACAGACTTCTTGAGGTTATTGGTGGAGACAAAACCGATCCTGATGTGTTGAATCGAGTGGTCAAGTTCGGCTATTTACACGGTAAGACCGTGATAGTTGCAAAAGACACACCAGGCTTTGTCGTCAACCGCTTCTTTGTGCCTTGGCTAAACGAAGCGACACGAATCGTCAGCGAAGGCTGGACGAATCCCAAAACGATTGATTCCGCTGCAAAGGAAGCGTTCGGAATCGGAATGGGTCCCTTTGAACTGATGAATGTTACGGGCATTCCAATTGCATACCATTCCGCTCAAACGCTCGGTGCGAAACTCGGCAGTTTCTATGCACCCTCAGACGCGCTTAAAATCCAGTTCGAAAAAAGCAAGCCTTGGGACATAGAAAGCGGAGAAGTTGAGAAAGAAAAATTTGACCTCGTGAAGCGTAGACTTTTTGGAGCAGTCTTCTTCGTAGTAACACAGATGGTTGACGAAGAAGTAGCAACATTAGCCGATATTGACCGTGGTGCAAAGATTGCCCTTCGATGGCGAAAAGGACCATTCGAATTGATGAACGAACTCTCGTTCGCTGAAAGTTATTGGTTAGTATTCGACATCGCCCGCAGATATGGAACCGAGATTCCAAAAGTGATGAATGCTCAATACCATCGCCATAGACCTTGGAATATCGAATATGTCGAATTGCGTGTTGAAGGCGATATAGCATTCATCACAGTTAACAGACCTGATGCGATGAATGCACTTAATACGACTGTCGTAGCGCAAATGAAAGAAGCGTTTCACTCAGCACAGAACAACGATGCGGTTAAAACGATTGTGTTTCAGGGTGCAGGCGGTAAAGCGTTTATCGCAGGTGCAGACATCGGCTTCTTCGTCGAGAGAATCAAGTCGAACCGTTTTTCCGAAATCTACGACTTCACCGCCGATGGACACAAATTCCTGATGGAGATTGAAAACTGCCCAAAGCGAGTTATTGCAGCGCTCGATGGGGTCGCTCTCGGCGGTGGGTTCGAGACTGCGCTTGCAGCCCACACAATCATCGCAACAAAAAGAGCGACTATGGGATTTCCCGAAACAGGTATCGGAATATATCCAGGTCTTTGTGGCATTCCAAGAACGGTAAAACGGATTGGAAAAGAACTCGCAAGGCATCTTGTCTTATCAGGTGAAATTCTGAACGCTCAAGATGCGAAATCCATCGGACTCGTTGATTACATCTGCGATGTATCCGAACTTGATTCGGTAATCCGCGAAGTTGCACAATCAGAAGAGGTCATCAACAAGAATACTCCGTTTGAGAAAAGGGTTAGCGAACTGCCCGAACGGTGGGAGTTCATAAAGTCCCTCTATTCAGACAAAAATATCAAAGATTTGTTGGATTTCAGACTCAACACTTCTGATGAGGCAACCCAAAAGATTCTAAAAGTATTAAAGCGAAAGGCACCGATTGCACTTAAACTCGCTGCTCAAATCTTGGATGAAGGCTACGGCAAACGAATAGAAGAAGCGAGCAAAATCGAACTGTCGCATCTTAAAGAAGTCTTCTCGACCGATGATGCACTTGAAGGGCTAACGAGCGTTCTCGAACGCCGATTCCCCGCATTCAAAGGCAGATAAACAAGAAAGAGTTTCTTTGTAACAAAGAAAAAGAGCGTATGAAGCACAGAAAACGGAGAGCACCGTATAAGATTCATACTAAAGTTTCTCAACGATGATGTTCTCATTCGTGTAGATACAAAGCCGCGCTGCAATCTTGAGCGCTTCTTCGGCAATCCTTGTTGCCGGAAGTTCCGAATGGTCAAGAAGTGCAAGAGCAGCAGCATAGGCATATGCACCGCCTGAGCCGATTCCGACTGCGGGTTTTTCTGGCTCAATGACTTCACCGCCTCCTGATATTAGGAGTATGTTGTCTTTGTCAGCAACGAGTAGCATCGCATCAAGACGGCGAAGGATTCTATCAGTGCGCCACTGCTTCGCCAATTCGATTGCGCTGCGCCGAACATCGCCCTGATATTCCTTCAACTTCTCTTCAAACTTCTCCAGAAGAGTAAGCGAATCGGCAACCGCCCCTGAAAATCCGACGAGGACTTTTCCGCCGAAAAGACGCTGGAGTTTCCGAGCATTATGTTTGAGCGCTACTTCGCCAAGTGTTACCTGCCCATCAGCAGCCATTACGGTTTCGCCACCTTTCCGCACTACCACAATCGTTGTTCCCCGCATATTTCACTCCTTACTCTCTCTCGCATATAATTCATAAATAAAAAAATTCTTCGGACGAGAATCGTCATAAACAACCCTGACCTTTTCTCCCAACCTCACGCTTTCAGGTAAGGGTTTCGATGTGCAAGCCTTGCCTCTTATCTCGCGTTTCGCTCTCGTCTTGTATTTTACAACAACATCGCAAGAGACGAACTTTCCATTAGAAAATCTCGGCTCAATCTTCTCGACGGTTCCTTCAACGATTTCAGCATTCTCCAGCAACCGTCTCGCTACAAACCATCTGCGAACAAACATCCCCGCGACAATAAGATTTGCCACAGAGATAATATAAAATCCGTAAATCCACCATTTCGCTTCGCTTAAGACAACAGGCTGAATGTTAAAAGTAGCCTTTATTTCTTTCTCCGTATGTCCTATGGGGGATTCAATGTGTGGTATTTCTTCTATCGCTCTTTTTATCTTTTCGTTTTCCCCGCTACTCGTTGCGATGCAATTTTCTTCTGGACTATCTGTGTTAAAGAGAATCAAAATCTCGTCACCTACTCTCTTTCTCGCCTCCACGCTCTCAGCAGGGATAAGAGAAACTCCTTCGTATAATCTCTCTTCTACCTTAAATTCATACTCTATCCTATAAGCAGAAACCTCACCGTTCAATCTATACATCGCCACTTTTTTCGATGTAACCTCCCCGAAAGCAATGCTTCCACTTTCGTCAAGTAACTTGTAGTCGGCGATGCCCCTTCTGATTTGATAACCGAGAAAAACCATAAAAGCGGAGAAAACGAGGAAAAAAACCGTTCCTATGTATTCAATGGGCTTCCTTTTTAGGAACGCTTTTTTCACATCTTTTGTCAACAACCTGTCGGTTTCAGATTGCATTTTTTGCCCTATGCAAACAAAACGGCTATTCGGATTGGATAGCCCATAATCCGAACTTTTGATTATATTCCCCTATACATAAGCAGGCAAGCGCTTGTTTAGAAATCATATGAGATTTCCCGTCTATTCGTTGTTGAGATTCTGCTTGAATCTGTGAGAGAAAAGGATAAAATTAAATGGCTTGACCATGTAGGAGAAGGATAGTTCGTGGCGAAAGAGGAGCCGATACGAGTCGAAGGAATCGTCAAGGAAGCGTTGCCGAATGCTATGTTCAAAGTCCAACTCGAGGGCGGGCATATTATTCTTGCCCATGTTTCGGGCAAGATGAGACTCCATTTTATCCGAATTCTGCCAGGTGACAAAGTCGTTGTTGAGATGTCGCCCTATGACCTAAACCGCGGCAGGATAATCTATCGTGAAGGTTAAATCTTTTAGGAATCGAAAAAATGAAGGTTCGTCCGTCAGTCAAAAAGATATGTGACCAATGCCAAATTGTGCGACGCAAGGGAATCGTCCGTGTTATATGCAAAAAGAATCCTCGCCACAAGCAGAGGCAAGGCAAGTAACACTATGCGAAAAATAGCCTTACTGTTTTCGCTTTTATCTCTTGTTCTACCTGTTCTCGCAGATGATGAAAAACACAAAGACGAAGAAAAACCGTTCGTCGTCGCTTCTGTTGACCATATTCTCATAACGCGCCTCGATGTAGAGCGGTTTTTGAAAATCTTCAAAAGCGAATATTTCAGACTCGAAGGTTCATACCTTCAAATAGAAAAAGAAAGAGCACAATCACTGTTTTCAAGTGCACTTCATTCACTTATCGTCGAGACTCTTCTCATAAACTATGCTGCGCGTCAGAATTGGATTGAAACGGGCAAACTCGACCTGTCTGTGCAGACATCCGACAGCGAACTCGTAGCCAAACCAAAAGAAGATTATGAAAAACAGTTGCCTTTCAGACTCAAAGCCGAAGACGAAAAGCTCGTCCAAAAAAGCCTTGAAGAGCAGGCGAGACGGTTCGGGTCACTCCAAAACTACGCAGAGATTCTTGAGAGTGCTGGGCTTTCGATTGACTACATAAAGGATAGAATTCGCATCAGCATACTTGAAGAACGACTCCATAAGGAGAAACTCGTCTATGACAAGAATGTAGCACCTTCGGAAATAGCCCAATTTTATAAGGAGAATGTGAGCGAGTTTTGTCAACCTGATAGCCTACTTCTACGCGAGATTGTCATCCGTTTCAAAAGGAACAACAGGCGCGCTCTGAAAGCGGCAGAAGAAAAATCTGTGCAGGTCAAAGAGGCACTTGCAAGCGGAGAAAAATTCGAAGATGTTGTAAAAAAATTCTCCGAATCTACCACAAAAGAAGATGAAGGTCTCTGGGATAATCCTGTAAAGATAACATCTTTAAGTGAACAGATTCGCAATGCCGTAAAAGAACTGAAAGAAGGCGAATACACGAAAGAACCTGTTCTGTTAGAATATGAAAACTCAGACGAGGCAGAATTCGGCTTCTTCAAGGTAGAAAAGCGGATACAAGGAGAGCACAAAACCCTCGAATCTGTTTGTGAACAGATAAAGGCTCGAATCTTAAACAATCGTCGGATGTCCGCTCTTGACGAGTTTCTCGCGAATCTCGTCCGCTCCGCTAAAATCACCATCTACGAGAAGTCCATCTCTCTTAAATCTCTTTTTCCGTCTCTTCCTTGAAACCGATTCTATCAGAATAAAAATTGAAACATCTTGAAAAGAGAATGGGCAAAAAGCGGTTTGTATGGGTATAATAGTATAGAGGTTCGTAAGGGATACGATTATGTTTGAAAAGTATCGAGAAAAGAAAATCGAGAGAGATTTTATGGGGATGAGCAAAGGCGAGTTCATACGCCTCTGCGCAATGCTCGTTATGATGCTAATCGTCCTAATCTTTCTTTTCCTTGTATTACCCGGTTACATCGCAGATGCGGGAAAACCAAAAGATTTTGTGCCGACCGATAAAGCGAAAATAGCGATTCCCGAAGAGATACCAGAACGGATAGAAGACGATGATGCGACAAAGAAGTATGGAAAATTCCTTAATGAAAAGTTGAGAACGGGAAAAGACATAGGAGGCGGTGAAACAGGAGGAACAATCTCGTCTGATATTCTCCCACCGAAACCCCCTTCTCCGAAGGAGCCTTTCAAAGAGAATCCTGACATCTGGAACAAGGTGGTTGACAAGACCGAATCCCCTCCCCTTGAAGTCCAAGTTTACATATTCCATATGTTGAACAGTATGCCTGCGGAAGAGATTGAAAAAAGAGCGGAAGCAATCCATCTTGGAGAGAGTTATAGCGCTATAACGGCGAACACCAAAGAATACCGTGGCAAATTCGTCCATATAGGCGGAAGGCTTATATCTCTTGAAAACAGGACGATGCAGGACAATGTTTCTGGTGTGACTCAGTTCTGGTTCGGCAGGTTATATCGCACAGATGACCCAAGAACAGTCCTCTTCTTCATATTCGAGAAGGATAGAGAATTTGAGGCTGACCCGTATAAGGGCGATGATGTGGAAATATCGGGCGTGTTCGTTATGATGCTTGAAGCAGTTTATGAAGATAAGGGACGCGAAAAGCGTATGGTTGAACCGTTTATCATAGCGAGGCGCATCAGACATATTCCCCCAGCGCCGATGTTCACAAGTCCCTCTTGGATTGTGCTTTTTGCACTTGCAGGAACATTGCTTGCAGTTATCCTCTTATTAGTCATTAAAGGAAAAAGAGAGTTAAAAGAGAGCGAACAGTTCTTAAGCAATATAAGGGCGAAACTACTTGAGGCAGCGAAATCAAAGGCGAAGAAATCAGAAGAGCAACCGACAGAACAGAAACCCGCAGAATCCAATGAGGCTTCCCCTCAGCAACAACAAACCAGTCCGCCGCCTTGTTCTTGCTGTTCTCAGCCACAGAAACCGCAAGAGACTGAAGAGCCTCCGAAGACCGATGCGCAGAAAGATTCTAAAAACGAAACGGAACATAAGGAATGAACCGTAAACTCGCATATGTGAGGCTTACTTTAATTGACGGTATCGGACCAAAAACGGTTAAAAAACTCCTCGAACATTTCGGCGATGTAGAAAAAATCTTTAACGCAAGTCCATCTGAAATCTCTATAGCAACCCGTCTCCGTCTCGACAAAGCGGAAGAACTACTCTCTGAAAAGAATCTTAAGAACTCAGAAGACTTACTCCATTTTTGTGAGGATAACTCGGTCGAAATCATCTTGCCTGATGATGAGTCTTATCCTCGTCTTTTACGCGAAATAGCTTCTCCCCCTTTTGTCCTTTTTCTCCGCGGAAATGCAAGAGTTCTTTCTGCACCGCAAATCGCTATTGTGGGAACTCGAAAGCCAACACCTTATGGGCTACGGTCTGCCGAAGAGTTTGCGTATCAACTCTCCGCTCTCGGCGTAGTCGTTACGAGTGGGCTTGCACTTGGGATAGATACAGCCGCACACAAAGGCGCACTCAAGGCGAACCGCCCGACAGTCGCCGTCCTTGCTACCGGATGTGAAAAAATCTATCCGCCTGAAAACGAAAAACTCGCGAAAGAGATACTCAAAACAGGAGGTGTTCTTGTAAGCGAATTCCCACCGAACACAGCCGTGCGCAAACAGAATTTTCCGAACAGGAACCGTATAATAAGTGGGCTTTCGCTTGGGGTTCTCGTCGCCGAGGCTCCCGAAGATTCAGGTGCGCTTATAACTGCCTCTTATGCCATTGAGCAGAACCGCCAAGTCTTTGCAATCCCCGCGCGCATAGATGAGAAGAACTTCGTTGGTGCGATGAGGCTAATCCAGCAAGGTGCGAAACTCGTCCTCTCTGTAAAAGATATAATCGAAGAGTTGCCGCCTTTTGAAAGCCTTGCAGAGACCCGTCTCGGCATCCCCTCAACAAGCGATAAAACTACGCCTCAAACTTTAGACCAAGAGGAACGCATAATCTTGGATTCTCTTTCCGCAGGTAGTCTTGACCCTTCTGGTATCGCGCGAAAAACAGGAATGCTTGTTCAGCGTGTAAGCGCTGTCCTTCTTAAATTGCAACTGAAAGGCGCCGTTGTCGCGTTGCCAGGCAACCGCTATGAACTCAAACCCTGACTTCTGCTGTGCGCCACCCAAAATCAGACAAGTTGAATTTGATTAGAACTCGTATTTGCCTCGGCAGAAGATTATTTCGTCACATAGAGGACCGATTTTTCAAGTCGGGCTTTTAGAGCATAAGGAGCAAGAATCAGACGCAAAGCATCAAAGGCACGAACTCCAACAAGAGCGCATTCTATATCGGAGTCTTCCGTGCAGACCTCCTTTGCATCGTCTGAAATCTTTACTTCAAAGCCAACATATTCACCGATTCTCTCCAGAATATCCTTGATTCGGTCCCCTCGGATGACAAGCGAAACAAGCGGACTTTCGAGGGCAACAGAGCCGTCTTTTTCGAGTTTGAAGTCTCGGTAAAGGGGAAGCCGATTAGAAGGAGCAAAAAGAACAACGCCGAAGGAACCATCGAACACAAGACCGTTTTCAACAGCCAAATACTGAACTGCTTCAAGAAGAGACATCCCCTCCTTCAGTGTCAATTTCCTACCTGCTCTTACAAAAGGGTCAATGAATAAGTTGATACCATAAAGTCTGAATAAATCCTTCATATGCTCCGAGACAGTTCCATCAGAAAGGTCAAATGTGATTCTTTTGAGTCTGAGGAGTGGGTGAATGTCGCCGAGGAGTGCAAGCGCTTCAGCGGCGCGCCAACGCACCCCAAAAGAATCATCCGTCAAATAGTCTCGCGCAATTGCGCTATCTTTCTCTATCAATGCAATCGCCTTGACTACAGCCGCCTTGGTTCCTGCGTCTGCGCCGTTCATAAGTTCGCGCAATTTATCCGCAACCCCCTTGTCTCCCAACTGTGCAAGAAGGTCAGCAACCAACAGTCGCGCCGCTAAATCCCCACTCTTAACCACACCAATCAGTTTGTCCACTATCGCTTCTGAAAGACCTGTCTTTCTCAAGGATTTGAATAGAGAAACCTGCGCATCGCGTTTTGCAGGAAGTTGCCCTTCAGAGATGATATGCAAACCGACATCAAGCATCTCTTCAGGCGAAAGCGCAGCAATGCAATCGAGTAACTCAACGGAGAAAACAGCACCAGGCTTCATAGCGAGTTCTTTCAGCGTTCCGACTATCGAGGAATCTTTAAATTCTATGAGCGCCTTACAAGCCACAGGAATCAAGAGTTCGTTTTTTTTCATCGCATTAATAATCACCTCGACCGCTTCTTTTTTCTTCCACGCCGCAAGCCCATTTATAGCAACTTCCGCCGCAGCAGTACTACGATTTTTGACTATATCAACAAGCATCTCATAAGCGGCATCAAGTTTAAGATGAGCAATTATCTTCGTCGCTGCAACTATCTCGTCTTCTTCGTTCTTCTCAAACACGGATTTCAGCGCATCAAGCAGACTATCTGCATCATCCTTCGAAATAGATAAGAAGAAATTTTCGCCTCTCAATTCCTTCGTTACAAGACCAATCCCTCCAATCGCGTTCCTCCGCACCGTCTCATCCTTATCACCCAAAAAATACGCATAAGCGAAGACTGACTTCGGTTCTGAGCGAACTACCAATTCCGCCACAATCTGCGAACGCCATTTATCAGGCATCTCCATCAGCCGTCTGTTAATCACTCCATCCATCGGGTCATAAAGATTAAAAAATGACGACAAATACATCTCGAAAGTAGCCGTATACGACTCCGCACGTTCCATTGCCTTAATCAGAGATTCCAAAATCCGTCGCTCTCCCTTCATGCCGCATTTTGCAAGCATATCCGCCGCTACCACCGATACCATTATGTTCTCATCGAAAAGATATTCGATAAGAATCTCAACCCCTTTATTCCTGCCTTTCTCCATTACTGTCATCAATCCCTGAATGCGAAACTGCGGTCTATCACTCACAAGAAGGTCAGCAACCTTCTCCGCATCCTCTTTGCTGAATCCTGCTGAAACAACTCTGTCTGTCAACTCCGCCTCGCGCTTCTCCGCATTCAGAAGAATCAGCAGTTTATCAAGAAGATAACGAACCTGTGCATCGGTCGCTTTCTCCTTATGTTTCTGGAGTTCATTAAGGATTTTATAACCCATCTTATGAAGCGAATCGAACGCCTCGTTCCTTTTCGCATACTCCCCGTCGCCTAATTGCTCTACAAGGCGTGCTACCTCATCCTGCCCATAAGCAAGAGCAGAACCAAACAGAATAAAAGCGACAATTACTCCTGTAAACAAGATATGAACTACAAGTCTCCGCATCAAATTTTCTTCTAAAGAATTCTAACCTTTAGTCAGTAAAGTTATGAGCACGAACAAACCAATACCGCAAACTGCGACAAGCAACACGGCAAGCAGTGTAGCCACTCGTTTCGAGTAACCTTTGTGTTCGTCCAACAGTTCTTTTATGAAAACTCTTTGTGATGCTTCCAACGCCTTGACCGCATCAAGTTGCTGTTTCGAGTTTGTACTCGCCTCTTTCAGAACTGCTTGCAACACTTCAATGTTCTGCCTGATTGTCGTCTCTTGCTTCGCCGCAGCATCCAACTTCATTATCAACTCGCTTAAAAGGTCAGACTGCTTGCGTTCCTCCTTCGGCAGCATTTCAAGTTTCGAGGAAACATCCTTGAAAATCTCCATCACTTGCTGCGAGCGCTTCGCCTGCTCCCTTAACTGTTTGTCCATTTGCTCAAGAAGAGCCCTTTGCTCCTCACTCAACTTCGGAAGAACAGAGACAAACCGTGGCAACCCCTCGAGATTCGTCACCATCTCTTCGAGTCTCTTTTCCTGTTCTTTGAGAGTAGAACTGACACCTTCGAGTGCACTTACTTGCTTCTGCGAGTTCTCTTCCACTTTGTATAGCGTCTCGTTCTGCACGCGCAGACGCTCTTTTACCGTTTGTAGCGCTTCGTTTAAGGTGCTCATCCACTCGTTCATCTTCACAAGCGCCTGCTCCCTCTGCGCAGAAAGCATCTCATCCGCTAACTGTATGGTCTCCTCTTTGTCTACAACCTGCTTCGTTACCCCACTCGAATCAATCTGGCGCTGTGGCTGCCCTTCCGCATCACGCTTCCCAAACAACTTGCTGAAAATTGACATATTCACTCTCCACAATCAACTCGTGGCTCGCAAGAAGATTTCTTCGATTGTCCGCCTTTCTTGACACAATCCTGTCAAGCGCACTCCTGCATAGACCAGTTTCTCGTTCAGATTCGCCACATCCTCCACTGTTCCATCATAGCGCAAGGTTACAGTATCTCCCTCTACGGAGAACGACCTCACACCTTTGTCCTGGCTCAACACTTCCTCAACACGGTTCACTCCGCTGACAAGAGTCGCTTTTAGAATCTTCTCGCGACAGTATTTATCGCTCAACTCTTCAAGAGTCCCAGTGTCAATCAAAACCCCCTTGTCTATGATTCCAAGCGAATCGCAAAAACTACTTAAATCGTAGAGAATATTACTCGCCACCACCATCGTTTTGCCTATCGAAGCGAGATGTTGTAATACTTCCACCACTTCTGCTCTTGAACGCGGGTCAAGTCCGCTCGTCGGCTCATCAAGAAGTAAGATTTCAGGATTATGGATAAGAGTTTTAGCAATCATCAACCGTTGGCACATACCCCGCGACAATTGTTCGACGAATTTCTCCGCCCAGTTGCCGAGCCTCACAAGTGAAAGTAGCCTCTCTATCCTCTCTCTTCTTTCTCTTCTTGCAACCTTATACAGACCTGCGTAGTAGTCGAGGAACTCAAAAACACGCAACCCTTCAAACACTCCGTACTCGTCGGGAAGGTAACCGATTCTCGGCATAATATCAGATGGGTGCTTGAAGATGTCCACTCCATCTATTCTTACAACACCTGCTGAAGGAACAAGCAATCCGGCAAGCATCCTAATAGTTGTCGTCTTCCCCGCCCCGTTTGGTCCGACAAGCCCGAAAGAGCGACCTTTTTCTATCCGAAGATTGAGCGCCTTAACCGCATCCACCCCTTCGTAACTTTTCCACAAATCGAGCGTCTCTATCATCATATAAGAACTCCTCATCCATAACCCAAATTATAGAACAAGCACCTTCATTTTGCAAGCCCGTTTTCGACTGATGAAGATTCAGGCTACACGGACAAACCATACAACACACGATTGCTAATGGACACATAAAGAACAGACGAGCGGAGATTACGAACTCGCCCAACCAACAACCTCTTTTATTATAGCAATCGCACTATCAGTGGAGTTTAATGAAATAGTCTTTGAGATTCTCATAAAGCCCTTTGAAGTCGAACTTGGCGAAAGCGTTTTTGAACTCCTGAACAGCGTCACAGTCCTTCCTTTTGAGAGCAGCAAGGTATACGGTAAACTGTTTGTAAAGTTCTTGATTGTAGTGGATGAGAAAATAGCAGAGCGCCCACCATTCGTTCTCGCCACCTGCACCTGAGAGGATTCCCTCGATTGTCGGCATCTGTCCTCTGCGAATAGTCGCTTTAAGCGCTTCGAGCCTGTCGCTGTTGACAATGCCAACTTTGAGTTCACCTGTTGAGAGATTGAAACGAGCTTCTTGCATATATGTAGCGATTCCGTCCACAACCCACTGCGCCTTCTGTTTAACCCTTTGGTAGTCACCCCAGACCATATCTTCAAACTGGTGTGCGGATTCCCTTAACATAATGCCGCCCGTTCCGTTCTGCGTGCCTGTGATTCCGAAGTAAGTAACGATTCTTTTTCCATCGTAGAACCCATAACCACCGCCTCCCTCTTTTGAACTGTATTCTTCCGAATTGGCGTAGAAGTCAACAACGAACGGGACTTTCTGTTTGCCTTTGTAGGCGAAGATTCTACAAAGTTCATTATAAGCTTGGTCAAGGAACATCGAGTGTTGTCGAGTAAGTTCTTCAGAGAGATTTGAAAAGAAGATATAGTGGTTAGAACAATGAAATGTCTTAAACTCTTTTTGTTTTTGGCGCTCGAACATCCATTTCTTGCGCTCTTTAAGGTCTTCTGGAACCATCTGTCTTGCCCAGAATATAGCGGATTCGTCGGTTAAAGTGGGTTCCTTTTTCTCGTTCGAGTTCTCCGAGCCGTCATTGGGTTTCTCCTCTTCGGGAGGTTTCTCTTCTCTCGGCGGAACCTCTTTTTTAAGGTCAGGATTCTCTTTCAGCAGTCTATCATACTCTTCCTGAGTGACCCAATTGCCACCGAGATTGCGATAGCCTAACTCTCCTCGCGCACCTGTATGGTTTGGATTAATTTTAATTGCGGCTTCAAAACATTCTCTCGCCTCTCGCTCCTGATACTGTTTCTTGCACCAAAGACCGAGATTGTAAAGCGCATCAGCGTCGCCTTCCGCTTTCTTAAACCTTTGTTCGTATTGTTTCCTGAAATCTTCGTAGTAGATGATGGAATCTATCTCGTCTTTCCTATATGTCATTTTCCCATGCTTGGTATTGATAAGAACAGTCTCATCATCTTCTTTTTCAATCTTTCCTGTCACAACTTTCCCAACACGCAGAAGAAGAACATCCTCTGCAAACATAGAAAAACAGACGAGAAACATAGATAAGAGAACCAGAGTTTTCGTAAGAGTATTCACAAGTCTTCCTCCCAAACAGCACTACTAATAGAATACGCATAATTTCAAGGGGGCGTTAGTAGAGATTGATGTTTTCCCTCAAAAACAGTGTTACGATAAAGTTTGCCCAGGATATAACCCCAAGTCAATCCGAATCTTATGTGGAGACAAAAGCATTTTCAGAAACAAGTCTCGGCTCGGTGATTAGCGTCGGACTGCAATATCGCGCTCTTGAACCTTTACATCCTTTTTCTTGTCGAAGACAAACGCCTGAGCCATATCATCGATGACCCCAGCGACGCTCGCTTTCGCAATCATTTCGCCGTCGCGGTAGAGCACGAAAATATCGCCGACCTTGACCCCGTGTTTCTTTCCGACATTCAGAACGATTCTCTCGCCTTCCTGGTCCATTACGGAGAAAACATTGGCGACAAGAGCCTCGGAAGGTTTAGCCTTTTCGGTGGTCTTCGGTTCAGAAGGCTGCTCGCTGGTTTCCGTGCTCGAAGGCTCCTTTGTAGGTTCGCTCCCTGCAGGTTCCTTCTTGGTTACAGTGGAAGATTCTTTAGGCAACTGAGAAAGAGCGTTAAGACGGTCTCTGATGTTCAAAAGAATCGCCGAATCCTCTTCGAGTCGTTTGTTTATTTTTTCAAGAGCGTCAGAGATTCTTTGAAGCGTCTCTGAGATATCCTTTGAAACAACAGGGGGAGTAAGTTTTTCACTCGGAACTTCAGGCTGCTGTTTCTGGACGAGACGGACAATGTCACCGACTGCTGGTTCAGGGTCGGCTTTGACGATTTCGGCGTTTGACATATCGGAATCGAGAATGCGGCAAACACGGAGTTCGCCTGTCTGTTTCCCCTCGTGGAACAAGAAAAGAGAGTCCCCTTCTTTAAGATTATGGGCGCTACCAAGTGTGACGATAACCATCCTTTTCTCGGCGTTATAGAGACTTACCCTGCCTTCGTGGACGATTTCGGATGGAGTTTCGGACGGCTCGGGTGGACGACCCGATGCGACCGCTTCTTCAAGATGTTTAATAGTCTCTTCCAGTTCGGCGATTTTTTTATCTTTGTCGGCGAGTTGCTGTTCCAAGAGTTTCAGTTTTTGCTGTAGAAGTTCGATATCCTGTTTCGGCTCGGGCTGTGGTAACTCCTGCGCAAGCAGAACCGAAGCGAAAAACACCAAGATGAGAACTAAAACGGAGCGATTCATCACTTATCCCCTCCAATAATTATCTCTCGATTCGGCGTGGATGCGTATCTCGCGGCTCTGACGGCTTGGCGTGAGGCGGAGGCCCTTTCTTCTCTGGCGTATATCTTATGACGATGTCGTAGCGCGGATGAGTAGCAGGAATCTCCCAAAAAACTTCGGGCAGAACGGTTATCCTTACCCAAGGACCGCGGTAGTGAGTCGAGCGATACCAAGCACCGTATTTGTAAACATAGTAGTAGCCATCAACATAATAGATATCGTAATCTTTGTATTGGCACCACTGGATGTTCGTGCGTTCGATACGGATGAGTGGTGGAGGTTCATAAATGACAATCTCAGTCTGCGCAGGGGGTGGTGTTTCGACAACGGTAGTTCCGGACGGCGGCGGGGTGCTATAAACGACGCAACCGGAAATCACGACCGAAAACAACAGGAGCAGAAAAAATCTCGTTTGCCTCCGGTGGTACGCATTTTTCATCACCATATATCAGTCCTCCTTGAAAACAAAGATTGTATGTCCTGCTTGAATCTTGTCGCCGTCTTTTAAACGGTGTTCCGTGACGCGTTCTCCATTTACAAAAGTCCCATTTACGGAGTTCAAGTCCATAAGTATGTAGCCGTCGGGCGTAGATTTTATAATGAAATGCTGTCGCGACATCCTTTCATCACTCTTGAAGGCAAGCGTGTTTGCGGGGAGTCTGCCGACGGTTATAGGGTTTGCGCCAAGAGTGAATTCCTTTACGCCTTTTTTGGTCTGCATCAAGAGTCTCGCCATAAAATCCCGTACCCTATTAAAAGAACAATAGTATTATAACAAAAAAGACAAGAAAAGAAAGAGTATGAATCTTCAAAAACCAAATTCGGTTAACCATATTGACCTCTCTACCCGATAGGGTGTGCTTAACCAAACTTCATCGGTCAATCTAACAAGTTCGGAAATCTACCAGAGGCATCCTACTGCTCTTTCAACCTGCCGCTTCTATCTAATTCAAACGCCTTTTCAAGCGCCTGTATCGCTTCGTCCTTGTTGCCTTCTTCGAACACACATAACCGAGAGGCAATACTCGAAAAATCAATATCTCCAAGTGTCGTGGAATAAGTGCTGCCGTTAAATCCTCCGAACAAAACCACTACTCCATGCGATGAATCATACGCCATAGCATATACATATCGCGCAGTCGGACTCGTGGTCGGATATTTAAGCGTCCAATCACGCTCCACCTCGATAGTTAAATCTTTCATATCGAATACGAGTGAAGAATCAGTACATTTTACCGTGAAGTTATAAGCCCCATCTTTTGTAGGAATCCCTGAAATTATCCCAGTACTTGAATATTACCGCTTGACGGTGTCGCAGAAAAGTCCGCCGTCGGCGCGGGAATCAGTGGCTTGGTTTCATATTTTTCCTTTCTGCGTTTTTAACAATGATAATGTTCCGATGGCTTGTGTGAAGAAATATTTTCTGGTTGCCTTACGCGCTGCTGTGGATATATTATATTTATCATAGGTTTGAATAAGAAGAAGGAGGACATAATGAAAGTAGAGATAACCGACCTCGGCGCTTGTAAGAAGGGAATGGCAGTAGAAGTATCTGCGGAAGATATGGAAGAACGGTTAAAGGAGCATTTGTCCGATTTCAAGAAGAATGTGCAAATAAAGGGGTTCAGGCCTGGGCGGACGCCGTCGCATATCATTGAAAGGCGGTATTTGAAGAAAATAGTCGAAGAGATGAGAGAGACCGTTGCAGGAGAAGTTTTCGAAGAAGCGACAAAGGAGAAGAGACTGCGAGTGATTGGGGAGCCGAAGATAGAAGAAGTGAAATATGAGAGAGGAGAGCCTCTCACATTCAAGGCGGAGTTTTTTGTGTTACCCGAGATAGAGGTGCCCCCGTATAAGGGGTTGCGTTTGACTAAGCCGAAAGCGGAAGTGAAAGAAGAAGAGGTGAACGAGGAGTTAGAGCGTCTGCGGAAGTTAAAGGCGCAACTCGTTGATGTCGTCAACAGACCAACAAAAGAAGGGGACAGGATTCTCGCGGAGATTACGGTAACGGCGGACGGAAAAGAATTGTTCAGCACAAGCAACGGTTATGTCGTTGTAGGAATGGCAAACATATTTGGAGTAAATGTGATTGATTTGCCGAATCTTCTCTCCGAGAAGAAGCAGTCTGATACGGTTGAGTTCGAGTTTGAAATTCCCGAAGAAAGCCCGCTTGCAGGAGAGAAGAAGGAGAATGTAGGTAAAAAGGCAGTGTGCAAGATGAAGATTTTAAAGGTGCGCGAAGTGAGTCTGCCGGAGTTGAACGACGGTTTCGCAAAGGATTACGGCTACGAATCGCTTGAAGATATGAAAAAGAAGACTGCTGAACGGTTAACAGTCTTGAAGCGTTTGCAGATTGAAGACGGGGTTGAGGAACGGTTGCTTCTATCTCTGGTCAATTCCATCAAGATAGAGTTACCTGACGAGTTGTTGAAGGAGAAAGCCCATCTGCGTGGCGATTATCTGAGAGAGAAATTGTCAGCGGAGACAGATATGAGTGCGGAAGAGATTGAAGAAGAAGTTAAGAAGGAGGTAGAGGCGCAGAGCAGTTCAATGAGGCGTTTGCTTATATCGAGTCTTCTGACGGAAGAGATAGCGAAGAAAGAGGGGATTTTTGTGACCGAGGATGAGGTAGATGTAATTGTTGGCGAGATGGCACGGCAGAAGGGTCTATCAGCAAAGGAATTGAAGGATGAGATGCTGCATACTGGGAAGTTGAGTGAGTTGCGTGCGGAGTTGCTGGAAAAGAAGGTGAGGATCTTCCTACGGAAGAATGCGGTGCTTACAGAAGGCGAGGATTTTTCGAATGTTGAACCGCCTGTCGAAAAAGCGGAAGAGAAAACCGAAGAAAAATCCGAGAAGCAGAGTAGTGAAAAACAGAAGAAGTCAAAAGAAAAAGAAGAGGAGGATGAGAAATGAAACAGGTTTTGAACCAACTCGTTCCAATAGTTATCGAGCGAGACGGCAGAGGAGAGCGTTCGTACGATATTTACAGCCGTCTTCTGAAAGACAGAATCATCTTTGTCGGGATGCCTATTGATGACAAAGTATCTGACATAGTGATTGCACAGATGTTGTTTTTGGCGATGGAGAGTCGGAAACAGGATATTCACCTTTATCTAAACACTCCTGGCGGTTCGGTGACAGCAGGACTCGCCATCTATGATACAATAAAATATGTCAAGTGTGATGTAGCAACATACTGTATTGGGCAGACAGCGAGTATGGGAGCATTACTGCTTATGGCAGGAACCAAGGGCAAGCGGTATGCTCTGCCTCATGCGCGGATAATGCTACATCAGCCGTGGGGTGGAATGGAGGGAACAGCATCAGATATCGCCATTCAGGCGAAAGAGATTGTGCGCTTGAAGGAAATAATAAACGAGATAATTTCTAAAGAGACAGGGCAACCTCTTGAGAAAGTGGTGAAAGATACCGAGCGTGATTACTATATGTCGGCGCAAGAGGCGCTTGATTACGGAATCATTGACGAAGTGTTGGAAACAATCAAGGGTTAACGGGAGGAGGAAGGATGAAAGACGACTTACTGGAAAATGGGAAAAAATGTTATTTTTGTGGACAGTCACAGCGAACCGCCGACAAGATGTTGTTTGGTCCAAAAGGCACGCTCGTATGCTATAACTGCATTGAGACGCTTTACTCCGTCATACAGGAAGAGAAGAAGAAATTTCGTGCGGAGGCGTTTCTTCATGGTGGGCAGATACCGACGCCTCCTGAGATAAAGAAACAGTTAGATGAGTATGTAATTGGACAAGAGCGGGCAAAGAAAGTGCTTTCGGTGGCGGTTTACAATCATTACAAACGGCTTGTCTCATCGTTCGACCCGAAAGGCGTCGAAGTGGAGAAATCGAACATTCTGATGATAGGTCCTACTGGGTCAGGAAAGACACTCCTTGCCCGAACGCTTGCGCGAATCTTAAATGTGCCGTTTGCCATCGGCGACGCGACAACGCTCACAGAGGCAGGTTATGTAGGCGAAGATGTAGAGAATCTGCTTTTAAGACTTTTACAAAACGCAGACTTTGATTTAGGGCAAGCGCAACAGGGAATCCTGTTCGTTGATGAGATAGACAAGATAGCAAAGGCACCTGTAAATGTCTCGATAACTCGTGATGTCAGCGGCGAGGGAGTCCAGCAGGGTTTGCTTAAAATGCTTGAAGGAACAATCTCGAATGTGCCACCGCAGGGGGGACGCAAGCATCCCGAGCAGCAGTATATTCCATTCGATACGACGCAGGTACTGTTCATATGCAGTGGAACATTCGTCGCGCTTGAGGATATCGTGCGCCGTCGTATCGGTAAGAGCCGCATCGGATACAAGAAGAGAAACGAGGAGGAAAAGCCTTCAGATGAGAAAGATTACGACGATGTAATGCGTCAGGTTACCGAAGACGACTTGATTGAGTTCGGAATGATACCTGAGTTCGTTGGGAGACTACCCGTAGTCGTTACGCTTGGTGCTTTAACTGAGGACGAATTGGTGAGAATCCTTACGGAGCCGAAGAATGCAATCATCAAGCAGTATCAACGGCTATTCGAGATGGAAGGGAAAACATTAGAGGTTGAGGAAGAAGCGTTACGAGAGATAGCACGGAAAGCGGTAAAGAAAGGCACAGGAGCGAGAGGACTCCGCTCGATTGTCGAAGAGATGATGTTAGATGTGGTATATGAAATGCCTACAAGGAAAGAGATTATAAAGTTCGTTTTGACCCCCGAGTTCGTCCGAGGAGAGATTCCCGAACCTATTATGATAAGCAGAAAAGGTGAACAGGTGCGCTTAAAACAGCGGAAAGTCTCAAGCGCATAATCTCAATTTAAGCAGTTCGAGATACAAGAATGGAAATTTCATCGAGGTATGAATTCAAAGAATATGAAGAGGCTCTTTATAAGCGCTGGGAAGGAGGGGGCTATTTTATAGCACCTCTTGAAGCGCCTGATTATTACTGCATAGTGATTCCGCCGCCGAATATAACAGGCGAGTTGCATATGGGACATGCCTTAAACAACACGATTCAAGATATTCTCATTCGGTATCATCGTATGCTCGGGTTTGGGACGCTTTGGATACCTGGCACAGACCACGCCTCGATTGCAACGGAGAATGTGTTGGAGAAACAGTTGGCGAAGGAGAATTTGACGAAACGAGGCATCGGGCGTGAGGAGTTCTTGAAGCGAGTCTGGAGATGGAAAGAGATATACGGAGGAATCATCGTGAAGCAGTTGCGGAGACTCGGCGTCTCCTGCGACTGGTCTCGCGAGCGGTTTACGATGGATGAGCATCTGTCAAGAGCAGTAAAAGAGGCGTTTGTGCGGCTTTTCAAGGAAGGGCTCATTTATCGTGGCGAATATTTAGTCAACTGGTGTCCGCGTTGTAGAACAGCGCTTTCGGACGATGAGGTCGAACACACGGATGAGCAGGGCAAACTTTGGTATCTGCGTTATCCCTACGCAGAGGGAGAAGGATACATCGAAGTAGCAACGACGAGACCTGAAACGATGCTCGGAGACACTGCGGTTGCGGTCAATCCGGATGATGAGCGTTACAAGAACATCGTTGGGAAAATGGTGGTTCTGCCGCTTATCAAACGCAGGATTCCCATAATCGCGGATGAGGCGGTCCAAAAAGATTTCGGAACGGGTGCCGTTAAAATCACGCCTGCGCACGATTTCAACGACTTCGAAATAGCGAAAAGACGAGCGTTACCATTCGTAAACATTCTGAATCCCGACGGAACCTTAAACGAAAACGCAGGCGCATTTAAAGGGCTCGACAGATATGAAGCGAGAAAACGGATTGTTGATGACCTGAGCGCACAGGAACTTTTGGGCAGAATAGAAGAGCATAGTCTTGCGCTCGGCAGATGTTATCGCTGCAATACGCCAATAGAACCGTACTTAAGCAAACAGTGGTTCGTGAAGATGAAGCCTCTTGCTGAGCCTGCTATTAAAGCCGTCGAAGAAGGTAAGATGCGCTTCTTTCCTGAAAGATGGAGGAATTACTACCTTTCGTGGTTAAATAATGTGCGAGACTGGTGCATTTCGCGACAATTATGGTGGGGACATAGGATCCCTGTATTCTATTGTGACGACTGCGGCGAAGTCTTTGCCGATGTAGAAGAGCCGAAAAACTGTCCAAAATGTTCTTCTACAAAGATTCATCAAGATGAAGATGTGCTTGACACTTGGTTTTCTTCTGCGCTTTGGCCCTTCTCGACTATGGGCTGGCCTCTTTATAAAACAAAAGATGGAAAAGCGCTTATAGAAAGGTTCTTCCCCACGAATGTGTTAGTTACAGACAGAGGAATCATCTTCTTCTGGGTCGCAAGAATGGCTATGACTTCTCTGCGGTTTATGAAAGATGTGCCGTTTGAGGATGTTTATATTCACGGAACGATATTAGACGAATTGGGAAGGAAAATGTCAAAGTCCCTCGGAAACGGAATAGACCCTGTCGAGATGATAGATATATACGGAGCGGATGCGGTGCGGTTCTCGCTGATTATGCTCACAGTAGAAGGACAGGATGTAAGACTGTCACAGTCAAAGTTCGAGATGGGGCGGAATTTCACAAACAAACTATGGAACGCTATGAGACTCGTACTCTCTAATCTTCAGCCGTTGAGAAGTACAGAGTTTTTCAATAAATACGAGGCGGAGAAGCAGGCAGAAACCAGCAAGATTTCAGGCAAACCCGACCCGTTGATGGTTCTTTTGAGTCAGATAACAAACCGAAAGCAAGAAATGGTTCTTGAAGACAGGTGGATAGTTTCGCGTCTCGCTCGTTTACTCGTAAGTTTCAAGGCGCTAATGAAAGATTATCGTTTGAACGAGGTGTTGCGTTCCGTTTACGAATTCTTCTGGCACGAGTTCTGCGATTGGTATCTTGAATTAGTGAAACCGCGCTTGAAGAAGGGTGGAATCGGTGCCGAAACCGCGCAAATTACGATGTTTGTGGTATCGGATGCGGTTCTTAGATCACTTCACCCGTTTATGCCGTTCGTTACAGAACATCTCTGGAACAAACTATACGAGGCATCTGAACTGAACAAGCCGAAACTCGGTCTTGAACACTTCAGAAAACTTGAACCGTCTTTGATGATTGCACCGTTTCCCCAAGCGAATGATAGTCTGATTGATGAGGATGCGGAAGAGTTGGTCAGCGGCCTGATGGAGTTGGTGCGCGGTGTCCGTCAGATTAAGTCGAGATTCGGATTGAATCTGAAGGCTCCTGTGCCTCTTATTATCACATCCGAAGATGAAACCTTACTTGAAAAATTAAAAAAAGAGGAAGATTTCATAAGGCTTATGGCGTTTGTGAAAGATTTAAGTTATGGAAATGACACGAAGCGCCCACAAGGTGCGGCGAGTGAAACCATCCGCGGGGGGAGAATATTCGTTCCTCTTGGCGGTCTTGTTGATTTTGAGAAAGAGAAAGCGAAATTAAACAAGGATATAGAAGAGAACGAGGCGCGTATTAAGAGGCTTAAAGCACTTCTTTCAAAAGAGGATTTCTTAAAGAATGCTCCACAAGATGTGGTGGAGAAACAGCGCACTACACTTGAAGAATTGGCAAAGAAAATCTCAGCGCAGAAAACCGCATTAGAAGAGTTAACTACTTAGGTTTCGTCACCGCCTTTGACATCTCTTTTCCTAATTTTTCCACATCCTGTATGATTCTGCGCAACCTTCCTACAAACTCTGCAACAGTAGCCCATTTCGTTGCTCGTTCAACAATCTCTTTGATTTTCGCGATAATCTCGTCTTGGGTAAGGGTAACATCGGCAAAGCGGGTTTCAAGAGAAGCAGCGGCAAGGTTTTCACGCAATTCGTTCAGTTTTCTCGCGGCTTCGGGCGAAAGCGTGGCCGCAAGCGTCTCAAGTCTCTTTTTCACATCATCAAGATATTCCAACGACTCTTTCGTTCCAATTCTGTTCATTTGCATACCTTCAAGCACATTGTGAACCGATTCCTCGCACAGTCTCAATTTGCCTGTAATATCTCGCTGGTCAGACTCGAGGGTACGCAATTCACTCTTGACCTCTTCATTCGGCTGTTTCTTCTTCGATGTAATCTCCTCTCCAAGTGCATGAACGCTGTCGCGAACGAGAATCTGTTTCTTTAAAATATCGAGAAGACTTTCGCGCATCCGCGTTATCATCCGCGTGTAATCGTTCTCCAATTCTTCAGTAGTGACGATGGTTATGCGGAAGTAACTCGATTCCGCAGGTTTCGTATGCGTCTCACAGAAATCAGCCGCTTGCAGATAGTAGACGACTTCCTCACCCGGTTTAGCGCCTGTTTCCTTTTCTATATCAAAAGAGTATTCAAGCACAACCTCTCTCTGTTCTTTGTAAGATTCTTCTTTGAAGGCGATTGTTTTTGGTTCTGTCTTTATGTGTTTTTCCTGCTCTTTCTGGTTGTAATGGATGAGTTTCACATCCTTCAGTCCAAAATCATCCTTAACCCGAATGCGCATAGGAAGGATGCCTTTTTCACTCATACGGAGCGAGCGTCCGGGAGCCTCAAACTTTATATCAGGTAAGGCATCGCTCGACACATTGAGCGTATATGTTTCAGGCTTATGGTTAGTAAAGTTGTCAAAACCCTCTTTGTCAACGAGTTTGAAATAGAACGAGACAGACTTTATCGCCTTGAGCCTGCCGCGCAGTTTGTTTCCATTTATAATCTCATCTCCTACAAACGAGTTGTCTCCTGCGATATTCGTAACATTCATCAGTTCCGCCGAACGAATCGGCTGGCTTGTAGTCACCTCAAACTCAATCTCAGAGTTTTCGATAACGGAAATTGCACTGCGCTCAATAGGCTTATCCTTCGGCGTGTCGGGCAGTCTCGTATACTTTGGAGGATGAATCCAGAATGATATCTGTTTGATAAAAGGACGCGTCCTCACATCAACACGGACATAGCCTTCTTCCGGCGCTCTTGCATCACCACCTTCAACATAAAACATCAGAGGCTCCACCACATTCTCAAACTTCTTCGTGAATTTCGTCCCACCATAGCACTGCATCGGAGAAGATTCCCAATAATCTTGGTTCTCGCTCTTCGAGTAGATTGTGACCACAGCAGGATGGCGCCTTCCGGTAGACAATACTGATATTTCAAGATTGTCTCCTTTCGCAATCACCTTCGGATGCTCGGCAATCTTTAAGTTATAATACTTGGGCCAAGAAGGTGCGGAAAACGGCGTGAAGAACCGTTTGAACCAGAGAACGGCGACATCGTTGTAATTAGAGATATAAATCGCGGAAGCGAACATAAACAGCGCCGCTAAAAGCCATACCTTTAATGGACGAAATATGTCAACAACACCGCGAAAATGCATCTTTTGCACCTTTTGGGCAGTCTTCTCAAGTGTCAACTTGACGAGTTCGTCGGAGTTGAAGAATCCCTCATTCTCGTTGTAGCGCACAAGTTGGATTGACGAAATTAGCGCACTTTCAAGTTCAGGATATTTCGATTCAATTGCAAGCGCAACCGTATCGTCCGAAAGCCTCTTAAACACAGGAGCGACTATTAGTCTCACAAAAACGAAAATTATGAGTCCAAATGAAAGGACAGAAAGAATCAAACGCATAACAGCAGGCAGTGGTGTTACCCAGTCGAAAAGAAGAGTAAGAAAAGCACAGGTAAGAGCGGTTACAATCAACCATGCGACGCCATAAGCAAAGTTGAAAAACATCATCATCATTTTGAACCGCTTTATAGGTGAAAGAATAACCTCAAGAGCCATATCTTTAACCTCCTAATCATCTCTGGAATATAGGAAGATACTCGTTTGGAATTCCGAGTATCAAAACAGCCATAGCGGTTGCATAATTCGGTCCCACCTTGTCTTCCCATCTGCCGTCCGAGTGCTGTCCATCAAGCAATTCATTGGCTATCTTGCGATGCCACCTCTCCCACATATCGCCACCTTCCTGATAGATGGCTTGAATAGCGTAGTAATGAGCGTAGAAATATTCAAATGTTTCGCGCATCCACCAGGCAGGAGGGTCACCTGCGACAACAAAAGAATCGTAAAGGTATTTTACTCCCTTTTTGACCTCTTTCGCATCATACAAGCCCGCACCTTGAAGTGCGACGACTCCGGCAGCCGTTAAGGCGAACGAGCGGCGCGAAAATATAGGATTGCCTTCCGAATCGAAAATCTGATAACAGAAGGAACCATCAGGTGCCGCACTTCTCTTCACATAATTGATGGCATTTGCAATCACATTCTTGTCAACCGCGATTCCTGCGTTCCGAGCCGCACGAAGCGCCATCACTTGACAGACGGTAACAGATATATCAGCGTCTTTGGATGTCGGCATATAGCGCCAACCGCCTGTCTTGTTCTGCGCACGCTCGATTGCGGAGATAGCGGCGCGGAGTTTGTCTTTCAATTCGGGTTTTTGTACCATACCGTAAATCTCGGCAAGAAACAGCGTCGCAAAAGCGTGCTCATACATCCGAGAGCCGCTATACGAGATGATTCCGTTCTCATCAACATTATCTAATATGAAATTAAGAGCCTTCTCGACCTGCGAACCGTATTTGCCCCTTCCAGGTAAATGTCCCCACGACATAAACGCCATCGCGGCGAGTGCTGTTACTCCTATATTCTTGTCATAATGCCCGACATATAAGTTAGAAGTTTTGCGTCCTATGACATCTTTGAAAGAACCGTCCTCTTCTTGATGTTGCGCGAGATAAGCGAACGCGCGTTCAACAGCGGCTTTTATACGAGAGTCAAGAGAGCGGTCTCTTAAAACATCGTCATTTCCGTCTCCGTCTACGAAAGTAAGGAACATAGCACAAACTACGCCGAGCAGAAACCAAAACCTTTTCATCATTTCTCCATATTCACTTTTGCACCCTGATGATAAACCGATACTGCGTTGGAATCGACGACGAAAACCCATTCGCCTGAGGCAAGGATGTTGCCCCCTGACATATATTGTAGGTCAGCCCGAACCGCCTCATTCTTTACATCGAAGATGGCGACGAATCCTGCGGTCGGAATAAGTGCTTCTTCCCCTGCAACAACGCCAAGTCCAACTCCCGCCGAAGAAGGCAACCCAACGACTGCGCGGAGTTTACCGCTCTTAAGTCCAACCACGCCGAGTTTCTGTCCTGAAAATATCACTTCGTCTCCGCATACGCCAACCAGATTGTTCAAACCCATTCCAGAGTTACTATAACCCAACTGCCACAAAAGCGCGCCTGTGCACGCATCAACAGCGTAAGCATACTGAGAATCAAGCGGGGTAAATAAGAGAACACCATCTTTTACGAGAGGCGGACGAACAGCCCAGTGTATCACTCTGTATTCGGGGAAATAGTTATCAGCCGCCTTGAGTCTCATTTGGGAATACTCTCGCATCCAGATAAGCCTCTCCGTTTTAAGTGAGAACGCGCAAACAGTGCCAAGGTTGGTCACGAGATAAAAGTTTTCTCTATCAGATGCAGGAGGACTCGACAGGGGTTCGCGCGCTTCATACCCGAACATTGTCAGTTCGACACCGTTGGAGCAAAGCGGAACTACTTTCGCAAGGCTTTTCTCTTTCAAATCGAAAACCACGATGTAACTCGTGCAAGCGGTATCGAGCGTCTTCAGTTCGCAGTAAGCGCGGTTTTCTCTTACTACGGGCGGAGAAGGAAGACTCCATCTCTTCTTCTCAAACCGCTCCTTAAAGCCAGCAAAATCATTCAAAAAATACTTGAATTTCGCACTCTTCCTGTCGAAAACTGCAACTGTCCTTTGCGGCGTCGAGGCACGCACAGGGATTCCTTGGAACGCTTCACCTTCAAAAAGCCTTATCGGAACGGAGATGAAAATTTCACTCTCAGTCAGCGTGACGGAGTAAAGCGTATCAACATCGTTGACTTCTCTTGCAGTAGGACACCTTAAAAAACGCCTGCTCCCGTCTTCAAGGTTTAATTCGATTACTCCTTCCCTAATTGGCACATAAAGTCTATTGTTGTCGTATGCGGGAAAGAAAGGTACCGTAACTGAAGGAAAAGGAGAAGCACGCGCGATGCGCCTTCGGTCGCTTTCGCTCCCGCCGAACTCAGAGAAACTAAAATAGTACTTGCGCTCGAGAGGGAACCGTATGGCTGAATTCCTTCCATTCTGACAAGGCGAATAAACAGTCTGACTTATCTGCTCCAAGTGCTCGAATCTCACGAGTCTTCTGCGAAACTCATCACGACTTATAAGTCCATAGCCGCAAGATATGTTTAAAGGTAACCTGCTTGAATAATCAAGCGCTTTTTTCCTATCTCCTGTAAAAGAGGCTGCACAGGCTATCCTTAAAAGAACGCCGTTCTTCTCTTCAGGAGACGCAAAACATTCAGCACGCTGATAAAGACGCATTGCATTTAACACCTCTCCTTTCTCGAAGAATATGTCGCCAGCCATAAGAAGCAGATGTACCTCATAGCCCGAAAACGGGTATCTTTCAAGTAAGAACAGTATCTGTTCAACCGTAAGTCCCTTCTTCATTTCTTCTTCTACCGCACGCTGATGAATCAGTTTAACCGCATTCATAACCTCATCAGGATAGTCTCTGAACTTCTCGCGGATTATAAGGCTTGGAGCAACATATAGCCCCTTTTCCTTCTCGATGAGAACACCTTTTTCGCTTGAAAGAATCTGTTCAAGAATCTCCACTGCCTTCAAATATCGTCTTCCTTTTATCAGGTCATCAACAGAAGTGAGAGTCTGGTTTTCAAGGCAGAGGATGTTGAGATTATTCCTCTCCTCTTCAGCCAAAGTTTCACATATGAGAACCATCACGAGCGTAAAAACCGCCAATATCCTCATAACATTCGCCTCAATCTGCGCGCAATCCATTCGACTGTAATAAGGGATGTAAAAAGAATGAGGATATACCATTTGTCCCACAGAGGTCGCTCATTCACCTCTGTCGAGATTGTCTCCTCAATCGATTCGATTCTCTTGGGCACTTCCGCAATCTGTGAGAGATGGAAATAGGCACCCCCTGTCTTAGAGGCAATCTCTTTAAGAAGCGCCTCGTTTATCGCAGGTTTGCTTTTTTCAAGTGGTGGAACTTCGACTCTGAATGTCTGATGAGCAAGTGCCTCTTCAGGGGCTATTTCCGTGCCACCAAGCCAAACCTTATAGAACCCGAGCCTTTTCGGTATGTAGGTCGCCGTATAATTGCCAGGATTGCGTTCATCAAGAGCCATTTTCAGAGGAACACGGCTACCATCAGGCTCCATAACCGTAGCCATCTGATACGGCTCTTTCAGTGGCTCATAATCTTTGTCTCTTACAAACGCTGAAAGAGTAACCGTCTGTCCTGCATAATAGCGCACTTTGTCCGTCGAAAGTGAATACTGTTTTGTCTTTCCTAAAAGCGCTCGTGTTGCGAGGAATCTGATTGCCTGTTGCCAGAACCTATAAAAGTAAAGGTCGCCGACACCGAACCGCCAGCGCCAAGTAGAATCGACGCCAACGAACATCACGGTTCCTTTGCCGTAATAGCGGTATGCTATGATGGGGCGGGGTTTGCCGCTTGATGTCATATCTTTTGGATGGACTGCAAGCACAACAGAGGTCGGAGGCGCGCCTTCGGACTCATAATACCAGAAAAGTCCAGGTAATGAGTTCTCTTCTTTCTTATCAGCATCTTCCCAGAACTCCACATTCTCAGAAGGGTCGTCTTTTAGACGCATAATAGTGCTTTCCTTTCCTTCAGGAGTAAGTTTCATATGGAATGTTTTTGTGCGAGGTTCAAGCGAACGCCAAAGGTCTGCGCCCATCTGTCGCCCTAATATGATTGGAAGCATATCTTCAATCGGCGTATTCGCATATTTTGAAGGCATATAATTCTCACCTGCAATCAAAAGAATCCCCCCGCCCATCTTGTCAACGAACTCTTTGAGCCACTCCATCTGCTCTGCGGAGAGACTATGTCTGAAATGGGCAGGGTTCACATCGCCGAGAATAACCACATTATAGTTGTCGAACAACTCTTTTTTGCCTGTTGGGAATTCCGTCAGAGATGGGATTCCCTCGGTCGATTCCTGTGGGAAAGATGGGTCTGCTTCTTGAAGGATGCACTGCACCTGCATCGTTCTATCGCGCACGAGAGCGTTTTTGAGATACCGATACTCCCATCTCGGCGCATTCTCAATATATAGGACTTTTATCTTCTGGTCAACGACTTTGATTTTGTGGGTCAAGAGATTGTTATCCTTAAACTGTTCATCCTCGTTAACAGGAATGCGCAGAGTCAATTCAAACTCGCCGACTTCGGTCGGCTTGTATGTAAAGGACGAGGTTTGAACCGCGCCCCCTCCAAGAAGGGTAAGCGTCTTCGCATCAACCTTCTTCCCATCTACCTCAAGAATCGCCTCCACATTCTGATTCTCATAGCCTTGACTTTGAACGCGGAAAGTGATGGGGACTTTGTCATCTTTTAGAACCGTCTCTTGAGCATCAAGAGAGAGAAGAGCGATATCTTTCGGTTCATAAGTAGAACCGACTCCGACGGTATATATCGGGACACCAGCGCGGTTCGCCGATTCAATCAGGAAATCCGCACTTAATGCGCCTGATGTGTTCTGTCCATCGCTTATGACGACAACCGCTGCGACGCGCTGACCCTTCATATCGTTCAAAGAATCGTTTATCGCATCTATCAGCCGCGTCTCATTGCCGTCCGCTTTCAGTTGCTCCCACCAGTTCTTTGACTGCTCAGGGGTCTTGGCAAGAAAACGGAAGGGAGTGCCTTTCGGGGCACTGCCAAGCAGACTCAATTTTTCGGAAAACAGATAAACACGGAGAGAATTCTTACGCGAAAGGTTCCCGATGAAATCTATGCGCGATGAACCAAGCGCTCGCTTCACAAGTTCTATCCTCTCCATCCCTTTAACTTCATCGTCGGATAGAGCGAGAGCATCGGCAATCGCGCTTAAAACCTTCGTATCCTCGTAGCGATCCTTAAACGACATACTCGACGACTCATCTATGAGAAGCAAAGTGGTTGCTTGTCTTACTTCTATCTGGTCAGTGGAGATGATTGGCTCAAAATACATCAAAAGGATTATACCGATAACGATGACCCTGAAAACAGCAAGGAATATCTTATAACCTTTTGACGCGATGCTACGCTCAAGCGAATAAATAAACGCGCATAAGGCGATGAGTCCCAAGAATATCAGAACCGAAATCCACGCCTCAGGAGCTCCAAGCCATTTCAAACGCGTAATCGTTTTTACGCCTTCTTCCGCAGCCAGAATCCCAAACATTTCGTCTGCCTCCTACTCGCTACGCCGCCTGCCGAAAACCATAGCGAGAACCATCTCGACACCGAGAAGTACAAGAACCGCAGTAACGAGAAACTTCCACAATTCGGTAAGCGGTTCGTCTTCCTTCTTCGCCTTATCCTTTCCTTCCGCCTTCTGGTAGGACGAAATTTTTATCTTTGCCGTCGGGAAAGCCGTCTTAAAATCGCTTTCGGTGACTTTCGTTAAATTGCTCTCGGTAGTGTCAGGATTACAAGCGAAGTACTCAAACCTCTCGCCTTTGTCGAACGACATACGATACACACCGCTTACTTCTGTGTCAGAATACAGAAGCATAAACCTCTCTTTTCCCTCTTCCTGCTTCAGTTTTTCATTGACTGTACGCCCATCAGGTCTGGTAATTAAAATGTCGCCTACCCAGGCTCCTTGTGGAAAAATCTTCTTAAACTCTTCGCCGACTTTGATGTTCAACCGTGTGCCCCCCATAGTCGTTAGATAGGCTACCGCCTCGTGTATAAAGATGATAAAGAATTGATAGCAGCCCCAATTGTTCCAAGATGTAGAAGCAGTCGTCAGAACGAATATAGAGGAGCCTCTTCCAAATCTCTGCTCGACTATGATTGGAGACTTTTCCTGCTCCTGCGTAAGACGTGCAAGCACCATTGCACCCTCACGCGCTTTCTCTTCTACACGGAAGAAGCGAAAAACCTGTGGATTTGCGATCGCTTCAGGATAACCGTCAAAAATATCAACGACCGGATGTTCAGGCGCCGCTATTGAAACGCCATAGTAGTTCATTCCCAACTCGTCCTTTGGAAAGACATCACGCAGTCTATAAGGAAGCAAACCTTTACCATCTTCGAAAAATGCCACATTGAAAGCCTCAGTTTCGACCATATCCCCAAGAAAATAGAGGAGTCCTCCTCCGTTCTCTACATACCCTTTGATAGCGGATACCACATCGGTAGGAAGATTGCCGACATTAGCGAGAATCAGAACATCGTAGTCTTCAAGCCGTTTTCTGCCGACGCCACTCGCCGTTTCAAGAAACTCGTTGACCGTGCAGATTTCATAATCAAAAAGTGGCATTCCCGGAGTCGTTCCAACAGAATGCTGAGCGTCAAATATCGCTTTTATCATAATAACCTCGTCTTCGTAAGGATGCGGAGAAGGTTTCCCGTCAACAACCAAAATCTTCAGATTATCACGCACATAAAGAGCAAGCGAGCGTGTATTGTCTATCGCAAGAGGGTCGCTTCTTGCACTTACGCTTACAGTGTGCCCCCCTGTCGTCTGGAACTCGTATGTAAAACTCTCCGTCAACTGTTGCCATCCACCGAGCATAACCGAGCGGGTCATCTGTGGAACATCATCAACGCTGAATGTAAGAGTCACTTCCATATCAACCGTCGAAAAGTTCTTCAGGTCAGCGGAAAACAAAACAGGCATCCTCGTGCCGATATTCTGGCTTCCTTGCTCAGTTTTCAAATCTATAATCGCGAAATTGACAGGCTGCTCTACCCCAACATCCAAAATCCAGAGAGAAGTCTTCTTTCTTTTAAGAGTCTCAAACAAATCATTGTATTCTTTCGACGCCAACACCCCTTTCCTCAACCAAGCAGACGCCTGACAATCAGTAGCCATAAGTATCGCTTTTTCCTCTTTCGGATTCGCCGCATCCTCCTCGAATTTGTCCAATACTTCCGCAGCCATCTTAAGAGTCGCGTAAGCATCGGTAGTCCTGTGCGTCAGTTCTACCAAGTCTATATCTGTCCTTAATGTCCGTAGGTCGCTCTCTCCTCCTATCGTCAAGGGCGCTTTGTAAATCAGTTTCGGAGAATCACTCATTGTCATCAAGAATACTTTGTCTCCTGTGCCGAGATGCTGGTCAACCTTCGTCTTCAAATCGGTCTTCGCTTTTTCAAGCGAGGATGTAGGACCTACCTTATACCCCATACTGAAACTGTTGTCTATCACGATTATCCAGTTTTTCTTTTGCCTTCCTGTGATTCCTGGCAGGTGCTCCTGCTTCACTTGTGGTCTTGCAACCGCAAGCACAACGAAAAGAACAATCAGAGTACGGATTATAAGAAGAAGTAAGTTTTCAAGACGGAGTCTACGACGGTTCTTCTTCATCGCTTTAAGCAGAAACTCCATAGCTGCCCAAATGATGCGCTTGAACCTGCGGCGGTTGATAAGATATATGATAATGGGAATCGCGACAAGACCGAGCCACGGCAATATGTTTGGATTTATGAAAGACATCGTTATCTACCTCCACCAGCGGCAGTTGATGTTTTCGCTATCCGAGCGGAGCGGCGCGCAAGATAGACCGTAAGCGCTACATCAAGAGGTTGCGCCGTATCCATTAGCACATAGTCAACCATATTCGAACGGCAACTCCGCTTAAGTTGAGTGATAAACGAATCTAACTCCGCAAGATATGCTTTCCTGAGCGCTCGTGGGTCAGCAAGGAGTTCAGGATAACCTTCAAGCCCCTCAAACAATGTCATCTGTTGAAAAGGAAACTCTATTTCGTCGTGGTCAAGAATATGAAAAATGATGACTTCGTGTCCTTTGTGCCTCAAATGCCTTATTCCAAACATAATATTGTCAACTTGGTCGAACATATCGGATATGATGACAACGATTCCACGGCGCGGTATCATCTCCGCTATATTGTGCAGTACCATTCCGATATTCGTCTTTTCTCTCGGAGAGCAATGCTCCATCTCGTAGAGGATCTGGCGCAGATGGGCGCTGACAGAGGATGGCGGAATGAACTTGTGAATCGTTGAGTCGAAAAGCGCAGCACCAACAGCGTCCTGCTGTTGAAGCACGAGATATGAAAGCGAAGCAGCAAGAAAACAAGCATAATCGTATTTGGTCATTCCAGCACTCTGTCCGCCATAGCGCATAGACTCCGAGGTGTCAAGCACCAAATACGCTTTCAGGTTGGTCTCTTGCTCATACTGCTTGATATAGAATCTGTCCGAACGCCCCCAGACTTTCCAGTCGAGATGCTTTATGTCATCGCCTGGAACATATTCCCTGTGCTCAGCGAACTCGACAGAAAACCCGTGATATGGGCTTTTGTGCAAGCCTGTAATGAACCCTTCGACTATCTGACGCGCCTTAAACTCGAGACGAGAGATTTTTGAAAGAACCTTCGCATCAAGATATTTCTTATATTCTGCACCAACCTCTTCAGGCATCTATCATCCCCTACTTCCTTTCTCTTTTCTTAACCAATAAGTAGAAAAATACATCGAAAGTCTGTGTGAACTTTCTTATCCTTACTATTTCTATTCCTGCGTTTTCTGAATAAGTTCCAACAACTTATCGGTTATTCTGTCCGAAGTGATTCCTTCCGCTTCCGCGTTAAAGTTGGTGATAAGGCGATGGCGAAGGACTGGATGTGCAACCGCCGCGATATCATCGCAAGACACATAATATCTACCGTAAAGAAGCGCTCTCGCTTTGCCTCCCAAGATTAGATACTGCGCTGCACGGGGACCTGCGCCCCACGACAACCACTCCTTCACGAAATCCGCTGCTTCGGGCTTACCTACTCTCGTTGCGCGCACAACTTTTATTGCATAGTTGATGACATGGTCTGCTATGGGTACGCGTCTGACTATATCCTGGACCCTTAAAATCTCTTCCTTGTCGAGAACCTTCTCAAGCCTTATATCCTGAACAGTCGTCGTCAGTTTCATTATCTCGAACTCTTCTTGCTCTGAGGGGTAGTCGACATTAATCATAAACATAAATCTGTCCAACTGCGCCTCAGGTAGAGGATAAGTTCCTTCCTGCTCAATCGGGTTTTGGGTTGCCAGAACGAAGAACGGCAAATCGAGGTCGTGCTTTTTGCCACCTGCAGTCACCTGATATTCCTGCATCGCTTCAAGAAGCGCCGCTTGGGTTTTCGGTGGTGTTCTGTTTATCTCATCAGCGAGGATGATGTTCGCAAATATAGGGCCTTTCAAGAATACCAACTGCCGCTCACCTGTCGTCTTATCCTCCTGAATCACCTCCGTTCCTGTAATGTCAGCAGGCATCAGGTCAGGAGTAAACTGGATTCGTGAGAACTTAAGATTCAGGCACATCGCAAGCGATTTGATAAGGAGAGTCTTCGCAAGACCCGGAACGCCGACCAACAAGCAGTGCCCTCTGCAGAAGATTGCAATCAGCAATTGCTCAATGACCTGCTGCATACCGATGATGTTGTGCCCAAGTTGCTTTCTCAACTTCTCATACGCCTCTTGAAGGCGCTTAACGGCTGCCATATCGCTTTCCTGCACATTAGAAGGCGCGCACGCTTTTACCTCTTCTTTTTCCATTCTTATCCTCCTTATAACAACAGACACTCTCGTGACATTATAAAAACAACCCTATGTTAAAAACAAACCTTTTCTTTCGATTATACGAATGAATAGAAAACAGGGTTAGAACCATTTAGACCGTTTTTATAGAAAAAACTCTTGACAACCGCCTCTCTCGTAGTTAACATTTCTTTTGACAATGATATTAGGAAGGACGCCTATGAAGAAATTTGTCTTTATCGGTCTTTTCGTCATTCTGTTTCTTTCATCCGGCTGTGAGGCATTCCGCTTAAGCCGTGATACAGCATCGTTACCTCCTGTTCGTCCCCCGATTTCTCCTATTTCGCGCTATTTCCAAGATAGGTTACTTGACATTCTCGATGTCTTCATCCTCAACTTCGCCGCAGGAGAAGGAATCCTTGTTCACGCAATGGGCACGAAAATCGGACAGGCAGGAATCGGAATAATGGCTGACTGTGACAAATATGGATTCGTTGGACGCTCGTTTGGTAGATGGTGGGAAGAGCGCGGAGAGATTGGAGTCTCGCTTGCGTATATTTCGAACTCTCACAGAAAACCTCTTATATACAATAAATTCCTCTATGACTGGTGCGTTGACTCCAAGAAAGACGAGGTCTCCGATATAGACATCTTCCGCAACACGGATAGAGACTTCTGGGACATCAGCGTTACAGTTCATATTTTCTTCTTTGGTTTTGAGATTGGCTTCAGACCCAAAGAATTCTTTGACGCTCTGCTCGGCCTCCTTACGATTGACTTTATGGCTGATGATATGATTAACCGGATGCGCAGGCCTGAAAAAGGCGGTTTTATGAAGTCACCGACAGGCGCTTGGGAAGGAGTTGCTCTACCCGAACGCTCACAACTCGGTCCGACTTACGCAACGGAATTCCAGAAGTAGTACCGCAAAATAAAAACCGTCGCAGATACCAAAAACGGTTTCTTGTTGGGTTTTGTTCTGTCAATATCTCTTGGACACGGAGGTAGTGTTTTGGGAAAGAGACCTTCAAAAAAAACAACGAAGAGAGAAGAGGGTCACTGTTGCCGTTACCGCACTGCTGTTTCCGCCTTTTTCAGTGCGGCGCATAATCTCAAAAACTACAAAGGCGCCTGTGAAAACCTACACGGGCACAACTGGAAGGTTGAAATCGTAGTCGGTGCAAATCGCCTCAACGAGAATCAGATGGTTATGGACTTTGCCGATATGAAACAGATTCTTTCTGATGTTTTATCCGCTCTCGACCATAAATACCTGAACGAACTCCCGGAGTTCGAAAACAAAAATATCACAAGCGAGTTCATCGCAGAATACATCGCAAGTAAAGTGAAACAAAAACTCCCAAAGAGCATCTCTCTGTGCGAAGTCTCCATCTGGGAATCCGACAACTCTCGAACTACATTCTCCCCTTAACAAGAGGATTTTAACTTGACAAATTTCCGTTACTTCATATAATTGCTCCTGGCGAAGTCAGATTCTTCGGTAGGTCGGTAACGGATGCGGAATTAAAAATAAAAAAGGACGAAATATGTTTATCGGTAAGTTGTGCTGTACCATCAACTCCCTAAAATTCCCGCATACAACGCGAAGAGAGGTTACGGTGTGAGAACAGCAATACTCATTATCGCAGCAATAATAGGCGCGCTTATTCTTGGGTTAGTTATGTCCCAAAATCCCGATAAAGACCCATCGGAAAGTTCAAGTCCTAAGTTTCGGCATAAAGTTCGGGATATTCAGTTCATCAATCCAATAGAGAAAGCAACAGAACCTGTTAGGAGGGATAAATGATGAAACAGGGAGTCATAGTCGGACTGGTTTTGCTCGTATTTTGTGCGGTTTTGAATGCAGATGTGCCGCGCTACATTCACTTTCAAGGGTTTCTGACAGATAGCGGTGGTAATCCGTTGAGCGGCACATACACCATCACTTTCAGAATCTACGATGTGGAAACAGGTGGCTCACATCTGTGGGAAGAGACACATAATAGTGTTACCGTCACGAACGGTTATTACGATGTCATATTAGGCAAGTTTCAAACTTTAAGTCTGCCGTTTGACACACAATATTACCTTTCAATCAATGTGAACTCGGACGGAGAGATGAGCCCGCGTTATCCTATGTGCGCCGCGCCTTACGCTCTCCGCTCAGCAGTTTCGGACGACGCCGCAAAACTTAATGGTCAAGACGGAGCATTCTACCGCAACTACAACAACCTTACCAATGTTCCATCTTCGTTTCCGCCTTCTTCTCACACTCACGCAGGTAGTGATATTACATCCACCGTTGCGAGCGCGGTAAACGCAGATACTGTTGATGGCAAACATGCATCAGATTTTGCAGAGGTTTCACATACTCATTCAGCGGCGCAAATAACAAGTGGCATCCTCGACATAGCACGAATACCAACCGGGACAACTGGAACAACCTGCGCTCTCGGTAACCATAATCACACCGGCGTCTATGCACCCGCCTCACACACTCACGCAGGCAGTGACATTACTTCTGCTGTTGCGAGCGCAGTCAACGCTGATACCGTTGATGGTAAACACGCAGCAGACTTCGCAGACGCTTCACACACTCACTCTCACAGTTCCCTCACAGGACTAAGCAATGACGACCATACGCAGTATCTTCTCGTCAACGGCACTCGTAATATGACGGGGGCATTAAATCTGGGCAATAATAATTTAACCAATGCAAACAATATAACATCCAACGGTAATGTGACAGCAGGCGGTAACTTTACATATTCATCCGCAAAAACATATTACCTCAGTATCTCTGCCGCAGCATTCAACCCGTCCGCATCCGATGATACATGGTGGAATAACTGGGCTTATGGATACATATCAGGAGGCACCAGCCCCTTTGATATGTGGCTCCATTGCGCTCCCATCTCTTTACCGCAAGGTGCAGTCGTAACAGGACTCGACCTCTATTATTACGACAACGACGCTACTTATGATGTTACCGCAACCTTATATCTGTTTTGCAGAGGTAACACAGCAACTAGTGGTTTCACTATAGCCCAAGTTAGTATCACCTCATCCGGAAGTAGCACCAATATTCAAACTGCGTCAACCACAGCCAATACGACGATAAATAACCAGGACAACCAATACACATTAGCACTTCACTGGGTTGTACCTAACGTAAGTGGCAACCTGATGTTCTACGGTTGCAGGATAAAATATACGATAACGACTCTTGCGCCTTAAAGTCAGAATATAATTTTTTGTGGAGGTATGTAGTGAACAGGAAATTTCTGATAGTTGGTTTTATCGCGGCTGTAGCGCTTGCTGCGACGATGACATCGAGCGGTTATGGCACAAGAACCGTCCAGGATTGTGGTGGAGGCTTGACAGCAAGTACCTCTTTTAATGCGAAGGGCTCAATCGGAGATTCCGTCGGCGGTTCGTCTGGAAGCACGAGTTTCCTCGTTTATTCAGGTGCGTTGCGGCACACAGAACAGCCTCCCGAATCTGCAGTCGTCGTCGAAAGCGTTTCGAAGGGAGCGTTGACCACCAAAGAGGTTAGTGTTATACGATGGCATTCCAAAATCAACGGAAACTACTACATTGAGTTAGGCGGTAACGGGGCGCCGGGTTCAGGCGTACTCATCAGTTCTGGTGTTTGTTCAGCGAATGTGCCGATTGAGACGGATATTTACGAAGCGGAGATACCCGATAATCAGCGCCATCAGATTTTTATCATAGTTGACACCGGCAGCGGCTATTACTACGCCTCGGTTGTGCTCTTCGACGACCAGATACCTCCTAACATCAGTATTCAAAAAATCACGGTTAAGGGTAGCGTAGATGATGCAACGGTAACACAAGTTATTGTCAACGGTGTGTCTGTGCCTATTGTAAGCGGTAAATACGAAGCCGAAGTGAGCACCGCTTTGAGCGAGATTGTCATTGAGGCAACGAACAGCAAGGGACAGACCGTAAAACGCACAATCAGACTCTGGTAGGAGAAAAACAATGAGACGAATCTTCATACTCATTTCCCTGTTTGTAGCGATGTTTCTTGTGACAGGATGCGGTCCTGGTGGAACTGCTCTTTTTGTCCTTTTATCCACTCAAAAAGGCGAGAAGAAAAAGGTGAAGCCACCGTTTTCACTCACGGTAGACAATCTAATCGTTCAGGGCACCGTTACTGACAACCTCGATAATTCTCCCAAACTGCGTATCAACAGCACCAACATCACTGTCATTGGTAGCGCCTTCACTGCTGACTTCTCCACAACACATACTCGCAACTTTCTCTTTGAAGCCACCGACCACGCAGTTAATACAACCGAACTCCATCTTCGAGTCGAGTAGCGTAAAAAAACAGGAAAGTAAGTGACCGACAATATGAAGGAAGGCTACTGTCTTGACAAGACTTATATAACTTATATATAAAGTAGTAGTGTTAAACCTGTTTCTGCCTTTTAGGCGATGTTCCGTTCAACAGATGTACATTATTATTAGAATTCGCGCTCTCTTTCCTTTGAAGGTTTCTGTCTCGGCTGTGTCTTTTCTTCCGGCCTGCCTTTAAAGACTCTTTCAAGGAATCTATCAACCATCTTCTCAATCATCCTCTTTCTAAACTCCTGACCCTTCTCTCCACGGGTCAGTTGTTCCATCGCATCAATTATGCGGTCAATCTCCTCGTCAGAAAGATTCTCAAGAATCTGCTCGACTAACTCTCTGCCTTTTTCGGCGAGAAGTTCCCCATACTTCTCGCGGACTCTGTCAGCAACGCTTTTGACAAACTCCTCGACCATCTTGCGGACTTCATTTGCCTGAGGTGGAACTTCCTCGCCTTCCTCCTCGCCTTTCCTCTCCTCTTTCCCTTCCCTCTCCATTTCCTCCATCATTTTTTTAAGCATTTGAAGCCGTCTGTCAACTTCACTCATCATCCGCTTGAACTCATCAGACATTTTTTCCACAGCAAGCTCGGTTCTCCCAACTCCTTGACGCTCTTTAAGTGGCTCTTTTGGTTCTTTCGCTTGTTCAAGACGACCACGCGCCTGTTCCGCTCGTTTTCTGAACTCTTCAAGCCAGCGTAGATAGTCGTTGACAAACTCTTTGATGTCGTTAGGGAGACTCTCGTAATGGCTTTTCAAGAGTTCCATCAGTTTGTTGAAGTTAGGTCCTGCGAGTTTCTGCAACTCTTCTGAGCGGGCAGTAGGCTGAGCAGGGCGTTCCTTTTCCTGTGGCGCTACACGCAGCCTTGGCAATTCGACTTTCCTACCGTTTAGGAAAACCTTGCCATCAAGAACGACTATTGTGACAGGTTCTCCTTCCTTTACTCTCGCAACTTCTCTGTCATTCAAGAGAACCTTTCCATCTCGCACTTCAACAGATACTCCACCAACAGGTTGCTCCATAATCACTATTCCACCGCCTCTCGGTTTTTCCTTACCTTCGTCCTGCGCAAGCATCACGCCTACAATAGCGACAAACATCACAATAAAAGCAAATATCCTGACCATTTCATCATCCTCCAAACCAGACAATTATTCGTTTGAGAATAGAAAATGGTTTCCACTCCTAACTACCGGAGTTTAAAACTCTCCTTCTTTCTCTTTCTCGTTATCACTCTTCTTCTTTTCCTCGCCATCCCGCTCCTTTGTATCGCCGCGTTTGGGCGGATAGAATTCTTCTTTGTCTTTGTTGGCGTTCCACCATTCCTCCCACTTCTTAAGAGACTTTTCAACCTGTTCGTTTGTATCACCAGTTTTTGGCCCGAAATCGTTACCTGTGATTTTGCGGAGTGCATCAGCAGCAGCATCGCGAACAGATTCGTCAGCAGATGTAAGGAGTTTAAGGAGCGTAGAGACGGCGGCCTTTTCTCCGCGCAAGCCAAGTGCAACGATAGCGCGAATCTTAAGCCGAGTATTATTTTCAGCGTTCTCTATGGTATCAAGGAGGGCGGTCAGCGGTGTGGCGTTATGGTTAATTCCGCCACCTTTCACAATCTTGCCGTCTTTCATTTCAAACTCTTTCTTCTTACCGTCTGGACCAACCTGAACGATTTTTACATGGACTTTGACATTCGGACCAGGCTGCGCCTTCGGGAGTTTCACCACAGCGCCACCAAAATCGGATACTCCGCCGCCGACAAGACCGCTCAAAACTTCAGCGACCGCTTTCGAGTGCTTCTCAATTTCGGTCTTGCTCTCGAGTTTCTTAACAAGGTAATCAGCAGCATTCTTTATCTTCTGCAACTCCTCTATAATCGTCGTCTCCTTGTTAGTAAGTTCCTGTTCCTTTTCCTCATTAGGCTTATCTTCCTTCGGTTCTTCTTTGGACGATTCCTTGAATCTTAAGTTTTCATAATCCGCTATCAACTTTTCGATTCTTTCGATATCTTCGGGCGAAGGCCAAGCGAGTTTTTCGAGAATCGTTACGATTCTCGAACGCACCTCAAAATCATCCGTCTTTTTATAAGTCTCTAACAGTCTCGGAATGATAGAATCTCCCTTCTCAGCGAGCGCCTTAGAGGCAGCCTCGCGCTCCGCCCACTCCTCGTCGCCCAACTTCTTAAGCAAATCGTCTATCTCGTCCGAAAAACACACCCCGCTTATAGACAAAATCCCAGCAACCAGCAATATCTTAAATACCCTCATAAAACATCCTCCAAACACTGTTATCATAATTGTAATTTATTTTCCCTCTTCCTGCTGCTTCTCATAAGGAGATTCTTTCGGATTCTTCAGGTCATCCAAAGCCTTCATTAGTTCTTCCTTTTTCTTCTCGTATGCCCGTAACTGCCGTTTTATGTTTGCTTCCTTTAGTCTAAGGACAAGCATCTGCTCTTTTAGTTTCGCTTCCTTATATTCTGCAGCATCTTTGGCGGTCTTCCACCAATCCTGCCATTTTCCGATTTCTGTGACGAAATCGGATTCTTGGGTCTTATCGTCTGGACCAAAACTCTGGCCTGTGAGTTCGCGTAACGCAGCCGCAAGACGCAGTTTCAACTGTTTTTCTTTCTCTTTTCTTTTCTCCGCCTCTTTCTTCTCCGCCTCCTCGTCGGCAGGCGGGTTGGCTTTTCTTAATTGGCGTCTCAACATCCGCTGTAAATTGTCATCTTCTTCAGGTGGAGCAGAAAGAGTCTCAATCAACTCTTTGACTGCTACCAGTTCTTTACGCTTGGCGAGCGCCTTCAATGCCGCCTCTTTCAAACTCTCGTTACCAGTTTTCGCCATATCTAACAACACTTTCGCAGGCGTCTGTCCTTCCAATCCTTCTTCCTCTTCTTCCTCACCGCCACCACCTCCCATAACTATCTTCTTGGCACCAACTCGCACAATCACCTGCCCTCCTCTCTCAACCACACTCGTCCCGCCACCAAATCCCTCATCAGTTTCGTCGCCTAACATAGCCTTCAAGAAAAACGCGAGCGCGAGGGAAAGATTCTCGTCCTTCGCGTCGCCAAGACGAGCGGCAAGATGGGTAGCCGCATTCTCAATCTTTTTCATCTGCTCAACAAGAGCTTGCGTCTGCTTTGTGAATTCTTCTTTCGTTAAAGGCGCCTCAACGAGTTTCTGATATTCCGAGAGATACTTATCAATATCGGCAAGTGCCTCCGCTGTTGGATGCCCAAGTTGCTTCAAAATGAGATTTATTCTCAATTTTATCTCAGAATCTTCGGTTTTTCCATAGGCTTCGAGTAGGCGCGGAATAACAGAAGAGCCTTTCTCTGCAAGCGCTTTGCTTGCCGTCTCTCGTTCGTTCCAGTCTTCCGCACCGAGTTTTGCGAGTAAATCGTCTATCTCGTCTGCAAAGCAGAGCACTGCTAAAACCAAAACAGTCATTACACCAACGACACGCATAGAAAATCCTCCAAACAGTTTCCGAAAAACCTTACTTGCCCTCTTTTTTCGGTAAGGTCACAACAATCTCCTCTTTCTTCCCTGCTTTAAGAACCGTCAACTTTACCTCTGCCTTGCCCTGAAGCGCCTTAAGGAGAGAGTCATAGTCTTTTACGCTTTGTCCGTCAGCCTTCAGGATTATGTCGTTCTTTCTCAAACCTGCCTTATAAAGCGGTCCATTTTCGTTGATATCTGTAATTATCACTCCTTCATTTTCTTCAATCTTCAGATGATACCGCAAAACATCAGAGATTCTACCCACCGAAACCCCAAGTATCTCCTCTCCTCCAAGGAGGTCAGTCTCTTCCTTCTTTACCAACTCTCCATTCTTCCACTCGTAAACCTGAATCCTTATTCTTGGAGGTTCGCCCGACTTCGATGTCATCTGTCTTACTTTGACCACAACCGAAGATTTAGCATCCTCTGACTTCTTGGGGAACTCTTCCTCAAGCATTTTCTTGAGGGCCTTGTTCGTCTCTTCCATCTTCTTAAAGAATTCGTCAAAGTCTTCAGGTAAATCTAAGCGCGGAAAGTTCTCAAACCGTCGTTCCATCTTTTCCATCTCTTCCGCAAGTTCAGGAAAAACTCGTTTGAGCTCGTCCATCGTCTCCTTGCGCATTTCATCCATTCTTTTGCGGAATTCATCGCTCCATTTTCGCAAGCTTTCGGTTTGTCTCCGCAACTCGTTCATCCAATCCTCAGACGGAAACTCCTCTTCACCCCAAGGAGATTGCGTCTTTCTCTGCGGCTCAAAATCTTTTCTCTCTTTTTCACCAATTTTGCGCAAAGCCTCTCTTGCACGCCAGACGACTTCGGCATCCTCACTTTTCAACGCTTCCTGAAGAGCACCAACTGCAGGCTTTCCTATCTCGACAAGTCTCTTCGTCGCCGCTTCCCGTGTGGCGAACTCCTCTGCGCCGAGCTCCTTAATGAGTTTCGCTATCTCGTCCGCAGATGGCGCTTTTTCGGAAGAAGGGGCCGCTTCTTGCGCCATTGCGACAAGAAACGGCACAACAATACAACAGACAATCATCCAACAATGTCTCATAGAACATCCTCCAATTCTGTGGTCAAAATATTATACGAAATATCCAATCCCCCTGTTTGAAACCGAGCGACGATGACTATAATATTATACAGGGTACGGTAAAGTAATAAGAAAGCGGCGATAATATGGTTCTCAAGTTCTTAAAAGGTGTAGTTGAAAAGTTAAAAGGTGGTTTAAGCAAAGCGCGCGGGCTGTTTTCAAACATCTTCGGGCGCTCATTGAGCGACGAAACAATCGCGGCACTTGAAGAAGCGCTCATCAGCGCGGATATCGGAGTCTCGCTTGCGACATCAATCATTGACGATTTGAAAGCACGCTACAAGAAAGGTGAGTTTAAGGACACAGAAGCGCTTATGGAGGCACTTAAAGAAAGACTCGTAAAAACTCTTGAATCGGGTGAAGGAGAAACCGAACTGAAATTCTCCGATACGCCTCCGACAGTTATCTTGGTTGTTGGAGTAAATGGTTCAGGTAAGACCACTTCGATAGCAAAACTTGCTCATTATCTGGCAACAGAACAGGGAAAGAATGTTATCGTTGCTGCGTGTGATACTTTCCGTGCGGCTGCTATCGAACAATTAGAAAAGTGGTGCGAAAGAGTGCAATCGCGGCTGAAAGGCGATAGATTCTGCCGTTTAATAAAACAAGAAACAGGAAGCGACCCTGCGGCAGTCGCCTTCGATGCGATTGAAGCCGCTATCGCACGACGCGCAGATGTGCTTATCATCGATACAGCAGGAAGAATGCATACGAGAATTCCGCTTATGGAGGAGTTGCGCAAAATCGTGAGAGTTATTCAAAAGAAAATCCCGAGTGCTCCAAACGAATGTCTGCTTGTCCTTGACGCAACGACAGGACAAAACGGAATCTCACAAGCAGAGAAATTCAGAGAGGCAGTAAAAGTTTCAGGAATCTTCTTGGCCAAATTAGATGGCACCGCAAAAGGCGGAATCGTCGTGGCAATCAAGGAAAGACTCGGGATTCCTGTAAAGTTTGCAGGAATCGGTGAAAAACTTGAAGATATCGAGAGGTTCGATGTCGCTAGTTTCGTTGAGGCATTATTTGGGAAATAGGGGGAGGATCTTATGGTCAAGAAGGTGATTTTAGGCGTAATAGTTTCTGCCTGCTTCATCATCTTCGCTTTAATCATCAAGTTCATCGTTCTTAAAGAACGCAAGGAGGTGCCTGGCGGCGGTGTTGCTGTCAAGGACATAAAGCAGGAGGGAACAAAGAAACCTCCGAAGACTCAGCCGAAAGCCGAACCGCCGAAGATTCAAGAACCCTACAAAAAGGAGCCTTACCCATTCAACATCGACGAAGGATATTTCAAAATGGCTAAACTATTGAGAAAGGTCGAGGTGAGCTTGGACGCGGGAAACATAACATTAGACGGAATCTTAAACGAGTTATCGACTCAGGCGAGCGTTCCGATTGACTTAAGCGAGAGAGTAAAAAGTCTTGCAAGACAGGAGTTGAGTCTGAAAATCGAAACATCAAAATTGGAAGACGCCCTTCTGAAATTGATTGATTCTCTTGGGGAAAGCGGCAAGGATTTGGGAATCCTTATAAGAGTGGGAAGAATCTTCATAGCAGATAAAGATGAAATAAAAGAAAGTGAGTCTGAACGAGCAGTAAAGGTGCTCGTTCTCGGAGAAGAGGAATTAGAAAACAAAACTGCAAGCGAGAAGTTGTTATCTCTTCTGAAAGAAAAGAGAATCGATATTGAAGTTGCTGAGGCGACACTTGAAGAAACTGTCGAACACATAGGAAAGGCGCTCGAAGTCCCGATGACCATACTTCCTGGAACCAATTACGACAAAACCATCAGGTTCAGTCTTGTAGAGAGAGGAACCATAGCGGAACAGATGCTCGAAGTTGTCTGCCGCCATTTTGGAGTCGAATACTACATCTTTGACGGAATACTCGTCATCTGCGACCGTTTCAACCACGACGAGTTCATAAGAAAGGAAGACGAAAAGAACCGCAGTTTCGAAACGATACTCTCATCAGTCGTCAAGATAGAAGAAAAGACGGATTTCATTAAGTTTTACAAGGCACTTTCAGAGAACAAGAATGCGCCGAGAATATACCCTTCAAGACAACTTTGGAACCGAAATCCGTCATCCTCTCTTCCGGCGGGCAACCATTCGCTGAAAGAGATTCTCGACTCGTTTAAGCCATCAATCAGAACCGTTCCGATAAAAACTGATGAATTCCTTGCACTTACTCTGTTCCTCGAAGAATGAAACTAAAACTTAATTCAGGCACAAGACACAAATCATACTTACTTGTGCTGCTCATTAGAACTCTTTTGGTTCAACGCATTACAGGCTTCTACTGTTACCTGCTCGGAAGCGTCATTCTCGGCCAGCACTTTAAGCCGTTTCAATACCTCCTCGTCGTTCGCAAAATCTTTCAGGATGTTCACAGCAACAAATCTCACCTGCGGATTAGCATCCTCAGTCAATTCAAACGCTATCTTCTTGGCTTTTTGCTTGTCAATTGCTAAGACAGCATTGACAACTGCAATCCGTACCTGAGGCGATTCGTCTCTAACATATTGGGTCAACTTCTCAACCGTTGACGGAGGTAGATACTTAAGACTGTCCGCAGGCTCGCTATTTATTCTCCGACGGCGAATGAGCGTTATCAAAGATTTGATGAGTTCGGTTACTTTTGATTCAACGATGTCGTCCTTGACAGATTGCGTTGCGGGAAGAGGGGCTTTAAATTCCAATGCCTCAATAACCCGTTTAAGCCGTAGTCGCGTCTCAATCTCTATGTCGGAAGAAAAAACCTCTCGGAGCAGTTTGAGTGACTTTGGAGGTTCATTCTTCAACTTTTCTTCCGCTTCTTCACGCTCACGCCATTCGTCCGAACTGAGTGATTTGACAAGTTCTTTTAATCGGTTTTTATCGTTCTCGGTAAGCGTTTCTTTGCGCTTATCTTCTTTGCGCCAGCGTTGAAAAACTTGAATATAGCAAACATCTCGAGCAGATATTTTCACTCGGTTTGACTTCGGCACATAATAAACGAGCCGATACTGCGGGTCACCTTTAGGTGCTGTTCCTCGCCACCGAGGACCTTCAAACTCGAGTCCGTTTTCCCATTCCTTATCGTTCCACCAGTCCAGGCGGAAACCCAGCATTCTAACCGCTCATCCCGGATAAGAATCACCAAGAATAAACACAACCATTTCACTTTCAGGTTGGACAATAAAAACTTTCCATTTTCCGATACCGCCACGGTTGAACCACGAAGCCGCACCGACCCCTGTTGTCGGATACTCCTTACCATCCACAGCGCGTGTCAATTGCACTCCACCTTCCACTTCAATCGGGAAAACCTGAACCCAGCTCTGTGCTTCTTTCTTTTCGTCCCCATCCTGTGCTGACAGACTGGAAAGAACAATCACAATAACGATAGGGAGTAACAAGCGGCTCATCGTTCGTTCTCTCCCTGAACATCTTCTCCATTTAGTTAAACACCATTGGTTTCTCAAACAATCGGTTATTCTTCAGAATTCGCCGCAAAAATAATTTCGTCTAACTTGAGGGCGACTTCAACGGAGAGTATCTATTTAACGATGAAGGACTCCGCAGAGAGTTTGACGGTTCCTGATACCGGATTAGAATCTCCACCATAGAGTGAAATAATGCTCGCAGATATAGGAGTCGAGCCCTTATGACAAGGGATGAATCTTATCTTCGCAATCGAGAGTTCGCCGGGCTTCAAATCGGTGTCTACGGAGAACCCAACTAATATCATCTTTCCAGTTTTGCAGAGATTCAAATCGAAGACAGGATTCGCAGGAAAGTCACCCGGCTCGACCGAATCCACACTGACGATGTAAGGGTCAAATTTTAATTCGACAGTATATGCGGCGAATGTGCCTTTCTCGGGAACAATCGTAACAGTCAAATACTCCGACGGCTCGATAACAAGACCAGAAGACGACGAAGTGGACGCTTCCGCAGGAGGAGCCTTCTCCCCGCTCCTGCTTGAAGAAGCACAACCGAGCAAACAGGATACCAAAAGACAAGCCAGAACCATTAACTTCCTCATCTGTTTTTCCTTTCCTGCAAGAATCTCATAACACGAAGAGCGTCCGCAACATCGATTCTTCCGTCGTTGTTCAAATCGAGCGCCTTATTGTAGCGAATCTCATCGTCAGCAGCGACCTTTCTTAAAAGCGCGTCAACATCACCAACAGTCAAAGTACCGTCACCATCAACATCAAGCGCAGCACAATATTGCCTCTCGAGAGCCAATCTATCGTCGCTTATCGTCCGTAACATACTCCGCAAGTCGCTTAACTGCCGGCTTAATCCTTTCAATTCGTCCGCCTGTTTATTGTTCTCTCTCTTTAGGTCTTCTATTTGTTTCTTAAGTTCCAATGTAGTCGCCTGCTCTTCGGTCAGTTTCTCTGCTAATACCCTCATAAGCGCTTCGGTCTCGCTCAACTTCGCTACCAGAGAATCCTTCTCTCCTTTAACAGCATCAGAATCCGCCTGAAGTCTCTTAATAGTCTCTGAAAGTTCCTGCTTCTCATTAGAAAATTTCTCCACTTCATCTTTATGGGCTTTTAGGACACTTTCCAAGTCTCCCTTGGTAGTTTCAAGAAGATTGTTAAGTTTCTCAATCTCCGTCTCTCTTTCTATGCGTGTTCCTCTCTCTTTTTCAAGCGCTTCTTCGGTAGATTTTAATCGTTCGAGTATCTTCTTCATTTCCTCCTGCTGAACTGAAGTCTGGTTTGTTAACAGATTGCTTGGCTGTTGCGTCTGTGTAATAGGTTTTTCAGGTTTCCAATCCAGTCCCCGAAGAGAGACTACAACGAAGCCGATGATGAGAAAAAGGAGAATCCCAATCGCCATACCAATCCAAAATGGCGTAGAGAAAAAGGGAACCGCTCTTCCGAATCTCTTCATTACCGCTTTCTCTATTTGCGTCTCGACATCAGAAGGAACTTTCGGAGCAGGGAGACTTTCCATCATCGCCTTGCCGCCTTTTTTTAATCCTTCCATTCGCACATTACAGGAAAAGCAGTCTTTAAGATGTGCCTCAAGCGCCTCTTTCTTCTCTGGTGCACAGTTCCCCTGAATATAAGCGATAAAATCTGCGTCGGTAAACTGCTCGCATTTTCTACCCATTCTGAACTCCCCCATTTGGCTGTGGTGTCGGGGACTCCGATTGTTCGTTGAACAATCCTTGTCTCTGCAAAGCATCCCTAAAAGCATTCATCGCCTCGTTCAACCTGACTATCACCGTCTCTTCAGGACATCCTAACACTATGCTCATATGAGCATAACTTAAACCCTCAACCAATGCAAGATATAGCACTTCTGCTTGATGAATAGGAAGCGATGAAAACGCTGCGCGCAGAGCAGGTCCGAAATCCGCCCCTTCTGGTTTGTCTGATTGTCCATCAGAAGTTGTAGACTCTCTTGAAACCAATTCTCCGCGTTTAGATGTGTCCGAAGATTCTTTGATGATGGAGAGCGAAAGGTCTCGAGTGACTTTTAAGAAATTCACGATAAGCGTAACCTTCTCATCGTATTGCGCAAACTCTTTCAAGAAATTGAGGAAGCAGGTTTTCACAACTTCGCCCGAGCGCTTCTCGTCTGAAAGCAGAATATGTGCAAAACGCATTACGCGGTTTTTATATCTGTCATACAGGGCAAAGAAAGAGTCAGGGTCTCCCTCCTTTGCCGCTTTAAGCAGCGTTTCGTCCGCTATACAGTGAAGAGGCAAACCCATAATAAAACCAATACAATACCTCATCAATAATTATCGCCACAAAACAGTTCTCTGTAAAGAAGAACTCTAAAATACTGATTAACAACAATCTCGTTACCTCTGGTTTTTCTCTCGTTAAGTTGAAAAATATTATATAATAATAATTGTTGTTGGAAAATCCGCTAAAATGTGCGGTGTATTTAGTGACCGATAAGCGTTGGAAATATTAAGACCGTTTCGGGGGGATGCTTATGGACAGAAGAGAATTCCTGAAACTTTTACTTGCGAGTGGCGCGGCTACATTAGTAAATCCGAAGTTGAAACTCATCGCACAAGAGCAAAAGGATGAAGAAAAGAAAGACGAAGAAAAGAAATTCAATGATGCGGAAGTTTGGGTAGCGGAAGGTGGGGATGATGCGGGGAAAATGGCGGAAGCGGTTATTAAAGAGATGGGTGGAATGGGAAAGTTTATAAAGAAGGGAGAGCGAGTGGTAATCAAGCCGAACATAGCGTTTGACAGAGAAGAGAGTTTGGCGGCGACGACGAATCCCGCGGTCGTTGCGACGGTCGCGAAACTCGCTGTTGACGCAGGCGCGAAAGAAGTAATAGTTTTGGACAGGTCTGTTGCCAATCCGAAAACCACATACGAAAAAAGTGGAATCAAAAAGGCAATAGAAGCGGTAAAAGGAGTAAAACTCGTTTACCCTGATTGGAAAGGCGAGTTTGGATATGTAGAGAAACAGATTGATGGTGGTGTTTCGCTTAAATCTTGGAGTTTCTTACAAGAGGTGATTGACTGTGATGTTTTGATAAATCTGCCGATAGCGAAGACACACGGTGGAGCGACTTTGACTTTGTCTGTAAAAAACCTACTTGGTATAGTTGGCGGCAACCGTGGCAAACTGCACGGCAATCTCCATCAGAACATTGTTGACCTTACTCGGTTCGTCAAGGACAAGACGCGGTTAGTGCTCATTGATGCGTTCAGAATCCTCGTTGAAAAGGGACCACAGGGAGGCAAACCCGAGTTCGTGCGAAATCCGAAAGTAATAATCGGGGCGAAAAATATGTTCACAGCCGACGCATATGCGACGAAGTTGTTCACAGCCGAGGAGAAGTTTAAGGATTTAGTCCCTGAGAAATTGCCATTTCTTAAATTAGGATTCGAGCAGAATCTTGGAGAAATCCGACTTGATAAAATCACCGTTCATAAGGTGAAGTTATAGAAAAAGAGTCGGTTGAGTGCAGAAGAACATTAGAACTCTTAATCAGGAACTTTGTCCTCTTCGTTTTGTCGCTTCTCTTCCGGTTTCTTTGGTTCTTTTTCCTCTTCTCCTTTTTTCTCTTCCTTGCCGTCCGATTTTTCGATTTTATCAACATCGTTCATCAGGACGGTTTTCTTCCCTTCTTTGGTGCGAAGCAGTAATTCATTCTCCGTGCGGTTCAAAAGGATACCTTCGAGACTCTCGCCGTTTTTGAGTTTGACTTTGACGGTATGCTCTTTGCGCCATTTCTGAACCGCTTCCGATAGCCGTTCAAAATTATCTTCAACAGCAGGAACAAGGTTTTCAGGCGTCGAACTGTTCAAGTAGGTTTTTGATATATTAGCAAGGAGGTCTTTTCCGAGGAGGGTTTCAAGTGCGGTCAGGTTGGATGAAAATCTGTCCATTCGTTGACGGAAAATACTAAGTAACTTATCGCCGAAGAGTGATTCGAACCTCTCATCCCCCATTTTTTCGACGAATATTCGGGTCAATGTGTCTTGGCGCTTCAAAAGAATCGTAGCGATTTCACTGTCACTCATCTTGCCAAGCGTTTCAGTTACAAGTGAGCGGAACCTTTCTTCACCGAGTAAATTCTGAATACGGGAAGTAGAGAAACCGCGCATTCTGTCTTCTGCGAGTTTAACGAGACGCGCACCAAGGGCCCGCTCCAATTCTGCGTCGTTCGTTGCTGCAGCAAGCGTGCTGAAAACTTTCAGACGATACGCCTCTAAACTACCTGTTTTAAGAACCACCTCCTTCGCCCATTTCGCAATTTCGGTATCACTTTCAGATAAAGCTTTAAGGAACAGAATGGCGGAATCGAGATTCGGCGGCGATGAGAGGAGAGCGCTCAGAGATTCTTTTAGGGTCAGCGAATCGGTAGTGATGGCTGATTTCTCCTGTTTTTCTTTAGAGTAGAGATTGAAGAAGTAGAGCGCGATGATAGCGCAAATTACGGCGACAAGCCAGCCGACGAGAGAGAATATCTGAAACTTTTTCGGTCTATTTTCTTTTTCTTCTTTGGCAGGCTCCTTTTTCTGTTCGAGCTCCTTTTCTGGTTTAATCGGTTCCGCACTTTTTGGCTTAAGGAACTCATCACCGAAGAATCTATAACTTCCTTTCCTTGACATCCTAATCCTCCCTCCGCATCGCCTCAGTCCTGTCTCATATAGTATCAGACCGACTTTTCGTTTGCCAAGAAAAACCGAGCGCAAAACCATTTGTCAGCGTCAGGTGTTGCGATAAAATAGAACCAGTTTCCGATTGGACGACAAAAGCGTGGACAGATTGGCATTCTTTAAGCAAGACGAACAAATTAAAAAGGAGGCATTATGACACATCATAAGTTGATAATCGGAAATTGTATGAGTATGTAAGAAATACCCGATAATAGCGTCCATCTTATGATTACATCACCACCTTATTTCAACGCACCCTTTGACTATAAAGGGTTGTTCAAAAATTATGACCAATATTCAATATTTAGGTGTTCTAAATAGGGTCGCAAAAGAGATATTTAAGGTGTTGAAAGAAGGCAGAATCGCGGTACTTAATATAGATGATATGCTTGTTGATGGTCAAAAATTCCCTATAGTTGCTGACGCAACTAACATTTTCCAAAAAGCGGGTTTCAGATATAGAGACCATATTATTTGGAAAAAGCCTGACGGTTATTTAAGAATAAGCAGAAGAAGCGGTGTGCTTTTGCAAAATCCTTTTCCAATGTACTTTTATCCGGATAACCTATTAGAAAGCATTTTGACTTTTCAAAAGGGCGCCTTTGATTATCGTTCGATTCCTAAGGAGGTGAGAGAAGCGTCAAAGATTGATATTAAAGAGTTTTCAGATAATAAGTGGTATATGACGCTCTGGGAGATGACGAATGTTCTTCCTGGCTCGACATTAGAAAAAGAGATTGCCGCCTTCCCTGAAGAACTGCCATACAGGATTATAAAACTATTCTCTTATGTTGGAGAGACTGTTTTAGACCCGTTTGTAGGCAGCGGAACGACTATGAAGGTAGCAAGACAACTCGGACGAGACAGTATTGGAATAGAGATAAAAGAATCATTGATTCCAATCATTGAGGAAAAACTTGGTTTTGGAAAGCAACTGAATCTTAATAATCAAGAAGACACATTCGAAGTGATAATAAGAGAGGGAGTGAAATATGGATATATCAGGTAAGATAACAGGCATAAAATACTTGCCGTTGTTGTGTCGTGATTTAAAGACTTACTGTATTTCAAACCTTACTTCCGCTTTATCCCAGGCTCGAGGTTGAGAGGCATTCAAAAGAATCCACAGAAATGAGAAAGGAAGAAGAGTATCATCCGTGTGCGGTTTTAAAATTAACAAGCGATGTTAGTATCAGAAAGGATGAATTATCATCATCCCATATCGAAACATTAAAATTGTTAAAGGAAGAGGCGCTGAAAAATAATTTCTGTGTGACAATAAATGATACCGACATTAAGGAGATTGATTTATGAGTATGAGCAATTATGACTCTGTTGAAGATATATTCGTAATAAAGTCGAGCGAGGTTCAATTATTAGCCCAAAAGAAATTCGGAAGATACCTGGATGAAACCGAACTTAGAGAAGTCCAAAAAAGGATGCAATTTGGACTGGAGTGTTGGGAAGAAGTAGTCCTCTATGCAATGGAAGATGTGATTGCCAAATCCGAAAATAACTGCTTTTAATCAGGTGGATAAAAGAGATTGAGACGAAATTTTTTCGGAAACCTTAACGAAGAGATTCGAATAAAGTCTCGGCTTTTTGAGTAAGCGTGTCTATCCGTTCCTTCAAAATCTTGTAACGAGTGAGTTCGCATTTTATATTAAGCCATTCCCTCTGCAATGCGATGGAGCGTTCAAGGAGTGCGCTTGATTTATCAGCAAGCGTTTTGCGTTCTTGATAGAGTCGCCCCTTTTCCGCTTCTAACTCTTTTAAGGTCTCGTTTGCGGTCTCAATCTGGGCTTTGAGCGAAGTCGCCTTTCGACTTAAAATTTCGGTCTCCGCTTCAGCGGTACTATATTCGCGATAAGAATAATAAAACCATAAGCCAACGCCGAATATTCCGATGATAAAAACAGACCGTAACAACAAAAACATCATTTTTCTCCTTCTACTCTTTTGAAGGATTCTTCCGTCTTATGGAGTTCGTCTTCGAGTTTATCGAGTGCATCTTTGACCGTTTTCGCTTCGCCGACTTTCTGGCGCAGGGCTTGTTCTTCTGCTTCGAGCCTTTGAATCTCCGCGGAACATTCATTCAATCTTCTCTTTTCATCCTCGTTGTCTTTGAGCAGATTTTTGTTACCTTCGTCGAGAAATGCGAGCGTCTGTTCGAGTTTATGAGTCTCGGTTTTCAGAAACTCTTTTTTCTCGGCTACGACTTTTGCGATTCGGTATTGTTGATATGAAAGAACAACTACCGCAATCAGAACGATAAAAAGAATTATCTCACACCTTCTTTTCATCATATTTTCACCTGACATAGAGTTCGCTTTTCCGAAGCCTCTCAATCTTTTCGAGATTCTCTCTGATTTCGCGGAGTTGCTGGCAATGTTCTTCTATTTGAGTTAAAAATCTTCCGATATCGAAGTTGGCATCTTCGACTTCTGTTTTAATAGAGGTAAGCATCTTTTGGATCTGGGCAATCTGGCGTTGCATCTGGTTCTGGAGAGAGAGGCGAAGCAGATGCTCATTCTGACGCTGTTGTTCATCTACGCCTTGAACGATGATGGTTGAAGGTTCAGGCAATGGAAACGGTAAGGAAGCGGTAATGACGAGCGCAATTACGGCGCAGGCCGCTACAAGCCAAGGAAACAGTTTGGAGAAAAATTTTGCGGTAGCGACCTGCCATTTACGCATAGAATAAGCCCCGAAAGCCTCTTATATTCTTTCGGCAAAAATGTGTATAAGAACCGCAATTAATCAGGAATTAGCCTCAAAAAGAGATTGTTCTACTGACCTGTCTAATTCCGGGCGAAGAGGAGAGATTTTTCGGGTGGGAAATAGAAAAAGCCACACTGCGAAACCGAAGAGGAATTTGGAAGAGACGGCAAAGAAGATGCGCGAAAAGACGGTTAACGAGCCGCGGTTCTTCATAACGAAGGTTCTCGGATACGAGGCAAAGGATTTTCACATAGAATGGTTCGAGTTTCAGATGAAAAACAAACAGACGCTGATTCTCGCTCCGAGAGGACACGGCAAAACAACCATCTGCAACATCTCATATGTTCTCTGGTTTTTATGGCGGTTTCCAGAAGCACGGGTATTGATAGTTTCAAATACTCAATCACAGGCAAGAGGCTTCTTAAGCGAGATAAGAACGCAGATTGAAAGAAACCCTTACTTGAAGGACTTTTTCGGAACAGGTGGAACGAAATGGTCGCAGGATATGTTGGTTCTACCAAGGCGGGAAAGAATCGCAAAAGAAGCATCCATAATGGCAACAGGAGTGTTAGGACCAATCATCAGCCGCCATTTTGACTTGATAATACTCGATGATGTTGTTGATGAAGAGAACGCAACGAGTGATGTTCTTCGTAAAAAACTGCTCACCTGGTACTATAAGGTTTTGCTGCCGACTCTTGAACCATCAGGAGAATTGCACATATTAGGTACACGGTATCATCCTGACGACCTTTATCAAAACCTGATAGACAGCGCAGAAGAGATCCTGCGCCTGAAAAGTCAGAAGAAGCACTCCAAGTAAAGCCTCCGATTTTGATAGATAGGAACGCTGTATGAAAGTCAGCGTTTAATAGGCGGTTAATATGAGACCTAACGGGATTCGAGAATTCGGAGGAGAGTCAAGGCGTTCTTTGGAGCGTTGGCGCGTTCGCAATTGTTAAAAAAGACGAATGTCCTTTTCGCTTGCTTGTTGAGTTCGTTCAGTTTTCCAACCCATTCTTTCAGTTCTTCTTCCGTATATGAGTAGTCGTAGCGGAGTTTTTCGTCAGCATACCAGTTTTTTGCGTTGCGCGAGTGAAGCCGAATGTATGCTGGTTCGGCTGTATATCTTGCACGCCTATCAGGAAGGACAGGAATATCAGGAAGGTCAACAGCGCAGTAGGAAATCTGTTCGACTGCAAGGAAGTCGTAAACAGCCTCCTTCTGCCAAGACCTATGCCGAAACTCCGCTACAAAAGGGAGCGCACTGAAATGACGACGCAATTCACTCAAATATCGGCGCGATTCGAGACTATTGTAAAAGGACTGCGGAAACTGCGCAAGAACCGCACCAAGACGGCTATTTTTAATCAGCGGTTCAAGTGCTCGCAAAAATGGAGTAGTGTTCGACAAGTCTCCTTTATGGGTCATCTCGGAATTGAGTTTCACACAAAAGAGAAACCCTTCGGGCGTCTCTCGAACCATTCTTTCAAATGTTTGCGGAGACGGCATTTGGTAGAAACTGAAATTGAGTTCGACAGCGTCGAATCTGGTGGCGTAGAAAGAGAGCATATCCTTCGCAGAAAATCTTTCAGGATAGAAACACCCGCACCAGTCCTTGAAGTAATAGCCGCTCGTGCCAACGAGAATCATAATTTTACTTGGTTTTATAGAGTTTTATCTGTATATCTTTGATTCTCACAGTCGAGTTCGGTCCAACCCTTATGATAAAATATCCGCCTCCCCTCAACCAGGAAGGCACCTCTGGCTCAGATTCCATCTTCTTTCCGTTTACATACCATAATATCTTCTCTTCGCGAACCTCGACGAGAATCGAGAACGATTTATTGAGAACTTGTTGAGCCACTGCCGGCTCATTCGCCCCAAGTTGCATCACAGTGTCCGCGCCGCAGGAGCCGAACCTGTATTGTGCATAGAAGCCAACTGCTGCGTAGCCTTGTCCTTCGTGAGTAATCTCATACTTTAAGTCATATTCGAGCCAGTCATACATCTTCTTGATAACAGGTTCTAATCCCGACCATTTATCCGATTTATTGATGCCAACGATTGCACCATTTTCAACCTTCCATTCGGCAAAATTATCCGTCGCACGCCAGAACTTAAGCGTAGTACCATCAAAAAGAGGCTCCCATTCGTTCTTCTTCGGCGGTTTGTTCCCGCTCCTGTCAATCTCTGCTCTCCACTTGCGGAGCGGCACCTCATTATATTGTGTCAGGAAATCCACATTCGCTTTCGCAATGGTCTCCTTCTCTTTCTCAACAGCATCTTTAAGTGCCTTAAGGTCTTCTTCCGCAAGAGCGAGACGCAATTCGACACCCGAAAGCAGATAAAGGTGGTTGCCTCCTGTCTGAACTATCTTGATAGTGTTTTCACCCTCTTTTAACTCATTCAATCCGAATTCCGCGGTGAAATTCCCACCCGAAGCAGGAGCAGTCAAAAGCCGCTTTTCGATGCTTTTCCCGTTAAGAAAGACCTCGATTTCGGAATTAGGTGTGTTCTGCTGAGAAGGAGGCAACCATTGTGTGAGGGTCAATAATCCGGCAGCAGGTGCCTTAAGGGTCTTGAAAGACAACTCCGTATATACGCTACCATCAGGTCTAATGAAGCGTATGACTGTGGGACGTTGTTGAGCCTCTATTAAAGGTATAACATAAGGAAATCCGCAATCCTTTAGCGTGACCTTGAATGTGCCGTCAAGTTTGCCTTTCGAAAAATCAGCGAAATAAACTGGAGATTGCGAACGCATCGCCTCAAGAATCTTGCGTTTTGTTTCCTCCTGCTCCCTCTTAATCCGCTCTATCTCGTTCGCCTTGCTCTCAACTTTAAGGACGAGTTCATTATAGCGCGCCTCGTAAAAGGTTCCCTCCATTTCCGCCTTAGCATTCATAAGAACCTGCCTCGCTTCTTCGACTTTGTTCTCTTTAAGCAAGTTGTCCACACTCGTGCAGAGCGATTCAAAACGCGCTTTCGCTTTTTCAGAATGTTGAACCTTTCGCTGCAACTCGTCCATCTTCTGGCCCCAGTCTCCGACGGAACGTAACCTCACAGGAAACCGTTCTATCGCTTTCTGTGCGGCGCTAAAATCTTCCTTCCTCAGATGGTTTTCAACCTCATTCTTCACAGTCTCATATTCCTTTTGCGCTTCTTCGTCCCTTGCGGTCTCTATCCTGCGGACAGCTTCGGAAATCAGGTCACGCGCATCAGGTAAGACTCTCATATCTTTCAACTTGTCCAACTCGGAGAGTGCGGACTCATAGTCGCGGTCGATGATCCAACGGCTCAGTATCTTTTGAACATTATCTCTAATTCTCCGCGTGTTCTCCTGCAATTCCTTATAATCCTGGTCCGAAGGCGGTGGTGTGGGTCCTGGCGGCTGACTTGAAGAAGGAGTATAAGGCGGTGTTTGCACAGGCGGAACAGGAGACGGTTCAGGCGATTTACCGCCACTTGATGCTGCGATTATGATTATGATGATGACAAGCACCGCAATTATGATGAGAATCATAGGAGCATAAGATTTCTGCTGAGGTTGAGGTGGATATACAGGTAGCTGTTTGCGAGGAGCAGTGGTTATGTCGGATGCAGGCTCAACAACAGGCGCCTCTTCTTCGGTAGTATCAGAAGCACTTTTTTGGAGTGCTTCATAAAGCGGCATTACTAATCTCATACAGGATGGGCAGTAAGTTCGCCCATCTTCCGTAATGAGTGCCTCTCCACGGGAAACTTGTTCAGCCCTGATGGGAGTTTTACAACGCGCGCAAAAAAGCCCTCCTTCAGGCAGTGGTGTAACCTCGTAGACATCTTCTTCTCTTTGAGAAGTTCCCTTCTGTTGTGAAAGTTTACGCAGTTCTTCGGAACACTCAGGACAATAGAGATTGCCTTCAAAGCGGGTCACTTTCCCTGAGTCAACATCTTCCATCGTAATCCGTTTGCCGCACTTGTGGCAGTGAAACGCTTGCATAATGCACCCTCGAGTTATGGATATAGTGTATAGAGCATCCTCGGAAACGGAATAGTCTCCCTAATATGTTCTGTGCCACACAACCAGGCGACTGTCCGTTCGACTCCGAGTCCAAAACCCGAATGCGGAACGGAACCGTATTTTCGTAAGTCTAAATACCACCTAAAGACATCCTCAGGCAAATTCTCTTTCTTAATTCGCGAAAGAAGGTAATTGAGGTCGTCCGCACGCTGACCACCACCGATTATCTCACCGTAACCTTCGGGTGCAATCACATCGAAGCCAAGAACAAGACGAGAATCGTTTGGGTCTTCTTTCATATAAAATGCTTTCATCTCCTTCGGGAATCTGTGAATGACTACGGGCTTTTCGGAGAAAGTGGAAATCATCGCTTCTTCTGGTGCGCCAAAATCATCGCCCCATTTAATATTCGAACCCTTCGCTTTAAGTCTCTCAATAACCTCATCATAAGTCATACGCGGAAACGGCGCTTCAATAAGTTTGAGAGCATCAATGTTTCTTTGAAGCGTCTCCAACTCTCTTTTGCAATCGGAAAGAACATCTTTGACTATGCGTATGATTAAACCTTCTCCAAGTTCAATCATATCATTTAAGTCCGCATAAGCGACCTCAGGCTCAACCATCCAAAACTCTGTGAGATGTTTTCGCGTTTTCGACTTTTCCGCGCGGAATGTAGGGCCGAAAACGAAAGCTTTACCAAGTGCCATTGCTCCTGCCTCGGCATATAACTGCCCGCTCTGCGTAAGATACGCCTTTGAGTCAAAATAATTGACTTCAAACAAAGTGGTAGTTCCTTCACAGGATGTTGGAGTGAGAATCGGAGCGCTGAAAAGAACGAAACCCTGTTCGAAGAAATAGTCGTAGATTGCACGGATTGCACGACTCCTTATACGCTGAATCGCGGTCTGTCTCGCTGAACGCAACCACAGATGACGATGGTCCATTAAAAACTCGATACCGTGCTCCTTCTTGCCAATAGGATATTCTTCGGATTTATAAACAATCTTAACCGATGTAAGTTCAATTTCGTATCCGCCGGGTGCGCGTTTTTCTTCTTTAAGAACACCCGTGATGATTAACGAAGTCTCAAGCGGCAGATGGTCAAGTTCGTTAAAAAGTTCTTCGCCAAGAGACCGCATATCGCCTACGGACTGGATGATTCCTGTACCATCTCTTACGAGTAGAAAGAGGAGTTTGCCTTTTCGGCGGCGGTTGTAAAGCCATCCGCGAATCTCGACATTCTTCCCGCAGTATTTCGGAGCATCCTCAATATATACCCAATCGGTATTCATTCCACCGCTCATTTTTTCTTAAGTCTCCTTTCGACAGATTCGAGTTTCTGCTTAACGGAACCCTCCTTATCACGCCGTTCGTCAATCTTGACCGTAGTAACAACCCGCAACGCACCTGCACGAAACGCCTCTTCGTGCGCAAGTTTTATAGCACCCAAAATCCTGTCAAAATTTTTGTCCTCAATCACAGTCCCCATCGCATGAAGATGAGTGATGTAACCTGCGTTCTTAAGCGCCTCCTGAACTTTCGCCACATACTCGCTTACGCTGGGCGAAGATGTCCCAATAGGAACAACCGAAATATCCATTATTATCATAAGCTTGCCTCCTCTTTAAGCCTCTTATGCGTTTCGACGAAACGGAGCCTCAAATCTGTCAGAAGCGAATCTATAAGGGCAGTCTCATCATCCGTAAGATTACCTTTGGTCTTCTCCTTAAGCATACCGATTATGTCTATCACATATTTCGCCTGCGGTAAATCAACCTCCTTCTTTCCCGTAAGCGGATTCTCTTCTTCACCAAGCGCAATCAAAGCGTTTGCCGCCATATCCGCTACGAACCTCGAAAAACTCACTTCTGTGGGAAATCTGAACTGTCTTTCCTTCTCCTCTCTGAACTTCCGTTCGAGTTCCTCCTTCTCCTGCTGGGCTTTCTCTTTCCACTCATCCGCAGCCAATCCAGAATCACCTCCAAAATCCTACACAATGAATCATAAGAAACATCACCGAGCGGTTCAAGACCTTAATACTAATAATGTCATAACTAATTAACCAACGAGTTTACCTTCCATCACATCCATCCGCAAGAGGATAAACTTCATCTTGTTTCCGGACACCCATCTTTGCCGTCTTTAATGACGCTTCGCCTTCGCCAAGTACTTCAGCATAGGAAGAGCATCGTCTCCTTTAATTTGCAAGAGAAGTGAACGCGCACCCTGTGTATCCTCATTCTGTTCCAAAATCTTCGAAATAAGAATAAGATAAAGGTCATTGTTTTTTGAAACGCTTGCTGGTAGTGTGGGTGGCAGTTCTTTTGCGGAGAGTGCGTCAGCGATTGTGTCAGTCTCTGCGCCGAAGAGCGAACGAGAACGGATTAACCTTGCAATGTTCTTCCTGTCGTTAGCGTTGTTCATCTTAAAACTCAACAGTGCGTTCATAAGTTCCACAGCGTCCGCCTGTGCAAGAAGAGCTTGATGCTGTTTCTTCTCTGATTCTTCAACAGGCGTAAGGGAAACAAGCAAGCGCCGGAGAGCAAATGCTTCTTCTGCCAAGCGGGCGAATTGGGTCTTTGCGCCATCACTATCGCCCGTAATTAACAGCAAAACTCCACGCCAGAGCCCAAGATAGAGTAGACTACTTTGAGCCTCCATCTTCAAAGCGGCAGGGCGGACATTGAAGACGAGGAGGTCTTGTTCTTCTTCCATCGCATAAGTCATCGAAAGCGCGTCACCATACCGTCCTGCGTCTGAATAAAGACGCAGAAGATGTTGCTGTGCCTCCTTGCGCATAATCGCAAACTCCCTTACAAACCTCCACGCCTTCTCATCCATTTTAGTCTTTCTAACTACCTGTCCTCTTACTACCACCTCTTCCACAAACAATGCTTCGACCTTGCTACGCTCGTATGTTCGCAACCATTCTTCAAACATAGCGATTGCACCTTCGCTGTCGCCCCCGCTCATCATCGTCATTGCTATCTCAAAATGTGCCTTCATCGCTTCACCGGATAACTGTGGCATCTCGTTCACAACGGAACGCAACTGTCTAACCGCTTCCTTTACATCCCCCTTCTTCGAAAGAATCTCAGCCAACCAGATTCTCGCAGTCGCAATCTTGTCCCTGTCGCGCTCTCTTTCGGGTATCTTGTTTGCGAATATCACCACCCGCCTGAGACGGCTCTCCTTCTCTTCCAGTGATGCGCTTCTTTCAATCACCGCAAACTCATTCTCCATATACCTCTTAAGAGCACTCACAGGAGCTTCAGAAGCGATAGTGTCGAGATACGAAGAAAGGTCATTCTTTTCAACAAACTCCTTGAATTTATTGAAATCTCCTCTCTCGAAATAATGAAGGGCAATCTGCATTAAGGCTTTCTGTCCATAGTTTGTCTCGGGGTATCCTTTTGCCAGATTCCTGAATGTTGAAAGAGATTCATCTGTCTTATTGAGTCTCCTACAACACAAGCCAAGTCCGTAAAGCGCCGAAGCGAGAATCCTCTCGTCAGACGCACTACGGATAATCTGCTCATACGCCTCCTGCGCAGCATTATATTTACCTTCAAGAAGAAGCCTGTCAGCCAGAATGAGCGGAGAAGCGCGAACAGGAACAACATCCTCTTCGACAATAAGATTCGCTATCCGCGCAACAACATTCTCTCCAAGTAAGGCGAAATACCATTCGCCCTTGCCCGAAAGCGGACTCAAATCCTCGTAATAAAGAACTTCTTGCTCATCGAGAAACGCAGAAAGCGTGTCCCCATCGCGCAGAACCTTCAGATGATATACACGATACGGCTCAATGCTTAATGGAACGCTTCGTCTCGCTCTTCCCTCCTTTAACAACTCGACGGAAGTAGTAGAAAGTTTTAAGACATACCCAGCAGATAGGTCCTCATTATTTATGGAAATCGCCACACCAAGGCTACCACCTTTCTGTTCGTCAATTATGAAGTCGAATTCTGAGCGAATGTTGACCGAAACCGATTTGGCGAGATAAATACCGGACATCCCCTTCGCATTCACAAGAAGGACATCATCCTGCGCTCTGAAGTTACCTCCTTGTATACCCCATTCCTTTTTCAATACTTCATCGGTGAATTTGCTCGAAAATACTTTCCTCCAACGCTCCTGCTGTTTCTCCATCTGCTCAAGACTCTTCGTAAGTTCCTCTCTCTTCTTATGAGCCTCTTCAATCTCACTCCTCCGTTTCTCTTCTTCTTGAATCCTTTTCCTCTCCGCAAAATACGAATAGGTGCCAATTGCAACCGAAAAAGCAAGCAATACTACTATCGCAGCAACGACCTCTTTCCTACGGCACAACCGACGCCAAAAGAGATAAAAGATGGAGAGGGGACGCGCCTCTATCGGCTCCCCTCGCCTATACCTGTTTATGTCGGCAATGAACTCCTCTACTGTCTGATACCGCCACTTTGGCAACTTCTGCATCGCCTTAAGAATGATTGTCTGAACATCTTTCGGAATACGCAAATTAAACTTACGCGGAGGAGGAGGCTCCTCACTCACAACCTTTAGAACGACCTCGAAAGCAGTCTCTCCATCAAAAGGCACCCTTCCAGTAAGCATCTCATAAAGCACCGCGCCCAACGAATAAACATCCGAGCGACCGTCTACATCTTTACTCTTGCCCTTCGCCTGTTCAGGACTCATATAGTGAGGAGTCCCTATTGTTACGCCGCTTCGAGTAAACGCTTTCTCCGCCCTGACCTCTTTCGCAAGCCCAAAATCCGTAACGAACACCCTTCCATCTTCGGCTATAAGAATGTTCGCAGGTTTTATGTCACGGTGAATGATTCCATTTTTGTGCGCATGAGCGATTCCTACGGCAACCTGCTCAATTATATTAAGAGCCTCTTCAACAGGCAGTCTCTTGCGCTCAGCGAGAATCTTATCGAGAGATTCCCCTTTTATCAGTTCCATAGTGAAGAAATGACAGCCATCAGCGTAACCAACATCATAGACAGGGACGATTGCAGGATGTGACAGTTGCGCAACAGCGCGCGCCTCTCTTAAAAACCTCGCAATCTGCTCCTCGCTCGCATGCTCACCACCAAGAAGCACTTTCAAAGCAACGATTCTTTCAAGCCCTTTCTGGCGCGCCTTGTAGATGATTCCCATCGCACCACGGCTCAATTCCTCGATTATCTCATATTCGCCGAGATTCTTGATAGGGCGCTCCTTCTTCTCTTGCGCCTTCGGATATTGAAGAGTCTCCGCCTTACTGTCAGCACCTATTTCGAGAACAACACTCTGGCACTTCGGACAGACTACCTTCTTGTCAGGCTTGCCCTCGACTTCGATTATGTGCCCACAGCCGGAACATCTCAAAATTACAGACACTTCTTCTTAAACCCAACGAATCTCACCCTATAAGATTATATACGCTTCTTATATGAGATTCGTTTACATTTTCAGCGATTCCGTAAGGAGTTGGGAAAAACTAATAAGCCCTTTGCGATTCACAAGAAGTTTCGCGGCAAGCACCGCACCATAAGCGAACACTTCACGCTGCCTAACCGAGTGATTAAGAGTCACCGTCTCATAAGGCAGATCAATAACGACACTGTGAATTCCAGGAACATATCCGACACGGAGGGCAGTTATCGAACCTCGTTCTAATTTTGCCCCGCTCTCTCTCATCACCTCGGCAATCTTAAGAGCAGTCCCACTCGGCGCGTCTTTCTTCGTCTCGTGATGTGTTTCCTCCAGTCCAAACCGTGCATCCGCAATAGGCGCATATAGTCTCGCTGCCTCCGAAACGAGCCTGAAAAACAAATTCATTCCGACCGAGAAATTCGGCGAATATACGCAACCTATTCCGCTTTTTTCAACAGCTCCTCTTACTTCATCTAAACGCCCATACCAGCCTGTCGAGCCAACCACACAGTTTACTCTACACTCGCACAAAGCGAGAATGTTCTCTACCGCCGTCTCAGGCGATGTGAACTCAAACGCGACATCTGCGCCTTCAACAGATTGGGGAGTTATAGACGGGAAGTCTCCTCCATTCGGGTCGAGCCGTCTAATCACTTCTATCCCCTGCTCTTTAGCAATCCTTTCAATCGCCTTGCCCATCTTCCCATAACCGACAATCACAGCCTTCATCTACTCAACTCCTATGAGAGCGATTTTGTTTCGCATAAGAAGCGCCGCAGTCACACCATATCCGACGGTTCCATTTCTCTTGGAACCAAGCCTGCTGCAACCGCAGGAAGGAGAACCCTGCTTAAGATACGCAACTTTTACTTTATTAAGAACCGCAATCCGCAGCGTCTCTTCTGCGCCTTTTATAAAACAGTCGGTATTATCGGTGCCTTCTTCGTCAATCACCTTCGCCTTTCCGTCCAGAACCGCTTTACCGTCGCCGCCAACTATTCTGTTCTTCGGTCTCGGCGTTGGAAGTCCACCCAACTGTTCAGGACAAACTGGCAGAAGCGTAAACCCACTTTTGATGAGTCTAATAACTTCATCGGAGCGCTTATGGGTACCATCGTAACGGCAACGAAGACCGAGAAGACAAGCGGAAACGAGACCTACATTTGTCTGCTTCTTCAAAGGGAGTTTATCCATAAGATTTATTCATACTCCCTGCTTAACAGTCAACGCCCTGTGATGTATGCAATCGCATCAGATTGGTTATCGAACGACTGAAATATGTTTGTTAGCCCAAGGAGTTCAAAAAGTTCTTTAACAGAAGTCGAAGGTTTAACGAATAGGAATTTGCCACCGTTGTCCTCCGCTTCCTGCATACTGCTGATTAAAACGCCTGCTCCTGCGCTCGAAATATACTTTACGCCACCCAAATCAATCACTACCCAGAATATTCCCTTGTTGAAGATGTTGGATATCTTCTTTTCAAGTTGAGGCGATGTGTGTGCATCAAGAACACCCTGAGCAGAAATAACGACCGCTTTACTTCCGCATTTTCTCGTTTCCACCTTTAACTTGCTGACTCTATCCACAAGCAAACCTCAACTATCCGCCTTTCTTGAAAATAGCAAGAGCCTCTTCTTTCGTTTCGAAAATCTGGAAAATTTGAGTAAGCCCGAGAAGGTCAAAAACTTCTCTAACAGGTTCAGACGGCTTTATGAAAACGATATTGCCTCCGTTTGCGGTTGCTTCACCGACATTCGAAATAAAAACTCCTGCACCCGCACTCGATATATATTCTAACCCGCTTAAGTCAACCGCCAATTTGTAGATTCTCATATTAAAGAGTTTGACTATCTCTTCCTCCATCTGGACGAAAGTATGCGCATCGAGAAAACCGACCGCTTTGATATAGGCGACACCATCAGCAACTCTCTGCGTCTTTATTCTAAGCCCCGGCATACTTGCCTCCCTCCATCTCTTCATCCTTAATATACTTCACCATACGAAGAATGTTCTCCTCACCAGCACGGAACATATAGTTAACCTCATCCATCACCTTTCTTATGAGAAAGATGCCCAGTCCATATTTCTTCCGCAACCGTATATGTTCGCTCATATTAGGCGTCTCTACCTCATCAGGACTAAACTCCTTGCCCGAATCGCGCAGAGTTATCTCAACGCATTTCTTTCCAGGATGTGTACAAACTTTTATGTCTATCGTCCGTGTTCCTTTTGCAAACTCCTCGTAAGCGTGACGAATGATATTACTCACAGCCTCGTCAACTGCGAGGATGATTCTCCGTGAGATTTTTTCGCAAACCCCAGCCTTCGCAAGTGTGTCCAAAACAAACTTACGAACCGTAGATAAGTTCTCGGTCGCATTCGAGACCACAAGTTCTACTGTGCACTCTTTCACTTCTTCACCTCTTTCGCCGACTCTTTCTCCGCATTCTCTTTCACGCTTGCTGCAACCACACAATTCTTTCCCTGCTCTTTTGCAACATACAACGCTTTGTCAGCCTCTCTTACTAACCCTTGCACATCATCGGCATCATCAGGATAAGTCGCTACGCCCATACTCACCGTCACGGACAATTCTCCGTACTCTTCTGTCTTTACCTTAAACGCCGCTATCGTTTTCCTTATCCTCTCCGCGGCACGCAACGCGTTCACCTTATCCGTTTCAGGCAGCACGATACAAAACTCCTCACCGCCATATCGGGCGACTAAATCAGAAGTCCGCACGCTACGCTTCACAGTACCTGCCACACCCTTAAGTATAGCATCTCCTATCTGATGCCCATATGTATCATTAAAACGCTTGAAATCGTCTATGTCGAACATAATCAAGGAAATCTTGTAAGGAGCAGTAACTTCACCAGAATGATACCGTTTCGCCCTTTCTATCTCATGGAATAGGTGAGCGTCGAAATGGCCTCTCGAAAACACCTGAGTCATCTCGTCGAAAATCGAGCGGTGATAAAGTTGCGCATTATGTAGACTGATTGCAACCATTGTGCCCAAAAGTGACAAAAACTCTTTATCCCTTTCCGTATAACCTATCTTGTTAAATTTCTTCCCGAGAACGATGATTCCTTTCACCTCTTTCTCTCCGTTTTCATGTCTCTTAATAAGCGGCACGCATAACTCCATTTCCAGTTCAAGCATTTTCCTGTAAACAGAATATCGGGTCAGCTTGCCGTTATTTGACAGTTCGAAAGGAACATCAATCTCAATCAATTCAGAAGCAAAATCGCCATCTTTTCTGAAATGGATCTTAGGCACTTTAACATTTTTACTTGCGGTGACACTTATTTCGCTCGTCGTCCTGTCTCCCTGCCGCATTATGAACGCACGCTGCACCGCAAACTGTCCCATCAGAGTGCTTAACGTGAAATTCTCTATAAGTTCAGTGTCGAGGCTTTTAGCGTTTATCTGACTGACCGTCTCTATTACGGTCTCAAAATCAAGCCTCATCCTCCGTATCCGCCGTTTCTCATCACCCAACTCTGTCTCAAGCGCAGTTATATACTCCATCACAGAAGCCCATTCAGGGTCGGTTTTTGCTCGCTCCTTAATGAGATTCTTCAACCGTTCTCCGTCCAAACTAAAACGCCCCGACTATTAAACCTTTACTAAGTCTAACCTGTCCTCACTATCAAGTCAAGCACCTAATAGAAGATTATCCTCCTTCCATCTTTTTATGTCTTTTATCAATAAAACTTCAACTCCAACCCCAATAAATTGCTCTGAGATAAATAAGGAGATGAACTCTCCCTTCTGACAAGAAATTTCTACCTATAAGGAGCACAGAGAGGGTCGCCGACCACTACCGTCTGCCAACTCAAATACGGCATCGCAATGTAGTAACTTTCGGCAAGATTAAACCCGTTTGTATATCTATCAAATAGAATATCAGGATGGCAGCAGGCATCCAAATACGGCTCGTATGTATTTCCTGCTGCACCCGTAACTCCTTCTTTTATCAAATCAGCGACGAGACATTGTCCATAGGGTGTACCGACAAGGAAACTGCGAGCGTTCGTGCTAACATAAGTTACCGCAAGCGCACCTGCAAGATAGGTATGGTATGACCTATAAGGCGGTGTCGTGTTGTTCGAATCGTTTGAGCCCCAACTCGCATACCCAATGAGATTCTTCTGATTGGTCACAAAAGTATTAGTCGTATCAAGCATAACATTATAGCCTCTTTGGGCAAGAAGACTGCTCGCATTATACAACCAGTCGTTGCCGACTTGGTAACCTCCTGTCTTCGTCGGGTCAACATCAAAAAGAAACAATCCTTTCGGACGACGAACAGGTGAAAGACCTCTGTCTATGAGATTTTTTACATCATCAGGGATTCCATCACCATCTGAATCGGTCTCATAGCCTGTTAAGCGTGTTACAAGGTAGATATTGAATCTGCGGTCAAAGTGGCTATTTGCACAGTAATACGGATTAGGCACTTTACCATTTATGTTGTAGGAATTGAACAAAAGAGCAATCTCGGAATCAACGGAAGCGTAATCCTCACTGCCACCAGAAGACGCGATTTTAAGCGGCACGCCACTCGTTGTCACTATGTAGTAAATCTCGTCTTTTAGTCCGCTATTTGTCAGAAAATTCTCGATTTGCGTTTTAATATCGTTGAAATCCGCGCGGGTTATCTCCTCGCTCGTAGGTGCGAAAATATGGCAAACCCTTGCGCTCGGTCGGCGTCTCAAATAGTAGTTACCGATTGTCTGCGATAGAGTGCTGTTTGAATTGATTATGACGAGAATACGCCTCTCATCCTGAAAAGGAGTTATGGTACTATGTTTTTTCTTTGAAGAACATCCGATGAATATAAACACAACAACAAGAAAGGAGAGAATATAATTTTTCACCTACTCTCTCCTGTCTGAGAACTAAATAACAAACCAAGAACTGTTATCTCTGACGCGCTTGTATTTCGGCAATCCATTTCTGCGCTTCCTCTGCCCCTCTGGTGTTCGGAAATCTCCTTATAACATCCTCAAACTTGGGCAGCAAGTCTTCTTTATCTTCGTATTCGTTGGCTCGGTAATATTGCAAAGCATCTTGAAAGGCTTTCATCGAATCTTGCTCTCGTGAGTCGATTTTCTCTATCTCTTTTTCCTTCTTAATAACATCAGCACCATAACCTGCCAAAGGATTAGTAAACGCCGAAGAGGCTTCTCCACTCCCGCCAACCGCGAATGTGATAATAAGGACAATTAAAATAAGAGCACCGGCACCGATGAAAATGTAAAGTGCGATATCCTCATGTTTTACCTGACCACCACCTGTAGGCTCACCGTAGTATGGAACCTCCTCGTCTTCATAATCATCGTCTTTGCCGCGTCTTGAGCGTCCGTAATCATAACGCCCACCTCCACGCCGAGAACCACCTCTGCGTGAATCTCTCCCCCTTAATCCTCCGTATCGTACCATCTCTTATCTCCTCCAACTGAAAAGCCAATATAATTATAAATTTTCACGCAAGAACTGTGTCACAGATTCCTCACTTTCCATAAGAAGTCCTTAAATAGCAATCTCTATACCACAATTTCCAGCGGTAAATCGCAGTCTTAAAATCCTCATCATTGATTTCGGGACGCAACCCAAAATCAGCCCCCGTTATGCGGTGTAACGCCGCACCAGAACGCCAGATGACCTCTCTGTCTATATCGTCAAGAGCAGATATAAGCGCAGGAACGCAACTATTGTTCCCAAATTCAAGCAATGCTTTAGCTGCGGTCACCTTCTCCGTCTTGTCGCCTTTCACAAGCACCCAGCAAACGAAACCAAGATGCGCCCTTGATGCAATACGGCGGGCTACTTCCACAAGAAGGTGCCTTTTCGTTATATTCCTCCCGGACGCAAAAAGACTGTTATACTCTTCAACAATGAAAGGCATCGCCGCAGAGCCCTCCTCAACAAGAGCGTCTATGGAAGGAGAGAAGAACCCATCTTCTGTCTTGTGGATTACTTCGCCTTCCGGATAAAGTGACGAGAGTTTGGTTTTAATAGACTCGACCTGTTCCGGAGGCATTTGAGGAATATCGTATTTTACGAGCACAAGAGGTGGCGCAGATTCAGGAACCTCGACCGTTGACTGACAGGATAAAGATAAGATGACGAAAAAAGAAACTACTCCGAGTATGCGCATAAAAACTCTCCAACTACACTGGCGGCGACTGGGCTCGAACCAGTGACCCGCGGCTTATGAATCCGCTGCTCTTCCAACTGAGCTACGCCGCCTCTACGATATCTTATGTTAATCGGCCTTAACCATTCTGTCAAGGCTTTTTCAATCAAAGTTAGTCTCAAAAGCCTTCCTCCAACAGCCTATTTTTGTTGACAGAGAATAGTCAATTTCAAATAATCGCTTAAAGAGTTCGGAGAGTGGTGATGATAATCGTGCGGATATGCGGGTTCGGTGGGCAGGGCGTAGTACTTGCGGCGCGGCTTTTAGGTGTGGCTGCTGCGTTAAGCGGAAAATATGTAGTGCAGGCGCAATCGTATGGAGCAGCAGCGCGTGGCGGTGCATCCCGCGCAGATATCACCGTATCAGATGAGCCAATTTACGACATCTCACCGCTCGAAGTCGATGTTCTGGTTAGTATGTCACAGCCTGCCTACCAACAGTATATAAAAACGCTCAAAAAAGATGGGCTCCTCATCTTCGATTCCGCGTTAGTCAAACCGACTCGCAATGAAAACTCCGTCGGTGTTGACGCGACGAGATATTGTAAAAAACAGTTTGGACGCGCATTGTTCGCTAACATATTCTTCGTCGGATTCATCGCAGGAATCCTGGAACTACTCGACCTTGATTCCCTTAAATCCTCCATCAAAGAGGAACTGAAACGAGACATCGAAAAGAACCTTGAGGCGCTTGAATCGGGCTACTTAGCAGGAAGTTCAAACAGAACAACCATAGCCCAGACCGTAACGAGGACATTCCAGAGTAATAAGTAGTTCATTTTTTGGGTTTTGGATAGAAGAAAGAGAAATAAAGAACGAGCCCAATCACAGCACCGACAACATCCGCGACAATATCGTATTCGTCAAATGTGCGATATGGATTAATCTTCTGCTGAAACTCCGTCGTGAATGCGCACCCGGTAGCGAAAAGCAAAGCAATGAATGCGCAGAGTAATCTGCTTGTTGCAGGTTTGCGCCTACGGATGAACTGAATAAGAAGAGCAGGTAGTGGTATGAACAGAAGCGCGTGAGCGATTTTGTCAAGATGGAAACGGTTTATCTTCTCGTCTTGTATTTTTCTCGGGAAATTGAACACGGCGAAGAGGAAAACTCCATAGAGAATCAAAGGGAGCAAATCTTTCATAAACGGTCGATTATCTTGATTCATACACCAATCTCCCGGAGACGATGGTATGCGTGACGCGTCCTTTTACTGGCATACCTGCAAAGGGCGTATTACGCGACTTTGAAGCGAATTTATTAGGGTCAATCGTATACTCCGTATCAGTTTCAAAAAGCGTTATATCAGCGTCCGCACCAACAGCGAGTCTTCCTTTTGAGCCAAAACCGAGTACCTTCGCAGGATTGATAGTCATCTTCTCGATAAGGGAGATAAGGCTCATCCTTTTTGTAGCAACAAGATTTGTATATAGAACTGGAAGTGCGGTTTCGAGACCAATCACACCGAAAGGCGCAAGCGGGAACTCATACTCTTTCTCTTCTTTTGTATGCGGCGCATGGTCAGTCGCAATCACATCAATCGTGCCGTCAAGAAGCCCCTCAATAAGCGCCTCTCTATCCTTTTCTGTTCTCAACGGAGGTTTCATCTTGTAGTTCGTGTCAAAACTCATCACGCATTCATCGGTTAAAGTAAGATGATGTGGAGTCACTTCCGCTGAGACCCTTATGTTCCGTCGTTTCGCTTCACGGACTAAAGCGACCGAACCTTCGGTAGAGAGATGAGCGATATGGAGTCTACCGCCTGTTATTTCCGTGATTTTTATGTCCCTTGCGACAGCAATCTCTTCGCTTGCACTCGGTATGCCTGAAAGTCCCAAAATGTTCGAGACTGCTCCTGCGTGCATTACACCGTTGCGTCCGAGAGTGGCGTCTTCGCAATGCTCGATTATGACCTTGTCGAACATCTGCGCATAAAGGAGTGCACGGCGCAAAATCTCCGCCGAACAGATTGGATTCCCGTCATCAGAGAAAGCGACCGCACCACCTCTTACCAGACCGCCCATTTCACTCAAACGCTCGCCTTTCAATCCCTCAGTGACCGCACCGACAGGATAGACATTCGCAAGTTGCGCGCGGTTTGACTGCAAAACAACGAACTCCGCCGCCGCCTCACTGTCAACAGGCGGAGATGTATTCGCCATAGCGCAGACGGTTGTAAAACCTCCGCGGACCGCCGCAGCAGCCCCGCTTTTGATTGTCTCCGCTTCTTCGTCCCCAGGCTCCCTCAAATGTGCGTGCATATCAATAAGCCCTGGTGTCGCAATAAGCCCACGAGCATCAATCACGATATCGGCGACGGAAGGCGTATTAAAAAGCGAATGGATGCGTCCATTCTCAATGAAAATATTTCCTACCTTCTCCGTTTTGGTCTCAGGGTCAATTACCAGCGCCTGTCGTATCAGAATTGCGGACATCTCTTGCCCTCGAACAAAGATACATAACCGCCATACGAGTTGCTAAACCATTCGTCACCTGCTCCAAGATAACGGACTTAGAAGAGTCTGCGACTTCCGCGCTAATCTCAACACCGCGGTTGAGTGGTCCAGGATGCATTATCAAAATGTCAGGTTTCGCCCGTTTCAGCCTCGCTGTCGTCAAGCCGAAAAGCCGTGTATATTCCCTGAGCGATGGGAAAAGCCCTTGTTCTTGCCTTTCTCTCTGGATTCGCAACATATTCACCACATCGGCGCGCTCAAGTACCTCATCTATGTTGAACGAGATTTCGCACCCCAATTTCTCAAACTGTCTTGGAACGAGTGTTGGCGGACCAACGAGAATCACTTTCGCCCCTAACTTCGTCAGTCCCCACACATCCGAGCGAGCAACTCTGCTGTGCGATATATCTCCAACGATTGCGACCACAAGGTCTTTAATGCGCCCCTTCTTCTGCAAGATTGTGAATATGTCCAAAAGCCCTTGAGTCGGATGCTCATGAGCACCGTCGCCTGCGTTTATAACAGAAGAAGAAAGCACATCGGCAAGCAGTTTGGCTGCTCCTGCCGCTCTGTGACGGACCACAACGATGTCAACCCCCATCGCCTCGATATTGCGCGCTGTGTCCCTAAGAGTCTCTCCTTTGACCGCGCTCGATGAAACCTCCTCAAAGTTCACAACATCCGCGCTCAGACGGCTCGCCGCCAACTCAAACGAGATTCTCGTCCGCGTTGAAGGCTCAAAAAACAGATTTACTACAACCTTGCCGCGGAGAGTCGGAACTTTCTTAATGGAGCGCTTTGAAACATCAACGAATGTCGCGGCAGTCTGCAAAACCGCCTGTATCTCTTCCGCGCTTAACTCGCGCAATCCCAACAAATCCTTACGCTTCCATTCCACCTTTTATCAGCCTCACACTATCCTCACCATCAAACTCAGTAACCGAGACCTCTACCCTGTCGGTCTTCCGCGTTTCCACTTTGAGTGCGACAAAATCAGCCTGTATCGGCAATTCCCTATTTCCTCTGTCAACCAAAACCGCAAGTTGAATCTGCGCAGGCCTACCAAAATCGAGAATAGCACTCATTGCCGCTCGCACCGTCCTGCCTGTGAAAAGAACATCGTCAACGAGAACGATGCTCTTCCCATTCACATCGAACGGGATGTCCGTTTTATGCAGAATAGGGTGCGGAGGCGTCATACTTAAATCATCCCGATAAAGCGTTATGTCAACTACCCCTAACGGCAATTCAAGATTCCTATTCTTCTTTAAATACTCACATATTCTTCTTGCAAGTGCTGCCCCTCGCCGTTCGATTCCCACAACCGCGTAATTCTCGTCTATCTTACTGCTTATAATCTGTCTTACCAGAGATTCGAATAATCTCTTAAATTCCGCCGCATCCGCAATCACTTCAACAACACCCATCTTCTTGTCTCACTCTTTCCCATAGATGAGTTCTACCATCGCCTCTTTCGCTCTTTTTGCATCATAGAGCATAAGCGCCGAGAGGCCATCCTCCGCATACCTCGCCTGCCGACGAGTAAAAACTGATGGCAATCTCAACTTCTCATTCTTCGTCGCCATAGCGAGCATTTTCTCTTTTAGACGCTCCACACCATTACCTGTCAAAGCCGAAATCATAATATCCGACTTAACACCACTCACTTTAAGCGGCAAATCGGTCTTGTTGATTATAATTAGCGTGCGTTTAAGGTCAAGTCTGCTGATGATTCTCTTCTGATTTTCGGTCAAAATCGTAGAGCCATCAACGAGGAACAAAATAAAGTCTGCCTCTTTTGCAAACTTAAAAGCAAACTCTTCTCCTGGCCTCTTTCCGTCTTCAACTCCCGCGGCATCATAAACACGAAGAATATACTCCCCAATGCTGAATGCTCCCTCAATAACATCAACAGTCGTCCCAGGAATCGGCGAGGTTATTACCCTTTCAGAGCCAACCAGACGGTTGAAAAGAGTGGATTTGCCCGAATTGGGAGCGCCAAGGATGAGAAATGAAGGTAGCATAACAGATGCGAGCGCTACATTCACAGAACTAACAAGACTCCGCAGTTTTTCTCTTGCCTTCTCAAACTCCTTTTCTTCTATAAGCAAAACCACTCTTTTAATCTCATTTTCGAGTTCTCCGTTCAATGCGGATGAAATGGTCTTAAGCCCTGCAAGAGAATCGCAGTTTGAAACCGCCTTCTCCGCTTCCGCGCGGATTCTATTTATCCAACCTTCAGTTACAGCGATTTCAAGAAAATCATAAAAACTCACTCTTTTGGCACCTCTACGAATGAGCGCTTCTATTATGCGCTCGATAACCGCGACTCCGCCGTGAGAGTTCAACTCAACCGCTTCAACGCCCCAGCGCGGATGATGGCTATACCAGAGCCACAGAGCCTCGTCTATTATCTCGCCGTCCTCGACTATATGCCCGTAGAAGATTCTGCCTTCTGTTTTAAGACGAGCATTTTTCGACTTCGGGACAAACAATGGCGCGGCACATCGAAAAGAATCGACACCTGCTACTACTACGATTCCTATCGCTCCGAATCCCGTTGCTGTCGCGCGGAATACGAAACTCTCATTCTGACTTTTCATTTCGCCTTTCTTCCTCGATGCACTTTCCTATTCTTTTTCCGCGATTTTCGTAAGCAATGTGGAGCCCCTCAAGAGTCAAGGTCGGTATATGAACGAGTTTCGTCTCACAATACGGAACAAGAAGCGATGATGCGCCACCTGTCGCTACCGCCGTAAACGCAAACGGCAACGCCTTCCTATACCGAGCAAACATCCCATCAATCATCGCAGCAGTTCCGTAAATCACTCCACTCGACATCGCCTCACGAGTGTTCTTCCCTACAAGAGATGGCGACTTCATCGGTTTTGTGTCAGGCAGAAGCGCAGTCCAAGTCGCGAGCGCCTTGAACGAGATACGAATTCCCGGTGTAATCGCGCCGCCAAGATATTCGCCTCGAGGAGAAACGATATCGAAAGTGTTGGCAGTCCCACAGTCAACGACTACCGAAGCACCGAAACGCCGATATGCCGCAACCGCATTGAGCAGCCTGTCCGCCCCAACCTCTTTGGGCTTCTCTAACAACACAGGCATATCGACTCCGAAATCGCGACCGAAGACGAGTACAGACACCCCTCGCCTTTTCAATTCCGCTTCGATAGAGGTTGAAACCTTTGGGTTCACAGACGCAATCACGGCGACAGAGTTCCGCGGAATGCGCTTCCTAATCAGTTCGATGTAACTATGTTCAATCGTAAGGAAAACGGGCTTAGATACACTCTTGCCAACAGGGTTAGCATAGGTTACACAGGTGTTTCCAACATCAAGCAGGAATATTCTGTTCGTCTTGCTTTTCTGCCTCTTTCTTTCTGCCAATTTTAGGCTCCTTCTTGAAAACCAATCTTTTTATGTTGGGTATATGCTTGGCTATAACTACCACAGTTATCAGAAGACAATAGGCGAGAATCCAAAAATACCTGTGCGTATGAAGACGATACATCAGAGCAAACGCAATAGGAAGAGAGAAAGCGGCGCAGATTGACGCCAGAGAAACATAGCGAAAGAGAAACAAGATCAAAACCCAAATGGCGATGGAAACGAGGAACGGAAGTGGAATAAGCATTAAAGTCACACCTGCACTCGTAGCAATCCCCTTCCCTCCATGGAATTTCAGATATGGGCTAAAACAATGGCCCAAAACAGCAAAAGCACCTGCAACCGTCCCACAAAGCAGGGCAGTCTCTGAAAATTGGTTAACAGATTGCGGAGATTTTTTCAAAACTTCATTTACAAGTGTCAGAACAGAAGGTTTGTCGGAAACAGGAAACAGCGTCAAGTCAGGCGAGCCACAAAGGTAAGCCGCAGCCAGAACAGATAAGGCGCCTTTTAAGAAGTCCAAGAAGAAGACCAAAAGGGCATATTTTTTCCCAAGCGCTCTGCTGACATTCGTTGCGCCAATGTTACCACTGCCTACTCTCCTTATGTCAATCCCTTTTGCTCTCGCTATTACGAAACCAAACGGAATCCCGCCGACAAAGAAAGCACAAACCGCGCAAACCACCAAAGAACCTAAAAGTCCCATCCGCTTTCTCCTCTCTGAAATCAATTGAATTTAAGAACGGTATGATTATCAAGGAATTTGCCTCTTTCGGTCTGCAACGGGAAAACTACTTTCCGCCTTCTTTCTGCTTCTCCTTCCCCTTTACGGGGACTTCCTTAGACGGTCTCTTAAGCGTTTCGTAGTGGATAGGAGTGACTATTGGAAGCGGCTCTGTCGGCGCTGTCGCATGATAGAAACAAAGCGACAAATCCGCTATTTCAGCGACCCCATAAAGATGTTCTAACCCTTCCTCAAACTCGTATGTGCCTATGTAGTTCGTCTCCTCCTTGTAATCATTGAAAAGAAATCTGTAGGTTCTGCCGTCACCTGATATGTATCCGATGCAGTTAAACTCTTTATCATAGACGAGAATCCACTCTTTCCTATTAGGTTCGAAATAATCTTTTGAACGGAGACAAACATAACCAAGAAGCCCTTGCTTTTTCGTGTGCACTTCAAGCCATTGAGATAACTCTTGCTTACGCGCCTCAGCGAAATCCCATGCTTTCGGCATATACGGGCTTTCTTCTACAAACTCACCGGAGACAGGCTCTCCGGAGACTGAAACATCACTTATCTTGCAAGAGATGAAAAATGTTAACAACGACAAGCATAAAACCAACCATCTCATTCTTCTGTTCCCAACTTCGATCTCGATTATACTACAATCAGTCTTATTGTCAAGCAGAATTCTCAACGAGCAAACGCTCTTATTCTACGAAGAAATTCGGATTGGCATAGTCTCTTTATGATGAGCGTAAAGAATCAACGAGGAATTGCCTCTAACGCAGTGATTAGTTCTCCCGCACGGTGCTCACTCTCCAAAAGTAGCCTTTCAATTTTCCCTGTCAAAAACGAATGTAACAGCAACACGGGTATGGCAACGATGAGTCCTGCTTCCGTAGTTATGAGCGCTTCGCGGATACCTCCTGCCAAATACCGCGGGTCGCCTGCCCCATAAGCAGTGATTGTCTCAAATGTTCGTATCATTCCCGTAACCGTTCCAAGAAGCCCCAGCAAAGGTGCCACTGTTACGCAAATCCCCAACGCACCAATAAACCGCTCAAGCCTCACCCTCTCAACCGCAAGGGAATCGACAAGAACCTCTTCAAGAGTCTCATTAGTAGCAGGATGGCGGCGTAAAATAGCAGCGAAAATGCGCTCAGTTACGCTATGTGACCGCGATAGGCGCAGGGCAATCGCATCCTTCCCCTCTTTCTTCAATCCATCAATGATGGTCTCCGTCGGCGGCGCAACCACGAGTCTCTGTGTCAACGAGAAGAATTTGGTTATGATTATAACCAGCGCAATCAATGCGACGATTCCGATTGGCACCATCACAGGACCGCCACGCTTCAAATGCTCCCAGAAACTCTCGGTCTCCATCTCACCTTGCGCTGATACTCTGCCTGTCGGGTCAACAGGAACTCGAACGAACTCGGATTCGCGCTCCGCCTCTTCAAACGCCCTTTTAATGCCATCAGATGACCGCTTCGGATTGTGCACATACTCCCAACCTAACGGCGAATCGGCAGATTGAAGAACAATCCCACACCAGCCTCCATCTTCGCTAAAATAGATTCTGCCCAATGAACCAAGCGTGATAAAACTGACCTTTCGCAACCTGCCGTCACCGCAGACGAGTTCCCCATCAAAAAAATTAACCGTCCCCGCAGACTCAAAATACATCTTGTACGCAGAAAACAGCGCTTTAAGAGAATCCTCACCTACCGTCGTTTTGCCCGATGCTATCCCTTCAAGAATCTGCTGGACTTTCTCAATAGACGCAGGTGGAATGCTCAAAGAAAGAACCGCTTTAAGAGTCGCCGCCGACGCCTTTATCCTTTCTTCAACACTACTCAAAGCCGCCTTTAACTCGTCAACTTGCTTTTTAAGAGAACGCTCTTTCTCCTTCATCTCGCGCTGCTCTTTTGACAAGGCTTCCGCCTTTTCGCGCAGACTCGTCAAATCGGATTCAAGTCGCGCAACCTCTTTCTGCAAAGATTCCTCCCGAGACTTCAGTTCAGCACATTCTCCTTCATACCGCCTTCTCTCCGCCTCAATCTTTTTGTCAAGTTCAGCAATCGCATCATCAAGCCCATCAGCAAAAGCCGACATAGAAACAGCGATTGTCAAACAGAGCGCAACGCATCTAAAAATCAGCGCCGAAAAAGGAGTTCTTCTCATCGCCGAAACATCTCCCGCGGAACGGGAACCAGAATAACATCAGGAATCGTCTGTTTCCGCACATATCGGACTATTTCGCGCAAAGAACGATGCAAACTCGAATCGTTTACAAAACGCCATCGGACCGTCCCATCCTCACCCCTCGTAACATACGCCACCTCGCCCGTGTCTGAAACGAAAAACATAAGAACAAGCCCTGCTCTTAATATGTAACCCCTCAACTTGCGTCCATCTGGATGGTCCAGAAAATCACGGTAGGCATCCCAACTTTGAGCAAGCCTTAACTCCTTCGCATAGACATCAAAAACCGTTGAAAGTGACTTCTGCAAGTCACCGGTCTTCTCCTCTTCAAAGGATAAAATCGGCTTCAAGCGCTCCGTAACTAAATACGGTAACCCGCATCTTATCCGTCTTTCAAGTTCCACCACTCCCTGCCCGATGATTGCCGAAAAAGAATCAATACGGTTCTTATAAGCATCAATCTCATTCGACAAGTTTTCACAATTCGCCTTTAACTCGTTTACAATTCGCTCGTTCTCGGAAACCTCATTAGCCATCTTGTCCTTCGCTTCGGTAAGCCACCTTTTCTTCTCTTCAAAGGTTTTGATCCTCTCCATCATTTGCAAGCGCTGCGCCTCATATCGTTCGCGCAACTGACGCAATTCCGCCGCCTTCTCTTTCATCAATTCCGCCTTATCCGTGCCCCTTGCGGCAGGCAAGAAAACAACTGCAACTGTTACTACCGCAACCAATATAAAAAGCCGCAATTTAAGAACCCCTTAACCGCTTAATAGATTAAACCCACAACCTCCCACTTTATCAAACAAAAACCAAACAGATGTTCTTTCCGAATTGAACACGGAGATTCTTTCACAGTTCAGAAAACTGTTCTTGCTCCACAGAATTTCTGTTAAAATAAGAGACGCCAATTTAGGAGATTAAAACTATGAGAGTATCACTCGTTCTCGTTATTGCGCTTGTCATCGTTTCAAGTGGTGCGCTCACTTACCTTGTCGTCGAGATGTCAACGGATATCAAAGAATTAAAAGACAAAGTCGCAGAACTGAACAAAAAACAATCTACCGACACGACAGAGTTAAAAGCGGAACTGGTTGCCATAAAGAATTCGATTCCGAAATCAGAAGAGACAAAAGAACTCGCCGAAACCCTATCTACTTTGAACGAAAGACTCAAAGAAGTAGATTCTCGCACCGAGCGCTTGACAAAAACATTAAGAGAAACGCCATCTTTCGGCTCATCTTCTCTGTTGGCAGGGAAAGAGCAGTTGAACAAGGATGAGTTGAAAAAATTGGTACAGGAAGCGGTTGCCGAGCGTCCGTCACCTGTCATCGGAAAAATCGGAATAGACGACTTCGCTATAAAACTGAATCTGAACGCAGCCGAAAAGGATAAACTTGAAGAAACCTTAAGAAGGAAAAAAGAAGAGATGAAGCAGATACTCTTGACACCCACGCCCAACGGCTCAAGTCTGCTTGACGAACTTGCGAATGAAATAATTCCCGTCTTGCAGACTGAGGGAGAAGAAGGCGTCCGAAAGGTGTTCATCAAATACTTCGGGCGGATTATGCGTGAGAGAATACCAGGTAGCGAAAAAACATATTTTGAAGAAATCGCACGAATCGGAAGCGAAACGAAAGAAGAGATGAAACAGATTCTCGGAGAGCAGAAATACAACGCTTACCTTGCATTGCAGATTGACGACCCGCTCGACAAAATAAAACTACCGAACGACCCTATCGAAGCATACCTGTTCAAGAAGATGCAGGAGAAAGGTATGGTGCCACAGACACCCGAGCAACGATAAAACGCAAAAACGCATCGCTGATGCGGAGAAATAAACGAAAAATAAAAAAGTCGCTGATTTCGGCTACCGACTATTATTTACGGTAGCCGAGCATATCAAGCGTGACATACTCAAAACCAATCTTTTTGAGACCGTCAAAAATTCTGCGGCGCATCGTTTCGGTCATCTTGCGAAACTCTCCCGCAGTTCGTAACTCAATCCTCGCAAGCGTCTCGTGATTCCGCACCCTACAGCCTGCAAAACCGAGTCTGTTAAGAAACTCCTCCGCAGCATCAACCATCTCGAGTTTTTTGCGCGTAATCGGCGAGTTGAACGGGATCCGCGAAGCAAGACAAGCTTCTGACGGCGCTTCCGCATTCGGTAGTCTCAAATACCGTGCAATCGCCCGTATCTCCCTCTTTCCCATTCCACATTCAAGCAACGGTCTCGCGACCCTGAATTCCTCTTCCGCTTTCATCCCTGGCCTGAAGTCATCCAAATCGTCCACATTCGTGCCAACGGCGATTGTATCAAACCCTCGTTCATCGGCAATATTCTTCAACATCGAAAAAAGCCCTCTTTTACAGATATAGCAACGGTCCATCGGGTTTGTGCAAAACAGTCCATCCTTTAACTCATCCTTCTGAATAACCAAAAAAGGTAGCCTTAATCTCGTTGCAACATCCTTCGCTTGCTTTTTAAGCCTACTCGGCACAAGCGGAGAGTCGCAAAACACCGTCAGAAATCTCGCTCCTGCATCTTTCGCCGCTTTCACAACAAGTGTGCTGTCTACTCCACCCGAATAGGCTACTAACACGCTTCCAAGCGAGCCTATCTTCTTGCAGAGTCTTTTGAACAAAACAGACGGCTTCAGACTTTTACACATTTAAGCAACTCCATTACGACATTTGCCGCACGCTCGCCTGACGCAAGCATAGCGCCAAATGTCGGTCCCATCCGCGGAAGTGCAAAAACACTTGCCACCGCCATACCTGCCACCACAAGCCCCCGATGAACCTCTCTCGTATGCTCAACTACCGCATCCTCCGATGCTGCCGCCCACATCGCCGAACAACCAGGCACATCAGTAATACCTCTCTTCTTCAACACACTCACAACTGACGCCTCATGCCCTGTCGCATCAACAACCACATCCGCTTCAAGCGCTATCGGGTCAACACAAGTTATCTCCCTTGGCAGCGCCGACACAGGCGTCCAGTTTACTACAACGCCGGCAACCTTCCCGTTCTCGCGGAACACAACATCTTCAAGTCGCGCCATATTCAAGAATTTTGCCCCCGCATCACAAGAAGCCGCAATCAACTTCGAACAAGCATATGGACCATCGGCAACATACAATCCCTCTGAAAACCGTTCATAAGGTACCCCGAGTTCTTCAAGGTACCTCTGCCCTGGTGAACGCACCGTGACTTTATTCATCAAAAAACCACCTATCCAAAATCCACCACCAAGATAATTGTTCCGCTCGACAACCAATACCTTAACCTTATTCCGCGCCAGAATCCACGCACACATTAAACCGCTCGGTCCTGCTCCCACTATAATACAATCACTCTTGGCGTATCTTTCAAACTCTTCAGCAAAACCTCTTACGATTGCTTTTGAAACTTCTCTGTCACTAACCAATGCAAACTTAACCATACCTGATACCTCCAAAAATCCTAAACAAAATCCGCGAGCTTCACCGTCCGCGTCGCGGTCTCAATCAACTCGGATAGTCTCTTCCAAAACTTCCGCGCTTTGCATTTCCGAGATTTATCGCAAATTCGCGCATCTTTCACACACTTGACCAACGCTGTACCTTCGCCTACCGCCCTCATCACATCAAAAACGGTGATTTCGTTTGCCTGCTTGAGTAACCGATAACCACCCTGTCTTCCACTAACCGCCTTGACGATTCCTGCTCTCCGTAAAGCCGAAAAAATATTCTCAAGATACTTCACCGAGAGCCCTTGTTTCCGCGCTATTTCAGAAACTGACGCCCCTCCTTTTTTGGCTTCCGCCTTGGTTAACTCGATAACAGCACGCAACCCATACCGTGTTCTTGTGCTCATTCTCATTTGCACTCCCTCCTTATTCAGAGAACAACTCCGTGGACAGATACCTTTCTCCCGTATCAGGCAATACCACGACGAGCAATTTTCCTCTGTTTTCTTCGCGCCTTGCCAGCGTGAGGGCAGCGAACGCTGCCGCACCTGACGAAATCCCCACCAAAATCCCTTCCTTCCTCATCAATTCCCGTGAGGCTTTTATCGCATCCTCGTCCTTTACCGTAATTATTTCATCTATGATTGAACGGTTCAGAACATCTGGAATAAAACCTGCCCCGATTCCCTGTATTTTATGTCTTCCCGCACTGCCTCCTGACAGAACGGCAGAAGATGCAGGCTCAACCGCCACAATCATCACAGACTTTTTTCGGCTTTTTAAGACCTCCCCAACACCTGTAAGCGTCCCACCTGTGCCAACCCCTGCAACGAATATGTCAACTTCTCCGCAAGTATCATCCCAGATTTCCTCCGCGGTCGTTCGCCTATGAACCTCCGGATTCGCAGGATTCTTAAACTGCTGTAATATTACACCATTTTGCTCTTTGGCTATCTCTTCTGCCTTTTTTACAGCGCCCGCCATCCCCTCAGAAGCAGGAGTCAGCACTATTTCCGCCCCAAGTGCCTTCAAGAGTTTTCGTCTCTCAACGCTCATACTTTCAGGCATCGTTAAGATGAGTCGGTATCCTTTAACAGCGCAGACCATTGCGAGTCCGATTCCTGTGTTTCCACTCGTCGGTTCAACAATCACAGCACCATCTTTTAGCACACCTTTCCGCTCGGAATCCTCAACCATAGCGATGGCGATTCTATCCTTGACAGAGCCACAAGGGTTACGCGACTCGAGTTTTGCGACTACATCAGCATAAGAATCGGTAGCGAATCGGTTAAGCCTTACAAGAGGCGTCCTGCCGACAACTTCAAGAACATTTTCAAAAATCCGCTCTTTACTCTGCATCTTAAACTCCTTTCGATTTTTGTCTAAAAAATCCTACTATTTAAGTAGGAAATCAGATTATACCCCAAATACGCCTTCTTGTCAACCGCTTTTCCGAAAAATGTATAATGTGTTGAGCCAGTTTTTGAGTGGAAAGACGATAACGACTGCCGATTCCAATCACTTAAAAAGCACTTTTGAGAAAACCGTCTTAATCCATTGTCTCGTTTACGACTTTTCTAAAAAGTGTCATCGCAGAGGGAAGACAATCAGCCGCTCACTTGATTTTTTCTTATATAGGTATATACTTTTTTGGAACTAATTGAAGGCGTCTGTTTTGAAAGAAGACGGTTTAAAAAACATTCCTCTTTTGTATGAGGCGCTCATAGCGCGCTCGAAGGTTCTTAAAGCAATCAGAGAATTCTTCTATAAAGAAAGCTTCCTTGAAGTCGAAACACCTGCGCTTGTTCCTTATCAATCTGCGGATATGAACATTTTCAGTCCTGAGGTTATAATCCGTGATTTTGAGGGAAGAAGACACAGACTTTTTCTGCATGCTTCGCCTGAGAACTCAATGAAAAAGCTGCTTGCGTCGGGATTCATCCGAATTTTTCAAATCACGAAAGCGTTTCGTGATTCCGAGGTGACAGACCTTCATTCGCCGGAATTCACCATCCTCGAATGGTATCGTGCAGATTCCGACTACAATGATATGATGGCTGATGCGCAAGCGATTGTCCAATCCGCGGCGAAAGCGCTTGGGAAAACCTATGCTTCGTATCTTGGTAAGACTTGTGACTTGTTCTCGCAATGGGATAGAATTTCACTTTCGGATGCTTTCAGAGAATACGCGGAAGAAGAACTACTTTTTGAGCGAGAAGATTATGAGGATTGGTTTTTCAAAAACCTAATGGAGAAGGTAGAGCCACATTTGGGATTTGGGGCGCCGACATTCGTTTATGACTATCCGAAGAGGTTAGGCACGATGGCGAAACCGAAGTTCGACGACCCGCAACTCCTTGAGCGTGTTGAACTCTATATATGCGGTATAGAGGTTGCCGATGGTTATTCAGAGTTAACCGACCCTGAGGAGCAGCGGAGGCGGTTTGAGGAGGTAGCGGTTGCTGAATCCAAAATTATGGACACTGAACTTCTCAAAGTATTGGAGAACGGGATGCCGCAGTCTGCGGGTATGGCGATTGGAATTGACCGACTTTTGATGCTTTTGTTAGGCACTCCGACGATTCACTCAATCATTCCTTTTAATTTTCTTGATGTCACAGAAGGAAAAGAACCGTTTTCAGACTCTCAGAGTCCTTAAGCCACACAGGATTGATTCGTGTAAGATTACGATTGTTTTTTGAGGATTCCTGTGTCTAATCCGATTTTTCGCAAGACGGAGTTTATTCGTTTTACTTATAACGATTCTTGTATATATTGAAAAAACCGATTTTGTATATCTTTTTATTTTATATACAATACTTGTTGTTTTGGGGCGGAAAAGAGGACTGGCGTTCTCCCAAGGCTGCAAACCTTGTGCGACGGCGGTTTCTCAAACACCGCGTCGGGTGGGTTCGATTCCCACTCCGCCCTTTAAGGCGCAATGGAGATACGATATGAAAGTCGGAGCAAGAAACCAGTTGAAAGGAACGGTTGAAGAGATAAAGAAAGACAAGGTAATGTGTCAGGTCAAAGTAAGGCTTCCTGATGGTGCCATTATCTCTTCGGTAATGACTCGCGAATCGCTTGATGAGATGGAGTTGAAAAAAGGGTGCACGGTAACGGTCCTGACAAAGGCGGTAAATGTTCTTCTTTTGAAAGAATGATGTCTTAATAGGAGGTCGTTTATGATTGAGATTGATGCAAGAGGTTTATCCTGTCCGATTCCTGTTCTCAAGACTAAGGATGCACTTGAAAACAATCCCGATGAAGTAACGGTTCTCGTTGACGCCAAGGTTCAGGTTGAAAATGTCAGCCGAATGGCGAGGAGTAGAAACTACGAAGTCAAGGAGGTAAAAGAAGAGAAAGACGGGTTCTTCAGGATTCTCCTCGTAAAGAAGGCGAAGTAAGGAGTTTTTCCGATGCGTAAGGACAGATTGATTGTGATTTTGGCGGGTGGAGTCGTTGGGCTTTTGGCGGTTCTTTTGACGGTCAAACTCTTCGGCGACAATACGAACCCGCCGAATATGGGATTCTGCATCGCCTGCTTTGAGCGAGACATAGCGGGAGCGATAGGGCTTCATCGTGCTGATGTAGTTCAGTATATTCGTCCGGAGATAATAGGGATTGTTTTAGGCGCATTGCTTGCATCGCTGTTGTTTCGCGAGTTCCGTTCAGAAGGCGGCTCATCACCGTTTCTGCGGTTCGCAGTCGGGGCGTTCGTGATGTTCGGTGCGCTCGTTTTCTTGGGTTGCCCCTTAAGAATGGTGTTACGGATTGCAGGTGGCGACTTAAACGGTTTGCCTGCTCTTGCAGGATTTTTTGTAGGAGTCGTTATCGGGGTCGTTCTGCTTAAAGCAGGGTTCAACTTTGGAAGGGCACAGCGCCAAAATGGAATAAACGGCTGGATTCTGCCAATCATAATGGTCATTCTCCTTATCCTCGCCATCACAACGCCTGTGTTCAATCCAAAGGCGTCTGCTCTTCCTGATGGGAGGATAAACAGTCCCATTTTTTCAAGTGTAAAAGGTCCTGGTTCCCAACATGCGCCACTTATTTTCTCTTTGATTGCAGGGCTCATTGTTGGCTTCCTCGCGCAGCGTTCGAGGCTCTGTTTTGCGGGTGGAATCAGGGATACGGTTCTTGTCCGCGACATACACCTTTTGCGCGGCTTTATAGCGGTGTTTGCAGTCGCATTCATCGGGAACCTTATTGCAGGCAAAGTCAAATTCGGGTTTGAAGGACAACCAGTCGCCCATATGGAGCATTTATGGAACTTTTTGGGAATGGCTCTTGTTGGGCTTGGCTCCGTTCTACTTGGCGGTTGTCCTTTAAGGCAACTCGTTTTGGCGGGAAGGGGCAATACAGACTCTGCCTTGGCGGTCTGTGGGATGATAGTAGGTGCTGGTGTCGCACATAATTTTAGCATCGCCGCAGCAGCCGCAGGTCCTGCAGGTCCTGGAGGTCCGTCAATATGGGGCAAAGTCGTCGCGGTATCAGGAATCGTTGTTTGCGTCATAATAGGGCTTCTTAATCGAGAAAAGAGTTCTCAACCTTAATAGGAGGATTTCTGATGAGAAAGGTTTTGGTTGTGGTGGTTGGACTTGTTTTAATAGTGACTGCCTTTGCAGAAGAGAAGGCGCCGCCACAAAAACCTCAGGAGCAGCAGACTGTCCTTGAGGATATTTGGAAGAAGGCGGATTTGAAAGTTGGTGCCTTAATAAAACTATCAGCGCTTTTTGAAGACCCTTCAGGGCAATCTGACGACAATCGTTACTTCAGGATAGATGATGTATTCATAAACATAAGTGGCACTTTTGGCAAGGATTTCAAGTTTCTGCTTCAACCCCATTATTCACAATACCAGCCTGGTGGAGGCACGGTTGACGGTGCAGATATGTGGATTGAATACACGAAACTACCGCTCAAATTCCGTCTCGGCAAAACCCAATATCCTGCTGCTCTTTCAAGTTTTACTCCTGCGGGCAGATTAGATTTCACCACGAGACCGAAGTCTTTTGAAGCCGCATTGCCACAGGGACGCGATATTGGGCTAATGATTTACTCTGATATTCTTGAAACGAAGATGTCGGAGCGCGAAACGAAACTCCGCCTTTATACAATGGTCTCAAATGGTAAGAAACCGCGCACAGGCACGGCAATGGGCGAAGGATTGATGTATACATTCCGCGCAGAATTTTCGATTAAAGAGTTGCTTTCCATCGGAGCATCATATCTTAAAGACTATCAAGCGCACGAACTCGGCGAAGTCCAGACAATCGGTTACGGAAATGTTGACCACTTCCGCTATGGCACCTGCGATATGATGGTCTTTGTAGATCCTTTCAGATTCGGCGGTGAGTTCATTCACGGAAGAATCGAAGACGCTGGCAATGCGTGGTACTTTGAAGGTTACTATCTCGTCGGGTTCCTCAGAATTTGCAAGAATGCGGACTTCGCCCTCCGATATGAAAACTGGGACAGAAACAGAAATGAAAAATACAGGACGGAGGAGATAATAATCGGGTTAAACTTTTTCTTCAATCCGAGCAATCCGTATTCAGCGATGATACAGGCGGATTATCGGAAACTGCGTGAAGGAAGTTCTGCTCTTGCTGACATAAACGCGGTTCAGATTCTACTTCAACTTTTGTTCTAACCATACTGCTTCCGTAAAAAACAAAAAGAAACTTTGCGGAGTAGTTCTTCTTAATCATAAGAGTAAGAGAACTACTCCGCTTTTTTCGCCGATGTTCGGATAAAAGATACGGAGACTATTTCGGTGGAGTTGGAGGGGGAACAGGTGGTGTCGGAGGAGGATTATATTCAACAGAGAGTTTTTTCGCGACCTTGGCTAATCGTTCCTTTATTTCCTGGGGAAACTTATCCTGCGATGCCGCTTTGACGAACCCTTCAACCATCTGCTTTGCGGTTTTTTCGTCTTTGTCCGCGACAGCCTCGACGATGTCGAGTTTCTTGTGCCAGAACTCGGTCTGCCGTTCAGGAGCGAGAGATAAGAGAGCATCATATTGCGCGAGAGCCTCTGCAAACATTGACTGTTTGACAAGAAGGCGTGCGAACTCTCCTCTTCCGTCTATCGCATCTTTGCCTTGAAGGAAACCTATTATCGTCTCATAAACCGCGGATGCTTTGCGTAAATCTCCACTCTGTTCGTATGCTCTCGCAGATTCAAGGAGGATTGACGCAAAAGTCGCTGCGTCTTCCTTCTCCATACCCGCAAGTCTTTCTTTTGAGAACCGCAGTAGAGACACTACCACTTCAAACATTTTCTTCGACATCATCTCTGTTACTAAGTTGCGGAGCAATTTGAGATTCCCCTTACTCTGTCCTTCGGCAATACCACACTGTGTCCGCAACGCCTCTATTGCGGCTTCAACTATCTCTTTTTCGTTAGAGGTTAGAGCATCCATTAGAGCATTGATGGTCTCTTCATTCGCTTCAGAGATGGAGCCGAGTGCGCGCGCGGCTGCGGCACGAACGCCAGGAGATTTGTCGTCCTTCAAGCGCAACACGAGTGGAGCCTGTGATATAGTTGCGCGCAAAGCACCTAACCGTTCACAAGAATAAAATCTAACAGAAGCATCAGAATCGTTGAGAGAAGCGATAAGCACTTCAATCGCTTTCTTTTTCAAGGGCTCATCGGCAGTCAACGCAAGTCGTCCGACCGCTATAATCGTCTTCCTCCTCACATCCGTACCGAATTTGCCATCCACCTGCAACAACCCGCCTTCATTAGTGACAAACATCTTAGTAAGCAGGATATTGAGTGCATCGGTCATTTTCATCGAGTCAACAGCCTCGACTAATGCTTCAAGGACTCTCACATCATTTTCGACTTGGAGTTGCTCGATGAGGACAGGTGAAGGGACGGCAAGAGATGTAAGCGCTTTAACAGCGGACAGACGAACATCGGCTGAACGGGACTTGACGAGTTCGGAAATAGGTGACGCCGCCTCTTTCGCACCCATCTGTCTCAACGCTTCAAGCGATAGAATGCAGAGTCTATCCTCTGCACTCGAAAGGAAAGGCATCAACTTCTCATAATGTTCCTTCGCCTTTAATGCGCCTAACTCGCAAATCGCAAACTCTCTCAACTCGGCGGGAGAATCCTTCTCCTCAAGCAGTCTCAATACTTCAGGAACGCGCTTATCTTCGGGCAAACTTGTAACATTCTTGATTCTCTCGGTGATGTAGCGCTTTCGGAGGGTCTCGTTTTCTTCCCTCAGTTTATCCAATTTACTCCGTATTTTCTGTATTTGTTCTCTCATCACATCGTCATAAGACTTTCCTTTGTTTTTCTCATACCACTCTTTTGCCTCAACAAACGATTTGAACTCTTCAAACTGGAGGGCGTCATTTAACGCTTTTAAGAGGCGGTTTCTCATATCCGTGTCGGAAACGACGGAACCAACTTCAATCAGGTGTCCTAACATTTCCATATCATCAAGGCGCATTGATGAGAATGAATCGACTGCCATTTTTAAGAGTTTTGAATCCTGAGGTCGCGCCTTTACTTCGCCTGCGATGAAGGAGGTTACCGCAGGAGATTTGAGCGCTATAAAGGTCTGGGTAAGTTGCTTGCGTATGGTCTCATCTTCTTCTGAAAGCGCCGCCTTAAGAAGCACAATGTAATCCTTGATTGAATCACTCACTCTGTCGCTTTTGTCACCGAGTGCTTTTATCACTTTCAACTTCACAATCGGGGGACCTTTTTCGAAGTTCTCCTTCAAAACTTCAAGTGCGGCTTTATGCGACATCCTAAGCAAGTTGCAGACCGCATAGTAGACTATATCAGGGTCACTGCTTTTTAAGTCGCGCTTGGCGGAATCGAGTTCTACGCGTTCCTCGTGCGAAAGAGGACCATCTTTGAGTTGCGCACAGAAGGGGAAGAGCAGCGCCAAGGAGAGCAGAAAAATAACCATCTTGAGTCTCACCCTTTAACATCCTCTCCGGATATTATACTGTTTTTATGCCGTCGTCTTCGAGAAAACTTAAGCAATTTCGGAAATTCTCCACCGTGCGTGTGTGCTCAGAAGAATCAAGCCTCGCCACGCCATCGTTTCAAGGCTGCTCTTAAATCGCGAAGGAGTTCGTCCGGATATTTATAGCGTTCATCTGGTCTTTTGCGCATACACTTTTCGACGATGTTCGATACATAATCAGGCACATCCGGGTTGAGTTTCCGTATAGGTGCAGGGTATCTGCGCTCGACGCTCTCTATCAACTGCCGAACACTCTCGCCTGAAAACGGCGGTTTACCTGTGAGCATATCATAGAGGGTCGCACCTACTGCGTATATATCCGCACGCTGGTCGCAGTGAAGAGCATCACTTATCTGTTCTGGGGGCATATATTCGAGAGTTCCTTTTCCTTCTCCCATCTTCGTGTAGCCTGTAAGACCTGACTGCACGAACTGCTTTGCGAGCCCGAAATCCGTCAGTTTCGCTACCTTTTGGCGCGTAAGCATAATGTTTGATGGCTTTATGTCTCGGTGAATGATTCCTTTTGAGAACATATACGAAAGAGCATCGACTATCTGGATTGCAATTTCGAGAGCAAGACCGACTTCAAAAGCGCCTTTCTCTTCCAAAATCTTGTCGAGTCCAACTCCCTCAATGAACTCCATTGCGATATAATAAATCCCTTTGTCGCACCCGCAATCATAGAAAGTGACTATGTTGGGATGGTTAAGAGAAGCGCCTGTGCGTGCTTCCCGCAAGAATTCTTTTATAGCGCGGTCTGTATCGTATGAAGTGATGTTCAACACCTTAAATGCGACGGTTCTGCCCATAGAGACCTGAATGGCTTTGTAAACGGTGCCCATTCCGCCGACGCCCAGCCGTTCTAATATCTTGTAGCCCCCGATGACGCGCCCTGACTCAGAAGTCGTCACTGGCTTCGTAGGGTCTTCGTCTTTTTTCGGTGGGGGCACAACAGGTGCACTCACAACAAGCAGAAACTCTATGTTCGTCGAACCTATGGTGATTATATCTCCTGAGTGGATTGGCAACGGTTTTTTGGGCTCCACATTCTTCCCGTTCAGAAGTGTCCCATTCATACTTTCTAAATCTTCTAATACTGCCTTTCCCTTCATAACAGTCACAGCCGCGTGCTGTCGCGACGCCATCATATCGGCAATCTGAAAGTCTGCTTGAAGAGAGCGGCCTATGATGTATCTCCCTTCTTTTTGAATATCGAACTCTTTACCGCTATCCGCGCCTTCCGCGATTCGTAACTTGGCAAGGCTCATTCTTATCCCTTTATCCGAATTCCAAAACCTTACTTTCAGAGTCTTTTCTCAATGCTCCCCAACTTCAAAATATTCCTACAAGAAGCAAAATTCCTTCTTTTGATTATTATATTATTATAATCGTGCACATTGCTGTTGCAACATCTTCTCGCTTTTGTAACATCTTCGGTTCAGATTCACAAGAGAATCGTAACCCAAAACGACGAGGATACTCAATAATAAACCGCCTGTACTTATACCGACGACAACAGATACTGTCTCCTGAAAACCTCGCAACTTGACAAGTATTATAAAGCGTAGGGAGATGGATTTGAAGCAGTCATTTCTCGATTTTTCGGAAAAAAACCTACAAAAGATATGACATATGTTTTTTTATAAACGACGGAATAGTTACCTTGAACTGAGAAGAAGGATTCCTACTCCCGAAAGAAGGATAGTCACAATTCCGACAAAAAGCCCTATTTTGAGCCAATCAAAGAACCTTACGCTCAAATTCTGGCTTTTTTCAAGCGTCCCCAGTGCAACAATGTTCGCCGTCGAACCAATCATCGTGATATTGCCACCGAGACAACCACCGAAAAGCAGTGCCCACCACAATGGACTAACATTAACTCCTGCGGATTCGAGACTCGACACCACAGGTATAAAGGTAGCAATCGCAACAACATTATCGAGAAAGGCAGATAAAACACCAGAAGTAATCAATAATAGTCCGAGTATCACAATTGGCTCCTGCCCTGCGAGTTTAATGATGAAAGATGCTATTTTCTGTGCAACTCCTGTACTGCCGAGCATCCCGGAAAGAACGAATAAGAACAAAAAGAATAACATAGTTGACCAGTGGACACACTTTTCAACATAGTCTTGCGCCCTTTCTCTTCTCCACAACAATACAATCCCCGCAAAAACGAGAGGGACTGCCACAAGTATAGTGTTCTTCTGAAGGTCAAGGAGTTTCTCTAATCTGTAATGGAGCGCTATTAAACACAAAGGGATGATAAAAACGAGAACAGCCTTCAATGATAAGCGGGGAGCGGGTAATGTGCAAGTTCCAGCGCTCTCCTCTAACAGATACTCTTTCAACTTAGTATCGAACTCTTTAATCGGCTTTCTATACCATAAAAAGAGAATAAGCATAGTTATCACAAGCAAACCAATCGTTATGGGAAAGGCGTTGAGGATGAAGTCTTCAAAAGTTAGTCCTGCCCGCAACCCGATGAGTATACCGATTGGGTTGCCGAGCATTGTGCCTGCACTGCCGATATTGGTGCACATAACACTCATTATAACAAATGGTATAGGATTCACTTTTACGTGGTTGCATAATTGGAATATTATGGCAATCATAACGATTATGGATGAGACCTCGCCTATCACGCAGGACAAGATTGCACTAATCACGCACAACTGTAATATTATCATTCGCCCTGAGTTCCTCTTTTGATGAATGACGAGATAGACAAGCCAGGAGAAGAGTCCGAGTTCGTCAACAGCGGCGGTGAGAATCATCATTCCTACGAGAAAAACGATGACATCAACAGAGGAGTAAAGTATCATCTGGTCTAATCTCAAGGTTCTTGAGAGAAGAAGAAGCGAGACTCCGACGAAAACGACCGAAAGTCGGGCTTCCCAAAACAAAAGCGTGCCGAGTATTGCTGCAAGAAGAACAGATGTCGAAAGCGCCTGCTCGGTGGAAAAATCTGCCATAAATAGTAAGAGCGCTGTGAGAGATGAGACTCCAACAAGAACCGCAATTTTAATCAACAACGCCTGAAATGCACGAGGGGAAGGTTTTGTCATTCCAAAAGGCTCCTGAAAGTTACAAAATAGAGTACTATTTTATGACACGCCCTCATAGTTGTTAACAGATTCGACTTTTTTCTGCTGTTAGGGATTCTTAACTTTTTCAAATCGGGTTTTGGCGATGTTTATATGAGATTTTTTACCCAAGAGTGCACTAAAAAATTAAGAGAATTTTTTCTTGCTCGATTTGACAGCGGCTGATTTTGTGTTATATTATATCGTATCCTTTCGGTTTCGCCGATGGACATACGGGATAAAATCGCTGAAATCAAATCGAAGACCAATATTCTTGATGTGGTCTCCGCTTCCGTTTCTTTGAAGAAATCGGGGCGGCAGTGGGTAGGTCTTTGCCCATTCCATTCAGACACAAAACCTTCTTTTTATGTCTCAACCGAGAAGCAATCTTATAGGTGTTTTGGCTGCGGAGCGGCAGGTGATGTAGTGGCATTTTTGATGAACTTCCAACATCTCACATTTAAGGATGCGGTGACGGAACTAGCGAGAAGAGCAGGAGTTGAACTCAAATGGCGCCCTGATGAAGAGACGAAAAGGACGAACATCCTTTACGAGTTAAATGAGACATCTGCGATATATTACCAGAAGGCACTTTACGAACAGGAGGGGAGAACGGCGCTTGGATACCTTATGAACCGAGGTTTCAAGAAACAGACGCTTGACGAGTTCGTAATAGGATACGCTCCTGCGAATTGGCGCATAATTGACTATCTTAAATCGAAAGGGTTTGATGAAGAGACCATAATCGCTGCTGGAGTCTGTTCAAGACGAGAAGGGAAGATAGTTCCTCTTCTGCGCAACAGAGTTGTTTTTCCGATAACCGACGGACAGGGGAAGGTGTTAGGGTTTGGGGGCAGGGCGCTTTCGGATGAAGATTCGCCGAAGTATATAAACAGTCCTGAGACGGTTCTGTTTAAGAAGTCGTCGGTTCTTTATGGGATAAAGCAGGCGAAAGAAGCGGCGCGAAAGTCGAACGAACTGCTACTTACGGAAGGTTACACAGATGTTATGATGGCTCATCAGCGCTCCATTAAGAATGTTTGCGCAGTTTTGGGCACAGCGTTCACGATTCAGCACGCGCAAGCGATGAAGCGTTATGCAGAGAAAGTCATTCTGGTTTTCGATTCTGACAATGCAGGAGAAAGAGCGGCGACCCGTTCAATTGACATTCTACTTTCCGCGGGGCTTGACATTAGAATCGCTCAACTACCGCAAGGACTTGACTTATGTGATTTTCTTGTTGAGCATTCTGGGGAGGAGCTGGTTCAACTTGCCAAAGGTGCGACGAGATTCATCGAATTTTTGCATTCCATATGCGTAAAAGAATATGGGGAGGGGGTTGAGGGGAAGAAGCGAACGATTGAGAGATTGTCAGAAGCGTTGTCTCACATTGAGAGTGAGACAGAATGCGAACTATGGGCGAGAGAGACTGCTAAACTTACAGGAGTTTCGTATCATACTATACTGAATGCTGCTACAGCGAGGAATAGGCGAGTTGAGAGGAAGCAGGATAAAGTTTCTTATGGTAAGATACCTGTGCCACTTACAAGAGACTACGAACTTCTTGAGATGATGATACTTTCTCCTTCGATGATTGCCGAGGTCAAGAAGCATTTTGGGACTGAGGATTTCGCTGATGAAGATTTAAGGATTGTTGCGGAGTATATTTTCAAACAGGATAGCGAGTTTGGAATTCTCAATCTCGAGAATCTCTACAACCAAGCGGGAGGAGAAAGACTTCGTCAGAAGGTGAAATCTGTGCTTGAGAGAGCGAGGGGTTTGGCGACAGAGGAAGAAAGGCGCGATTATCAAAAGCTTTTAAACGCTTGGGTCAAGCGGCGTATAGGAGAGAAGCGCTTATGCGAACTTGAAAAGGAACTTAAGACCGGCAATGTCGAAGCGCTTTTAGAGATGTGCAAACTCAAGGATGCGTTGAAATCCGATGATTTAAGTAGTCTGACGGAGTTATGCAGGGAAAAGTGCGAACATTGAGAAGGCATTGTTAGGAGAAGAGGTTGATGATTGACGAAGAGAAAGAGCCACTCTTGACTGAAGATGTTGATGAAAAGCAAGAAAAAGAAGACCTTGGGAAATTGCTTGAACGCGGCAAACGAGATGGAGTTCTTTCTTACACCGAAATTGAACGGATGATTCTCGATGATTCGTCTTCACCGGAAGAGATTGAAGCGATGCTTCATGAACTCGATGAAGCGGGAGTAGAGTTGATTGAAGAGGAAGAAGAGACTCCTGTCGAAATCGAGGCAGATGAGGAACTGTTTGACACCACGGCGCTTGGTACCGAGAAAATCAACGACCCCATACGGCTCTATTTTATGCAGATGGGTGAGATACCACTTCTTGCCCGCGAGCAGGAGCTCGAACTCGCCAAAAGAATCGACCTTACAAGACGCAGATTCAGGAGGAAGGTTTTACAGTCAGGAATTTCCATACGCGAATTCCTGCCGATTCTGCAAGAGATTCTTACAGGCAATATCCCGTTTGACAAAGTACTCAACTCGCAGGAACCGATGAGTAAAACCGCCCTTATGACAAGAATCGAGACGCATCTGAATACGCTTAAAGGACTACTTGCGAGAATGGAGAAGACTTTCAGGAAAATGCTTCTTACCCGAACTCCAATGTCACAGAAGCGCCGACTCCGGAAGGCGCTTTCTGCTGACATTCGCAAGTGTGTAATTCTTGTCGAAGAGTTAAATCCTCAAATAAAACTCATAAGAGAATTCTTCGAAGCAATGAAGCGCCATGCGGAGAATATGGGAGATGCCTACCGTAGGCTTCAAGAACTTAAAGCGAATCCTACAAGCGAAGCAGTCAGGGGGAAGATTGTAATCCTCCAGCGCTACTTACGCGAACTTGAAGTCGCTTCGCTTGAAACCTTCAGCGAGCTTCAGGAGCGGATTTCAATCACGAATAAGCGCAAAGAAGAGTATGAGAGTGCAAAGAAAGGGTTAGCAAGCGGTAACCTCCGTCTTGTCGTCTCAATCGCGAAGAAATACAGAAACCGCGGCTTATCTTTTCTCGACTTGATTCAGGAAGGAAACACGGGATTGATGAAGGCGGTAGAGAAGTACGAATACAGACGCGGCTATAAATTCAGTACATATGCTACCTGGTGGATAAGGCAGGCGATTACTCGCTCGATCGCAGACCAAGCGAGGACGATTCGTATCCCTGTTCATATGATTGAACTGATGGGCAAGATAAAGAATGCGCAAAAGGAGTTTCTACAGCGCACAGGAAGAGAACCGACGCCCAACGAATTAGCGGAGGAGGTCGGAATCTCTTTGGACGAGACGCTCAAAATTCTAAAAATATCGAAGCATCCGACCAGTCTCGATAAGCCAATCGGAGAAGGCGACGAATCGGTTTTCAGCGATTTTGTCGAAAACGAGGCGGCAGAAAACCCCGTTTCAGCAGCCTCGCAAGAACTTTTACGCAATAATATGGAGAATGTCCTGAACACGCTTTCGTTCCGAGAAAGAGAGATAATTAAGTTGCGTTATGGGTTAGGTGGTGGTTATACTTATACCCTTGAAGAAGTGGGGAAAATCTTCAAGGTAACACGAGAGCGCGTTCGCCAGATTGAAGCGAAAGCCGTACGCAAACTACAGCACCCCATTCGTAGTGTGCTTCTTGAAGGGTTCTTGGAAGATGCAGACTGAAAAAATAAAAGAGCAACTTGAACTGCTACGGCAGATTTCCATAATTGATGATGCTTTATTAGACCTCTTCTCGCGTCTTGAGGCACTGGTTGCAAAAAGAAACGAACTCAAAAACAGCATAAACGGCTTAAAGGAAAATCTCGAATCCCTTAAGAACAAAAAGAAAGAGCAGGAGTTTGAAGCCCGTAGAATGGAAAAGGAACTTAAAGAAAAAGAGACTGAACTTAGCAATTTCAGTGCGAAGTTTCATTCTTTGAAAAACAACAGAGAATTTCAGCAGTTCAAGGAGCAACAGGAAAAATTGCGCGCCGAAGTGTCAGACCTTGAAGACAAGGCGCTCGCTATGCTTGACAGCGTTAAACAATCGGAGATTGACATCCAGCGTGCAGAAGAAACCCTTAAAGCCACCGAAGAGAGGCTCAAAATAGAAGAGAAAGAATTGTCGGCTGAGCAGGAAAGAGTCGAACGAGAAGTCGCATATCAGCAGGAAAACCGCAAAAAAGTGGTCTCGTTACTTCCCAACGATGTCGCAAAAAAATACGAGCGGATTCATGCGAAAGTCAAACGAAAAACCGTCGTGCCCGTTGATGTGGATGTAGACAAAGAACGGTTCATCTGCACAGGTTGCTATATGAGCATAACTGTTCAAGAGTGGAATGAAATCCTACGAGCAGAAGAATTGATTTACTGTCGTCAATGCAACCGCATCTTATTCGCTCCTGACACCGTATAACCCTATTTTATTCGGTTAGGCAAAATTTCTGGCTATTCTATTCTGTCCACAACATTATATTCCTTGGCTCTCTCATTATGCAGTCTCACATAGCCGAAACTATAAGAACCTCTCAAAGCGGTCTTTTTTGACCTTGCAGATTGGACACACCTCGGGCGGTTGCTCTCTTGCGCATAGGTAACCGCAGACCTTGCACCGCCAGATAGGTAGCGATAAAGAGGAGATGCCTACCAAGCCTTTATGAGAGATTGAGACTTCCCCGAGTCTTATCTTCCTTTTTGATGGCGGCGGACGCCTTTCAGGAATAGATTTCAGTTTCGATTCGCCTTTGTAACACGCCTCTGATACATAAAGTCCACAATAACATCCGCCAAACTCCGCTATATCAGAATCCCTATAATCACAAGGACAGACTATATCAAGGTCATCTTCTTTTTTCCCCGAAGCCAACCGACAAGGACACGCTCTGTAACCATACCGTCTCTCGTTTTCCAACAATCCCTTTATCAGTTCCTTAACGAACTCGACATCAGGGTTAAGCCGATAACCGCCTTCCTCTGCCTCTTTTTTTAATTTCTCATATACGCTGTCAATATCTTCACCCATTTCTTTAACCGCCTACCGCCTTTCGTATCTTCTCCTCGTCAAAACCGACAATCGTCTCCTTCCCGTAGATAACAATCGTTGGGAAGGAGAGGCGTGGATTATAGCGTTCAATCTCATCTTGCGCTTCGTTAAGGTCTTTACCTGTTAACAAATCAACATCAACATAATCATAGGCGACACCGAGCTCGTTAAGCAACGCCTTCGTCTTCTTACACCATCCGCAGGTGCTCAAAGCATAAAGGACTATACTACCCCTATTCTCGCCGTCAATATGCTTCATCTCCACTTCGCGCTCCTCCTAATCAGATTAATCGTCTTCCCCGTTGAAAAGATGCTGATTGGCTTGCGTAACCTTGCTTCCACGCGGCACGCTTTTTGTAAGCCAAACATTACCGCCGATGACGGAGCCGCGTCCTATCGTAACCCGCCCAAGAATCGTTGCGTTCGAATAGATGACAACATCATCTTCAACAATCGGATGGCGTGGAATGCCTTTTATCGGATTTCCGTTCTCATCAAGCGCAAAACTTTTCGCTCCGAGTGTCACTCCTTGATAGATTTTCACCCTCTTACCGATTATGCAGGTCTCACCGACTACCACTCCTGTCCCGTGGTCAATGAAAAAAGTCTCTCCGATTTTCGCGCCGGGATGTATATCGATTCCTGTAATACTATGTGCATACTCTGTTATCATCCGCGGAATGAACGGTACTCCAAGCAAATACAATTCGTGAGCAAGGCGATAATTCGTGATTGCAAGAAGTCCTGGATAACAAAAGATAACTTCCGACGGACTCGATGCCGCAGGGTCACCTTCATACGCCGCTTTTACATCGGTCGAGAGGACCTTCTGTATCCGCTCAAGTTTCGCTAAAAACCTCCTCGTCATTTCCTCTGCTTCAACATCGCACTTCTCGCAATCCTTCCCTGCCGCCTCGTCACACACAAAACAGATACCCCTCTTTATCTGCTCCTTTAATTCCCTCTCCACCCACGCAAGCGTGCTTCCTACATAAAAACAAGCGCTTCTTGCCGTCAACTCTGATGTCCCAAAGTATCCTGGAAACAGAACTGACCTCAAAGCCTCGACAATCCTTATCACGGTATCGCGCGAAGGTAGAAGACTCTTACTTTCAACTTCCCTTTCTCTCATCCACTTGTGAACACTCTCCATCTTACATAATTTTCTTGCAAGCGCCCCGGGGTCCAAATCAGAACTCAAGCCTGCGCCTGTCCTGTTGCATTTGCTTTTCATTTCCTTCATCCTTAAACGTTTTATCCTCACGAACCTGATTTACATTATACAGCATCAAAAGCCTATTCATCGCCTATTTTTGCGATTGCAGAAGCGAAACCTAAGATGAGCCAGAATGTCGCTGCTTGATTTATCGTCGCAAAAGAAAAAATCTGCTCAATCCCATATCCGATAACGCCAATTCCGAGCCCTGCACAGACCAATCCCATCTTGACCGTCCCATTTCCCAAACAAACTCCACTCCTCAAACCGAATCTAATGAGCAAAACAACCGAAAGGACAATCAAAACGATGTAAACTATAGCCGCAGGTATACCGCAATCGTAAGCGACCTGCAAGTATTGGTTTTCAGCGCGGTCGAAAACAGCGGGGAGAACAGTCTGCCCTGATAATGCGATTCTGCCTTTTATCTCTTTATCTTGCAGAAAAAAAGTCTCCTGTCCCCAACCAAACAAAGGATGCTCAAACACCGCTTCCAATGCAACAGCCCATACCATAGACCTGCCTGTAAGCGATTGCTCTTCTGTTCCTCCATCTGCGCGCGCCATAATCCCTAACTTCGAAAGCGGAGTATAATAATACCGCTTTAAGCGTCCATATATCTCAACGAATGAAAACGCCACAAGAATAATAACAACGAGCAAGACTACTCTTTTCCACATAAGACAACCCATCTTACGCGCTATAATCATTGCGACTACCCCGCACACAACCGCAGCGAAATAACCTGCGCGAACAATACTTGAAACAAAACTCAAAAAAACGCTTCCAAAAACGGCAGCATTTTTAGTTAGCGACTCATTGCAACCTAAGACAAGAAGTCCGAAAGCCGTAATAGTAAGTAACAGAAAATCCGCAAAATAGTGTGGGTTCGCAAGAGAAGCAAAAGACTGATACTGCCACCAAATGTCAAACCGTTTGTCGTCTCTTGGCGCAGGGTCAAGTCCAAGATACTGAACCATTCCGTAGACGGAAACCAAGACTGTTACAAGAACCAGAACCCTGAAAAAATCCGTTCTTCTCTTTTTCGTCAAGAGTGAGAATGAAGCGGCGAAAAAACACACCGCATATCCTAACTGCGTAATCAAACCTTCATACCTGAACATAACGCCGTAAATGCTCCGCTTTGGGGCAACCGACAGAAGCGCCGCAATCGCACATAACCCGAAGAACAAAACTGCCATTCCATCTAACACGCTTATTTTAATCGCATCATCCCTCGTCAATATCTTGGTAAGCAGTAACACACACGCTATTATAGAGAGAACCGTAAGAACAACAAACTTCGGCTTGTAAAAAAAATCATCCCTCGGACTACCAGGCACAAATATAAGCGGCAAAAACAGCATCGCTAATGTGCAATAGAAAAGCCCTTTGTCCGCCGTCCTGTTCAGCCTGTTCTGAAGTAAAGGTTTCATCTTCTCTCCGTAATCGGTTAAACTTCTATTATCTTAAAATTTTACAGATGCTTCGCCACTTTTTGAACATATATCATTCTTCCCCGATTCAATTTGACGAAAAAACGAAAGAAAATCCTATTTTAAGCGAAACTCGACCCGCGCCGTTGCGTTGTATTATTTGCAGGATTTGTAGGAGGTCTTGATATGAGACGGTTCTTGTTGGTTGTAGTAATGGTTTGTTTTGCTCTCGGCGGCGTCTATGCGGCGTATAATCCGTTCGAGATGGAGCCCAAGAAAGACGACCCTGCAAAATTGAAACGCGAAAACGAGCAACTCAAAAAGCAGGTCGAATCTCTTAAAAAACAAATCGCAGACCTTAGGAAACGGATTGAAGCAAAAAGCCCACCTCAGGCAGGAAGGCAGGCTCAACCACCATGTCAGTTCCCTTGGCGTCCCGGACAACTCCAGAGAAGAGGAGCACCTCCAAGACAACAGCCAGGAGTGGACCGCGAATGGTTCCGTAGAGCACTCGAGCAGAAAAAGATGTTCAGAAGATTTGAAGGTTTCCGCGATGGTATCGGAAGGCTGAACGCTGCACAGCGCCAAAAGATTTTCGAAATGCTCAAACAAAAAATGGGTCCTGAAAAAGCAAAAGAGTTCCTAAAAAGACTTGATGCAATGTTAAGTGCAAAGCATCCACCAGCCAGAGGCGAAGGCGTCCACCGTCCGCAACAGCAACCCGAACCCAGAAAACAGCCCCAGCCCGACCTGCGTGAAATGCTCAAAAAACATCTTTGGGAACTCTTGAAAAAACTTCAAGAAGAACGCCATCCATTCGGTCCCGATAACGAAGACCAGCCTCGCTGGTTCTAATTCACCGACGGCGAAAGGCAGGCTCTTCTTTGAGCCTGCCTTTCTAATTTTAGCAGTTCTTTTTCTAATAACATCTCACAGCACCGCTTAAAACACAAACTCCTTCCCGTCAATAGCGGTTTTTATAACAGCCTCGTCACCTGCTTTTCGCTTGCGTCACTCGAAACTCTACCTTAAAACTCAGACAGGTTAAAAAATCCAAACTGTTGGAGACTACTGAATGCGGTGTGCGGAATGCGGAACTGAAACTGCCTCTAATACCGTTTCTGTCCACAATGCGGAGCAGTCCTCGAAATTCTCAAAAGAAGCTG